>ERZ779660.1528-NODE-1528-length-11499-cov-3.128452_pt1 | contig 11499 bp, 4 predicted proteins | sample MGYA00511906_ERZ779660 | MGnify/ENA primary metagenome ERZ779660 (study PRJEB29588, sample SAMEA2156906) | human gut metagenome | biome: human gut; feature: human-associated habitat; material: faeces | place: Denmark | collected 2008/2010 ... | reverse complement strand
TGCTGTTTCCACTTGAAGTAGAACCTGAATTATCTACCGAACCAGAATTATCACTGGATTCTACTGCTGTTCCATCAGAACTTTCTGTTACCATAGTTGCGTTCATGCCTGTATTGTTTCCTTCACTGTAGTTGCTCGGATACAGATAGAAAATAACATCTCTTCCCATCGGTTCTACATACATGGAACCTCTGACTACACAGTTTTCACTCGGCACACGCATACAAACATCGGCTGTTGTACCATTGCTGTCTGAACCATTTCCTGTAATACCGATTTCTGATGGTGTAGACCAGCCGGAATCTCCTACATTCTGTACCTGAAAACTATGTCCACTGGTGTAATCCATCAGACTCATACGGATAGTTAAATAATACGCTCCATCGTCTGTTACTTCTAAAATACCATTGCTGTATACACAGCCTTCCACCATGCCCTGCCCGGTTGCATAAGATGATTCTCCGCCGGAATCCTCGATCACGCCTGTGACCGGGTGTGCGTAACATCTGTTAATTGTACAGCTATACACTGTCCCGCTTGCGGCGTAAGCCTTAACAGCAGGAAAGCCTGCCATTAAAGTAATGGCAAGCACACAAGTCATAATGGCAGACAATATTTTGTTTTTCTTCGCTGCTAATTTCATTCCTTATCTCCTGTTAAATGAGTTTGGCAGACTCCCAGTCCCGAAGGAATGGGAGGGTTCGTCTGCCAAATCACTACTTATTATTTTACGTTTGCTTTTTTCTTTCTGTTGTACTCCATGATTCCTGCCAGTAAAGCGACTCCTCCGAGAAGAAGGATAGCTGCCCACAGGGTATTGTTCTGTACAACATCACCAGTCTTAACATTGGATGCTGATTTCAGGCTGGAACCTGATCCAAGGCTGGATGTTCCACTCTTTAATGATGAACCACTTCCAAGGCTTGATGTTCCACTCTTCAATGACGAACCACTTCCAAGTGAGGAAGAACCAAGTTTGCTGCTTCCGAGAGAACTGCTTCCAAGGGTATTATTTCCAAGTGAGCCGTTTCCAAGAGAAGAGCTGTTGTTGTTTCCGTTGGAATTATTATTGTTGTTATTGCCATTGTTGTCATTCTTATCAAAATCTGGATCATCAGCTGTTGTTGCTTTTAATGAGCTCCAATCCAATTTCAGGAATACTGGCTGTGTACCTGTACCAGAGCTGATAGCATCCATAATCGGAACGAATACCTGTAACGGAACATATCCATCATCCAGAGCTTCCGGAATAAGCTCGAATGTTACTTCATCTGGATAGTTTGTTCCGTACTGGTCAGAAACCAGTGAGCCATCGCTGTTCTTCTGATAGCTGTCAACTGTAACATCAGCAAGTGTTCCCTGCGGATTACCATACTTATCAAGTGTATAACCTGTTGTAAAGTATTTGAGCTTGCTTAAATATCCAAGTTTCTGTCCTACTGTCAATCCGTTGAAGTTCAGAGTAATGTAATATTTGCCATTCTTCACTGTCAGTTTAATTGTATGGTTGATTGCTTCATTTGACATAGAATAAGTATTCTTGTCTACTTTCACCATTGTTCCATAGATAGAGTAAACCCCATCAGCAAGGTTCTTGATATCCAGTTTTCCATCACTCTTCTTTGCTAACTGCTGGATTGCTTCTGTCAGTTTTGTCACCTGATCATCTACCAGTTTCTGTGATGCAGAATCATTATCCATTACATTCTGAGCACGACCTACTGCACTCTGTAATGTTGCAAGAGAACTTTCTGTATAAATGTCTGTCTGGCTTAAATATGTCTTTGCTTCTGCAATCTTGCTTTCCAGTTTGCTCTTATCTACAACTGCTTTTTCTACCAGTCCGTTTAATGCAGTTGTCAGAGATTTCTCTGCTGCTGCAACTTCTGACTCTGTTGCTTTTGGATTTGCTGCAACATTCTCAGCCAGTGTAATTGCTGTATTCAGGACCGTCAAACTGCTGCTTTCATAAACATCTGTTTTTGCTGCCTCAGCTTTTGCTTTTTCAATCAGGGCATTTAAGTTTGTCTTATCAACAACTCTTAAACTGTCAAGTGCTGTCTGAAGTGCTGTAACCTGTGCCTGAACTTCTGCCTTGGTAGCATCTTCTTTTGCTGCTACTGCCTGTGCATTTGTGATTGCTGTCTTTAATGCTTCTAATGTTGCAGAAGTATAAACAACATCGGTACGATTTGCTTCTGCTGTTGCTTTTTCAATCAAAGCATTCAGTTCTGTCTTGTCTACGATCTGAGTTTCTACTGCATCTACGGCTGCCTGTAAAGCTGTCACCTGAAGATCAATTTCTTTCTGTGTAGAATTCATATCATTGTAAACATCCTGAGCTGTCATGTAAGCCGCATTTAAAGCGTTCCAGTACTCGTCAGCAACATCCCCTTGCTGCATACCGGATACCTGATTCAGAAGTGCTTCGATTACGCTGTTGTCTCTCTCTACTCCTGTCTCCTGTTTGATGTTTGCCCAGTCGATAGAAACTCTGGCAACCTTTGTACCCTGTCCTTCACCGATGCTTTCCATAACCGGAACATAAACCTCTACATAGAACAGGTTATCGTTCAGTTCAATCGGGATTGATAATTTCTTCGGATACCAGTTTCCTTCTGTATTCTTGTCGTAATACTCAGAGTTCTTATTATTAAATGAATCGTAAACATCTGTGTACTCTTCTAATACTGTTGCATCGGAAGCTTCATATTTTACCGGATAATTATATTTGTTGTATTCAACCGTATCCATATCTACTTTTTTCAGTTTATACAGATATCCTGTCATTCCGGCAAACTGCATAGACTGGAAGTTCATCTCCAGTGTCACTTCGCCTTTACCCGTAACTCTTACAATTCCGGTCTGAACCATGGAAGCATTTCCCATAGAATCTTCATCGGATGTTGCATTGAGCATTTTGATCGGTACGGAATATGTACCTTCAAAAATCTGCGGATAATCTTTGAAAAGATCACTCTGTTTGTTCTTAACAACAAGTGCTTCATAAGAAGAGGTCAGCAGTTTTGTCTGCTTTTCTACTTCTGCTTTTGTTGCATTGACATCAGCGGATACTTTCTGAGCAGATTTGATTGCTGCCTGGAAACTATTCCAACTGTTGTCTGTATAAGTACCGTCATTTTTCTTGGTCAGTGCATTTTCGATATAGCCATTTAATTCTGACTTATCTACTGCATCATCCAGACGAACAAGTGCTTTTACTGCTTTATCCAGCTTGTCAACCTGTTCTTTCATTTCATCTGCTGTCGCATCAGATTTTGCCAATACTTCTTCAGCTTCCTTGATTGCAGACTTCAAATTCTCATAGCTGTCTTTTGTATAATTTGCTTCTGCATAATTATTTTTCGCATCGGAAACTGCCTGATCCAGTTCTGCTCTTGCTTTTACTTCTTCTTTCATTACAAGACCTGCTGTTGCTGTATCCAGAGCTGTCTCTGCTGCTGTGATTTCTGACTGGAATGCCACCTTATCTGCCTGAACGCTTTCTGCTGTAGCAATCGCATCTGTTAATGCTGCAAAAGAATCGCTTGTATAATTTTTCTCTTCTAATACTTTTGCATCATTCAGTTTTGATTCCAGATCGGATTTTTTAATTTCCTGTTTTACTGCAGATTTTAAATCAAGATTTAACAGGAGTTCTGCTTCTCCGCTTTCTGTTGTTACTTTTACTTTATGGTTTTCTACATTTGCAGGAAGTTTCACTACAAGTCTGCCTGCGTCTGTATCTGCATCCGCATATCCGGCACCCTTGCGATACTGCATACCGGTAATTCCGTCCACGTACAGATAAGCAGTTACATTGCCGTCTTTATCTGTATATAAACGAGCAGATTTTAATCCTGCATTCAAATCACTTGCTGTTCCATCCTGATTGGTAAGTGTTGCCTGTACTTCGTAAACACCTTTTTCCATGGAAACGGCTGTTGACATCGGTACAAGTGCATCTACTGCTGACTGAAGGTCTGCGGATGCCTGATCTGCATTTTCTTCTGTTACCTTTCCTTCCTGAGCAGTAATCACTGCCTGAAGGTCTGCCCAGCTTTCTGCTGTATAATCTGCTTCATTTAATGCTTTGGCATTTTTCAGGACTTTATTGTATTTGTCAAGTCCAGTTGCCTCTTTTAATCCGCTGATTGCATCAGAAATTTCTTTATCTAATGCTACGATTTCAGAATCGTTTGCAGAAGTTGTTCCGTCGATTACCTTCTGAGCTTTTGCTACTGCGTCAGATAATACTTTGTAAGATTCCTCTGTATAATTGTCGGCTGTATATTTAGATGCTTTATCAACTGCTACAACTAAAACAGATTTATCGTGGGTTGGCTCGTTAATTTCTGCCACAGGTGTTAAACCAGATAAAGTCATAAATGCAGTTCTGCATCCTTCACCAGATCCAGGAACTTTATGCTGAAGTTCATCCATGATAGGAACAAAGAAGTTCAAATATACCCCATCATCTCTGTCTGCTGATTCTGGAAATTCAAAACCTACGCTCTTCGGATAATATAAGTCATATTCTTCCGCATAGGAATCCATATCTGTGCTTCCCGAATCATTTAGGTAGTAACTATAATAATCAAGCGGTGTATATTCACTTAATATCGGAAGTCCGTTTTCTTCTGTCTGCTCATTATTTGCCCAGAATATTCCATTTGTATAACCATATCTGCCCGTAATCACAATTCCTTGTGTATCAAAATAGATATGTTTCTTTCCATTCTCTACTACCAAACGAGCTGAATCATTTACAACCGCAGAATTGCTCATAGACAATCTATCCGGCTGATCCTGCTGCCACATAGTAACATTAACATTATATGTTCCGTCCTGGATTTCTGAAATATCTACTTTATCCGCTTTTTGTGTAATGGCGATTGTATTATAAACACGAGTAGTGCCTGTTATAACCAGTTCATCGCCCTCCATGTGAATACTTCCATCATCATTTTTATAGGAAGATGAATCAAAATACTCTATCGGATTAAACATTTCATTTACTGGATAATACCATTGAACTTCTATTTTGCTCGTATCCCAGTCTTTCGGAATTTTTACTCTTAATTCTACTGCTCTCGATGGAATAACCTGCGAGTCATTCATTTTTAATGACAAATTATAGATCAATGCTTTTGAAGCGTTTCCTGCTAATAAAGAATAATATTTGTTATATTCACTATCTTCATCTGAGGTTTCCTGTAAAAGTTCTGCTCCAAATTTTGCTTTACTATTAACTGTATAGTTATCTGTTACAAGTGTAACATCACCATCTGTCAATTCGAGTTTTTCTTTCGGTGTTGTTCTTACTCGCAATTCTCCATAGTAGGTACCATCTTCTGTTTGTATCTCAACCTGTTTTCCAAAAATAGCTTCTTCTAAGTTTTCGTATTCAATGGAAAATTTTCCATCTTCCAAAATATTGTCTGAATAAACAGAAATATACTTATTCTTTTTTACTTCTCTCGAATACGCATACATATATTGGCGATATGAAGAAGTTGAAGGATAAGTACACTCGCCTAAATCCTTAATTTCTTCAAGTACTCTTATTGAATCAATGCTACTTGTCTCTGCTGTAACAGTAACTTTTCCATTCTCAATTTTTGCTTCACAAGTACCACTAAACAAATCATTTGCAGTTTTTTCTTCTGCTACAAATCCTGTGAAATCCGGTGAATCTCCAACACTGGTTACAACTTTAGAAAGCTCCAATCCAATATTTTTATAATTTTCTTCGTTAATCTCTTTAGCAACTACTGTATTATTTACATCAAATGTAAATTTTCCGTTTACAATTCCGTACATATAGCTTTCCAAGTCATCATCTGTTCTTCCATAACTATAGAAAGCTTTAGTATACATCGTCCCTTCCAGTGTATCCACATCAAAAGAATACCACGACACACCCGTTGTTGCTTTTTCAACAGAATAATTTTGAATGTATTTATCATTCCACTCTTCATTAATTTGTCCTTGTTCCTTCAAATATTCCGTTGCCTCTGATGGATTTTCCTCATTATTAGCAATATATTTTTCTGGAATATTAAAAGTTCCCATAGGTGCATTCGAAGGTGCTATATCATCTGAAATTACACCCGGTTTTGAGAACTGCAAAATATCAATTTTTTCATAATTTTCAATCTGTAAGGTTACATGATATGTTCCATTATCATTCTTTTTTACTAGTGCAACATTATCCATGTAATCCTGAACTGTACCCGAATAAGGCTCCTCCGTAAGCAGTTTTCCAGAAGGTCCATAAAAAGTCAGTGGAACAACATATTCATTTTGGTTATCTAACTCTGTATTTGCGGTATTTGTTTCTTTCTGTTCACCAGCAAACGCTTGTATATTCATACCGCCAAGTAACATACTTGTACTCAATACAAAGGCTAATATCTTTTTTATTTTTTTCATTTTTCCTCCGTATCAATTAAAACAAGCTGCTGCACTTTTGGGTACAGCAGCTTGCTTTACATACATATTTACTTATTTTATTTTGCTGTGATGTCTGTAAGTTTCAAATATCCTGTTGCGTTCATCGGCATACTTCCAACGTATGTTGTGAATTTACCAGTAATTACACAGCCTTCATAAATTGTAGATGCATCTAAACCTGTGAATGTGAAGTAGTAATCTGTTACGCCATTAGTTGTAGTCTGTTTCGGAGTAACTGTTTTTCCATTAACTACCATTTTTCCTAAATGTCCAGTCAGACCTAAATATGTAATCTCATGAGTATGAACAACAAGTGTTGCCTCATCATCTGCAATCGTAATTTCTGCACGCATATCATTGAGTGCAGCATCTCCCATAGATGTTGTTGTACAAGCTGAGTTCTTATAAAGATTCTGCTTTGCTGTGTACTTACCATCTGCTAATGAATCTGCAGCAAACGCTGTAACTCCCATTGCCATTACCATTGTTGCTGCTAACAGTGTAGCAACTAATTTCTTGATCTTTCTCATAACTGTAATCCTCCTTTTCTCATCTTGGTATTAGCTTTTTGCTAATAAATTTTTAGTTATGATGTTTAGAGTTCTACGAGAATATTTCCGGTTACCCGTATCTAACTCCTTGTCTGAAAGATACCATAATTTGCCATTCAATGTCAACACTATTTTTTACAAGTTTGTTGCCTGAATAGCAACAAATAAGCCGCTATTTCCTTTGATTTTGTTGCTATTCAGACAACAATAGGCATAAAAGTGCCGTTATTGATAGTGTTTTATCAACAACGGCACTTTATTGAATTTTTTTCTTATTTTGTTACATGATATGCGTAAATGAGAATTTTTCTCACTTCTTATTTATACCCAGAAATATAATAGTGCAGTGCTTTCCGGCATGTGCATTGGTCCTACGCTGCAGGTAACGGTAACTGGTACAATTCCCATCGTGCCAATCCCCGTCCATCGGTGGATTCTGCACGCTTCCATCGGGATTTTCACTATATTATTCTCTATTCTTGCTTCTTCCAAAACTTCATTATGCTCATACTTCAATGTTTTCAGTTTTCCAGCCATCATTTCACCACTCACTCTGGAGTGTGCTGCCATCTCTTTCAGCTTTAATTCCAGATAGCTTTCTCCATTCTCCTGAACGATTTCGGCTATTTCTTCAAATCCTCTCATCGCCATAGAGTCTCTTCCCTGCCCCTGCTTTTTATTCATCCGGTAAAGCCGGAACACTACCGGATGCCTTTCACATTTCTGCAGATTGTGCTGTATCTCCTGATCCAGTTCATTCTCTTTTTTCTTGTATACTGATTTTTTCTCTGTATAGGCGTTAATCATCAGTTCCAGCATGTGGATGTCGATATTCTCCACCATAACATCCAGTGATTCCTCGATTTCTTCCGGTTTGCGATCACCCTTCCACGACCGGTAATAGTTCTCGATCACACGAGTATCTTTATCTACATGAAATACCTGTCTGGCATACACATTGGCATAGATGCATCGTCCTTTGATATCCATGCAGACAACACCATCTGTGAAATTTTGTACCACCATAACAAGTGTTTTCTCCACCAACCCCTTCGGCACATACTGAAATGTAATATAATAGATGCCGGCAGCGGTAATTCCGTAAAATAACACGGAGTAATCAAACTCCAGGTTGAGCACCTCATAAACAACATTTGTTGCAATCATCAGCAAAAAGCAATACAAAATTGCATAATACTGTTTCACATAAATTCGTGCCGCCTTATAGATTTCATAAGCTAACAGCAGAAATGTCATAACCGCAAACATATACACGAACAACTTGTGATATGAATAAAGCCACGTTCTTGAGGTGACTTTGTAATAATATCCCTCTGCTTTATCTCCGGATAATACAACCGAAAATAACATCTGATTATATACATTAATGCCACACAGAATCCCGTCAATCGCTATCAATATCCCAAGGATTAAACCTCCACGTTTGTTGACAAACGTCTCCTGTGTAAAATCATTAATATAAATAAAAAACAATATCAACAGGAAATCACTGCACCAAAAATACAAGCCATACGACGCCAATGCAACTGTATCATTGATATCCAGAATCGTCATGGCATAAAACAAAATGGTTGATGCAGCTACAGTATGAAGCCGTACCACATCCTTCGCAACCTGTGTCTGTTCTATCTGCTTGATCATAATAATGCGATATACCAACAAAACAATCATAATCAGCATAATCGCTAACATCGCACTCTTCAATCCTATCTCCCCTATCCTTCGGTTGAAATATATTTGTCTTCATAATCCCAAACCGACATTGGTTTTGCAAAATAATATCCTTGAAATACATCGCACCCCATCATGGTTAATGCATCCACCTGTTCCCTGGTTTCTACTCCCTCGGTAACAACCTCCATCCCCAGTCGTTTCGACAAATGAATAACATTGCTTACGATTGACATACTTCGTTCATTATTTCTGGTCTTACGTAAAAATCCCATATCCAGTTTGATTGTATCCATCTTGATATCCTTCAACATATTCAAAGAAGAATATCCGCTTCCAAAATCATCCATCTCCACCTTAAACCCATACTGCCGCAGTTTGTTTACCAGACGGATTACTTTTTTCGTATCCGACATGACTGCCGTTTCCGTGATTTCCAGATGAAGATTCTTCGCTTCGAAGCCATGCTTTTGTACCAGTTGAGTAAACACTTTATAGATATCCATATAATAAAAATCACGTGGTGAAATGTTTACTGACAAATAAAAATCTGCATGTCCCTGTCTGCACCAGTCGCGAAGCTGGATACAGGCTTTCTCCCATATGTAACGATCCAACTCACTGATCAGACCGGTCCGCTCAAACAGCTCAATAAACTCTCCCGGCGGAATCATACCACGCTCTGGATGAATCCAGCGAACCAGTGCTTCTCCACCACGCACAACACCGTCCGCAGATATCTGTGGCTGAATATAAAAGCAGAACTGTCCGCCCTCTAACGCATCATGGAACTGACTGATAATTCCCTGTTCCTTGAGTGCAGTCTCCCGCAGCTCCTTATCATAATAGCTGATACGGTTTGAAACATCATCCTTGATGGTTTTGATTGCCATAATAGCCCGGTCACACATAACTGCAACCGGTGTATTCCTATCGTCTACTTCATAGATTCCCATATACATACGCAGCCTAAAACTGGAATTACCTTCTATATGCTCAATTCGCGAAATCTCCCGTCGAAATATGTTTTCCTGAAATAATTCCTTTGGCAAAAGCAGTGCAAACCGGTCACCTGCCAACCGCCCATAAATACAACCTGCCGGAGTTTTCTGTTTCAGACTTTCTGCCTGTTTTATTAAAATATCATCCCCCTTTTTACTTCCATATACATCGTTCACAATCTTAAAATCACGGATATCACTACAAACAATATAAAACGCCGTATCTGAATTCTCCCGTAACATCTGTTCTGCGCACTCATAAAAATATTCCCGATTATAAATACCTGTCAATGCATCATGGTTTGCCTTATACTGTTCAGATTTCACACGCTCCACTTCTTCCGTTCGGTCATGTAACAAAAAAAAGCTTCCAATCTCGTGATTCTCATATATCATCTTCTTATATTGAAACTGAAAGAAATGTACTTTTCCATCTATTCGAAATTGTTCTTTCCATGCAATATCATGAATATCCCGAAGATTTTTTCCATTCAGCCAGCCCTGCAACTTTTTATCAAGTGCAGAAAGCTCAGACACATGAAGAATCTTCTTTGCCTGTTCATTTGCATGAATGCATTTCCCTTTTACATCATAACAGACAACTCCGTCATCGATAGTCTTAATAAACAAGGCCAGCATTTTTTCTACAAGGCCCGCCGGAATATGAAAGAATGTAAAATAAGTGATTGCACAACATAATGCGGTATATCCGATCAATGAAAAATCGTAAATGAATTCAAACTTGAAAAACATAATATTTGCAATTGCGGTCAATATAAGCGTAATAATGATCGAAGAATAATTTACTTGAAAAATTCTTGGGCATTTTGACCTGCGGACAAGCAGAACAATCAGACATGCCGCAGCAAATGCATAACAAATCAATGTATGAACCCCATACAAGATACCATAGCTTTTTACACCATAATAAACATTACCGAACTGGTCTGTCATCGGAGCCACATGGAATACATTCTGCACTCTAAGATTTGAAAATAACACAATCGCATCTGTAAGCAACAGGATATACGTTACCGGACGCATCCATACTTTATGCCGATAGGTGTCAGCATATACACGACTATAAATAAACAGCAACAACGTCATAAAATCTACACAAAAATAAAAAAGTGCATAAAAAAACAATGCCAGCTTCTCATCGACTGTCATCAACGCCATACCATACAGCATAACCATTCCTGTCTGTGAAAGCAGTAATCCAAACACCGAATTCCGTAAAGCGTTTTTTTCTATCCGTTGTACTGTATATATACAAAATAAGAGGGGAATCAATAAGATAACCAAACTCCCAAAGAATATATATTTCAATATAAACACCCCAAATCATATCATTTCATATTTTAAAAATACTTAATATTATTTTATAAAATTCACTACGTACTGTCAACTTAAATGGCACAAAAAAAAGACCTCATCGGTCTTTTCTTTCTGTACCTTCAGAACTTCATACAAAGATCTTATATCTAACCTCTTAACAAATCATCTTTCCGTTCTCAAAACCTCTAAGGATAAGCCCTCGACCTATTAGTACTTGTCAGCTGAACGTGTTGCCACGATTACACTCCAAGCCTATCAACCTTGTAGTCTTCAAGGGGTCTTACTCTTATGATGGGATATCTTATCTTGAGGGGGGCTTCACGCTTAGATGCCTTCAGCGTTTATCCCTGCCGGACTTGGCTACTCTGCCATGCTGTTGGTACAACAACAGATACACCAGCGGTCCGTCCATCCCGGTCCTCTCGTACTAAGGACAGCTCCTCTCAAATATCCTACGCCCA
>ERZ779660.1527-NODE-1527-length-11508-cov-1.712302_pt1 | contig 11508 bp, 8 predicted proteins | sample MGYA00511906_ERZ779660 | MGnify/ENA primary metagenome ERZ779660 (study PRJEB29588, sample SAMEA2156906) | human gut metagenome | biome: human gut; feature: human-associated habitat; material: faeces | place: Denmark | collected 2008/2010 ... | reverse complement strand
CATCTTCTTGGCAAACTCGCGTCCGCGCTTCGAGGCCTTGAGTTGCCGCAGTCGTCAGATACAGCCGCAGGAGTTCCTGCATCTGCTTTCGGCCAAAGTCATGTCACAATATGAGTCGCATGGAGTGCGTTATACCCGTCTGGGTTATGTGAAACTGGCGTGACGAAAAGCCAGACGCACATATTCTTTCTGCCAGTCCTCCGGTTTGAGTACTTGCTGGTCGTAGGAAAGCAAGTCGATATCAAGCGGGATGCGTCCTTCCTTCTTACTTTCCGTAGTTCGTCCGTTTGTCTGCTCAATTTGCTTCAGGATGCTTCGCACCTCCGTCATGGGTAGTGAGGTACGGAAGCGTGCGGCACGGTTCAGAAACGGTTGCGGGTTTTCCATTTTCTCCGGTACGGTTTCTACAATTCCTCCCCATTCAATATCCGGAAAGAGACGTTGCAGGGCCTCTTCCGCATTCTTCAGGTGCAGAAGGGCATCCAGGTTGGAACCCATGCAGAGCAGGCAGGTATGTGAGGTCACTGTATCACACATGAGCGGAATGATTTTTACGGAATACGAAATACAATCCTACTACGATAAAAGGAATACTCAGAATCTGTCCCATGTCTATCGGGAGCGCATTCTCAAAGTCTACCTGTCTTTCTTTCAAGAACTCCACGAAGAAGCGGAAGGTGAAAATCAGGGTGATACACAAACCGAAATAGAAGCCTTTCCGTACGTTTTCTTTCTTCTTCCGGAAGATGACTATCATTACCAGGAAGAACAGGAAGTAAGCCAGTGCCTCGTAGAGCTGTGCCGGATGACGAGTCTGCATGTCCACCCGTTCGAAGATAAACGCCCAGGGCACGTCCGACGGCATACCGATGATTTCCGAGTTCATCAAGTTGGCCAGTCGGATAAATCCGGCAGCTACGGGAGCAGCCACTCCCATCATATCGAGAATATCAAGAAAATGAATCTTCGTTTTCCGGCAGAAAAGCACCAGTGCCAGAATCAGTCCCAGCGTACCTCCGTGGCTGGCCAGGCCGGCATATCCGGTAAACACCCATCCGCCCTGTGGCAGGAAGTGTACCGGCAATATGATTTCCAGCGGGTGACTCAGGAAGTATTGCGGGTCATAGAACAGGCAGTGTCCCAAGCGTGCCCCGGCAAAGATACCGATAAAACTATAGGTAAACAGCGTCTGGAAAGTATCCAGCGGAAGTCCCTTTTGCTTGTACAAATGGTAGACTACCTGACTGCCGGTCAGAATGGCAATCATCCACAGCACGCTGTACCATCGGAGAGTAAAACCGCCGAGGTGGAACAATGCCGGGTCTGGGTTCCAGTGTATGTAAAGAAATTCCATCATCTTTCCTTCGTTTTAAGTCAGCGGCAAAGGTAGTGAAAGGTGAGAGGAGAGCCAAGCGAAAAACATAGTTTTTCAGCCGGGCTTTCCCGAACTGCATCCAAACTTCTTTAAAAGTAGTGAAAGGTTTTATTCTCGTTCCGTTTGTTTGTAAGCCTCCATTTCTTTCCGGCTACGGCTGGAAGTCACCAGATATACTCCACCGAAAATAAGTACCACGGCAATGATTTTGGTCGTGTTGAAGGAATCCATTCCCCAGCATACGACTACGATACAAGCCACAAGCGGCTGGATATAATTGTACATCCCGGCTACCGTGGGGCGGAGGTTCTTTTGTCCCACTACAATCAGCATGTAACTGACGAAGGTAGCACCTACCACGATAAAGGTCAGACTGCCAATTTCCACCGCCTTCAGTCCGCTCCAGTCTGCGTTCATCAAATCGCTGGCAGAGAAGGGAATCGTGCAGATGAAAGAGTAAGTAAACATCCATTTCATGATGGTGATGAGCGAATATTTGTTGACAAAATCCTTGAAGCGTACAATGTAGAACGCATAACAGAACTGTGCGAACAAGACTAGCAAATCGCCCCATATTGCCGTATGGCTGGCAGACGAAGCGGCCGGCTGGTTCTGGCTGCTTCCAAGGATGAGTAACAAGGCACCGCCCGCCCCACAGGCAATGCCCAGCACTTTCTTGCCGGTAATCGGTTCTTTCAGGATGAAAGCCGCCAGCAACATGGCTCACAGCGGCATGCTCGTGGTGATGATGGAAGCATCGGCCGGTGAACTCAGGCTCACGCCGAAGATGAAGCATCCCTGATTGAACACGATGGCAAAGAGAGAGGCAAAGAACAGCGTAATCAGGTCTTTATGGTTGACGTGCTCCGGCTTCTGAAAGAAAGAAGCTATCCAGAACAACACCATGGCTCCTCCAATGCGGAGGTCCGTAACCACCAGCGAAGTGACAGCCCCACTAGCCATAAGTAATTTAGAAAGAGGAGACATCAGTCCCCACATTGTGTTTGCTCCCAGCATGGAAGCATGTCCTTTCCAGCAAAATTTTTCCATATATTCTTCGAATGATAATTTTCAAAAAGCGTTGCAAAATTAGAAAGGTCTGAAGGAGAAAAATTGTACTTTTGTGCTATAATCATGAAGAATACGACTATGTGGAAGGAAAATCTGTATCAGCAGGTAGAGATTCTTTTTCATTTGCCCGACACTGGGATTGCGCCGGAAGAAGATAAGGCACAGCATCTGCTGCTTTATATAGAACAGCATATTGACCAGCCGGAACAATTGTGCTTGAGCGTGCTGGCTGCGAAATTCCGTTTGTCACCTACCTACATAGGACGTTTTTTCAAACGTAATTTTGGGGAAGATTTCAGGCTCTATGTATCCAAGAGCCGTTTGAAGCGGGTAGAGGAACTGTTGACAGGCAGCCGTATGAGCGTCAAGGAGATAGCCAGCCAGATAGGGTGCATGGACTCCTGCTATTTGAACAAGCTTTTCCGGCAGCATCATGGGGTAACTCCTATGCAGTATCGGAAGATGTATGCGTCTGAAAAATGAATCATTTATCAACCTTTGTATTACTCCCAGAGTGTCGTAAATATCGCTTGTCTCAACTAAAAGGGCATAATACTTTCAAGCGTCAGAAGATTGACTGGAAAACCTTTTGGAAACTTCTATGTTTTTCGTGGCGGAACTCTATGTTTTCTATCTGAGAACCCTACATCTCTGAAATGGAAAACATAGGTTTTACGTTCGGGAGACGTAGAAAACTCTTATTCTTTTCTCGTTCCTGATTGCCAGACTTTCTTTTCTTTGACAGAAAAGTTATTTTAAAACTATACTCTTTTAGTTTTATTAACTATAAAAAATAGTTTGCAAACTAAATGTTTTAGTTATTTGCAGTAGCTAATTGAAACGGACCGCAACATCTGTTAATATAATATACTATATGAAAACATTGTTATTTTGTTTCTTGTTCTTCTTGTCGGGATTGCTGACAGCACAAACAATTGATAGTCCTGCATTCAAGGCCCGTAATGGGAGTATCCGTAATATTACCCGTATTGAACGTACATCCAAGTGTACTAAGGTTTATATTCATGCCATCTTTCGTCCGCACTGGTGGATTATGGAAGACGGTGACAGTTATCTGGAAGATGCTGCCACGGGCAAGCGTTACTCACAGATAGGTGCTGAGGGTATTGAACTGAAGAAGAGAATTTTCATGCCTGATTCAGGGTCAACTGATTTTGTTCTGTTGTTCGAACCACTTCCTGAAGAAGTGCAGACCATTCACCTCATTGCTCCTGATAGTAACGAAAGCAACACCTATGACATTTCGTTAGTTCCGGCCAAGAAGAAAGACCAGTCTCTCCTGAAAGCGGTAGAAGGAAATTGGTTTGCCGACAATACACAAGGCCACTGGGTGTATGGTATTCATGATTCTATCGTTATTCTGGATAACCGTTTGTACGACTTGACTGAATGTCGAAAGAAAGGAAAGCGGTTGATGCTGAATGCGCTGGACCGTAGCGATGGCTCCGCTGTCACGTTGCAGTTGACGCCTCGTAAAGATGGCTCCTGCCTTATCGCTCTCGACCATGGGGAGGCACAGCGTTATGTCCGTACTCGTCCGGAAATACCCGCTGTGGAAGCCGATAATGGCTATGGTACGGATTTCTTTCGTAATGACAGCGTTTGTTTGCAAGGTTATCTGGACGGTTATGACATGCGACTGGGTTTTGATAGTGGCATCCTCTACTTGGCTAATGAAATCATTGGTAAAGATTATCCCACGGTAGTTCCCATTAACTCCGACGGTAGTTTTCAGTGCAAGTTTGTTCTGTCGCATCCAGTCTGCCAGGGTCTAATAATAAACAATGCCTGGATTCCTTTCTACGCCGAACCGGGAGATACAATCACTCTTTATATTGATTGGGAGGACCTTATGGCCCGCAGTCGGGCGCGTGACCATAACTATCCACTTGTTCACACTGCCTACATGGGGAAGAATGCGGGTTTGTCATACCTTGCCATGATGCTGGGCGGGCACTTCAATTATTCCTATGACAAACTGGCTCAGGCGCAGAAAACACTGACGCCGGCCCAATTTCAAGAGCAACTGACGCCTGTTGTCACTCAATGGCAGCAGCAGGCCGACTCGCTCAGTTGTCTCTATGCTCCCTCACAGAAAGCAGTTTCGTTGATACATAACCAGGTGAATTTACAGGCGGGATATACGTATCTGGAGTTCCAGTTAGCCCGCAATTACTATGCACAGAAAGATACCACCAATCAGGTTCTGAAAGTGCAGCCTGATGTCTCCTATTATAAGTTCCTGAAGGAAATGCCCTTGAACGAGCAGTCTGCACTGGCTAATGCCAATGTGGGCTCTTTCATCAATCGGTTTGAATTCATGGACCCGCTCGCACCTGCTTACAACATTCAGATAAAATTACAGAGCGATGAAGATTTCAAGGCGTTGTCTGAAGATGAAAAGAAGTTACACTTGCAACTCAAAATGAGTGAGGTAAAAGATAGTATCGTCAACAGTCTGTGTGGTGCCTCTTCGTCTTTGTTTTGGCAGATAGCCCGTGTGCGTAACTTGCGCTATGTCTTGTCTGAAGTGCTGAAGCGGCCCCAGGATGCTGAAATATTTGTCAGTCAACTGGAAAAGACCGTAAGTCATCCTTATCTGCGAGCTACGGTCCGTGAGATGCAGAAAACGTTATATCCTGTAACGAAGCAAACTTCGTATCGGCTGCCTGAAGGAAAAGCTACCGACATTTTCCGCCGTATCATTGCACCTTATGCGGGCAAGGTGCTGTTCGTGGATTTCTGGGCTACTACTTGTGCTCCTTGTCGGCAGGGTATACAAGCCACGGCAAAGTTGCGCGAGCAATATCGCAATCATCCCGGATTTCAGTTTGTTTACATCACGAGCGAAGCAGAATCTCCTGAGAAAGTTTATGCGGAATATGTAGAAAAGCATTTGAAAGGTGAAGCTTGTTTCCGTCTCACGGATACGGAATACAAGTATATGCGAGAACTCTTCCAGTTTAACGGTATCCCTCATTATCTGGTGGTAGAGAAAGACGGGAGTATTTCAACGGAGCAGGTTGGAACTCATAATCTGGCAGACTTTCTGAAAAAGCGTTTTGGGGATTCACATTAAGAGTAGAACACATTTGTGAAATTAAACTGATAAATAGATAGATATTATTGATACTTGGTTGTTAAAGTTGGGCAGATTTTTATGAAGACAATTTTTTTAATCCGATGGTTGTGCTGTCTTTTCCTGCTTATTGGAATGGGAAATATTAGTCAAGCTCAAGAACTAGAAGGAAAATTCCGGATTCGTTGGCGTTTAAATAACATTCCGGACAGTGTTAGAGGAGTTATTTATATATTTAGTCCAACAATGACTCCTAGTAAAGCAATTGCAGATTTTTCCTTGCAAAACGGAGAAATGATATACGAAGACACCATTTCACAACCAAAGCATTTAAAGTTTTTCGGTTGGGCAGAAGACTTTCCCAATTGGACTTTAGATTTGTGGGTAGACCAAGGAGGTTGGATCGATATTCAGGGAAAAGACAAATGGCTTCATCAATGGATAATCACTACGAATATTCCCCAACAAAAAGAAGCCTTGTCATACGCAGCATGTATCGCAGACGAGACGGACGAATACTTGCGTATGGATGAAAAGAGTCAAGCACGCGATAGTCTTTGGGAGGACCGCTGGCATAAGCTCAATTACCGGAGCGTTAGAAAGACCTTCGAATATATGAAAACGGCACCGGTCACGGAAGTATGGATTGACCAGTTTCTGGAAAAGGCCTGGTGTACAACCGGCAGTCCGGATTCTTTGCGCAGTTTTCGTCCTGTTTTCCAGCAGTTGTATGCACGCATGCCGTCTGAATGGCAGGAGACGGAGAAAGGAAAACTCATTGAGTCATATGCTTTCCCAGCTCCAACAGTAGAAGAAGGAGATGATATGGCTGATGGTTTACTATATGACGCTGAAGGAGAATCCCATCATTTGTCAGAATTGCAAGGCCGATACATCTTGTTGGATTTCTGGAGTATTTACTGCGGTCCTTGCCGCATGTCTGAACCGGAAATGGAGGAGGTTGTCCATCTATATGGCAATAAATTAGCCTTGGTGGGAATATCCAATGATGAAAAAATATCTTGGAGCAAATTCCTGAAGGAACACAAGATGCCGAGTTATCAATGGAATGAACCGAAAAATGGAGGACGAAGTCTGGCTTCGCGTTATAAAGTCGGAGGAATCCCGCATTTCGTATTGATTTCACCGGAAGGCAAAATCCTAAAGATGTGGAAAGGCTATCGAAAAGGTATAATAAAGACCAATCTAAAGAAGTTTGTAATGGTAGAATAAAAAACAACATACGTTCTATCTCCAAACGGCAGGAGATAAGAAACAAACGGAGTCAATGAGGTCCCTCATTGTGTATGCGGTTAAAACTTTTTCAATTTAATTCCACTAATAACAGGATAGGGGAGTCGCTTTTTCAGAGCGGCTAAAGAATCTATGACAAGAAAAACCCGTACAAGTTCGATGAAAATGCAAGAGCTTGTACGGGCTTTATACTGTCAGGAAGATAGGCAATCAGTTCTTGACCGTTCTTTCTCCCTGTTTTTTTGCATGGTTTCCCCCTTTCTTTTTCCATCCGCCCTTTTTGTTGCGGGAGAAATTCTTCACCTGTTTGCCTCCTTCTTTTCTGGAAGTACGGGGAGCATATACCGGACTTTCGCCCAGTTCTTCAGGCACGGGGAGTTTGTAAATATCTTTTCCTAAGAATGTTTCGATTTGCTTGAAACGGGTCTGCTCGGTTTCACTTACAAAAGTGATGGCGCATCCGTCGTTGTTGGCGCGGGCCGTACGTCCGATGCGGTGTACGTAGTCCTCGCTATCATGCGGTACGTCGTAGTTGATGACCAGGCGGATGTCGTCGATGTCGATTCCACGGGCCACGATGTCGGTAGCTACCAGGATGTCGATACGGCGGTTGCGGAACTCGTGCATGATTTCCTCACGCTGGCTCTGCTCCAGGTCAGAGTGCATTTCGCCCACGTTCAGTTTCATGCGTTTCAGGGCCTTGGTCACCTCTTTTACCTTCAGCTTGGAAGATGCGAAGATGATAACACGCTCCGGTTGCTGGGACTGGAACAGCGACTGGATGATGCCCAGTTTCTGTGCCTCGTAGCAGATGTAAGCGGCCTGAATGACTTTTTCCGCCGGCTTGGATACGGCGAGTTTCACTTCCACTGGGTCGTGAAGAATGGTCTTGGCCAGTTGCTGGATTTTGGTCGGCATGGTGGCGGAGAACATAATGGTCTGCCGTTCTTTCGGAAGATATTTGACAATCTGCATGATGTCGTCCGAGAATCCCATATCGAGCATGCGGTCTGCTTCGTCGAGGATGAAGAAGGATACTTTCGACAGGTCCACATAACCTAAGCTTAAGTGGCTGATCAGACGTCCCGGAGTAGCGATTACCACATCCGCTCCCAAAGTCAGTCCTTTCTTTTCCTGCTCAAAACGGATACCGTCGTTTCCTCCGTACACCGCCACGCTTGACACCGGCATGAAATAGGAGAAACCCTCCATCTGCTGGTCAATCTGCATGGCCAGCTCACGGGTGGGCGACATGATGATACAATTGATGGCATCCTCCGGATAACCTCCCTTGCTCAACTGGTTCAACACCGGAAGCAGGTAGGCCGCCGTTTTTCCCGTACCTGTTTGGGCCACGCCAATCAGGTCTTTTCCTTCCAGGATGACAGGGATGGTGTGTTCCTGTACGGGCGTACATTCCTGGAAATTCATTGCGTCCAAGGCATCGAGGACGCTATCTTCTAAGTTCAGTTCCGAAAACTTCATATAGTAATGTTATCTTGTCATTATAATTTGCCGCGTTCGTCCAGATAGGAATCCTTGAATCCTAAGAAATACAACACGCCATCCAGTCCGATGGTATTGATGGCCTGTTGCGCATTGGCCACCACCTTCGGTTTGGCATGGAAGGCGATTCCCAGTCCTGCCGTAGAAAGCATGGGCAGGTCGTTGGCTCCATCGCCCACGGCAATCGTCTGTGCGATGTCCACGTTTTCTACCTGTGCCAGCAGACGAAGCAATTCCGCCTTTCGTTTTCCGTCTACGATGTCACCTAAATAGCGGCCGGTCAGCTTGCCGTCCACGATTTCCAGCTGGTTGGCATACACATAGTCAATGCCGAATTTCTCTTTCAGGTAGTTGCCGAAATAGGTGAAACCTCCCGACAGGATAGCAATCTTGTATCCGTAGCGCTTGAGGACGAACATCAGGCGTTCCACTCCTTCGGTAATCGGGAGGTGTTCGGCAATGTCGCGCATCACGCTCTCATCCAGTCCCTTGAGCAGAGCCACCCGTTCCTTGAAACTTTCGCAGAAGTCGATTTCGCCGCGCATAGCTCTTTCTGTGATGGCTTTCACTTGGTCGCCCACACCGGCCCGTATGGCCAGTTCGTCGATGACCTCTGTTTCAATAAGCGTGGAATCCATATCAAAGCAAATCAGACGGCGCATACGGCGGTACATATTGTCTTGCTGGAACGAGAAGTCCATGCCCAGTGAAGCACTGAGCTGCATGAGCTGGCTTTGTAGCTCTTCACGGTCTTTGGGAGTACCCCTCACCGAAAATTCGATGCAGGCTCTCACGTTTGCCTTTTTCTCGTCCAGGGGAATACGTCCGGTCAGACGCCGGATACCGTCGATGTTCAGTTGTTGCTCTGCTAAAAGCTTGGTAGCACCGGCAATCTGTTGTGCCGTAAGTTTTCTGCCCAATAGCGTCAGAATGTAGCGGTTCTTTCCTTGCAGGTTGACCCACGTTTCATACTCTTCATCGCTGATAGGATAGAAGCGGATATTGATACCCAAGTCAGAAGCCTTGAAAAGCAATTCCTTCATGATATTTCCGGAATCCTGGTCGGAACATTTGAAAAGAATACCCAGTGACAAGGTGCTGTGAATGTCAGCTTGTCCGATATCCATAATGTCTACCTGATATTTAGACAAGATGGCAGTTACCGATGCGGTCAGTCCCGGTCGGTCCACTCCGCTGATGCGGATTAATATCAATTCGGTTTTGTTTCCCATGGTTGTTTGCTTGCGTGTTTCTGGGCAAAAGTACAAATTATCTTCTATCCACGGGCATAAAAAGCACAAAAAAAGCCATTCCTGCATACCTGCAAGAATGGCTTTCCTTATTTTACAGGGGAAAATCAGATCATTTCCACACTTCGTTTTACAAAGTTGGTCAGGGCTTCACCCTTCAGCATGTTGTTTTGCAACAAGGCCAGGTCGATAAGCTGGTGAACCACTTTGTTGCCGGTGGCATAACCGTTCAGAATGTTTTCCTTTTCAGTCTTTTGCGCTTCAATCTTCTTTTCTACATCGTTCAGTTCGTCTTTTTCGGCAGTCGGGATTTCTTCATCCTTCTTTCCTTCCTGCGCTTTCTGGAGCTCGTTACGACGGAGTGTCAGCATGGCGATTTCAGACTCTACCGGTACGAGTTTTTCCGCACAAGCCGTTTCGGCATCGCTCAATACCTGCTTAATCAGGCGGTGGTCGCTGTTCAATACCAGATTGAACATGTCGGGCATTTCACCATAGAAACTCATACCCGGCTGGATGCTGGCCATGTCTTTCATACGGCGCATGTATTCGGCCTGTGTGATGACAATCGGCGCATTGTTTTCGCCCAGTGCGTGTGCTTCTACGTGGAATTCCGTTTTCTTTACCTTCGGCATCTGTCCCTTGAACAGAGAACTGAGCACTTCCTGCTTGTCGTGAGGAAGTTCTTCGCCCTTTTGGTCTTCCTTCACAATCAGGCGGTCTACGATGTCGCTATCCACACGGGTGAAGTGACTCTTTTCGAACTTCTGTTCCAGCATGTTGATCATCGGTACGTCCAGCTGGCCGTCCATGAGCAATACGTTGTAGCCTTTGTTCTTGGCCGCATCGATGTAAGTGTACTGTTCGTCCAAGTTGTTGGCGTAGAGGTAAATCAGGCTACCGTTCTTGTCGGTCTGATTATCCTTAATCAATGTCTGGTATTCTTCGAAGGTGTAATACTTGTTGTCTGTATCCTTGAACAAAGCAAACTTGGAAGCCTTTTCATAGAAATCTTCCTGAGTCAGCATTCCGTAGTTGATGAAAATCTTCAGGTCGTCCCATTTCTCTTCAAATTCCTTACGGTCGTTCTTGAAGATAGATTGCAAGCGGTCGGATACCTTCTTCGTGATGTAAGTAGAAATCTTCTTCACGTTCGAATCGCTCTGCAAGTAAGAACGAGATACGTTCAACGGAATGTCCGGAGAATCGATGACACCGTGAAGCAGGGTCAGGAAGTCGGGTACGATACCTTCTACTGAGTCGGTCACATATACCTGGTTGCAATACAACTGAATCTTGTTACGCTGCAAATCGATGTTGCTCTTGATTTTCGGGAAGTAGAGCACACCGGTCAGGTTGAACGGATAGTCTACATTCAGGTGAATCCAGAACAACGGTTCGTCGGCCATCGGATACAGGTCGCGGTAGAATTTCTTGTAATCCTCTTCCTTCAAGTCCGACGGTTTCTTGGTCCAGATAGGACAAGTGTCGTTAATCAGGTTGTCTTCATCTGTTTCTACCTGCTTGCCGTCTTTCCATTCTTTCTTTTTGCCAAAGGCTACCGGTATGGCCAGGAAGTGACAATACTTGGTGAGCAAGCCCTGCAAGCGAGATTCTTCCAGGAATTCCTTGCAATCTTCATCCACGTGCAGGATGATGTCGGTTCCACGGTCGCTACGTTCTGTTTCTTCAAGGGTAAACTCAGGACTTCCATCGCAGCTCCATTTCACAGCCTTGGCACCTTCCTTATAAGAAAGAGTTACGATGTCTACCGTCTTGGCTACCATGAAGGCTGAGTAGAATCCCAGACCGAAGTGACCGATGATGGCATTGGCATCGTCCTTGTATTTTTCCAGGAAGTCATTTGCTCCTGAGAAGGCAATCTGGTTGATGTACTTGTCAATTTCTTCGGCCGTCATACCCAGACCACGGTCGCTGATGGGGATGGGACC
>ERZ779660.1496-NODE-1496-length-11694-cov-2.773434_pt1 | contig 11694 bp, 9 predicted proteins | sample MGYA00511906_ERZ779660 | MGnify/ENA primary metagenome ERZ779660 (study PRJEB29588, sample SAMEA2156906) | human gut metagenome | biome: human gut; feature: human-associated habitat; material: faeces | place: Denmark | collected 2008/2010 ... | reverse complement strand
TCTGCTCTCGCATCCTGTCCCATCGCGGCCTTGCGGCTTTCGTTCTCTTCTTCGGTCTGTTTCAGCGACATGTGCTATCTTATCACTCTAAAAGTGAATTGTCAATGTTTTTTCTGTTTTTTATTTTTTTCGCACAATTCAGACAATTTAATGGTTTTTTCCATATTAAAAGAAAGAAGGACATCACTTCTGAAAGCAACGTCCTTCCTCTGTTAAAATAACGATGTAATAGATTGAATTAAATTAGGAATCTGGGTTTTCAATGCTGAGAATGTCATAAACAGTACAAAAATATAGCTGATTGTCATACAGATTCTCAATGCTGTCGGCTTCTTATATCCTTCGTTTACATCTTTTCTCCATAAAAGGAGCAGAATAAACAAACCTGCTACCGGTGTAGCGATCGAGGTTGCGACATTTGCCATCAGGATCAGCTGTGTTGGAGATCCGCCATAGCTATAGCAAATGATCATCGTCACGATCAGGCAGATCAGACAGCCTACGCGGATTGCTTTTGACTCCAGTGCGGTATCTTTATCAAATCCTGCGCTCAACAACACCATACCTCGCTGTGTGTTTCCTAATAAAGAAGAGAATCCTGCGCCTAACAGCGCCACTCCCATAATATACTTCGCTGCATTTCCCATGATCGGAACCAGCATTTCCGCCAATTGAGCAGGCGCTGTAATTTTCTGTCCTGTAGGATGCAGTACGATCGCACCTACCAGGATAATAGAGCCTGTGATCAGCACAACACTGATAATATGGATCACTGCATCTGTCAGCATTACGCCGTTAAACAAATCTTCTTTTTTCCACTTTTTCTCTTTTCCCAGATATGTACTGTAAATTCCGGTTGTTACTGCTGCGTTTGTAGAAATGAATGCCAATGCTGTCGCCAGTCCGCCTGCCGGAATCTGAAAACTGACAAATGCCTTGCCGGTCTCTCCCCAGTCCGGGCCTCCGACTCCGATCAACGTTGCATAAAACGCTACGATCATACCCAAAATGCACGCCGTAATAATTTTTTCTACTTTTGAATATACATTTTTTGTGAAATAGCAGTAAATTACAACCGCTATCATCAATGCAGAACCTACTTTCCAGTTAAGTCCGGTAATCAAATTCACACCGGCGCCGGTTCCTGAGATGTTCCCCATTGTAAAAAAGAGACATGCCATAAACAACGCAATTCCTACAAATCCTGCTGCCACAGGTCCATAATATTTACGGATTGCATGAATGGTCGGCATTCCCGTCACGATCGCCAGCCGGTTTGTCACCATCATAAATGTAATTCCCATAAAAACAATCGGTATGATCAGCCAGATCAGCGTATATCCGAAATTGCTGCCCAGCATCGCTGCTGTGGTGATCACCCCGGGGCCGATCACAATTCCCGTTGCGATCAACCCCGGTCCAATTCTTTTTATCAGATCCTTTAATGGAAGCCGTTCAACATTTGCCCCAAACACTTCTGTTGTCTTGTTTTCCATAAAGCCACTTCTTTCTCTGATCCCTCTTTATTTGTATTGTTCCATATCTACTTTTGGAAGCTGACTGCGTTCCAGTCCTAAAGAAACCCAGTCTTTTTCTTCCTGATTCAGAGGAAGTACCGGTTTTCTCATCAATGCATTTGAGAAGATTCCTCTCTGATATAATGCTTCTTTTAATCTGGCATGTGCTTCACCGGATGGCTGTCCGCCTCCATAAATTGCCTGTGAAATATGATAAATACGGTCTGACCAGTCCTGTGCTTCTTTTAATGTATGTTTGTCAGGATTTGCAAATACTTCTCTTGCCGGGCAGATGATCTCCGGTACGCATCCTGCGAATCCGATCAGAGCTCCGTCCATTCCTGGGAACCAGCTTACACACAATGTTTCATCATGACATGTGATCAGGGAAATATCCGGACATTCCTGGCGAAGCAGACGTACATCATGTTCATAGATAGAAGTCACTCGTGTTCCCATTTTGATACATTTCACATGATCAATCTCTTTGCACATTTTGATCAAAGTCTCTACCGGATAGAATGCTTTGCTTGTTGCCGGATACAGATGAATGATGATATCGATATCTGCGCCTTCTGCCACATCTTTTACATATTCAAACGGTGCATCCGGATTCATTCCAAATCTCAGCCACATATGAGGAGGCATCAGAAGGATTCCATCTGCGCCTGCTTCTTTTGCTTCTTTTGCCATTTCGATGCTTTCTGCTGTGTTTTCACAGTTTACACCGGAAATGATCGTCATCACATCTCCACATTCCTCTGCACAGATCTCAACAACGCGTTTTCTTTCTGCTCTTGTCAGTCCTGTGATCTCTCCTGTATGTCCGTTACATACAAGACCGTCCATTCCTTTTCCGTAAAAACTCTTGATCCATCTTAAATATGCTCTGAATTCTGGTTCGTTGATGGAATAATCCTCATTGAGCGGTACTGAAACTGCCGGGAAAATTGTTTTAAAATTTTTTACTTTTGCCATTGTTAAAATCTCCTTTACTTTACATTTCATGATTATTTTCAGGGTTCAAAGATCCTGCGCCTGAATCTTTTGTATGTGTCAGCAAACGTTTGCATATCTGTTAGTCTTTATATATCATATCTTTGAAATCACCGTCAACGAAATGGACTCCCTCTGCAAGAAGTTGCATATACCATGCAATTTTTTGCATATTTTCTATATATCCCCTCCCTTTTTCTTTGATTTTTCAACTATTTGACGGAATTTATTTTTTGAGATAAAATGGTTGCATTAAAATCATATGCAATCGTTTGTATCGAACAGACTCATAAAGGAGGCAATCATGGCAACATTAAAAGATGTCGCAAAACTTGCATGTGTAGATGTCAGTACCGTATCACGTGCTCTGAATAATACTTCTTATGTCCACCCTGACACAAAAGCCCGTATCCTGGCGGCAGTCAAAGAACTGAGTTATCAGCCGAACGTTCTTGCCAAAGGACTGCGTCAGGGCAAACGCCACACCATCGGGATCGTCGTCCCCAGATTATCCATGACTGTATTTGCAGAACTGATCCAGGGGATTGATGAAGAAGCCCGTTACCACGGATATTCTATTTTAGTTTGTACGACTGAAGATGATCCGGATGTAGAGAGAGAATGTCTGAATCGATTGAGAAATGGATTTGTAGACGGCATCATTATCGCCGGAACCGGAAAATGCGGACGCCTGATCCGGGATATCCACGCCAGCGGGATTTCTGTCGTACAGATCATCCGAAAGCAGGAATCCCATTTAAGCAGTGTGATCGCTAATTATAAGCAATCCGCGTATCGTGCCGTAAAATACCTTGCCGGGAAAGGCTGTAAAGAAATCGGGATGATCAATGGTCCTATGTCCCTTTCCACTTATTATGAACGATATCAGGGATATAAAAAAGCCATCTCTGAACTCGGTCTGAAAGAAATCTGCCCGGAGTCCACACAACAGGCAAACACTTTTGAGTACGGCTTTCAGTGCGCGGAATTCTTATTGACCAACTACTTTCACCTGGATGCAATCATCACATCCGTAGATATTCAGGGAATCGGAGCTTTGCGGGCGGTCAAAGAACAGGCGATGCTGGTTCCGGAAGATATCCGTCTGATCAGCCTGACCGGACATTCGATCGGAGGAATGTTGGAAACAACCATGACATCTCTTGAAATTCCTGCGCATGAAATGGGGAAAAAGGCTGCGCTTATGGCCATTGAAGAAATTGATGCCCCCTCCGATCAAAAACCAAGTCCTCAGCACCTTGTTTTTGAAGCTACACTTGTAGAACGGGAAAGTTCCTGATTGTAAAAAATGGTTCAAAAAATGGAGACTGCCTTTTAAGACAATCTCCATTTTTATTATGCCACACTGCCATTTCGGTATCTGTCCGTCTGGCCGCATGCTGCTTCAAACTCTTTTAACTTTTGTTTTGCTTCCGGATTCAGATATTTCGGCACCTCGATCTGCACTGTTACGTATTGATCCCCATGTGCGGAAGTGTTTTTCATAGATACGATTCCTTTTCCACGAAGACGGATCTTCGTTCCGGACTGCGTCCCCGGTCGAATTTTACACATTACATTTCCATATAATGTAGTAACCAGAACTTCCCCGCCAAAAACTGCTGTTGTAAATGGAATATTTACTTTTGTATACAAATCCTGCCCGTTCCTCTCGTATCCCGGCTTATCTCCTACCTTTACTTTCAGAAGAAGATCTCCTGCCTCTCCCCCATTGCTTCCCGGCATTCCTTTTCCACGGAGTCTTACACTTTTTCCTGTTTCAATGCCCGCCGGTATATGAACCTGCAGAGATTGTGTGCTTCCTCTGCCGTCCGGACTCTGGAGATGAATCACTTTATCACATCCAAATGCAGCTTCTTCAAAAGTAATCGAAACTTCTGCTCTTAAGTCTTGGCCTTTTCTCACAAACTGACTGCTGTCAAACCCCTGCCTGTAAAATCCATTTTTGCCAAATCCTCCGCTTTCAAATCCACTGTTTTGGAAACCGCCGGACTGTCTGCCGTGAAAAATATGATCAAACATATCTCCAAAAATATCGTCCATATTTCCGCTCTCAAAATGGTACTCCTGATAGCCTCCTCCTGCATTTTCAAAAGGATTACCGTGCGGATTCTGTCCTGCCCCGCTGCCATCAAATGCGGAATGTCCAAACTGATCGTATAGCCTTTTCTTTTCCGGATCACTTAAAATCGTATATGCTTCTGTCACTTCTTCAAATGATTTCTCTGCCTGTTTATCTCCTGGATTGGTATCCGGATGATATTTTTTCGCCAATTTCCGGTATGCTTTTTTAATTGTTCCTGCATCTGCATTTCTGCTGACTCCGAGCACTTCATAATAATCTCTTTTTGCTGCCATCCTTTCTTCACCTCCTGTTCAAAAAAAATCCCCGGGATCACAATCCCGGGGAAAATACCTTTTATCCTTCTATTGTTACATATCGTTTTTCATCCACAGGTTTCTTTTCCTCTTTTTTCGGGATATCAAGCATCAGAATACCATTTTCAAATTTTGCATGAATATCGGTCTCTGTGATATCCTCTCCAACATAGAAACTTCGGCTCATGTTTCCTGCATAACGCTCTCTTCTAATGTAGGTACCATTCTTATCCTCACGGATTGCCGTATTAGGAACAATCATATCATAGTTAGCTGACTTATCGCCAACGCTCACGGTAACTGACTGACCAACATTGATATCTGACCCGGTAACTGTGAATACTACGATTCTGTTACCTGATGATGGATTCGACGTATCATTCTTGATTGCGGACACGGTAAGCACCAAATCACTGTAATACCATGAATTGGATGCCTGACCGACATCTCCTACCTTGATTCTTGCAGCCTGCTCCTTGGTTACGGACATTTCAAGAGTATAATCCTTGCCCGAAAGCTGTATTGTTGCCATAGGCGAATCTGCTGTAACCTTCTCTCCTGCCACAACATTAACTGCCGTGATTGTACCACTTACAGGAGCTGTAACCTCTGTTCCTATAGCCTTCTTTTCAAGTGTCTCATACTTATTTTTAGCATCATCAATCTGGTCTAAGAGATCCTGAAGCTGTCTCTGGTACTTAATCCCATTTGAAACCTCGTCATAGCTGTTCTTTGCCTGTGTGTATTCATTATTGGCAAGTGCTCTCTTATATGCCAGCTCCGCTGAAATCTGTGTCGGCTGTGCCTTCTTTTCCTCAATTGTCTTATTTATTGATTCTATCTGCTTCTCATAGGACTTCACATTTGCCTCAAGAGTTGCTTTATCGCCAAGCTTATCTCTGTCACCTGCAACCGCAACTGCCTGAAGAACAAGCTCCCTGCACTTGCCCTCATCAGTCTGTGCCTGTGCCTCGGCGAGAATATTCGTAACCTTTGTATCCAGCTCATTATAGCTGTTAAGTGAATCCTTAGCTGCCTGAAGTGCCACATTGGCAGCCTCAAGCTGTTCCTCCTCAGCCTTGGTATCAACAACAGTAGCTCCGGTAACGCTTATCTGTGCGTCGATATCATCAAGTGCCTGCTTCTTCTGCTTGAGAACTGCTGTGCGCTGCTCAAGGAGTGCTGTCTTCTGAGCAAGTACATCCTCGTCACGATTCTGGGCTGCCGTAATAACATCACTGCCAATCTGGTTGTCAATAATTGCTGAATCATACTGCTCAAGCAATGCCTGATATGCCTTCTTCGCATCCGCAACCTCTGTGCTCTCTCCCTCTTCAAGTACAAAAAGCACATCTCCCTTGCTTACAGTATCACCCTTTCTTACATTGACACTCTCTACCTTGCGTCCCTCAGAGATTGTCACATTATACGGATCAACAGACTGAATAGTACCTGTTCCGCGGATTGCTGTTGAGATACTTCCGCTAGTTATGTATGAACTTGATACCTCTGCAAGCGAATAGTTCATAATCGTATTGGAAAAAAATGTCAGTAACAGCAATATTATAAGAAATACTATCAGAATGTTCTTTATCCAGTCTTTCCTGTTTCCTTCCAGCTTTTTCATCGCATTAACCCTTTCTTAATATAATAGATATAATTTATCCTTTTATTCCGCCCTGATATGTGATTCCCTCAACAAGGTACTCCTCACTGTAGAGGAATATCAGAAGACCCGGTATCATATATATCGTAGCGACAGCGAATGCAAGACCAATCTCACCCTCATTTATCTTGGATAAGAATACCGACAATGGATATTTTTCTGTGTCCGTAAAAAGAATAAGAGGCTGCTCAACCATATTCCAGTAATCTATGAACACAAGTATCGCACATGAATATATTGCACCCTTACATATAGGCATCGCAACCTTCGTAAACAGCTTCCACTCCCCGGCTCCGTCAATCTGTGCCGCCTCAAACAGAGCCTTCGGTATTCTTTTCATATACTTAGTCAGCAGATAAACCGAAAACGGCGAGAATATACCCGGCAGCCATATTGCCCAATTAGTATTCAATATATGGAACCAGTCTGCCACCAGATAGTTCGGAACAAGTGTGACCTGATAAGGCATAAGCATCAATATTATGTATCCGAAGAATATTATGCCCTTTATCTTTCCCTCAGCTCTTGCAAAGCCATATGAAGCAAGACAGGCAATCAATATCTGGAACACTGTTATCGGAACTACAAGTATAACCGAATTCCAGAACTTGAGCAGATATGATGGGCTCTTTAGCAGTACGGTAAAATACTGGCTGAAGCTTACCATATCGGGAATAAGCTTGATATTGACCTTCTTTGATATATATGCCTTCGCTCCAGAATCGGTCGTGGAAAATACCATACCGTAATTCGAGCTTATCTCTGACTGTGACATGAAGGAATTTGCTATCGTCACCACCGTCGGGAACAGGAAAATTATTGCAAAGCTTGCGGCAAATATAAAACAAAGTGTTCTTACCACAAGACTCTTTCTTCTCTTATGATGGATACCGTGAAGCGGTGCTTCCTGCTGCCTGAGTTTCTTTTCTTTTCCCATTATTCCTCCACATCCTTTCCAAAATGATTTTCTACAAGGAATAATGCTCCTATTAGCACAATCATGACAAGTGACATAAGTATCGCCGCTGCCGACAGCTTCTGATAGTCAAGTGACTTGAACATATTGTTCATATAATGCTGCAGCATATAAAGACTCGTAACGGGGTGATCACCTGTCAGAAGATATACCTCTCTGAATACCTTGAACGAGCTTATGATTGACATGATTGTTACAAACAAAATTGTAGGAGACAGATATCTTATCTTGATATGCCAGAATATCTGCCACGAATTAGCACTCTCAAGCTCCGCCACCTCAATGATGTCACGCGGTATATTTCCGAGCGCCGCCATAAAAAGAATCATGTTATAACCTAAGTTCTTCCACAGATACAGAGGTACTATTGCCACCATGGCATAATCCGACTTCAACCAGTCAACAGGACTTATACCGAATGTTGAGAGGAAATCATTCACTGCTCCGTTATAGTGAAACAATACCTGCCATATAAGAACAACTGAAGCAATAGGTACCATCATAGGACTTAAAAAGAAGGTTCTGAACTGGCTTCTTCCCGGAATCCTCTGATCAAGTATGATGGCTAAAAGAAGCGAAAGCACAACTGCGAGCGGAACCGCAATTGCAGTAAACACAGCTGTATTTTTCACAGCCCGCTTAAAGGAATTGTTCTTCACAAGTCTCACAAAATTGTCAAACCAGACCCATTCCTTCGTAACCGGGTTATCAACAAACGAATAGAAAATAACCACAAGAAACGGAAGAAGGAAAAACAGTGTAACTCCTATGATACTCGGCGCAAGAAATGGTGCCATATTATGTTTTCCGAGCCTGCTCCTGCGCTTTTTCTGCGCAGGAGCCCTTTTTTTCTCTTTAGGGAGCTTAAGCTCCTTTGATTTTTTCTTTATACTCATAATAACCTCCATGCCGTGAGGCTGTCCTGCCCCATAACATGCCCCATCAGAATGCCGTCTTAACGGTTCTCATCTATATAGAGCTGTGCTCTTGACTGGATAATTCCCGCTATCTCCTGTGCACTCTTCTCACCATTGAAATAGTACTCTGCCTCTTCTGTTATGATGTTCATAAGCTGTTCATCATAAGTAGCCTCTGTGGTGGCATTGTATACCATATCTCTTACTACCTGTGCATCTTCCTCTGTAAGCGGTCCGATTGTAATCTCTACATCATCATACCACCATGTACTGACCACACTATCATTATCATCCTGTTTCTTCATGGCATCTGCAATCTTCTGCTCAAAGGCAGCCTTGTTTACAGGTAAATTCCAATCCAGCTTGTTCTGGTTATCCGGAAGCAGGAAGCTGCGGATAAATGCCCATGCGCCATCCTTATTCTTTGACTTGGCAGCTACACAGAATCTGTTGTTAAAGCCTACAACCGATCCTGAACCACTGTTGGTAGGAAATCCTATGAAATTGACAGGCTCACCATAAAGAGCCGGAAACATCTGCATATCACTAAAGCTTGACATATTCACACTTGTGAGGAGCACCTTCCCGCTTCTTAACAGACTTGCCGTGCTCTCGCTCTCTCCTGAATTATAATCATATTCCTTAGGGAATGTATTACATAATTCAAGAAGCGAAATAAAGTCCTCAGAATCGAACTTACACTCACCTGTCTCTGAATTATAAAAGCTGTCCATACTGTACATAACCATCGTACTAAGACCATCCGTCTTGGTGACGTACTGCATAAGCTGCGAATCCGGATGGGACTTAACAAGCTCAACTACATCCTTAAAGCTCCAGCTCTTACCTGTTCCCACATCCGAAGTCTTACCGACAAGTGTATTTATACAGAATGACTCCGCCACACTGTACAGCTTGCCGTCAACTGATAATATATCAAGAATATTTGATATGAAATCATCTCTGTTAAGGACTTCATCCTTATCTATTAAACCTGAAAGATCTGCAAGTGCTCCCTTTGCAATAAGGTTATCCACGTTGATATTGCCATCTGCCACGAAGAAATCACCGGCAGTACCGGAAGCTACATCTGCCTGAAACTGTGTCTGTGCATCTTCCCAGTTAGAAGAATTATCATCCACATAAGTCTTTATATTAATTCTGTATTCCTCATTCGTTCTGTTGAACTTGATTACCTGCTCACGCGTATTGTAATTCATGTAGAGCATTGCGAGTGTCACATTCTTCTTCTGCTTAATTGAGCTGGCAGGAACCTTCTTGATAGTTGCAAGCTCGATTGTTACCTCTGTATCTTCACCTGAGTAATCGTAGGTTGTGGACACTGCTACAAATGAACCATCGTCAAGAACCGCAAAGCCCGCAAGATTATTGGTATTGATATCACATGCAATCCAGTCAAGTATCTCCTCAGAGGTCTGCGTATTCATATCATACAGGAACAGCTTGGTAGAACCTACGATGTACAGCCTGCCATCACCTGCAGGATATATATTTGAAGAACTGCCATCCATGCTTGGGAGATTCTCAAAAGGAGTTCCCAATGCCTTGGTGTTCATATCAACCGGTGCAATCTCCATGTCATACTGGTCATTATAGTACATAACAACGACCTGCCCGCCGCTTGTCACAAACATTCCATTGATCCAGTTATCAAAATCCACCTTAAACTTCTCTTTTCCCTCGCTGTCAATGACGTACATTGAATTGTCAAGGGAAATATAGATATTACCCTCTGCATCGCTGGCTGAGTACTGAACATAGAAGCCGCCTCCGCTTTCCTCTACCTTCTTCTGAAGATCCGCAAGTGATACTGTTGACTGTATGTTAAAATCCGCATCAAGTATAGCTATGTCATAGGATGTTTCAGCTTCATACACTCCGCTGTCTATCTCCTCCTGCGTCGGCTGTGTATAATGGTAACGTACAGCCATGTAGCCATCCTTATAGACAGCTATTGTCTGGAGCGAAATCTGTTCACTGTCATCCTTCTTATCTCCATCTATGGCCAGCTCCTTGCTCGTCTGTGCTCCTGTAGCGATATCCAGTGTGATAAGCTTCTGTGAAAGCGCATAAGTCTCACGGTCATATACCTGACCCATAATATTAAGCCTGCCATCACCTGCCAATACGTTAGTGACATACTCTACATCAGATGATATCTCCGAAAAGGAAGGTGCATACACATCTCCCGTAGGGGTCTCCCCTCCCGTTGTTTTCTTGCAGCCTGCCATGCCAAAGCACATCACTGCCGCCATGAGCAGAACCGCCGCTTTCTTAAATCTCTTCATCTTTTTCATAATCAACCTCTCTTCCACGCTGCATTTTAATAACATTATATCTACAGCTGCCATATAATGCGTGCGACCAACGCATCTCCCTTACGCCGGTCATTTTATAAAAAAACACTCCCTCGCGTATTATCTGTCATAGTACGCTGACATAGTCATAATAACATAGAGCTGCTTATTCGTCAATACTTTGAAATATTACATTTTTGTAACAAACCCCAGAACCAGTACACTTCCCACTATCCCCGCCGCCATGGAAAAAAGTGCACCTGCCACCGTCCATCTCGTTCCCGTCACCTTCACTGACATATAATAAATACTTATTGTGTACATAAGCGTCTCCGTGCTTGAAAGAATAAGTGCAGCCAGAAGTCCCTCATACGAATCCACACCACAGCTTCTGAATATGTCCAGCATCAGCCCGGTAGCCGCGGATGATGAAAAAATCTTAATCACGGCAACCGGTACCACCTGCGCAGGAAAGCCTATATACCGCGTTCCTCTTCCTACAATACCGCAAAATGCATCAAGTGCACCGGAAGCCCTTAGTACCCCCACTCCGACTAACAGTCCTATAAGCGTCGGCAGAAGCTCTGCCGATATTCTAAGCCCCCTGAGTGCCCCCTTTGTAAAATTCTCATATACCTTGCCTCCGGATATAAGTGCCCACAAGACAACCACGAAAATTATCATAGGTATTATTCCCTGTGCAACAGCCTCTATCATAACTATTCCTTATAAATAACAATCTCTACTACTATATTCATGTGACAACACAAAAATACACACCATTATAACGGCAGATAATGGTCATAAACTATTCTGATACCGGACAACAAAGCTGATATGCATAAATATAATACGTTATACACAGCTATGTATATCCAGCATGCTTTGACCTTAATATCTTTAT
>ERZ779660.1493-NODE-1493-length-11705-cov-2.471931_pt1 | contig 11705 bp, 10 predicted proteins | sample MGYA00511906_ERZ779660 | MGnify/ENA primary metagenome ERZ779660 (study PRJEB29588, sample SAMEA2156906) | human gut metagenome | biome: human gut; feature: human-associated habitat; material: faeces | place: Denmark | collected 2008/2010 ... | reverse complement strand
CTTCCAGCCGCAGCCGTGGAAGGGGGTGTATACCACCTTGAAGCTGTCGGCTACCTGGGCGACGGAGGCACGGTCATTGATCATAGCCATGACGTTGGACATGAACATCTTGTCCGTCTCCTCACCCAGCAGGGTGATGAGCCCGGCCTTCACCGCGTCGTCAAAGGCCATGCGCTTCACACCGGTGAAAATGTCGATCTGCTCCAGACGGGCGGCGATGGCGGCGGCGTGCTGGGGCGGCAGCTGCGCACCGTCGGCCCAGTAGACCTTGTAGCCGTTGTACTCCTTGGGGTTGTGGCTGGCAGTAATGTTAACACCTGCCTGGCATCCGAGATGGCGGATTGCGAAAGAGCACTCTGGAGTAGGACGCATATCGTCAAAGAGATATACCTTGATACCATTAGCAGAGAAGATAGCTGCTACATTCTCGGCAAAGAGGCGGCTGTTGTTGCGGCAGTCATGACATACTACAACAGAGATTTGCTCCTTGTCCTTGAAGTTCAGTTTAAGATAGTTGGCAAATCCTTGTGTTGCCATGCCAACTGTATAGATATTCATACGATTGCTACCTGCACCCATGATACCACGAAGACCACCGGTACCAAATTCAAGGTCCTTGTAGAAACATTCGATGAGATTGGTCTTGTCTTCCGAAGCGATGAGCGCTTCTACCTCCTTACGAGTAGCCTCGTCAAAAGCAGGAGTTAACCATTGCTGTGCCTTTTCTGTACACTGAGCAATCAATTGTGCATTATTTTCCATATTACGTTAAATAAATTGTTATAGTCTGATGCAAAGATAACAAATTATATCCGTGATAATCGCCAATTAGACGATTTTTTTTTGTATTTTTGCAAGCAATAATCAATAAACGTGTATTTATTATGTTTTTCACCGGCTTGATAATCGCTTTCGGCACTTTTCTTATTATCGGAGTATTCCATCCGATAGTAATCAAGACCGAATATTATTTTGGTACCGGCCCATGGTGGGTATTCCTGGTGTTGGGGATTGGCGCCATAATAGCCTCGCTTTGCATAGCCCAGGTTATCCTATCCAGTCTTCTGGGAGTGATTGGGGCGAGTTGCCTATGGTCAATAGGCGAACTGTTTGAACAGAAAAAACGTGTAGACAAAGGTTGGTTTCCTAAAAACAAGAATCGCCAATGAAGTCATTATTAATTCTGGTTGGCAAAACCACGAACAAGCATTTTGCGGCAGGCATCAAGGACTATACCGAGCGCATCGGCCACTACATGCCCTTTGAGATAATCACCATACCAGAAATCAAGAACACCAAGAGCCTCTCTGAAGAGCAGCAGAAAGAGCGTGAAGGCGAGCTGATACTAAAACAGCTGCAAGCCTCAGATACGCTGGTGCTCCTGGACGAACATGGAGCAGAGTTGCGAAGCATAGAACTGGCCCAATGGCTCGAAAAGCGACAGCAGACATCGCGCCGCTTGGTGTTTGTGATAGGTGGCCCCTACGGTTTCTCTCCCGATGTCTATCAACGAGCCAACGACAAGCTGAGCCTCTCGCGGCTTACCTTCTCGCACCAGATGGTGCGTCTGGTATTTACCGAACAGCTCTATCGTGCTTGCACTATAATAAAAGGTGAGCCATACCACCATGAATAATAGACGACAAGAATAATAACTAATATCAGTAATATAATCATGAAGAAGAAAGTACTGCTTTTATCAGCTATCACAATGATGGTCATGTGCGCATCAGCCCAAGCGCAGCAACGCACAAGGTCGAGTTATGTTAACCCGATGATTGGTACAGCCGGTATGGGCCATACCTTTCCAGGTGCCTGTTCACCATTCGGTATCGTGCAGCTTAGTCCCGAGACCGACACCATTCCACAGAATGTGGATGGCAAGTATCAAACGGAGGTTTATTCCTATTGCGCCGGATACCAATATGACGACCCGACAATCGTAGGTTTCAGCCACACCCATCTGAGCGGCACTGGCCACAGTGACCTGGGCGACATTCTCATCATGCCCCAGACTGGCAAATTGCAGCTCAACCCCGGTACTGCAAAGGACCCCGACTCGGGCTATCGTTCACGCTATTCGCATGACACAGAAAAGGCATCGGTAGGCTATTACGAGGTGACTCTTGCCGACAACAATGTACGTGCGCAGTTTACCACCACTCCTCGCGTGGGCGTACATAAATATACATTCCCCGATGTAAGCGAGGCCCGCCTGATTATTGACCTCATGCACGGCATCTACAATTACGACGGCAAGGTGCTGTGGAGCACGCTGCGTGTGGAGAATGACACGCTGCTCACTGGTTATCGCATCACCAATGGATGGTCAAGAGCCAACTATACCTATTTTGCCATCAGTCTGAGCAAGCCTATCAAGACCTATGGCTATCGCGACATGAAGCAACTGAAGTACCGTGGCTTCTGGCGCAAGTTTGACATATACAACAATTTCCCCGAGATTGCCGGCCAGGGCGTTGTCACCTATTTCAACTTTGACAATACCGACCGCAAACCTATCACCGTAAAGGTTGCGCTTTCTGCTGTCAGCACCGAGGGCGCACTCAAGAACCTCAAAGCCGAAGCTGAAGGTTTGACATTCGAACAGGCCCGTGCCAAGAATGAGGCTCTGTGGGAAAAGGAGCTTGCATGTATTGATGTCGAAGGAAGCGAAGACCAGAAGGCTATGATATATACATCTTTATATCATACGCTGATTAACCCTTCCATCTACATGGACGTGGATAGAAAATACCGTGGTGTAGATGGCAACATCCATGAAGCCAAGGACTTTGACAATTACACTATCTTCTCGGTTTGGGATACTTATCGTGCAGAACATCCATTCCTCCAGTTGGTAAAGCCAAAGCACAACCTGAACATGGTAAAGTCTATGATAGCCCACCAGCAGCAGAATCGCCTGCACATGCTGCCGGTTTGGAGTCTTATGGGCAATGAAGGCTGGTGCATGACGGGATATCATGCTGTTACGGTTGTAGCCGACGCTCTCGTCAAGGGCGCCGCTCTCAATGCCGACGAAGCTCTCCGCGCTATGGACGAGACCGCCAACTGCTCTTACTTCCCAAGCGTTGACAAATACAAGGAATTGGGATATGCTCCATACGACAAAGACAAGACAGCAGCATCCAACACACTCGAGTACTCATACGATGACTGGACCATCTATGCCGCCGCTCTCAAAATGGGACGCAAAGACATTGCGGACAAATATGCCAAGCGTGCCTTGTTCTATCGCAATACTTTTGACAAGAAGATAGGCTTTGCCTCTCCACGTTATGCCAACGGCGAGTTCAAGAAAGACCTGGATCCATACCAGACTTATGACGAGGGATTCATTGAGGGCAACTCGTGGAACTTCTCCTTCCAAGCTCCTCAGGATGTCAATGGTCTCATGAAATTGTATGGAGGCGACAAGGCCTTCCAGAAACGTATTGACGAATTGTTCCAAATGCACTTGCCAGAGAAGTACTATGTGGACAACGAAGACATTACCGAAGAGGGACTGGTTGGCGGCTATGTACATGGCAATGAGCCCAGCCACCACATTCCCTATCTCTACGCCTGGACTTCAGCTCCATGGAAATCTCAAGAGCGTCTGCGTACCATTATGGATCAGATGTATAAGAACAATATCCGTGGTTTGAGCGGTAATGATGACTGCGGCCAGATGTCGGCATGGTATCTGTTCTCTGCCATGGGTTTCTATCCCGTCTGCCCTGGTAGCGACCAGTATGTCATTGGCGCTCCTTTCCTGCCTTATATGCAGATTAATCTTCCCAATGGAAAGACCGTCACTATCAAGGCTCCTGGAGTAAGCGATCGCAATCGCTATATCCGCAACGTCCGCATAAATGGCCGTCCTTACACCAAACTCTATTTTACACATGACCAGCTGGTCAATGGAGCTACTATCGAGTTTGACATGACCTCCAAGCCCAACAAGAGCAGAGGATTGAAGGCTACGGACAAGCCATATTCTATGACCAAATAATAATAACAAGAGGGGGCACGGTCATCGTGTCCCCTCATTTTTAATATACAAAAGATGAATTTATTACTATCAACCATTATCAGTATCCTTACCTTTGGCGCCGTGGCAGACAATGCTAAAACCAACAACGCGCAGGCAATCAATAAGGCAATAGAAGCTGCGGCCGAAAAGGGAGGCGGAAAGGTCGTGGTTCCTGCAGGTACATTTGTGACTGGCACCATTTACCTCAAAAGCAATGTCATGCTTGTTCTGGAACAGGGGGCAGTATTGAAAGGCTCCCCACGCCTTGAAGACTATCAATCGCTAAAGACAACACTTGATTTGTCTAAATATGAAAGCGGTGAAGGAACGGTAAACTATAACAGCGCTACAGACCCGGAATGGTCGCGCTCGCTTATACTTGCCATAGGTGTACATAATGCAGGAATATGTGGCGAAGGAACCATAGACGGCGACAATGTACGCAATCCAAAAGGTGAAGAACACATGCGTGGTCCTCACACTGTCCTATTGGCGGGCTGTAAGGACATGAGTTTCTGCGATTTCACAGTTAATCATTCGGCCAATTATGCATTCTTGGCCTATCAGATAGAAAGCACCCGCTACGAACGAATCAAAATCAATGGCGGATGGGATGGAATCCATGTGCGCGGAGCCAAGCGTCTCCATATTAGCAACTGTAACATTCATTCCGGCGACGATGCTTTGGCTGGTGGCTATTGGGAAAAAGCACAGATAACCAATTGCACGCTCAACTCATCTTGCAATGGTATACGCATGATAATGCCATCGACCAATGTACATGTATCTCATTGCCGATTTGAAGGTCCAGGTGTCTATCCACACATTACATCGGGCCGCACAGCGACAGAGTCTGCAATCAACATTCAACCCGGAGGATGGGGTAAAGCTCCCGGACGATTGGATGGTATATATATAAAGCATTGTATTATAAATAATGTACTGACTCCTATCTCTGTCACTTTAAGTGAAGACAACACAGCTGGTACAATCGTCATTGATGACGTCAAGGCCACCAATGTCAACCATATGGCATTATCAGTAAAAAGTTGGGGAAGCGCTCCCACTGATTTAGTCTGCATGCGCAATGTGCATATGGAGTTCGTGGGAAAAGATGACCCTACCCTTCCCTCTTGGTTTGACGGGAAAGATTTCAGCGAATGGCCAGTATTCCCATGTTGGGGCATGTATTTTAGAAATATTGGACAAGTAAAACTAAAGAACGTTACCCTCCAGCTGAAAGGAAAGGATTATCGCACACCCATCATCTATGACAACGTACATAAAAAGCCATCAACATCAGCTTGCAACATCATCACAAAAACCGCCAAGTAAATGATTGGCAATGTATATGGTATTATAATAAAAAAAGCGGTCAGCTTCACAGCGACCACTTTCACTCTTCAATAGGTATTAGCTATTCTAAGGTAAAAAGATTGTTTTCAGGATAACATTTGCAAAGATACGCCTTTTTTTTTAACTGCCAAATAATTCTTTTAACTTTTTCAAAAAAAAGTTGCGAAAGAACAAAATCTTTCAAAAAAACAGCTCAAAATTGCAAACAACTGTAAATAAAGAGCATACGAAAGACACTAAAAAAATGTTGAAATAATTAATAATATTTATTTGGTATATCGGTCAATTATCCGTAACTTTGCAAATAATGATTGAACTCGAAAGACATATTGAAATCCTACTTTTGAGCAACGACTGTGTGATAGTCCCTGGTTTTGGGGGCTTCATGGCTCATCATGTAGATGCACGTTACGACGAACAGGAAAATCTCTTCTTGCCACCGCAGCGCACTATTGGCTACAACCCTCAGTTGACGCTGAATGATTCTTTGTTGGCTCAATCATACATCGAAGCATACGACATCAGTTATCCAGAAGCCTTGCGCCGTATAGAGGACGAGGTAAGAGAACTGCGTCAGCATATTGAGTGTAATGGCAGTTACGAGCTATATGATTTAGGTATTATTCGCCTGAACGAGTATGGAAAATATGAATTTGAGCCATGTGAAGCAGGAATTCTTACTCCTGAATTGTATGGGTTAAGTTCATTCATAATGAAGCCGACAGCATCTTCATCTGTCCAAACCATTCCGGCAGCTATTGACAAACCCGATAAAGAGGTAAGCCCATTTGACATTTTGATGGATAGCGACGAAAAAGAAGAGGAACAGGAGCGTACCATCAAATTGAGCACCTTGCGCAATATTGCCGTAGCATGCATAACCATCATCGCATTTTTCTTTATCTCATCACCTATAAATAATTCTGATTTGAATTCTAACGAAGCACGTATCAATACTGATATGCTCCTAAGAATTATGCCACGATGCGAGAATATAGAAAAGGCTCAACTAAAGTTAGACGTCGAGAATAAAGATTCCGTTGAGGCCGTTAAGAACAACATGGCAGAATCATCAGACACAATTAGCCACAGTCCTTATTATACTATTGTATTATGTAGCCGTGTAACAGTTAAAAATGCGAACACATATGTTGAGCAGCTACACAGGCAAGGACTCATGGAGGCTCGAGTGACAACGCAAGGAAACTATACCAAAGTGGTTTTAGGTCGCTTTTTATCTGAAAGAGAAGCCTCTTTAGAGGCAATTCGCATCCAGAAGAATACTGGCATCTCTGATTGTTGGGTAACTAAAATGAAAGACTGATGAAAAGAGTAAGATGCCCAAAATGCGATCAATATATACTATTTGACGAAACCAAATATACAGAAGGTCAATCACTTGTTTTTGTATGTGACAGGTGTGGAAAACAGTTTGGAATACGTATGGGAGTTTCCAAATTACGACGACTTCAACGTGATGAGAATCCCGAAGAAGAGGTAGAGGATACCACCTTCGGTTCGATTGTGGTAATCGAGAATATTTTCCATTATAAGCAGATTATCCCTCTCCATATGGGAGAAAACATAATAGGCAGATACATGAAAGGGTCTGGCATAAACAGTCCTATTGAAACTGTCGACCCGAGCATAGATATGCACCATTGTATTATTACTGTACAACGTGACAAAAATGGAGCATTAAAATATATACTCCGTGATGGACCAAGTTATACGGGCACATTTGTTGACAACGTAATCCTTGGCGACCGCGAACGTCGAGTCATACAGAACGGTACACTTTTCACCATTGGAGCCACAAGTATCATTCTCAAGACTCCTGATGGCGATGATGCGTAAAAAATATAACTAAACCTCCCATATTTCAAAAGAAAATTGTATCTTTGCACTTGCAGAAATTGCTAAAGTGTAACGATATTGAAAATTGCGATAGTTAAATATAACGCCGGCAACATATTCTCTGTAGAAAACGCACTGAAACGATTAGGTGTTAACCCTATACTCACAGATGACGTTGAAGAATTAGCATCTGCCGACAAAGTTCTTTTCCCAGGACAGGGAAAAGCAAGTGTTACGATGTCCTATCTCCGAGCACATCGCCTGGACGAAGTTCTTGTCCATCTTACCCAGCCAGTTTTGGGGATATGTATAGGCCAGCAGCTTATGTGTCGCCGTTCGGCTGAAGGTGACGTAGATTGCTTGGGCATATTTCCTATTGATGTAGAGAGGTTCCACCCTGAAAATAAAGAAGACAAAGTTCCTGCAATGGGTTGGAATCAACTTAATATTGTTAGCGACAACCCTCTGCTCAAAGGTCTCGGCGAACAATCTTATGCATATTTCGTACATAGCTATTACGTGCCAACATGTAAATGGACTACGGCAGAGGCATATCATATACTTCCATTTAGCGCATGCCTTTGCAAAGACAATTTCTATGCCACTCAATTCCACCCGGAAAAGAGTGGGAAAACAGGTGAAATCATTCTTAATAATTTCTTGAATCTATGATAGAACTTATACCTGCCATAGACATTATCAATGGTCAATGCGTAAGACTCACTTGTGGTGATTACGATGCTCAAACCGTATATAGCAAAAATCCAACTGATGTGGCGAAACATATTGAAAGTCTCGGATTTAAGCGTCTTCATGTCGTAGACCTGGATGGAGCGAAGTCACACCACATTGTCAATGAACACGTGCTCAAAGATATCACAAGCCAGACTCGATTAAAAGTAGATTTTGGCGGAGGGATAAAAACGCAGGAGGATATAGAAAAGGCTTTTGCAGCTGGTGCTTCTATGGTAACCATTGGCAGTGTAGCCGTTACCCAGCCTGAGCTTTTTGTTGAGTGGCTCAACCATTACGGAGCACATAGAATAATCCTCGGCGCAGACGTACGTTATGGAAAAATATCTGTCAACGGTTGGAAACAAGACTCAGAGATAGACCTCTTTGCTTTCTTGGAACAATACATCAACCAAGGTGTAACACAAGTGTTGTGTACGGATATCAGCAAAGATGGAACCCTTTCCGGACCTGCCATCGAGCTATATGCAGATATCATGAAACGCCATCCCACCCTGCACCTTATAGCCAGCGGTGGTGTTTCGTCGACTGCAGACATCCATAACCTTGCCAAAGCGGGCATTCCTTCCGTGGTATTCGGAAAAGCTTTTTATGAAGGGCGTATAGACACTCATAGTCTGTTTATTCCAAAGGGTATCACAAAGCGTATCATACCATGCCTTGATGTAAAAGATGGCAAGACTGTCAAAGGTACAAATTTCGTTAACCTGCGCGATGCTGGCGATCCAGTTGAACTGGGCAAGTCTTATAGCCTGGCGGGGGCGGACGAATTGGTATTTTTGGACATAACCGCCAGTGCAGAAGGACGTAACACTTTCACAGAAATGGTAACTCGGGTAGCATCAGAAATCAATATTCCTTTCACTGTAGGAGGAGGCATCAATACCATTGATGATGTTGAACGCTTGCTCTATGCCGGTGCTGATAAGGTGAGTGTTAATTCTGCAGCAATTAAAAATCCCCAACTCATCAATGACATTACTGGAAAGTTCGGTTCTCAAGTATGCGTTTGTGCAATCGACGCAAAATATGAAGAAGGCCAATGGAATTGTTATATCAAAGGAGGTAGAGAACGTACATCTATTACCCTGTATGACTGGGCACGTGAAGTAGAATATAGAGGGGCAGGAGAAATACTTTTCACCAGCATGAACCATGATGGGGTTAAAGATGGTTTTGCCATTAATGCACTTTCACATCTCTCTGAGATACTTTCGATTCCAATAATTGCCAGTGGTGGCGCTGGAAGACCAGAGCATTTTAGTGATGTGTTTAAGAGAGGAAAAGCTGATGCTGCTCTGGCTGCAAGTGTTTTTCATTTTGGAGAAATATGCATACCTGAACTTAAACAATATCTTAATGGTCAACATATAAACGTGAGATTGTAAACAATGACAAATATTGACTTCGACAAGATGGGCGGACTGGTTCCTGCCATAATACAAGATGCAACGACTCGTAAAGTGCTTATGCTTGGCTTTATGAACAACGAAGCATATGAGAAGACCATCAACACTGGGAAGGTAACATTCTGGAGCCGTTCCCGCCAATGCTTGTGGACAAAAGGAGAGACTTCTGGCAACTTCCTTGAGCTGGTAAGCATGCAACTCGATTGCGATTGCGACACACTGTTAGTCAAAGCCAACCCATTGGGACCTACATGCCACAAAGGTACTGACACATGTTGGGGCGAAGACAATATAGCCGACCCAATCTTGTTTCTCTCCGAGTTGCAAGATTTTATTACAAACAGGTTTAAGCAGATGCCTGAAGGGAGCTATACCACAAGCCTTTTCAAGAAAGGCATAAACAAGATGGCGCAAAAGGTCGGCGAAGAGGCATGCGAAACCATAATTGAAGCAACCAACGGGACTAACGAGCATCTTGTTTATGAATCTGCAGACTTGCTATATCACCTTATAGTACTTCTCACCAGCAAAGGGTTAAGTTTGAATGATGTGGCCATAGAACTGAAGAAACGACATGACCCCGAATGGGACCGGCAACGTCGCATAGACAAGGCTAACAAATAAAACATATTAAGATATCATGCTAATAGAATATAATCACGTAAACATCTACCAACAAGATACTGTCATTCTTAAAGATGTCAATTTTGGCATCGACAAAGGTGAATTTGCCTATATCATCGGTAAGGTAGGTTCGGGCAAAAGTTCTTTGCTCAAGTCTCTCTATTGCGAACTCGACCTCTACAGTGAAGATTGCGAAAAAGCAGAAATACTTGGCCGCAACCTGTTAACATTACGCCGCAAGGATGTTCCGGAACTACGACGCCATTTGGGCATTATCTTCCAGGATTTCCAATTGCTTCATGACCGCTCTGTATATCAGAACCTTTTATTCGTTCTGAAAGCAACTGGTTGGAAAGACAAGGCGAAAGTAGAAGCACGTATAGATGAAGTTCTGGAAACTGTTGGTTTATCTGACAAAAAGAACAGCATGCCACACGAACTGTCTGGAGGAGAACAACAGCGCATCGTTGTTGCACGTGCGATGCTCAATCATCCCGACATCATCATCGCAGATGAACCGACGGGCAATCTGGATCCCGAGACAGCAGAATACATAGTACGTTTACTCAAGGATATCACCTTAACCGGAACGGCAGTGATTATGTCAACTCACAATATACAAATGCTCGACAAATTCCCCGGCATAGTATATCGTTGCCACGATGGAAGCGTCAAGGACGTAACAAGCGAATATAATAGTATGGATCTCAGTGAAGATGCCCAGACAACAGATTAAGTAATAGAAGTATAAACATATTTTTCAATTCAATACACAGTATTATGAAAGTAATGAAATTTGGAGGCACATCAGTAGGCTCTCCTGAAAGAATGAAGAATGTTGCACAACTTGTCACAAAGTCAAATGATCAGACATTTGTAGTTCTCTCAGCAATGAGTGGGACCACCAATAGCTTAGTCGAAATCAGCGACTACCTCTATAAGAAAAATCCTGAAGGGGCCAACGAGCATATTAATGCTCTCGAAAATACATATATGCGCCATGTGGAAACCCTTTATTCTACAGAAGAGTATAAAGAGAAAACACGTTCATTCCTTCGTGAAGAGTTTAACTATCTGCGTTCTTTCACCAAAGACCTGTTTACTTCATTTGAAGAGAAGTCCATCGTCGCTCAAGGTGAAATCATCAGCACCAATATGGTTGCCAACTATATGCAGGAGCAAGGATTCAACGTATGCCTGCTTAACGCCTTGGACTTTATGCGTACCGACAAAAATGTGGAGCCAGACCCACATTATATCAAGGAGAAGCTAACGGATATCATGAATGACCATCAAGGTCATCAAGTATATATCACACAGGGTTTTATCTGCCGTAACGCATACGGAGAAATAGATAATCTCCAAAGAGGAGGTAGTGATTACACTGCTTCACTGATAGGTGTATCACTTAACGCAGAAGAGATTCAGATATGGACCGACATTGATGGCATGCATAATAATGATCCACGTATCGTTGAGCACACGGAAGCCATCCCTCAGCTCAACTTTGAAGAAGCCGCAGAGTTGGCTTATTTCGGCGCAAAGATACTCCACCCTACCTGTGTGCAACCAGCCAAATACGCAAGTATTCCTGTTCGTCTGAAGAACACATTGGATCCAGATGCTCCCGGAACCATCATTGACAATGTAATCATGCATGGCAAGATAAAGGC
>ERZ779660.1488-NODE-1488-length-11728-cov-2.267112_pt1 | contig 11728 bp, 8 predicted proteins | sample MGYA00511906_ERZ779660 | MGnify/ENA primary metagenome ERZ779660 (study PRJEB29588, sample SAMEA2156906) | human gut metagenome | biome: human gut; feature: human-associated habitat; material: faeces | place: Denmark | collected 2008/2010 ... | reverse complement strand
CAGGAGATTCTTGTTCCTGCAAAACAGATTGAACCGGAAGATCTTGTAGTAGTCCGCATGGGAAATGTGATTCCATTTGATGGAGTCGTATCCGGCGGTGAGGCAATGGTCAATCAGGCGTCTATGACAGGAGAAGCAGTTCCGGTGAAAAAGACAGCGGAAAGCTATGTATATGCAGGAACTGTTGTAGAAGAAGGGGAACTGATCATCTGCGTGAAAGCGGTGAGCAGAGCAACCCGTTTTGAAAAAATTGTGACCATGATCGAAGAGTCTGAAAAATTGAAATCAAATCTGGAGAGTCATGCAGAACATCTGGCAGATCAACTGGTTCCGTATACACTGGCAGGAACGATTCTGACCTGGCTGCTGACAAGAAATGTGACCAAGGCACTGGCAGTACTGATGGTAGATTTTTCGTGTGCACTCAAGCTGGCGATTCCAATTTCGGTACTGTCTGCGATCCGGGAGGCAGGTGCACATAATATTACCGTAAAAGGCGGAAAATATATGGAAGCTGCCGCAAATGCCACAACGATCGTGTTTGATAAGACGGGGACACTTACAGAGGCGCGGCCGACGGTACGAAAGGTGGTTTCTTTCTGCGAGCAGAGTGAGGATGAGCTGCTGAGAATGGCGGCCTGTCTGGAGGAACATTTTCCACATTCCATGGCAAAGGCTGTTGTGGAAGCTGCCAGAAAAAGAGGGCTGGAGCATGAAGAGATGCACAGCAAGGTCAATTATATTGTTGCACATGGAATTTCCACCACGATCGAAGGAAAACGCGTGGTGATCGGAAGTCATCATTTTGTATTCGAAGATGAAAAATGCTCGGTCAGAGAACCGTGGATCCGACAGTTTGAAACACTTCCGGAAGAATGTTCTCTGCTCTATCTTGCCATTGAGCATGAGCTTGCTGCAGTTGTATGTATTGAAGATCCGCTGCGCAAAGAAGCGGCAGATGTAGTGCGTGCTTTGAAGGCAACAGGGCTTGAGAAAGTCGTGATGATGACAGGAGACAGTGAAAAAACAGCTGCTTCTGTGGCGAGAAGAGTTGGTGTGGATGCATATTATTCAGAAGTGCTGCCTGAGGATAAGGCAAAATTTGTGGAACAGGAGCGCGCATCCGGCCGTACGGTGATTATGATCGGCGACGGGATCAACGATTCTCCGGCATTGTCGGCAGCAAATGTGGGAATTGCAATTCGTGACGGTGCGCAGATCGCACAGGAAATTGCGGATATCACAATCTCGGCAGAAAACTTGTGGGAAATCGTAATGTTGAGAAGATTAAGCGAGGCGCTGATGCGGCGTATCCAGAAAAATTACAGAAGCATTGTCGGGATCAATGCTACTTTGATACTGCTTGGAGTCACAGGAATCCTGCAGCCTACGACGTCTGCACTGCTTCATAATATGTCTACGCTGACGATCAGCCTGACCAATATGAAAAACTTACTGGATGAAAACTAGTTATTGAGAAAAAATCGATAATAACCCTCTTGATTTTTTGAAATAGTTCCTATAGAATAAAACTAAAGTTAGTTACAACTAACAAACGGGAACACACAGGAAAATTCAGGAGGTGCGTATGAGTATTGTTATTATCGGAGGACATGACCGAATGGTCTGTCAGTATAAAAAAGTATGTCAGAAATATCAGTGTAAAGCAAAAGTGTTCACACAGATGTCAGGAAATCTGTCCAAAAAGATAGGAACTCCGGATCTGGTCGTTTTATTCACAAACACTGTTTCGCACAAAATGGTGCGGTGTGCAGTGGAAGAAGCAGGCCGCTGCAATGCAGAGATCATCCGCTGCCATACAAGCAGCAAAAACGCACTGGAAGATATCCTGGAAACTGCCTGTGCAGCAGTGTAAAAACGATCAGCTTCAAAAGAGCAAGATAGAAGAGAAATATAGAAAAATGTACAAAAAAGAGAGTATACGATACGAAATATGTATGGTATACTCTCTTTTGATATGAAAAAATGAGGGATGAGGGACATGAACATCAGAAAAAACTATAATCATACATTGAATGCCTGTTACCTTGGCTATATTACCCAGGCAATCGTGAACAATTTTGCACCGCTTCTGTTTCTGACATTTCAGAGTACATATGAGATTTCGCTGGATAAGATCGCACTTTTGGTATCCTTTAATTTTGGGGTGCAGTTGATCGTGGATCTGCTGGCCGCAAAATATGTGGACAAGATCGGATACCGCAACAGTGTGGTGGCAGCACATATTTTCGGAGCAGTTGGCCTGGTGGGACTGGCAGTGTTTCCGTCCGTTTTTCCGGATGCGTATGTAGGACTGCTTCTGGCAGTATTTTGTTATGCAATTGGAGGCGGATTGATCGAGGTGCTGATCAGTCCGATTGTAGAATCTTGTCCGACAGAGCGAAAGGCTGCTGCGATGAGTCTTCTGCATTCTTTTTACTGTTGGGGGCATGTAGGCGTGATTCTGATCTCGACTGCATTTTTTGCCATTGCGGGGATTGAGAACTGGAGGATACTGGCTGTGATCTGGGCAATCCTTCCAGCGTTGAATGCAGTATATTTTGGAATGGTACCGATTCAGGCAGAAGAGGAAGACGTTGAGGGAATTCCTGTGCGAGAATTATTTAAAATGAAAATTTTCTGGGTGTTGGTACTGCTGATGATCTGTGCAGGGGCATCTGAACAGGGAATGTCCCAGTGGGCGTCAGCATTTGCAGAATCAGGGCTGCATGTAGAAAAGGCAGTCGGGGACCTGGCGGGACCATGTCTTTTTGCACTGTTGATGGGAAGTTCAAGACTGCTCTATGCGAAGATGAGTGAGCGGATCTCATTGCCAAAAATGATGCTCTCAAGCGGGATTTTGTGCATTGTGAGTTATCTGCTTGCCGCATTGTCTCCAAATCCGGTGCTGGCGCTGCTGGGATGTGGGCTTTGTGGATTTTCTGTGGGCGTATTCTGGCCGGGAACCTTTAGTATGGCTGCAGCATCCTGTCCGAAAGGAGGGACTGCATTGTTTGCACTTCTGGCACTTGCGGGAGATCTTGGGTGTTCTTCCGGTCCGGGAGTGGTAGGCGTTGTATCAGGAGCATTTTCAGAGAATCTGAAGGCAGGACTTTTGGCAGCAATCGTATTTCCGGTTCTGCTGATCATTGGACTGCAATTGTTGAAAGAAGGAAGTCGAGAGAGAGGGGAAGTAAGATGAAAAAAGAGATGACAAATGATATGACTGTCGGAAGTCCGGCAAAGCTGATCATTCAGTTTATGATTCCGATGTGTCTGGGAAATGTGTTCCAGCAGTTTTACAATATTGCGGATTCCATCATTGCAGGGCAGTTTTTGGGTGTCAATGCTCTGGCAGCAATAGGAAGTACCGGTTCATTGATGTTTTTTGTGACAGGATGGCTGCAGGGACTGACCAGTGGTTTTGCAATTCTGGTATCGCAGTGGTTTGGAGCAAAAGATATGAAACGGATGCGCCATTATGTGGCAATGTCTGTCTATCTGACTTTTGCATTTGCACTGGTTATGACCATTGGATTTGAATTTGCCAATGAGCCGATCCTGCGTCTGATGAATTCCCCGGAAAATCTGATGAAAGATATCAAAGGATATATGGCGGTGATTTACGGCGGTCTGATCGTCACAGCGGCATACAATGCGCTTGCGGCAATTTTAAGAGCCCTGGGAGATTCCAAATCGCCATTGTATTTTCTGATCATTTCGGCGATCATTAACGTGATCCTGGATATTGTATTTATCGTGAATTTTGGAATGGGCGTGGAAGGCTGCGGATATGCGACCGTGATCGCACAGGCTGTTTCTGCATTGTTGTGTCTGATTTATATTGTAAAAAAATTTCCGATCCTGCGGCTTTCGGAAGAAGATTTTCGGATTTCCTTTCAGAGCATGGGACGGCTTCTGGCATTGGGAATTCCCATGGGACTGCAGTTTTCTATTACGGCGATCGGAACGATCATTGTGCAGGGAGCGGTCAATATTTACGGAGCGGTATATATGGCAGGATTTTCAGCTGCAGGAAAACTGCAGAATATTATTGTGACAGTATTTACTGCGTTTGGCGCCACAGTTGCCACATATGTGGGTCAGAACCGCGGAGCCGGGAAAATGGATCGTGTACATAAGGGAGTACGATACACGCAGATCATGGTATTTGTCTGGAGTGCGGTCACAATGGTTTTGGTGTACTTCTTTGGAGAAGAGATGACATTGTTGTTTGTGAGCAAAACGGAGACAGAGGTACTTCATGCAGCGGAAGTTTATTTCCGGACGGTGTTCTGGGCATACCCGTTTTTAGGAAGTATTTTTATCTATCGAAATGCGCTGCAGGGAATGGGCTACGGTCTTGTTCCGATGCTTGGTGGTGTGTTTGAACTGGCGGCAAGAGCGCTGATCGTACTTTTGGTGGCAGGAAAGACGAGCTTTTTCGGTGTTTGCCTTGCAGATCCAGCGGCATGGATCTCAGCATTGATTCCATTGATTCCGTATTACATTTATGTGATGAAAAAATATGAAAAGCAGAAACAGCTGGAGGGATAGTGCATAAGAGAAGAGACAACAGGTGGAGAACATTCATCTGTCGTCTCTTTTTTGTCAGTTGTGTTGTGAAATGTGCAAGTTGTGCAAAAAAACTCAAAAATAAAAAGAAATGTGGTAGAGTGTGGATATAGAAAGCCGGTCATAGGGGCAGGTGCGCATATAAGGAGGTGAGAAACGTGATGAACTGGTGGATGGAAAAATGGAATCATTTCGAAAAGAAGCATCCGAAGCTTTCCAAATGGATATATCAGATTGCATTTTTTTTTGTATTCAGCATGGGAGTGACCATAGTCCAGTATTTGTTTTTTACATTTATGCCGGGTATTCTTGGAGAAAAACTGGCCGGAACAGAATTTATGTGGCCACAGGTGCCGATGAAGATTGCAGGAGTGGAATTTACATGGAGCTTATTGGGGTATAATGTCTTGAGAGATGCATCTGGTGCGGTGCTGATCGGTGGAGGACTCGGATACTTTATCAGCTATGAAGTGGGCTCATTTGTTGCACAGTGTATCAATTTTCCGCTGCAGAGAAATGTTACATTTAAAAGCCACGGAAATCCTGTATATCAGGCAATGTGGTATTTTATAGCGTGGATTTTGATTTCGCTGATCTGCAACGGATTCAACAATCTGTGGATGCCGATCGCATCGGCTCTGGTTCCGCCGGCAATATATAATATTCTTGTGACATTTGTCACAGGAGGCGTGTCCATGGTTATATTCTTCTTTGTATTTAAGATTATCTTTCCAGAAGGAGAGACAAAAAAGAAGTAATATAAAATACAGAACGGAAAGAGGAGAAAAGGTTTATGAAAGAAAAGAAAGGCTGGAGTGTCGAACGGATTGCGAAAACCGCAGTTCTGACCGCAGGGATTTTGATCGTGATTGCAATTGTCGCATCTATGATCTTCAAAAATCCGATAGGAGCGAACGTAAGATTAATTACAAGATTAATTTTCGCAGGAACAGTAGTGACTGCTGTTTTTATTCTTGCAATGTGGATTTACAGGGCAAGAAAAAATAAAAGAATGTTGAAAATCTTTTCGGCATTGTTGTGTGTATTATTAGCAGTTGTGATAGTTATCAATTTGGCAGTTATGAATTTTTATGTGATGATCAACCAGTTTTTACATAGAAATACAGCAGATCCAGAAACGGTTGTCAATGAGACACAGGTGGCAAGAGAAGTGACAGAGCAGATTGAAGAAGAGGGGATTGTATTACTTAGAAATGAGAAAAACGCACTTCCTATGACAGAAACGAAGGCAAATGTATTCGGATTTGCATCTGATGCGATCATCTATGGAGGTTCCGGATCCGGAGCAGCGGATGAAAGCAAAAATGTCAATTTAAAGACTGCACTGGAAAATGTGGGAATCGAAGTAAATGAAGAACTGTCAGATTTCTACAAACAAAAAAATGATGAAGCAAAGGCAAAAAACGGAGTTACAATCGCATTGAGTGATTATAGTGTCAAAGAGCCTTCTGTAGACAACTATGAAAATGGACTTCTGGAACATGCAAAGGACTTTTCTGATACAGCGATTGTTGTGTTTGGCCGTGCTGGCGGTGAAGGTGCTGATATGCCGATGGATATGGCAGCATATGAAGGCGGTACAGAGGGCAGACATTACATGGAGCTGACAGAAAATGAAGAAGCAATGTTTGACATGGTAAAAGAAAACTTTGAAAAAGTAATCGTGTTGATCAACTCTTCTTCTCCGATGGAATTGGGATTCCTTGAAAATGAGAAAGTAGACGCTGCAATGTGGATCGGTGGACCTGGATCCGTTGGGTTACAGGGTGTTGCCAACGCACTTTGCGGAGAGGTAAACCCATCCGGCCGTCTGGTAGATACCTATGCTTATGATGCAACTTCAAGTCCGGCATACATGAATATCGGTGATTTTACTTATACAGGAACAGAACATGAAAATGGCGGAATGCTCGGAGGCGTGGCACCATACAAATTCATGAATTATCAGGAAGGTATTTATGTCGGATACCGTTATTATGAAACTGCCGCACAGGATGGTTATATTAATTATGAAGAAACAGTACAGTATCCATTTGGATATGGTCTGTCATATACGACATTCGAGCAGAAGATGGGTGAACTTTCTGCAGATGGAGATTCTATCAGTGTTGATGTTACTGTTACAAATACAGGAAAAGTTCCTGGAAAAGAGGTTGTTCAATTATACTATACTCCACCATATACAAAGGGCGGGATTGAAAAATCACATGTTGTTCTGGCAGCATTTGACAAAACAGATGTGTTGAAACCGGGCGAAAGCCAGACACTTACACTGTCCTTTATGAAAGAAGATATGGCAAGTTATGATTACAAAGATGCAAAAGCCTATGTTCTGGAAAAAGGGGATTACGCGATCAAATTGATGAAAAACAGTCATGATGTCATTGATCAGCGTACATACAAAGTAAAAGAAACTGTGGTCAATAGAGAAAGTGACCTTGTAGAAGCAACCAACCAGTTTGATGATGTGGCTGGAGATATTACTTATGTAAGCCGCGCGGACTGGGAAGGTACAATGCCAAAAGAAAAGGCAAAGGATCAGGCTCCATCTAAGGAAGTACTCAAAGCATTACAAAATACAAAGGTTGAGACAGATCCGGACGCAGAGGATATTGTATTCAAAAAACACGGACTGACTCTCAAAGATGTAAAAGGATTACCATACGATGATCCAAAATGGGAGCAGTTGTTAGAGCAGTTATCGATCAAAGATATGGAACAACTGATCGGAATGAGCGGATGGCAGTCAGTTCGGATCGGATCTGTCGGAAAACCGGAGGTATTGGATGTAGACGGACCGGCAGGACTCAACGGACTGATCAACGGAACAAAAGGAAATCAGTATACAAGTGCGGTTGTAGTGGGCTCAACATGGAATACAGAGTTACCGGAAGCATTTGGTGAGGCTTTGGGTGATGAAGCGTATGCGAACAAAGTATCTGGAATTTATGGTCCGGCTATGAACATTCATCGTACACCATTCAGCGGAAGAAACTTTGAATATTATTCAGAGGATGCATTATTGTCCGGTAAGATGGGAGCAGCAATGGTTCGCGGCTGCAACGAGAAAAATGTGTATACCTATATCAAACATTTCGCATTGAATGACCAGGAGACAAATGCGATCGGCGGTGCAAACTGGTGTAATGAACAAGTGATGAGAGAAATCTATCTCAAACCGTTTGAGCTTTCTGTCAAAGAAGGCGAGTCAAAAGCAATTATGACGACATGGAGCCGAATCGGAGCAACATGGGCAGGTGCAAGCAAACCATTGCTTCAGAATGTTTTAAGAGACGAATGGGGATTTGAAGGATTTGTCATCACAGATAATGCGATGATGGGCGATTTTCAGAACGCAGATCAGGCAATTGCAGCAGGAAATGATATGATGCTGAGTTCTACTCAAAAGGAGATCACCATCGATGAGACAGCCGAAGGCCGTCAGCTCATGAGAAAAGCCTGTCACAACATTTTATATGTAGTTGCAAACAGCAATGCGCTGGAACATGCAAGAGTGGGAGTTCCGGGATGGATTTACGGATATGTTGCATTTGATGCCGTGATGCTGGGACTGATTGCACTTGGATTTATGGGCTGTACAAAAAAGAAAAAAGTAAAAGTGAAAAAAGAGAAATGTTAAATATATTGAATCAATTATAGAAGATAAGAGAGCAATACTCTTTCTATATTTGTAAAAAATCCGAGAGGAATCCTTTAATATGTGGATTCTTTTCGGATTTTTTGGGTATTTTTAAGAAAGCAGAAGTTCGTAAGTATACTCAGGGCAGACTTTATTTTCTCCGCGTTTGACATAGCTACCTGTGTGAACAACTTTAAATCCCAATTTTTTGACGACACCATTTGAAGCGGCATTGTCTGGATCAATCTTAACCGTGATCCGTTTTCCGCTATGTGCTTTTGCGTAGGCGATCATACCTTGTATCATCTCTGTGGCATAGCCTTTGCGCCAGTGTAATTTGTTGACACAGTAGGCAATATCATATACAGTTTGATCTTCCAGAGGGATAAAACTGCAGGTTCCGATTCGTTCCCCTGTAGTTTTTGATTCTGCGATCAAATAGCAGCAGATGGGATCGTCTCCTAATGCTTCTATTTCTTTTACATATTCCGGATCAATCGTTTCCAGAGCAGGATCGCCGAGATATTCTCCCATTTCGGGATCGTTCCAGATACTGATTGCAAATAAGGCATCATCTTTTGTGAAAGGACGCAAATATAAGCGATTGGTTTCGATTTTTTCAATATTCATAGTGAGTCTCCTTTGCGATGTTTTATTTTATGAAATGGTGTCAGTAATTTCTTTAAGTATACCATAGAGAAAATCGCAGTGTTTTCTTTTTTTAGAAAAAATTTTTATTTTATTTATAGATTCACCAGAAATTCTATGTTAGACTATAGCTATATCGGATGCCAAACACGCTGATATCACAGCAGTCGAAAAATCTTTCAGGCGTATTGCCTTATCTTAAGCATCCAGATTCAAATCAGTATTCTGATTCAAGAGCAGTTTCAAAAAAATCAATCAATCAACAAAAGGAGAAGTATGTGTATGTCAGAAACATTAAAACAATTATTTCCGAATATTCGGACCGAAGAAGCAATTATAGGAGAGATCAAGAGTGATGAGAATCTGCTCGCAGAATATGAGAGCTGGACAGAACTACAGCAGAGAGATTTTCTGAAGTTCTGTTCAGGGATGCGGGGAGTCAAGGTGTTGTATGACGGGTTTGGAAAGGAGATATTAAGCCCGATCTATCATCCGGAGCGACTGGAGGAGCTGTTGTCCTGTATCCTGGAGACAGAAGTGAAGATCCGTCAGGTTATACCAAGTGACGGAACGAGAATTGCAGATGAGCAGAGTCTTGTTATTATGGATATTGTGGTAGAGCTCATGGACGGAAGTCTGGCGAATGTAGAGATTCAGCGTATCGGATATCTTTTTCCGGGAGAGCGGTGTGCGTGCTATTCCGCCGATCTGCTTCTTCGACAGTATAAGAGTGTCAAGAGTAGAAAAAAGAGAAATTTTACATATCGTGATGTGAAAAATGTATATACAATCGTATTTATCGAAAAAAGTACAAAAGAATTTCAGGAATTTCCGAATACCTGTATCCATCGGGCAAAGCAGCAGTTTGATACCGGACTTTCTGTGAATCTGCTGCAGGAATACGTTTTGGTGCCGCTTGACATTTTCCGGAAAACCACGCACAATAAAATTATCGAAAACAAGCTTGATGCATGGCTTACCTTTTTAAGTAATGATACTCCGGAAAAAGTAAAAGAGCTGGTCGAAAAGTATCCCGAATTTAGAGACATGTATCAGGAAATTTATGACATTTGTGAGAATGTAGAAGAGGTGGTACGTATGTTTTCAAAAGAATTGCAGGAACTGGACCGTAATACGGTGAAATTTATGATTGAAGAGCAGGAGAGAGAAATTAAGGCGCAGAAGGAGCAGCTAAGGCAGAGTGAAGAAGAGTTGCAGAAGAGTCAGGAGCAGCTGAAGAAGAATGAAGAAGAGTTGCAGAGGAGTCAGAAGAAGTTAGCGGAAAAGGATGCACAGATTGCCAGACTTCTGGCTCAGATGGAAGAGAAAGATACGTAATTGTTGATCCATTTATGATGATAGAACAACCAGTTGTGCAGAAATCTCCCCGTTTCTACGGATTTGTGATAGAGTAGTCTTCAGAAAAATGAAGAGATAAAGAAGTGAAAGGTGAGAGATATGAAACACGCAGAAATCATTGCGAAAATGACAGTTGAAGAGAAAGCAGCGATATTGAGTGGAGTGTCCGAGTGGGAGTCAAGAGAGATCAAACGACTTGGAATTCCGGCGGCGTTTTTTTCAGATGGTCCTCATGGAGTGAGGAAACAGGAAGGAGAAGGCGACCATCTCGGATTGAATGCATCTGTTCCGGCTACCTGTTTTCCGACGGCAGCTACGATTGCAAACAGTTGGGACGAATCGTTGGGTGAAGAGATTGGAAAGGCTCTTGGAGAAGAAGCATCAGCATTAGGCGTAGATGTACTTTTGGGACCGGGACTGAATATTAAGCGAAGCCCTCTGTGTGGAAGGAATTTTGAATATTTTTCTGAAGATCCTTATCTGGCGGGAAAGATGGCTGCATCTTATGTAAGAGGAATCCAGAGTCAGGGAATCTATGCATGTCCGAAGCATTTTGCTGTTAACAGCCAGGAGCTTCGCAGGATGGCAATGAATTCGGTATTGGATGAACGGACACTGAGGGAGATTTATCTGACCGGGTTTGAAATTGCAATTAAAGAAGGAAAAGCAAAATCCATCATGACCAGTTATAACGAGGTCAATGGAGTCTATGCAAATGAAAATGAGCATTTGTTAAAAGAAATTTTAAGAGAAGAGTGGGGATTTGACGGTGTACTCATGTCGGACTGGAGTACAACAGCGCCGGAAGACGGCAGTATTCCATGGAAGTGTATCGAAGCCGGAAATGATCTGATTATGCCGGGAAGTGAGAAAGATGATGCGGATATCCGGCAGGCGTATGCAGACGGAAGGCTGTCGGAAAAGGAAATCCGTCTCTGTGCGGGAAGAATTATTTCACTGATAAATAAATTAGATAAAAAGACAAAAAAGTGACATTGGAAAGACAAGAAACAGGTAGTCTCCATGACTGTCTCCTGTTATACTCTGCTCATAAGGTACACTTATGGAAAGGAGCACAAACAGGGGGGAATCATGGAGATTTATTCAATTAAAGACGAAAAGTTCCGCAGGTATGGGAAAGTCTGGAGCGGCTTTGACTGCACGAGACTGATCCGCGAGATGGAACACACGCCGCTGCCGGAGGATGTCATTTATGTGCCATCCATGGAGGAACTGGAGGTGCTGCCGGAGGCGGGAGAGTTTGCCAGACGGATCTACGGCGGACTTCCGATTCAGATCGGTTATTGTAACGGCAACAATCACAGATTAAATGCGTTGGAGTATCACCGCAATTCGGAGATCAATATTGCGGTGACCAATATGGTGCTGCTGTTAGGATGGCTGCCGGATGTGACCGATGCGTTTACTTATGACACATCCAAGGTGGAAGCATTTTTTGTCCCGGCGGGAACGTTTGTTGAGATG
>ERZ779660.1487-NODE-1487-length-11730-cov-2.441884_pt1 | contig 11730 bp, 12 predicted proteins | sample MGYA00511906_ERZ779660 | MGnify/ENA primary metagenome ERZ779660 (study PRJEB29588, sample SAMEA2156906) | human gut metagenome | biome: human gut; feature: human-associated habitat; material: faeces | place: Denmark | collected 2008/2010 ... | reverse complement strand
TCAAAGTGAACGACGACTGGCGCAACAACGAACGGCAATTACGCAGGTTCGGATACGAACAGGAATAATAAATCGCTCGGAAAGACCGTTTAAAGAGCAAAATCAGTCAGCATGCGGAAACTCATCGCCGGAATCATATTGGGAACCGCCCTGCTGTGCGGCACGAAAGCCCACGCACAGTACAACCGGGAATATTTTTTCTGGGTCGGACGTTCGTGCATGATGAACAACGACTACCAGGAGGCCATCCGCACGCTGAACACCCTGCTGCGCTTCGACGAGGACGCTTTCGAAGGCTACTTCCTGCGCGGCATCGCCAAATACAACCTCGACGACCTGCTGGGCGCCGAGGACGATTTCTCGACGGCCATCCGGCTCATGCGGGCCTCGGTGTAACGGTAAGCAGCCGGGGGGTCGCCGTCCACAGAACCAAAGTTACCCTGACCATCCACCAGCGGATAGCGCAGCGAGAAGTCCTGTGCCAGACGTACCATGGCATCGTAGACCGATGCGTCGCCGTGGGGATGGTAGGAACCCAGCACCGCACCAACGGTGTCGGCGGATTTGCGGTAGGGATGGCTGGGGTCGTTGCCGCGCTCGTGCATGGTGTACAGAATGCGGCGGTGAACAGGCTTCAAACCGTCGCGCACATCGGGCAGGGCGCGGGACACGATGACCGACATGGAGTAGTCCAGGAATGCGGTCTCGATCTCCTTTTTCACATCGCGGATGATCTTTTTGGTTCCGCTGCCCGGTATCATCACATAATCTTCTTCCATTGTTTCCTCCAATTACACGTCCAGCTTTGCGTACTGGGCGTTGGTCTCGATAAAGCGGCGGCGGGGCTCCACCTGATCGCCCATCAGGATGGTAAAGGCTTCGTCAGCCTTTTCGGCATCCTCGATGGTGATCTGCACGATGACCCGGTTGTCCGGGTTCATGGTGGTCTCCCACAGCTGCTCGGGGTTCATCTCACCAAGGCCCTTGTAGCGGTTCACCTTTGCGCCGGGCATCTCCTGCGAAAGCACGGCCATTTCGGCATCGTTGTAGGCGTACTTGATGGTGTTGCCCTTCTGCACCTTGAACAGGGGCGGCTGTGCCACATACACATGACCCTGCTCAATGAGGGGGCGCATATAGCGGAAGAAGAAGGTCAGCATCAGGGTGCAGATGTGGGAGCCGTCCACGTCGGCATCGGCCATGATGAACACCTTGTCGTACCGCAGCTTGGAGATATCGAACTCGTCACCGATGCCGCAGCCCAGCGCCAGCACCACCGGCATCAGCTTGTCGTTGCCGTAAATTTTATCGGCGCGGGCCTTTTCCACGTTCAGCATCTTGCCCCACAGCGGCAGGATGGCCTGAATGGCCGAGTCACGGCCCATCTTGGCCGAGCCGCCTGCAGAATCGCCCTCGACGATGAAGATCTCAGTGCGGCTGGGGTCTTTTTCGCGGCAGTCTGCCAGCTTGCCGGGCATCCGGCTGGTCTCCAGCGCGCTCTTGCGGCGCACCAGTTCGCGGGCCTTTTTGGCGGCGGCGCGGGCGCGGGCGGCCTGGGTGGCCTTTTCAAAGATAGCCTTGGCCACACCGGGGTTCTCCTCGAAGAACTCCATCAGCTTGGAGTAGACCATGTTGGAAACAAGGGTGCGGATCTCGGTATTGCCCAGCTTTGCCTTGGTCTGGCCTTCAAATTCGGCCTCCTGCAGCTTGACCGAGATGACGCAGATCAGGCCCTCGCGCACGTCTGCGCCGGACAGGTTCTCGTCCTTGTCCTTCAGCAGGCCGTGGCTGCGGCCGTAATCGTTGAACACGCGGGTCAGGCTGTTCTTGAAGCCCTCCTCGTGGGTGCCGCCGTCCGGGGTGTTGACGTTGTTGGCAAAGCTCAGCAGCAGCTCGTTGTAGCTGGAATTGTACTGCAGTGCGATCTCTGCCATGCCGCGGTCGGTCTGGCCCTTGAGGTAGATGACGTTGGGGTGCAGCACTTCCAGCTTGCGCTTTTCGCCCAGATAGGTGACAAAGCTCTTGATGCCGCCCTCGTAGCACATGACCTCGGAGCGGTAGCAGGGGTCGCCCTCCTGCCCATCCTCCAGCACGGGGGTGTACAGCTGACGCTCATCGGTCAGGGTGATCTTGACACCGGCGTTCAGGAAGCTTTCTTCCCGCAGGCGCTTGAGCAGGATCTCATAATCGTATTCGGTGGTTTCGGTGAACATTTCCGGGTCTGGCTTAAAAGTAACGGTGGTACCCGTAGATGCCGCCACACCGATCTTTTTCAGGTCTCCATCCGGTTTTCCGCGCTTGAAACTCTGCTCGTACTCGGCGCCGTCACGGCGCACATGCACAACCAGCCATTCGCTCAGCGCGTTTACAACGCTGGCGCCGACGCCGTGCAGACCGCCAGCCACTTTGTAGCCGGAATCCTCGCCGCCAAACTTGCCGCCGGCATGCAACACGGTATACACGACCGTGACAGCCGGGATGCCCAGTTTGGGCTGGATATCCACCGGGATACCGCGGCCGTTATCACTGACTTCAATGATATTGCCCGGCTTGATGGTCACTTCAATATGGGTGCAGTACCCGGCCAGAGCTTCATCGATGGAGTTATCCACGATTTCATAAACCAGATGATGCAGACCGGAAGGGCCTGTGGAACCGATATACATGCCGGGGCGCTTGCGCACAGCTTCCAGCCCTTCCAGGACCTGGATCTGCGCGCCGCCGTACTCATGGTCGGTCGCCGTTTCGCGGTTGGTTTCGGTGATGATTTCTTCTGACATGAACTTTCCTCCCATTTCTTACGAGGTGCGGGGATTTCGGCAGCTTTTTTTCAAAAGCTTAAACCGGCATTTCTGCCGTTATCAGGGCAAAACCTGCCCTTTGGTATATCTGGGGTGCATTTTTGTATCTGTAAAAATTATAGACGCTTTTTTGTCCGCCTAACGTTTTTCTGCAGTTTTACTGCCCCATATCAAACTTTGCCGCGCGGTTGCGGATGGCGGCGGTGGATATCTGGGTAATATAAACCGTATCATCGGGGAAATCTGTCAGGACAAAGCTTTTTGGCATACTGCCGCTCACATCCACAACAGCCCCTTCCTGCTGGGCATGCCGCAGGAATTCATCGGTGATCTTTGCCTTCTGGCCCGCATCGGTTGCGGTATCCAGGTCAAACACCCCGATGACGTCCCGCGTATTTACGATAAAATCCTGACCTAAGTGAAGATACATGATAATTAGCAATTAGGAATTGGAGGCAGAACAAACTGCCGGGTTTGTCTTTTGGGGATCACGGTTCAGGAATGGGATGGCACTCTGCGCCGCCCTTTGGTCGTCTCAAAATTTAGAAATTTTATTTCCGCATCGCGTCAATTTTTGCAATGTTTTTCATTTTGAACTTTGCATTCATCAGCGCCTATTTTAAGACTGCGTTTTACTTTTAGTTTTCTATTATTATAAAGATAATTAAAAGTTTTTTCCGGTTCCCTTTTTTTCAAAAAAGGGAACAAAATCCCCCGTAAAGCAAAACCTCAACCCTCCCGCACGGTTCCGTGGTCCACAAAGACCAGCTTGCCGTTGGTTCGGGCAAAGGCGGCGGAATCGCAGGTAGTCACAAATGTCTGCTTGTCCTCAATGCGGGTCAATAGATACGTCTGGCGTGCGTCATCCAATTCACTGAGCACATCATCCAGCAGCATCACCGGATGTTCGCCCAGCACCTCGCCCGCCACGCTGGCTTCCGCCAGCTTCATGCTCAGCACCGCACTGCGCTGCTGGCCCTGGCTGCCATAAATTTTTCCCGGCTGGCCGTCAATTAAAATTTCCAGGTCCTCGCGGTGGGGCCCCGTCAGGCAAAAGCCTGCCCGCAGCTCGGTGTTTTTCACCTCGCGCAGCTTGGCCGCCAGCGCTTCCGGGCTGCCCGGATCGCAGCAGGGGCAGTATTGGATCTCCAACTTTTCTGCCCCGCTGGAAATATCACGGTAGTTCGCCGCTGCCGCCGGGGCCAGCTGGTCCAGATACCCCGCACGCCGCCGCATGACTTCGCAGCCATAGGTCACAAGCGCTTCGTTGTAGGTTTCCAGCAGAACATCCCCGCCAGGGGTGATGTCATACGCTTTCAGCAACGCATTTTTCTGCGCTACCACGCGTAAATACCGCCGTTCCGCCGCCAGGTAGCCGGGGTACAGCTGGCAGAGCGCAGCATCCAGGAAATGCCGCCGCCCTTCCGGCCCGCCTTTGACCAGGCTCAGATGGTTGGGGTCAAAGGCCACCGCCGTAAAAGTTCCTGCAATCGAAGCAGCTCTTCCGCGGTCGGCTCCGTTCAGACGTACCGTCCGGCCGGGGCGCTGGGTTCCTTTGGCGCCAACGGTCAACCGTATTTCCTGGGGGCGGTCTCCCGCTTCAAATGCGGCCTCCAGCACGGCAAAGTCAGCGCCGCGCCGGATCAGCTCGGCGTCCTTTGCCCCACGGAAGCTTTTGCCCCCGGTCAGCAGCCAGACGGCTTCCAACAGGTTGGTTTTGCCCTGCCCGTTTGCCCCGCACAGAACCGTCAACTGCGGGGCGGGTTCCAAAACAGCGGCGGATAAATTGCGATAATCCGTCACCGCAAGGCGGTTCAGCCGCATCAGCAGCCCTCCGCGATCTGAACCTGGCGGCCTTCCAGCTCCACCACATCGCCCGGCACGCATTTTTTACCGCGCATGGTGCAGGGTTCCCCGTTCAGCTTCACTTCTCCGCCCTGGATCAGCTCCTTGGCTTCGCCGCCCGTTTCACACAGGCCGGCAAATTTCAGCAGAGCATCCAATTTGATAAATTCCGTGTGGATTCGTACTTTTTCCATCGTATCAGCCTTCATTCTTAAAGCGTACCGGCAGCACCAGGTAAATAAAGTCTTCGCCCTCCACCGGCAGGACCTTTACCGGGCTCAAGGGGCCGTTGATCTCCAGGCGCAGCTTTTCGCACTTGGAATAGCGCAGCGCATCCAGCAGGTAGCGGTTGTTGAACCCGATTTCCATGGAATCGCCTTCCATGCTTTCCGGCGTAAACTCATCCACCACCTTGCCCAGCGGGGTCTGGCAGCGCACAGTTACTTTATCCGGTGCAAAATTGATGCGCAGCGGGTTCTTCAAACGATCGGTAATAATCAAAGAAGCACGTTCCAGCGTATCAATAAAGCTCTTGCAGTCGATCACGACCTTGGTGCGGCTCTCTTTGGGAATCACGCTCTCATAATTCAGGAACTCGCCCTCGATCAACCGGCTCATGATGGTGTAGCCGTTGGTAGTGAACACCACATAGCGGCGGTTTGCATCAATTTTGACCGGTTCGTCCGGCCCGCCGATGATTTTCAGCAGCTCCTGCAGCGTTTTTGCCGGAATGATAATGCGGATATCGCGGGTGCATTCCACATCCCGCTTAATGATGGCCAGGCGGTAACCGTCCAGAGCCACAACCGTCAGGCGGCCCGGCTCGATCACGAACAATTCACCGGTGTGTGCGGGCTTCTTATCTTCCACAGCGACCGCATAGATGGTCTTTTCGATCAGCTCGCGCATCATCGAAGTCGGAATGGTCATGGTATTTTCGGCTGCCGTGTTGGGCAGGCTGGGGTAATCGCTCGCGTTCATGGCGGGGATCTCAAACTCTGCCACGCCGCCAGAAATAATTGCCATACCTTCGTTATTCAGCTCCACCGATACGGTGCCGGACGGCATACGGCTGACCATGGAGCCAAACAGCTTTGCTTCCAAAACCGTCTCGCCGGGTACCTGAACATTGCACTCAATGTTGGTGGTGATGCCCATTTCCATATCGTAGCCGGTCAGCGTCAGCTGGAACCCTTCGGCTTTCAGGTAAATGCCTTCCAGCACGGGGATGGCGGCGCGGTTGGTGATGGCGCGGGAAACGCCGTCGATCGCAGCAGACAGCAGCGACTTGTCACATTCAAACTTCAATGTTGTCACCTCGTATATAATCACTAAACTTACAGAAAACCGTGAAGCGTCGTAGCCTGGCAGACAGTTCAGAAATCTGAAATATCCGTTTTGTATAATCCTTATTTGCTGATGGGCCTGACGGTGCAGAACACGTAAAATGTCAGGGTAAACTAGATACTTTGATAGTCATAGTAGTAGGCTACGTTGAATCTGTGGAAAAGCCTGAAACCTCCGATTCCGAAGCAATTTTTGAGGACCTGGCTTTCCGCAAAACCTCGTGGAAAGAAAAATCTAAAATGTGGAAAACCTGACCTTTCAACCTGCTCTGTGGAAAATCCATGTTAATTGTTGAAAAATCAGTTGAAAATGTTGAAAGTCTAAAACTGCTGTCGGAACCCGGAATATCCGTTTTGAAAACCCGGAAAAGGCATGGCATGTTCTGCATATTCATGTATAAACATGCAGAACGCCGGGCGTTTCATTGTCAACCTGCAGCATGCATCAGGCACGGATGTTCTTCATGATGTCGTCCACGGTCTCCTTCAGGTGGCGGTCCTTGCCGATGTTCTTCTCCATCGTATTGATGGAGTACACAACAGTGGAATGGTCACGCTGGAATTCGGAACCGATGGCTTCCATGCTCATACCGGTAATCTCGCGGATGATATACATCGACATCTGGCGGGCGGCACTCACATTGGCGCTGCGCTTTTTCCCGCGGATGTCGGAGGGAATCACATTATAGGTGCGCGCCACTTCGTTGATGATCTTTTCAATCGTAACGGGGATGGGCTGGGTATCATTCAGTGTATCCTTGATGGCGGTCGTCGTCACGCCGATGCAGGGGGCAATACCCTCCAACATATAGTAGGCGTTCAGCTTTTTCACTGCGCCCTCCAGCTGGCGGATGTTCTGCTTCAGATGGTTGGCGATGTATTCCGCAACGTCATCAGGCAGATCCAGGTTCAGCAATTCGGCCTTGCGCTTGACGATCGCCACACGGGTTTCGAAATCAGGCGGCTGGATATCCGCCGTCAGGCCCCACTCGAACCGGGTGCGCAGACGTTCTTCCAGGCTCTTGATCTCCTTGGCCGGCCGGTCGGATGCCAGCACGATCTGCTTGCCGGCATTATGCAGTGTATTAAAAGTATGGAAAAACTCTTCCTGCGTTGATTCCTTGCCCGCCAAAAACTGGATATCGTCGATCAGCAACACATCGGCTTCGCGGTATTTCTGGCGGAACTGTTCGGTCGTTGCCATTTTGACCGCGGTGATGATCTCGTTGGTAAACTTTTCGCAGTCCACATAGACAATATTGTAGTCCGGATGATTTTTGTGGATCTCGATCTGAATCGCGTTCAGCAGATGCGTTTTGCCCAGACCGGACGGTCCGTAAATGAACAGCGGATTGTAAGCGCCGGACGGGTTTGCCGCAACCGCCTGCGCCGCCGCAAAGGCAAATTGGTTGGACGGGCCGCGGATGAAGTTTTCAAAGGTGAAATCATACCGGCCCGAGGGCAGGCTGGCTTCATCCATTGGGCGTTTTTCTTTGGCAGCCTCTGGTTCAGGCTGCGGCACAGTGAACTTGACCTCAACATCAAAGCCAAGTACAGCCTTAAACGCATCCTTCAGCAGACCCGTATAACGGTCAGACACGATCTTACAGATAAAATCATTGCGGACTTCCAGCGTGATGCAGTTGGAATTTTCAAAGCTGACCGCTTTCAGCCCGCTGATGTAATACTGGTACGTCGCGTCGGCAGTATGTTCGCGGCAATAGGCTTTGGCCGCGTCCAGTACGTCGTTGAATGAATCCATGGATACTCCCCACTTTTGTGTTAGTCAAGGCAATGCACTGCCGCCCCGCAGGCTGCCGCCCAATTTTTGCAAACAAAACACAAGCTGCCCCCATTATAAAGTAAGAGCGCCGCATCGTTCCACAAAATTCCGGCTGCATCCGGCAGGGTATTGCTGCACGGCCTAAAATTCTTGGGCAGGCGGGCGGAGCATGCAGCAGCCGGCGGCTGCGGGGAAGATGTTGCCTTTCCCGGTCCGCCAAAACCGCTGTGTCAACCCGCGGAAAGCAGGCCCGAAAGCCCGCTCTGCCGATTTTTAGACACAGAGATACAGATATAGTATAGCATAAATTTACCCCCAATACAATTATAATAGGGTACAATTTTCCACGATATGGGCAATAAAAGTTGAAAATATGGCAAAAAATGCAGGTTTTGAACCAACATTCCACCAAATCCACACCTCACAGCGGGCTCGTTTGCATCTATTTGTCCGCTGGGCCCGCCCGCGCAGAGCGCAAAATCCAATCCTTTGCGCCTGGCATTGGATCGCCGCGTGGATTTTTTCGCGGTTTGCTATTGACAAACTTGCCGTCCTTGCGCTATAATCAAAGTCTGCAAGGCTGCCCCTGTATCTACGGGCATTTGCCAAGCGTAAATCGCCAAAAAATGCCCAGTATTGGGGAAACTTTGAAGGAGGGAATACGAAATGAAGCAGACTTTCCAGCCGAAGAAGCGTCAGCGCAGCCGCGTTCATGGCTTTTTGAAGCGCATGGCTTCTAAGAACGGCCGTAAGGTGCTGGCCCGCCGCCGTGCTAAGGGCCGCAAGAACCTGACCGTCTGATTTTTCAGGCACAGGTTTCGCAAACACATGCAAACAAAGGCTGCTGATTTCTTGTCAGCGGCCTTTTTTGCTAGGATGTACTGGAAAAAAGCCAAAATTTGGAGCATTTTCACAAAGGCAAACCCGTTTTTTCGGCGTTTTGCCTTGGCCTATAACAGTTCCGGTGCACCATCCATTCCCACTCCCTGCACGTATTAAGCCGTGCAGGCCATACAATCCTACCATGCCGGAGGAACCCCGCCATGCGCTATCGAACCCTGACCAAAAATAAGGAATTTTCCCGCATTTATGCCCGCGGCAAAAGCTATATTCACCCCAATCTGGTGCTGTATGTGGCCAAAAACCGGCTGGGCTATACCCGCATCGGACTGACCGCCACTAAAAAGGTGGGCCATGCCGTGCAGCGCAACCGTGCGCGGCGCATTATGCGCGCAGCACTTTCGGAACACCTCTCGCAAAATATCGGCGGATATGATATAATCTTAGTAGCGCGTGCCCGCACGCCCTACCTGAAAAGCACCCAACTGAGCAAAACACTGGCGGGCCTGATGCGCAAAGCCGGCCTGCCGGATAAAGCTGCCGCGGTGCCGCAGCAGCCCGCAGCCAAACCGCAGCCGAACGGTGCACCGGAATGATCAGCCGGGTGCTGATTGCCCTGGTGCGCGGCTACCAGAAGGTCATTAGTCCGCTGCTGGGGCATAACTGCCGGTTTACCCCAACCTGCAGCCAGTATATGATCCAGGCTATCCAGGTGCATGGCCCGGCCAAAGGCCTGCTGCTGGGCCTGTGGCGCATTCTGCGCTGCAACCCCTTTGGCAAGTACGGCTATGACCCCGTGCCGGAAAAGGGGCGCTGGATGAACCCAGAGCGGAAGCTGTTCAGAGAAAAGCGATAAGGCTGAATTAAACTAAATTAAACTAAATTAAAAAAGAATAAAGAATAGAGAATAATGTTGGTGGACCGCTGCGCCGGAGCGGCGCAGCTCAAAAAATTAGGGTTCTGCCGAGCCAAAACCCGCAGCAGAACTTTTAGGATGACCCTATCCCTAATATTCCAAAATAAAGGCACCGCAGGTGCCAACCACCATTATTCATTATTCTTTCTTAATTATTCTCTATTACTCTCGCCTCTCATGTCTTCTCACCGCACGGCGAAGACCTTCTTTATAAAATAAATGCCCTGCGTGCGGGCAGGGCGGAAGGATAGAATATGGGATTCCTCGCAATGATCCTGGGACCGCTGATGCGTATGCTGTATCAGATGATCCCGAACTTCGCCGTCACGATGATTGTTTTCACCGTGATCATCAAACTGCTCATGCTTCCGCTGATGATCAAACAGCAGAAGTCCATGGCCAAGATGTCGGTGTTTACACCGATGATCAATGAAATCCAGCAGAAGTACAAGAACAACCAGGAAAAAATGCAGGAGGAAATGGTCAAGTTCCAGCAGGAGTATGGCTACTCCCCCACTGCAGGCTGCCTGCCGATGCTTATCAATATGCTGGTCCTGTTCGGCATGGTGGAGGTTGTTTACCGCCCTGTGCAGTACATTCTCGGCATCCCCAAGGAAGCCATCAGCGCCGCCTGCACCGCACTTGGCATTGCCAACAACGGCGCAGCGTCCCAGACCGGCCTGATCGAAGCAATCCACGCCGGCCTTGCCAGTGGTGTGGATACCGGCCTGGCTACCGAGCAGCTCAGCTCCATTGCCAACTTTAACACCAGTTTCCTTGGCATGGATATGTGCACCATCCCCGGCTTCAGCTTCAGCCTGATCATGATCTTCCCCATCATCGCTGCGGTTACCATGTGCATCTCCCAGGTGCTCAGCACCAAGATGTCCGGCCAGCAGGCCCAGATGCAGGGCAGCATGAAGGTCATGATGTGGGGCATGAACATCATGTTCGTCTTCATGTGCTTCCAGATGCCTGTCGGCTTCTCCCTGTACTACGGCACCTCCAACATCTTCATGATGCTGCAGACCGTGCTGACCTACAAGGTGTATAACCCCGAAAAGTTCAAGGCTCAGTACGAAGCCGAAGTTGCCGCCAAGCGCGCCGCCAAGAAAGAGATCAAGACCGTTACCGTCGAAGAAGGCGGCAAAAAGGTCGAAAAGAACGTCAACAAGCGTCAGCTGGACCAGATGCGCCTTGAATACGCCCGCAAGCTGGATGCCGAAAAGTACGCCAATGACCGTACCGTCCCCCTGACGGACGAGCAGCGCGCCGAGATGGAAGCCCAGAAGGCCCAGAAAGGCAAAAAGAAGAAGTAAGACCGCCCTATAAAGAAGGAGGTAGTAATCATGCGTGAATATGTTGCAACCGCCAAAACGGTGGAAGAAGCCATTCAGCTGGGCTGCGAAGCGCTCAGCGTTGACCGTGACGACCTGGGTGTGAGCTATGAGATCCTGGAAATGCCGCAGAAAACCGGCTTCCTGGGCCTGAAAGTGACCCCTGCAAAAGTAAAAGTTACCGTGGAAACTGCCGATACCGAGCCGGAAACCACGCCTGCTGCCCCGGTGGCCGCTGCTGAACCCGAACCCGCCCCGGCAGAAGAAGCGGCCGAACAACCCGCGGCAGTGGATGCTGCCCCGGCGGAAGCCGAGACCCCGCTGGATATTGCCGCTGACCCCCGCCTGCAGGCTGCGGTGGATTACCTGACCCCCATCTTCCACCTGATGGGCGTGGAGGAGTTCACCTTTACCGCAGGCAAAAAGGGAGAAGCTACCATTCTGCATGTTGAGGGTGCCCACCTGGGCGCACTCATTGGCCGCCGCGGCGAAACGATGGAGAGCCTTTCCTATCTGGCAAGCCTTGTGGCAAACCGTCTGGAGGGCGATTACATCAAGCTGGGTCTGGATGTGGCCGGCTACCGCGACAAGCGCGAGAGCGACCTGACCGCACTGGCACAGCGCATTGGTGCCAAGGTGCGCAAGACCGGCCGCAGCTTTGCCATGGAGCCCATGAACCCCTACGAGCGCCGCATCATCCACTCTGCCATCAGCAAGATGGAGGGCGTGCGCAGCGAGAGCAAGGGCGAAGGCCGTGACCGCCGTGTGGTCATCTACTCCACCGCACCCGATGCACAGACCGAGAACACCTATGGCGAGCGCCGTCCCCGCGGCGGACGCGGCAATGGCCGTCGTCCCGGCG
>ERZ779660.1486-NODE-1486-length-11733-cov-1.801336_pt1 | contig 11733 bp, 10 predicted proteins | sample MGYA00511906_ERZ779660 | MGnify/ENA primary metagenome ERZ779660 (study PRJEB29588, sample SAMEA2156906) | human gut metagenome | biome: human gut; feature: human-associated habitat; material: faeces | place: Denmark | collected 2008/2010 ... | reverse complement strand
AGCCGCTACAAAACCTGTATATGTGAAGTTATCACCTAATGTAACGGATATTGTAGAAATTGCCAAAGCCGTTGAAGAAGCCGGTGCAGATGGTATTGTATTGATCAATACTTTAATGGGTATGCGCATCAATTTGAAGACGGGAAAACCATTACTTGCCAATGTAACAGGAGGCCTTTCTGGTCCTGCCATTAAGCCAGTTGCATTAAGAATGGTATATCAAGTGGCACAGGCCGTAAATATTCCAATCATTGGTGTTGGTGGAATTACTTGTGCAGAAGATGTATTGGAATTCTTAAATGCTGGGGCAAGTGCTGTTGAAGTGGGTGCCCAAAACTTTGTGGATCCTTATGTATGTCCAAAAATCATTGAGGATCTTCCAAAAGTATTAGAGAAATATGGATATAAGAATATTGAAGAAGCAGTTGGAAGGAGTTTTAAATAATGAGTAAGACAATTGTAGCACTAGATTTTTCTAGTAAAGAAGAAGTTGTAGATTTCTTAAAACAATTTGATGAACCTGTATATGTAAAGATTGGTATGGAATTAACATATGCGTGTGGTTTAGAAATGGTAAAAACAGTGAAGGAAATGGGTCACCACATTTTCTTAGACTTGAAATTGCATGATATTCCAAACACAGTTAAGGGTGGAATGAAAAACTTAGCGAACTTAGGTGTAGATATTGTCAATGTACACTGTGCTGGTGGTATTGCGATGATGAAGGCTGCCATTGATGGTTTGAATGAAGGTGCTAAAGATGGAAAACGTCCTATGTGTATCGGTGTAACTCAGCTTACTAGTACTTCTAAAGAAGCTATGAATAACGAATTAGGAATTCCAGGTGAAGTGATTGATTGTGTTATTAAATATGCGAAGAATGCCAAAGAAGCAGGCTTAGATGGTGTTGTATGTTCCGTACATGAAGCTAAGGCGATTCACGAAGCTTGTGGAGAAGACTTCTTAACAGTTACTCCTGGTATTCGTTTGGCAAGTGATTCTAAAGATGATCAAAAGCGTGTCGCGACTCCTGCATTTGCGAAAGAACAAGGCTGTGATTATATCGTAGTTGGTCGTTCAATTACTAAGAGTGCAAACCCTGTTGAAACATATAAAGAAATTGAAGCAACTATGTCAAAATAAGGTGTGAGATATCACATCTTTTTTTTACTTTTCTTGTTGAAATTTTTATGATTTGTGGTAGTATACTAAACAGGAAAATATAGTGATTTTTTTTCAAAGGAGGATATCTATGATCAAGAACCTAGTTTTATTTATGAAAAAAACGTCAGCGGTTGAGATGAATAGTATTCTTCGTAGTGCTATACTTTTTAATAGTTCCATTTAAAGATTGGCAATGTATTGTTTGCTAATCTTTTTTTTGAGTAAATAACAGAAAGGACAAATTATGGAAAGACTTTTGATTTTAGAGGATGGAAGTGTATATCGCGGAACAGCGTTTGGTAGTGACAACTTCCAAATTGGTGAATTGGTATTTAATACGTCAATGACGGGTTATCAAGAAATTTTGACAGATAATTCATATTGTGGACAAATTGTAATGATGACATATCCATTGATTGGTAACTATGGAATCAACCGTGATGATAATGAAAGCATGGTTCCATGTGTATTTGGATTTGTCGTTAAGGACTATTGTGAATTTCCAAGCAATTTCAGATGTTCAGAAACATTAGATGATTTCTTAAAACGTGAAAATATTCCAGGTATTTATGATATTGATACACGTGAAATCACAATGAAGATTCGTAACGTAGGTACCATGAAGGCAGTTATGGCTGATGTGGATGCCAATGTAGATGCGGTAGTTGCTGGTTTAAAAGCCGCTGATTTCTTACATGATCAAGTGGCTCGTGTTTCGACAAATAAAGTATTCCCAATCCCAAATCGTGGCAAGAAAGTTGTATTGATGGATTTTGGGGCAAAATTAGGTATTGTTCGTGAACTATCAAAACGTGGATGCGATTTAGTCATTGTTCCATATGATACACCAGCAAGCACAATCTTATCTTATCGTCCAGATGGCGTTATGTTGTCGAATGGTCCTGGTGATCCTACCGATGTAAAAGTCGCTATTGAAACGATTAAAGAATTGATTCCTCAAACGGTTGTATTTGGAATTTGTCTAGGTCATCAGTTGATATCTTTGGCTTGTGGTGCAAAAACATATAAATTGAAATTTGGACACCGTGGAGCTAACCATCCTGTAGTTAATCTTTCAACAGGTAAAGTAGAAATTACTTCTCAAAACCATGGTTTTGCGGTAGATATTGATAGCTTGAATGATACGCGTTTGGAAATGACACACCAAGCATTAAATGATAAGAGTTGTGAAGGTGTTCGCCATAAAGATTACCCATGTTTTGCGGTGCAATATCATCCAGAAGCAAGTGCAGGACCTGAAGATTCTCGTTACTTGTTTGATCAATTTATTGAATTAATGGAGGAGAATAAAAATGCCTAAACGTACAGATATCAAAAAAATCTTAGTGATCGGTTCTGGTCCAATTATCATTGGTCAGGCTGCTGAATTTGATTATGCCGGAAGTCAGGCATGTCAATCCCTTCGTGAAGAAGGATATGAAGTTATTTTGATTAACTCAAACCCTGCCACAATCATGACAGATACAGCCATCGCAGACCGTGTTTATATTGAGCCTTTGACTGTTGATTTCGCAAAACGAGTTATTTATAAAGAAAGACCCGATGCCATTTTAGGATCATTAGGTGGTCAAACAGGATTAAACCTAGTTGTAGAATTACATGAAGATGGAATCTTAGATGAGTTTGGTGTAGAAATTTTAGGTACAGACTTACATGCGATCAACCGTGCAGAAGATCGTGAATTGTTCCGTTCTTTAATGCAGGAAATCAATGAGCCAGTACCAGAAAGTATGATTGTTCATACAGTAGAAGAAGCTGTTGAATTCGCAAGCCGCGAAGGATATCCATTAGTTGTTCGTCCAGCTTATACACTTGGTGGAACGGGTGGAGGTTTTGCTGATGATGAGGCTGAACTTCGTGAAATTTGTGATTCTGGATTAAAGGCTAGTCCTGTGCATCAATGTTTGATTGAACAAAGTATTGCCGGATATAAAGAAATTGAATATGAAGTAATGCGTGATGCCAAAGATAATGCGATTGTTGTATGTAACATGGAAAATATTGATCCAGTAGGTGTGCATACTGGAGATAGTACGGTTGTTGCGCCAGTTCAAACTTTGACAGATCGAGAAAACCAAATGCTTCGTAATGCATCTTTGAAAATTATTCGTGCATTAAAAATCTGTGGTGGATGTAACGTTCAGTTGGCATTGAATCCAGATAGTTTCAAATATTATGTCATCGAAGTTAATCCTCGTGTATCTCGTTCATCAGCCTTAGCAAGTAAGGCAACAGGATATCCAATTGCGAAGATTAGTGCTAAATTAGCGGTTGGCTTAGGTTTGGATGAGATTATCAACCCAATTACTAAAACAAGTTATGCATGTTTTGAACCTGCATTAGACTATATTGTAACTAAGTTTGCACGTTTCCCATTTGATAAGTTCCCTAATGCGGATCGTCATTTAGGAACACAAATGAAGGCGACGGGTGAAATTATGTCCATTGGACGTAACTTTGAAGAATCTTTCTTGAAGGCAGTTCGTTCTTTAGAGATGAAAGTGGATCATATCTATAAAAAAGAATTGGCTGGATTAACGAAAGAAGAATTACTTGAAAAAATCAAGAAGTGTGATGATGAAAGAATTTTTGCGGTTACACAATGGCTTCGCGATGGATATGATATGGAGACAATTCATAATGTAACGAAGATGGATAATTTCTTCTTGTGTCACTTGTCAAGAATTATCAGCTTAGAAAAGTTAATGATGGAAAATCCCAAAGATGTTGAAGTTTTACGTAAATTAAAGAAATATGGTTTTGCGGATAGCTACATTGCACGTAATTGGGATATGAAAGAATTCGACTTATATAACTTGCGTAAAGAAAATGGAATCATGCCAGTATATAAGATGGTAGATACTTGTGCGGGTGAGTTTAAGAGTGCAACTCCATACTTCTATTCAAGTTATGAACATAAAAATGAATCTGAACGTACAGATCGTAAAAAAATCGTTGTATTAGGTTCAGGACCAATTCGTATCGGACAAGGTGTTGAGTTTGACTATGCGACAGTACATTGTGTACAGACTTTGCGTGAAGAAGGCTATGAAGCTATCGTTATCAACAACAACCCTGAAACTGTATCAACCGATTTCTCAATTAGTGATAAATTGTATTTTGAACCACTAACTACAGAAGATGTAATGCACGTAATTGATTTAGAAAAACCATTAGGTGTTATTGTTCAATTTGGGGGTCAAACCGCAATCAACTTAGCCGATTCATTGGTAGAACATGGTGTTAAGATTCTAGGTACTTCACTACACTCTATTGATTTAGCGGAAGACCGTCATGAATTTGAAGCGATGTTACATAAATTGAATATTCCTCAACCTCAAGGTGAAACTGCAGTAACAGTAGAAGAATCACTCGTTATTGCCAATAAGATTGGTTATCCAGTACTTGTTCGTCCAAGTTATGTATTGGGTGGTCGTGCCATGGAAATCGTACATAATGATGATGAATTAAGAGTATATATGGCAACAGCTGTAAAAGAAATCAGTCATGATGCACCAATCTTAGTTGATAAATATATTGTTGGTAAAGAACTAGAAATCGATGCGATTGCGGATGGAAAGAACGTATATATTCCAGGTGTAATGGAACATATCGAGCGTGCGGGTATTCACTCTGGTGACTCAATTAGTGTATATCCTACACAGATCATCAATGAGAAGGTGAAAGAAACAATCATTGATTATGGAACAAGAATTGGTGAAGGTTTTGAATTTGTTGGTTTATACAACATTCAGTTCATTGTAGATAAAGAAAATAATGTTTATGTATTAGAGGTAAACCCACGTTCCTCTCGTACCGTACCATTCTTATCTAAGATTACAGGTGTTCCTATGTCTCAAATTGCGACTAAGTGTGTATTAGGTGAAAGTATTGAAGATCAAGGCTTAACACCTGGATATCATCCTGAAGATAAAGAAAGAGTTTTTGTCAAAGCACCAGTATTCTCATTTGCAAAATTACGTAGTGTAGATACAGTCTTAGGACCTGAAATGAAATCTACAGGTGAGGCTTTGGGTAGTGATGTCAACTTAGAAAAAGCATTGTACAAAGCTTTAGTAGCTTCAGGAATCAATATTCCTTTACATGGAAGTGTATTACTAACAATTGATGATGATAATAAACAGGATGCTTTAGAAATTGCAAAACGTTTCTATAACATTGGATATGGTATTTATGCGACGAAGGGTACAGCTAAATTCTTAGAAGATAATGGCTTATTTGTACATGTAGCGGCCAAAGTCAATGAGGATAATGGAAATGAAACGGTATTGGATATTATTCGTCATGGTCATGTAAACTTTGTCATCAACACAATGTCAAATAAAGATAATTCTACAAGTAAAGATGGATTCTTGATTCGTCGTGTGTCTGCAGAAAATAACATTTCTTGTATGACAAGTTTAGATACGGCACATGCCTTAATTAAAGTATTGGAATCTTTGAGTTTCTCAATGATTTCTATGAATGAAATGGGTAAATAGAGTGTGAGAAATCACACTCTAATTTTTTATAAAAAAATTAGCACTTAAGTGTTGACAGTGCTAAAAAAGTGACTATAATGATAATTGAAGTTAGAGATAAGTCAAAAGATATCCCGTAACTTGAAGATAGATTTCATAATCTAGTAATCAGGAGGCGATATTTATGAAGTACTATCCAATGTTTGATTTATTTGATGATTTCTTTACAGGAAATACTACAAATGATGTCATGAAGACAGATATTGTGGAAAAAGATGGTAACTATGAAATGAGCATGGAACTTCCTGGAGTTAAAAAGGAAGATATCCAGATGGAATTGAAAGATGGATATTTAAAGGTAACTGCTACTCATGGTTCGAACACAGAAGACAAGGATGAAAAAGGTCGTGTTGTTCGTAAAGAACGTGTTAGTGGATCTTATTCAAGAAGCTTCTATGTTGGTGAAGGTATTCATCAGGAAGATATCAAAGCTTCCTTTGACAATGGTGAATTGAAGATCGTTGTTCCTAAGGAAGCACCTAAACAGATTGAAGAAAATAAATTTATTCCAATTGAATAACTACAAGAATGCACCTATATGGTGTATTCTTTTTTTAAAGGGGGAAATTATGAAGATAGAGGTAATAAATGAAAAGCGTTTAAATCATATTCATTATTGTAGAGTGCATAAAGAGAATCAGCGGCTATCGGGTTCTTTTTGGGTTCCTTCCAAATCAAAATCTAAGAATAAGAAGATGTTTAGTATCGAATTAAATGATAGTGATTTTTTGGTTTGCGATCCTGAACATATTTTTAAACAAAAGATTTCAGGGAATAAGCCTAGTGAATGTATTCTAAATTTGATGAATATATTGATTCAAGAGGATATGGAGTTTCTTCAAAAATTAGAAATGAAACTTGAAAGAATAGAAGATCAGTTAATGTCGCATTCGGGATCTCATTATGAGTCGCAAATCTTTGAAATGAGGAAAACGATAAGTGCTTTTGATTCATACTATGATCAGATGATTGAAGTGGTACAAAACTTGCAGGAATTTTATAATGATACACATTTTGAAACACTAGAGAAAAGACTAACACGTCTATCGAATGTTACGGATCGTTTGGCAGAGTATTCCATTCAGCTTCGTGAAATGCATCAAACACAAGTGGAGATGCGTCAGAATCAAATTATGCAGTTTTTAACGATTGTGACAACGATATTCATGCCACTAACTTTAATTACTGGATGGTATGGTATGAATTTTAAGGCTATGCCAGAATTAGATACTTCCTATGGATATTTCATTGTGATTGGAGTCTGTATATTGATCATTATTTTAGAAGTGATTTACTTTAAAAAGAAAAAATGGTTTTAGCTATAAAAAACGCTTGTTTCAGTGTATGATTTTGGTAGAGAGCAGGTGTTAGTATGTCTGTGAATATTCGTATTATGCAGAAGGGGTTCTTTCGTAGAAAAAAATTTATAATCGATGATTTAGTTAAACTGTCTCACTTATCTTTTGGGGTTATGGATGATAATTGTCAATTAATTCCGAATCAGATAGGGAATCATACAATCTTGTTTGATCACAAATATCTTCAAAGAGGAATTGAAATATATATTCAAAATCATGATATTTGTTTGAATTTAAGTCTTCCTACAAGTATGGATGAAATTCAATTGTTTTATTATTTAGTGAAAGTATATTGTGAATATATGGATACTGATGAATTTGTGAAAGACGATTGGCTAATGAACATAAAGGATATTGATTTGCAGATGGTGTATGATAAAAGAACGAGCGCCGATGCACTTATGGACTTGAAGAGTAAATTATCGGATCATAAGTATTTTGAAATCTTTGGCATTCTTCATCCGATTTCAATTGGGAAAAATGAATTGAATGATTTTGGCACAGATTTAGATTTGTTTGGTCAATATCTACATAATCAACAAGCTTTGGATGCATATTATGCCACGCCAAGAATCTATAATGTACATGGTAGAAGAATTGGTATGTATGCACTAGGAGCGGATATACTAACGATTCTTCCGGTAGAGCCTTATGTGGTATTGAATCAAATTGAAGGGATAGAAGAATGGTATGTATTTATGAATGACAGCCTTGTGAAGTATCGTGATTTAATGAGCTTCATTAAAAAGTTTGATTATTATGATGCCAATCATAGAATGGTATGTTTATCGAAAGAAGAGATTTCAGAGGCTTTAAATACGCTTGCTATACAAGAAATATGAGCAGCTAATCAAATAGCTGCTCATTAACTGTATCTAGTGTTCCTTGAAAGAAATCATTTTTTCCTCCACCACGAACTTGATGTCTTTCTTTGAGTTGTAAGAATATATCTTTAGAGTTGGTCATAAAACGATAATTATCTTTTTGTTTAGAAACAAGTAAAACATAGTTGTTGCTAAAAGATACAAGCTTATTATAGTAATACAATTGTGTATCTCGATCGAGTTCATCACATAGAACGATTTGGTTTTCTTTATGTTCAATAATTAAGTGATCGATCATCTCTTTATTTAATTGTTTGATTCTTTGTTTCAAAGCATAATTTTCATCTAATACGTGTTGTACATTGAATGATAAAGCTTCAATGTTTGAAGACAATTGATTTGAGATTTGAATAGACTGATTGTGTTTTAAGACATAGTCTTCATAGGCAAGTTTTCCACATAAGAAGAATAGGCGTGTGCCTTTTTTGATTTTTATCGATTTAATGATTTTAAACAATCCCACTTCAATCGTACTTTTTACATGGGGTGCGCAACATGCGCACAAATCTACATCTTCAATTTCGACAAGGCGTGGTTTGGCTAAGTCAAGTTTAGCTCGATATTCAATGTTGGAATAATCCTCTAAGTAATAGGTTTTAACAGGTTTATTTGCAAAGATGACAGAATTCACTAAAGCTTCAATTCTTTTAATTTGATCATTATTTAAGTCCATCGCATAATCGGCTGTAATTTCATTGTATCCTAAATGAAATCCTACATTATCCACATGATATTCTTTGTGTATCAATCCAGAAAGAATGTGTTCTCCTGTATGATGTTGCATATTGGTGTAGCGATGAGTCCAGTCAATAATACCTTGTATATCACCATTTAATGCAGAGTGCGTATAATGATGAATTTCATCATTTATGATTTGCACATCCACCACATCAATGCCATTCAACGTTCCTTTGTCACATGTTTGTCCACCTTCTTCAGGAAAGAAAAGCGTTTGATCCAAGATTATGTCATATAATTCATTCTTTTTAATACATGAAATAACATGGGCATGAAATGTTGTTTGGTAGCTTTCTTGTTCGTATAGTTTTAAAGTCATATGTATCACCGGAATTAATCATAGCATAAGTGATATAAACTTTGACAAATAATTAAAAACATATTAGACTTATATGGTTTGAACAAAGATGTTTTGCTTCCCAACCATCTTTAAAAAAACAGGAGGGTAAAAAATGAATAGAATTAAAACGGAAGTTAAAGAAGTGAGTGTATTACTAAGAAGTATACCTTCACTTACGATGACACTTTTTATTGTTTCGGTCATCACTATGAATCTTTTGGCAAACAAAAGTATTAACTTGCCATTTAGCTTTATGGCACTAGATTGTGGAATTGTGGTAAGCTGGCTTTCATTCTTATGTATGGATGTCATCACAAAACATTTTGGTCCTAAAGCTGCAACACAAGCATCACTAGTAGCTGTGTTGGTGAATTTAGGTATGTGCCTAGTTTTCTTCTTGGCATCAAAGATTCCTGGCGTATGGGGTGAATCCTATGTAGAAGGATCAGAAGCCATTATTAATGGGGCATTAGACGGAACAATTGGTGGTACTTGGTATGTACTATTTGGAAGTACAATTGCGTTTATTGTTTCTGCCATTGTGAATAACTATACGAATTCCATGTTAGGTAAGATTTCTAACAACAACAGCAACTTTAAATCGTATGCATTCCGCTCTTATGTATCTACGGGTATTGGTCAGTTTTGCGACAATCTAACGTTCGCATTAATCGTGTCACACCAATTCTTTGGATGGACATTGGTACAATGTGTTGTGTGTGCCTTTACAGGTATGATTGTAGAAACACTATGTGAAGTGATTTTCTCATATCCTGGTTTCAAGATCCTACAAAACTGGAAGAAGAATAAAGTAGGTAGAGAATATTTTGAATATATGAAAGAAAGCAGTCGTTAAACTGCTTTTTCTTTTGTTTAAAGTTGTTCTAATAATGCTTTTGTACAATTATAGGTATTTAGTCTTTGCGTTGTTTCTAAGATGCCTGTTAATATTTCTTTCGTGTCTTCATCGACCAATTCACCATTTGGTTTGTAGTCATATATGATGATTGGCTCAACAATATAAACACCTTCACAAGCATCCTCTAAATAAATCGCGTAGTGTATATCATTAATTGTATATAAATACATATATTCTTCTGATTCATATGCGCGTTTGGATTTGAATCCAATATTACAAATATTCGCACCAATTTTTAAGTACTTTTCTTGTTGAAGTGTGCACTTATTCTGTTTAGTTTGTTCTTGTTGTTTATAGAATAAACTTCGGATAAATGTTTGGATAGATTTAAAATACCCCATTATATTCTTGTTCATATTCGAGCCCTCGTTCAAGCCAACCATATCATCTTAATTGACATTATCGATGTCTAAAACATAGATTGTTTTAAAAAAGCGAATCAAACTTGTTTAAGTAATGTGATATAAACAAGTTTATATTGAACTTGTTTAAGTAATATGTTATAAACAAGTTGGATGGTGATTAGAATGAAATATAGGTTTTCAGAGGATTTGAAGTCAATTCGAGAAATTTTAGGACTTTCACAAAGCGAATTTGCAGATAAGATTGGAGTTGAGCAGGTTACTGTTTCAAGAAATGAATTAGATGATTTAGATGCATCAGCAAATTTTTTGGAGGGTGTATATGCTTTTGCGTTTGCACAAAATATTAAAATTAACAAATTAAAGGAAATGCTCTATCGAGATGACTTAACTCAAAATGAAAAATTACTTTTCCATGGAGCAAAAAGTGAAATAGTTGGGGATATAGACATTCATAAAGGTCGATATAATAATGATTTTGGACAAGGATTCTATACAGGTGAAAGCTATGAACAAGCTATTTCTTTTGTTTCAGGATTTGAACATTCTTCTGTATATTATTTTTGTTTTGATGACAGTAATTTGAAATGCAAGAGATATAAAGTGGATCAAGAATGGATGATGACTATTGCGTACTATAGAGGTGCACTTGATGAATATAAAAATCATCCTAAAATAAAAAAACTTATAGAAGATACAAAGGATTGTGATTATATAATTGCTCCTATTGCTGATAATCGTATGTTTCAAATTATTAATTCTTTTATCGATGGTGAGATTACAGATGAACAGTGTAAGCATTGTTTGGCTGCAACAAATCTTGGGATGCAATATATTTTTAAAACTCAAAAGTCATTGTCTCAGATTAAACCATTAGAGCGATGCTATATTTCGGTTAATGAAAAAGAATACTATAAAAATATTCGACTAGAAGAGTCAAGATTAGGAGATAATAAGGTTAAATTAGCGAGAAAACAATATAGAGGAAAAGGAAAGTATATCGATGAAATCCTAGTATAAAAGGAGGTGCGATGCATGAGGGACATAAAGAAAATAAATAGGGATGGGTTGCTTTTGTGCGAGCTTCAGGCAAAAGCTTTTGAAAATTCTATTGATAAGATGGAGTCAAGTTCAGAAATATTTATTAGGCGATTTATGAAAAGTAAGATTGCAAAAAGATTGGATAATCAATCGATTTTAGATAGTAATATTCAGGCAAATGATATTTTAACGTTAGTAGACGAAGAATATGGTGCTACTGATTATGGTTCTGTAAAATATACGCATAATGAAATGTATTGGATTGGATATATTTATAGATATTTTTCATTTACCTACGATTTATCTTCTTCACAAGTTTACAAAATTATAAAACCAAAAGAATTGAGAGGATTGTTTTTACCATA
>ERZ779660.1482-NODE-1482-length-11775-cov-2.323038_pt1 | contig 11775 bp, 10 predicted proteins | sample MGYA00511906_ERZ779660 | MGnify/ENA primary metagenome ERZ779660 (study PRJEB29588, sample SAMEA2156906) | human gut metagenome | biome: human gut; feature: human-associated habitat; material: faeces | place: Denmark | collected 2008/2010 ... | reverse complement strand
TACATGTTATCAATAACAAACGAACATAAAAAATGAACTTGAAATGAGGGCGAAGTTGGCGTTTTACAAGGATATTAAGGATAAAGAGCCGATTGCTCCTATTGATGAGAAGCTGTTGGAATACTATATCAAATAATACTGAGGTGATTTCAAATGAAAATAACAAAACCCGAAATGATTATTTTTGACTATGGACATACCTTGCTTTGCGAGCCTGATTGGAATTCTGACAGAGGAAACGTCGAACTTATGAAATACATAGTGAAAAATCCAAACAATTGCACGATTGAAGACATTCAGAGTGAAGTAAATAAGATATTCGGAGAAATTGAAAGTGTAAGGAATACTCTTGGATATGACATTCCGGCAAGAGTCGGAAACCGCCTTGCATTCGAACATTTGGGCATAGAATTTTCATTGACGCCTTTGGAACACGAAATAATTTTTTGGACTGCTGCTTCACAAGGAGCAATTATGCCTTATGCAGATGAAATGATAGATTATCTTAATCAAGCAGGTATTCGTACTGCGGTAATCAGCAACAATGCGTGGTCAGGCGAAGCAATAAAGGAGCGTTTTGACAGATTACTCCCTAACAATCGGTTTGAATTTATAATATCCTCCTGTGATTATATGATAAGAAAACCCGATAAGCGTCTATTTGAAATTGCATTGATGAAATCCGGATTGACATCTGACAAGGTGTGGTATTGCGGGGATAGCTACTCAAATAATGTTGTCGGTGCAAATAACGCAGGAATTTTTCCTGTTTATTATAGCGATACAAATAATAATGCCAATGCCGACTTTGAATATTTGAGCGTAAGGGATTGGCGGGAAATGATAGAAACTTTGGAGAATTTATAATGAATGTTAGAATAATAAACACAGATGAAATAAAGCTGTTGTTTCAACTCTTTGATTATAACGACCCAGATGAAATGATTGCTGAAAACACAAGAGATATTAACAAGGGAAAAATTGATATATTCGGATTGTTTCAAGATGGTAACCTGATAGGCGAGAACCATATTGCCTATGTTCATAGCAATGAAAGATTTGCTGTAACGATCAAAAAAAATGATGCTGACGGTCATTCCGGGATTTTTTACTCAAGCATCGGATTCGATAAAGTTCCCGAATGGGATTACAAAAAAATATGATATAAATACAGATAACTGTCTGCTAAAGAGCACAATTGACCGAATTCGTGACGGATCTGAGGGTTGTGAACATAATATATAAATATAAATTCCCGTTTATCGAGCAGTTTAACACACAAAAGGAGCACCCCTCACGGTTGCCCCTTTTCCTATATTCCCCGAGCCGCAAGGCTCTTTTTTTATGCCATTTTCCCAAGGAGGTGACGCAGAATGTCCGAGAATTTCGGCTTAAAAATAGGTCTTGAGGGCGAAAAGGAGTTCAAGAAATCCCTCGCTGAGATAAACAATTCGTTCAAGGTTCTCGGTTCTGAAATGAAATCGGTGGATTCGTAGTTTGACAAGAACGACAAATCCACGGAAGCCCTAACCTCTCGAAGCGAGGTTATGAACAAGGAAATCGACAGTCATAAGCAGAAAATCGAAACGCATCGTTCTGCTCTTGCCAATGCGGCAGAGTCATTCGGCGAGAACGAGCGCCGCACTCAAAGCCGGCAGATACAGCTGAACAACGCACAGGCGGCTCTGAACAGCATGGAGCGTGAACTGAATTTCAACAACACCGCCCTTGAAAAGGCTGACAAGGGCTTTGACGAGGCCGGAGATGGAACAGGATTTCTTATTCTTTCTCATTGATTTGTTGTCCTTTCTTTTCAAGCGAGTGCTTGACAATTGAAAAAAAGCGTTTATAATATAATTAAACACGTTTAATAAGGTGAGGTGATACAATGTCAGATAAAATAAAGCGTGACCTTGAAGCAACAAGAAATGCTCTTTTAAATTCAACTGCAAAACTTATGACGGATTGCAGTGAACCTTCGGAAGTTACATCTCGAGCTATTGCAAAAGAAAGCGGAGTAAATCTTGCAATGATTAATTATTGCTTTGGTTCACGAGAGGGTTTGCTTTATGAGGTGTTTCGAAAGCTTTTGTCAGATGTTCAGAAACACGATACGGAATTTATAAAGATTATGTCATCGGGAATGTCGCCTAAACAGAAGCTTACTGAATTGCATTTTAAAATGATGAGGCTTATGATTGCAAATTACAACTATTCGCAAGCGGTGACAAAATATATATTGTTCAATCGCAATGATGATTTTGGTATGGAAAGCCTACCATTTATTGTAGAACATTTTAACGGAAGAAAAACCATAGAAGATTGCAGATTGATTGGGTTTGAGCTGACAAGTATACACGAACTTTCAGTTCTGCGTTATGAGACAATAAAAAGCACCTGTAATATCGACCTCACCGATGATGAAACGCTTAAATGGTATATTTGTCAGAATATAAACAGATTTTTAGATTAGGAGAAATTAATATGTCAAACAAGAAAGCGCTTATAGTTGTAGATATGCAGAACGATTATCTTTGGAATAGAAGAAAAAAGATGTTTTCCTATAACACTCCCGAACTTGTAAACGCTGTCAATAGTCTTATTAGCGAGTTTAGTGAACGGGGTGATGATGTGATTTATGTTGGGCAAGTATTCCCCAATATTATCACAAATAAATGGTTTATAGGCTTTTCTATAAAAGGTACATCTGGTGCTGAAATTTATCCTGATGTGGATATCGTATCTGATAATTACTTTGAAAAAAATCTGCCTAATAGTTTTACTTCGCGAAGCTTCAAAAGCTTTGTGACTACAAAAGAATATTCGGAAATCACAGTATGCGGACTTGACCTTTGCGGTTGTGTGGGAGCAACTGCAAAGGGGGCCATTAAAACAGGAATGGCTGTAAAGCTTTCAGAAGCAGCTACGGGGTGTCGCTTCGGAAAAGAAAAAGCAAATAGAATGAAAAAAGATTTGATTTCATTGGGTGTCAAAATTATTAAATAGATATAAAAGTGAGCCGTTTTAAGCCTGTGACGGGTCATTCTTCGGCAAATCTCAAATACAACTGCAACAAGCAAAAGTTCAGCCACTTTTCTCATTCCTTTCAATTTTCCATATCATAACAGCAGCTTCATTCCCATATCATGTTCAAAGCCTGCAAAGGTGGAGTTCATCAGCGTATATACGGAGTTTAACAGCGATGTTGTCAGGAAGCGGTCTATCCTGCTGATTTTGTCGGGATAGCTGACAAGACTTTTCATCACATACTGAACGTGATCGAAGGTGATTTTTCTGTATGCTGCCTTTGCCGTTTCTTCCGATACCCGTTTTCCCTCCGATACCACACTTCGCTCTCCGCAGAGAACATCGACCATGAGATCTTTAATTTCTTCTGCCATTTGGACAACAGAGCTGTCGGGATGAGAGATAAGGCAGTCATAGTCGATCTGTTTCTTAACTTTTTCCTCAACCGTACTTCTTTCTATCGCGGCAATCAATCCGTCAGCTCCGGGCGAGAAATTTTGAATGCCTGCCTGTGACCGATCGATAGATTGATCGTAAGTATAACTCATATCAGTATTATTTATATCAATATTATTAGAGTCCGATTTTCGTACTTCAAGAAGTCTGTTTTTCGGATTTTCAGAAGTCTGATTTTCGGACTTCTTGAAATCTGTTTTTCCGAATTCTTGAAATTCGTTTTCCGTACTTCTTGATGTCGGAACACGATCGGTATTCTGCTCACCTTTAACAATGAAGTTCTTCACATACAAAATTGACGGCAGTCCCAAACCTCGGCGTTTCTTTTTAACAAGCCCGATGCCTGACTGGTCATCAAGCTCTTTGAGAAGATTGAGAGCCTTTTCGTGTCCTACATCAAGGCTTTCCTCAATTTCTTCAACAGGGAAAATGATATACACCCTATTGTGCTTATCTATCCAGTTGTTCTTCCTGCTAAGGCTCATTCGTTCAAGCAACAGTCCGTACAATATCCTTGCATCATTGGACAGACTGCCGAAATGTTCCTTGTCAGTGAAAAGCACCTTCGGCACTCGGACAAAGGTAAATTGCTCGGTTTCAACGCCGTAATAATAGTCAAATTCAGTTTTGGGCATATAGATCACACCTCATTTGGATTTAGTGGCAACAAAAAAAGGCTTCCCTGCAATATAAACTACTCTTAATTGTAACAGCGATAAAAAGCCCTAAATAACGATTTAAGGCGACCTAACGCCAAGGAAAAGAGTGAAACAAACATTACTCTCTGTCCTCGATTTTAGTTCGCCTTAAAATTTGCTTGGCTCCCCCTGTTGGACTTGAACCAACGGCATCGTGATTAACAATCACGCTTCCTCTTGCGGTTCCCGTCTTTTTCTGCTCGTATTCTTGCAAAAAGCCGACCGCTGCGCCAAACCCTGTTCGCTTCTTCCGCCACCGGCGGCGCACCACAGGCTTTGCCACCGACTTCGCCCCTCAGCTTTAAGCGTGTTTCAAGCAACAAAAAAGCACTGCCTGAGCAGTGCTTGAATGTGATATCGTTACGTAATAGATTTTTTTATCATAGAGAAAGATTATTCACAGCACAAGCCTGCAACATTTACCACTGGTTACGCTAACCTGAAAAAGAAACCTAATTTGATACAATGTACCTAACTGGAAAGTAGGGAGGATTCTTGTGTAAGTCGGTGCAAATCAAATGCCCCAGTGTATATTAGTAACTCAACTTTTGTATATCGCACCGAAATCATGCCCAGTCAATTGGTACAAGTTTCATACCGTCCCACCATTTTTCAACCACAGAATCTTGAAAACGCTTTTCTTTTATATCAGCATGATCAACAATTATTACCTGCATGTTAGGAGCAAGTTCCTTGATTCGCTCAAAAACAAAATCGTAGATTTTTCTCACTTCCTGGCTATCTACATTTTGATCATTAGTTTCTGGTGGGAAATACACTTGAGATGGCTGATCTAAAAACAAGAATCCCGGCACAGGTCGTTTGTTTTGTATAAAAAACGTGTGCAAAGCAAATAAGGTTATAAGGTGACAGCCTAACCAATTGGAACCACTTCCAAGTTGTTGTAGAGGAACTGGTCTATCGCGGTCAACCATTACAGTAAGTTTGGTTAGGTCAAATCGATATGGAAATTCGCTATGTTCCAGATCAAGACTCTTTGCCCATTGATACATTAGGGTGGAAATCCGATTAATTATAGACTGTTTTCTTTCCTCAATCTCGTTTATATCTAATATGCTGTTGATTTCATTTATTCTAAACTCGATCTCCGAAAGTCTATCCCTACGATCAGCCATATTATCAGAGATAACAACGCTTTCAAGCCATAAACTGATTCTGCCAACTACTCGTCCTCGTCTCACATTTAGATCCTTAAGGCGAAGCGCTTCTCTATTTTCATCATATATGGCGTTTATTTCTACTTGGAGAGATTGTGATTGATTAATAAAATCTTGTCGCTTATTTTTAAGCTGTTCTAGATATTTTCTGAGCGCTGGACGATTATGGGATACAGATTCTAATCGGTATGATAAACTTGTTATTGAATCTCGAATATCCTGTGCCCCTGGCAAAGGTGAATCTATTGTCTTTGAACATAACGGACAATGGTTTGGATCAAAATCAATTTGCTCGAATAGTCCAATAGATTCTAATCGACTTTTTTGATGCTCAACAGTCTAAACCTTAACCTTTCTAAAAAAAAAATTAAGCAACAGTCACCTATCACTTTTCCTTCAGACTATCCCCAAACCCCTTAATAATAGGTTCAAGAAAATAATCCATAACCGTGCGCTTATCGGTCTTGACCTCGACCGCACCGGAAAGTCCCGAAATAATATTAATATTTTCGTTGCTGTCGTCGATTTCCAGCTTAACGATATAAACGCTGCCAAGCTGCTCGTTGGCGAATGAACTTGGGCTTATATACTTTACTGTTCCTTTGACAGTACCATACTTGTTGTACGGATAAGCCTCCAGCTTTATTTCGGCTTCCATTCCGAGTTCAACGTCCGCTATATCCGTGTTTTTGACATAGCATATCATTTCGTTCGGGGTGTTGTCGGGGACTATCGTCACAAGCTGCTGCGCAGAAGTCACGGTTTCGCCGAGTGTATTTACGCCGACGCTGTTAACATATCCGCTGACGGGCGCAGTTATAATCTGATATTCCGTTGACAGCCTGTATTTTTCGAGATTTGCCTCAATCTCGTCAAGCTTGCTGACGATCTCCGAAATGTTGGAATTCACCTGTGAACTGTATTGCACCTTTGTGTTGGATATCTGCAGCTTCGCGTTATCCACCGCCAAAGCGTATTGCTGCACCGACAACTCCTGTGCCTTTATCTGACGCTCCGTGCCGCCTGTGCTTTGATACTGCTCCAGCTGCAGCTGAGCGATATCTCTATTGATCTCGGCGGACTTTTTTTCGTTTTCAAGATTGGCAAGCGTGTTTTTGTATCCCGTATTTTCGTCAATTATCGCTTGGATATATGGCTTAAGTTCGTCGGGATAGTCGCTTATTTTTATTTTGGACAGATCACTTCCGCCGATTATTTTCGTGTAAATATCCCGCTGCGATTCAAGTATTTTCCTTTGCTTTTCCAACTGATTAACGTCAATTTCGAGCGCTTCCGTATCAAGCTCTATCAAAACATCTCCCTGCTCGACAAAATCGCCTTCGGATACGTTTATTGACTTTACCGTGCCGCCGGAATACGTTTTGACTACATTGAGATTTCCGACAGGCTGAACGCTGCCGCTTGCGGTTATAACAACATCAATTTCAGAAACGCAAGCCCAGATTATTGCACCGATAAGCAGTGTAAATATCCCAATAATTATAACTGTTCCGGCTTTATGCGCGGGTCGCTCGATTATCTCAAGCAGCGACGGCATAAAATCATATTTCAGTTCCTTGTCGCGCTTTTTGCCGTGCTTCAGGACGTACTCCGTCAGCGCATTGTTCATCGATGTCACCTCGCTTCTGTTGGTTGTAAAGATGAAAATATAAGCCCTTTTGCTCCATTAAATTCTCGTGTGTATCGTATTCCACAAGATTTCCTCTGTCAATAACCATAATCTTATTTGCGTCTTTCAGCGTGGAAAGTCTGTGGGCGATTATCAGAACAGTTCTCCCCTTGCATATTTCCTTCAGATTATTTTGAATAATGCTCTCAGATTCATAGTCCAAGGCAGATGTTGCTTCATCAAAAATAAGAATCCGAGGGTTGTTGAGAATCGCCCTCGCTATCGCCACACGCTGCTTCTGACCGCCGGACAGTCCCATTCCTTTTTCGCCGATTATCGTGTTATAACCGTCTGGGAGTTCAAGTATAAAATCGTGCGCTCCCGCAATCTTCGCGCTGTTTATGATCTGATTCATTGAGGCTGTCGGACAATGTATCGCAATATTTTCTGCAACTGTTCCATTGAACATAAAGTTCTCTTGCAGCACAACGCCAATCTGTTTTCGCAGCATTGCGGGATTCACAAGCGAAATATCCATTCCGTCAATTGAAATTTTGCCGCCCTCGGGTATATACAAGCGCTGAATTAACTTGGAAATCGTACTTTTGCCCGAACCGCTTCGTCCAACTACGCCTACGATTGTGTCCGGCTCGATTTCAAAGCTCATACCCTTGATGACCTCGCCGCCTTGTGGATTGTATCTGAAATGCACTTTATCAAATACGATTTTTCCGTTGATTTCAGGCATAGAAGTTTGATTGGCGTTAAGAACAGGTTCGGGAGCAGTATTGAAAATATCTCCGATTCGCTTTACCGAAAGCGACGCCTGCTGATATTCCTGCCATAATTGCACGAGGCGAAGCACGGGTCCACTAACTCTGCCGGATAGCATACGGAACGCCACGAGTTGTCCGACTGTGAAATTACCGTCCATTACTGCTTTCGCTCCGAAAAATAAAATCAGCAAATCGAACACCTTTTGGATAAACTGTCCGGTTGTTCCCGCTGTTGCTGAAACCATCGAGGTTTTATAACTCGCCTTAACGTAATCGGATTGCAAATCGCCCCATTTTTTCTCAAATTTAGGTTCGAGAGCGTAAGATTTCACGGTCTGAACTCCCGTTATGGATTCCACCAGAAACGACTGTGTATTTGCTCCCGCTTCAAATTTTTCATCAAGCCTTTTCTTAAAAAGAGGTGTAACAATAGCGGATAAAACTGCGTAAACGGGAATGGAACATATCACTATAACCGTAAGTGAAGAACTGTAAAAAAACATCACCACAATGTACACGATTATGAAAATAAGGTCAATCATTGAGGACAGCGGCGTGCCCGTGAGAAAATTCCGGATACTGTCAAGCTCGCGCACTCTGGCAACCGTTTCGCCGACACGCCTTGACTCGAAATATTTTAGCGGCAGCGCGAACAAATGCCGAAATAATTTAAAGCTCAGCATTACGTCAATACGGTTAGTTGTATGCGTAAAAACGTAGTTTTTGGCAAGACTTAAAATCAGCTCGTAAACATACACTATGCCAATACCTATGGCAAGCACATTCAGAGTGGACATACTGCGATGCACAAGCACTTTATCAACGACCACCTGAGTCATAACAGGTGTTAATATCCCCAGAATCTGCACCGTAAAAACAGCAATCAGCACCTGTATAAATTCTTTTTTGAATTTAAGGATTGTTGGAATAAACCATTTAAAGCTGAAAATCGCTTCTCTGTCTGCAATGCCCTTTTTGCTGATAATCACTGCCGTTCCGTCCCAGATTTCCGCAAGCTCCTCACGGGATTTTATTGCGGGTTGGGTTTTATCCGCAAATAAGATCATGAATTTATCTTCCGTGGATTTCGCGATTATAAAAAAATCGCCGTTGCTGTCCTTCGCTATAATGGGAGCGTTGACATTTTTCAGCTTGTTTATATTCAATCGACAGAGCCGCGCCCGCATTTTCAGCTTTTTCGCGGATTCAATTATTTCTATTTCTCCGGTTTTCTGCTCGGGATCGAGTACCGACAGGTTTTCTGCTTGCTCTTTTGTGATAGGAATTCCGTGAAATTTCATCACTATCATAAAGCAAGTAAGCCCACTGTCCTGCGTTTTCTCCATTATTCGACCTCCTTTTTCAAAAATTATGCAGCAGCATTGAAGCTGCTGCATTGAATGAAATGTGCAAAAGTGCTTTTATGATGCTTGAGTGCCGACCAGCAACTGATTTGCAAACTCGGAGTTGTCTGTGCTGCTTTGCATATTCATGCTGTCGGAAATATTGTTTTCGTTCGAGAATGCCGCCATATTTTCGGTCAGTATCATCACTTGAACATCAATCTGATCCGCCGTATTTTCGTTCTCGTCTGCTGTAGATACGCTGTCGGCGATCTCGGAAATAACGGTGTTGTCATTCTCTGTGAGCAGTTCGGAAACGGAATTATCGTCAGCGTAAAGCTCGTCGAGAATATCCGCGTTTGCTTGTGCAAGCTCGTCCTCGGTCTTAGCCGCCTCAATAGCCGCAAGCTCATCCTCGGAGAGAATTCTCTCAAACTCGCTCGTTTCAACATTGAACGTTCCGGACACCTCATCTGCAAACTCGAACGTAAATCGCTCGCTGTCAAAATTGCGGATCGTTAGAACGTCGTCGCTCTCGGTAATTGTAATTACCAGTTCTCCGCGATCCGTCATCTCAAACGAGACCGCGTCGGAGCTGATGTCTAGGAGTTCTACCTTGTTATCGCCGTCGTTGTCCTCAATTATATCCGAGCCGTAACCGACACCGAATCTATAGGTGTCATTGCCCATTCCACCGTAGAGGAAGTCACTGCCCTCGCCGCCGTCAAGGATATCATCGCCATCATTCCCGTTCAGCGTATCGTTTCCGATACCGCCGAACAGCATATCATCGCCCGCACCGCCAGTTAGATTATCGTTACCGCCGTCGCCGTGCAGTATAATGCCGTTATCGCTCCATGCGGTCATCCAATCGTCATATTCGGTCGCGTGAACCTGCTTGATGGGATTTTCTGCGCTGTTATAAGCATAACGCTTTCCATTTGCAAATCTGACATCAAAATTGCGGTTGCTTTCGGAACCGAAGTAGCCCTGAATTATCAGCTTGTCCTCAATGCCCTCAAATGTAATCATGAGGTCGTTCCAATTGTGTCTGTAAGCGGTCATAGCGTCCTCTGTCAGACCAGCTCCGAATAAAATCGTATTGATACCCTCGCTGTCGATAATTGTATCTGTGCCGCTTCCGACATTGAAGATATATGTATCGTTTCCTGCGCCGCCGTAGAGCATATCATTGCCCTCACCGCCATCAAGAATATCGTTGCCGCTGTTTCCGTACAGCTGATCATTACCATTTCCGCCGTACAGCCTATCAGAACCGCTGCCGCCATTGATGTTATCAGAGCCGTCTTCTCCATAAAGAGTAACACCTCTTCCATCCATGGCTGACATATAATCATCGCCGTCCGTACCATAAATCGTTCTGAGCGGACTGTTGGACGCAGTTGCGTGTATTCTTCCGCCGCCGTTAAAGGTAAGGTAGAAGTTCCTGTTTGCCTCGGAGGTAAAGAATCCTTCAATTATGATCTTATCTTCGAAATCTGTGAACGTGATCGTAATGTCATTCCAATTGGTACGATAGGCTTTTATCTGATTTGCCGAATATCCGTTAATATTAATGGTATTAGTACCCTCGCCGTCGCTGATGGTATCGACGCCGTACCCCTTATTGAAGATATAGGTGTCGTTTCCTGCACCGCCGCTGAGATAATCGTTGCCCTTGCCTCCGTCAAGTACATCGTCGCCCGCCTTGCCAGTGATACGCTCATCGCCGTCGCCGCCGTAAAGCGTATCGTTGCCGTCACTTCCGACAATCTGGTCGTCAGAAGCCTGGGCGTCATTTATGATTCCATCGTCATAGATGGATTCCATATACTCACTGCCGTCAGTTCCATAGATCTTTCTGAGCGGACTATCCTTTGCCGCCGCTTCAACTACTGTACCATCTGCAAACACGAGAGTAAAGTTTCTTGCATTCTCATTAATGCAATAGTCCTTGATTGTCAGTGTATCTTCAAAACCATCAAAAGTTATGAGCAGATCGTTCCAGTTAGAGCGGTACGCTTTAATTCCCGAAGCCGTGAATCCATCGCCGAACATAATGGTGTTCGCACCATCGCTGTCCTTAATCGAATCATTTCCGTAGCCCGGGTTAAAGAAATAAATATCATCACCTGTGCCGCCGTCAATAAAGTCGTTTCCCGAACCTCCATCAATCATATCGTTTCCATCGCCGCCGTTGATGTAGTCATCACCGCTGCCGCCGAAAATAACGTCATTGCCGCTGTCCGAGAGGATCTGATCATTTCCGCTGTCACCGAATATGATTTCGTCCCCATCATTGCCGATTATTCGATCGTCGCCACTGCCGCCTGCTACAATAGAGCTGTTCTCGTTGACAATATAGTCGCTTTCATCAGAGCCCGAAAGGAACTCATCATTTACTGCGGATACTCTGTCCTTAAGCGAAGTTCTCTCGCCGCCGACTTCAAGAATATAATTATCGGGATTTTCTGCGAAGCCATTTATAATAAGCTTGTCCTCGCTGTCACTGAGAGAAATAACAATATCCTCTCCAACGGAAATGATATCAAGCTCATCAAGGGAAATTCCATCTGCTATTTTTATTGTAGAAACGCCCTCGCTGTCGCTGATAATATCGGTGCCGTAATTTCTGCCAAAGACATATGTATCGGTATCGGAACCGCC
>ERZ779660.1480-NODE-1480-length-11782-cov-1.595208_pt1 | contig 11782 bp, 6 predicted proteins | sample MGYA00511906_ERZ779660 | MGnify/ENA primary metagenome ERZ779660 (study PRJEB29588, sample SAMEA2156906) | human gut metagenome | biome: human gut; feature: human-associated habitat; material: faeces | place: Denmark | collected 2008/2010 ... | reverse complement strand
AGCGACCCCATGGCCGACGGCCCGGTGATACAGGACGCCGCGACGCGCGCCCTGCGCAACGGCATGACGCTCCGCAAACTTTTCAGCCAGCTGGAGCAAATCCGCACAGATGTCCGCATTCCGCTGGTGCTGATGGGCTACCTGAACCCCATCATGCAGTATGGTTTTGAGAATTTCTGCCGGCAATGTCAGGCATGCGGCATCGACGGCGTGATTATTCCCGACCTTCCTTATAAAGACTACTTAGAAAGCTATCGTCCCATTGCACAACAATACGGCATCCACGTGATTATGCTCATCACGCCGGAAACCAGCGAAGAACGCATCCGGCAAATCGATGCACATACCGACGGATTCATCTATATGGTATCTTCTGCGGCCGTGACAGGAGCACAAAAGGAATTCAATGCACAGAAGCAGGCTTACTTCCAGCGTATCAAGCAAATGCAGTTGCGAAACCCACGGATGATCGGGTTCGGTATCTCCAACAAATCCACTTACGAATCGGCAGCGGCATACGCCTCAGGATGTATCATCGGGAGCAAATTCGTGACTTTGCTTGAAGAAGAGAAAGAGGCTGGTAAGGCCATCGATAAATTATTGGAAATGCTAAAAAACGAAGGATAATTAATCATTCTGTTATTTTTAGCGGCTTATTCTTTCAGTCAAAGCATATTTTTGCTATCTTTGTGCCAAACTAAACGAAGCATCAAATGATAAAACCAGATTATCCTTCCGTATTACTCATCTACACTGGAGGTACAATCGGTATGATTGAAAATCCGGGAACCGGTGCCCTGGAGGCATTTAACTTCGACCAACTTCAAGAGAATGTACCGGAACTGAAACGGTTCAACTACCGCATTTCCTCTTACCAGTTTAACCCTCCTATCGACTCCTCGGACATGGAGCCGGCCTTGTGGGCCAAACTGGTCAAAATCATCCAATATAACTACGATAACTTCGACGGGTTCGTGATTCTGCACGGCACGGACACCATGGCTTATACCGCTTCCGCACTGAGTTTCATGCTGGAGAACCTGAGCAAACCGGTTATCCTTACCGGAAGCCAGCTGCCCATTGGTGTGCTACGTACAGACGGAAAGGAAAATCTGATTACTTCTATCGAAATAGCCGCAGCAAAACATCCGGACGGAACTGCCGTGGTACCGGAAGTCTGCATTTTCTTCGAGAACCACTTGTTGCGTGGAAACCGTACGACCAAGATTAATGCAGAAAACTTCAACGCGTTCCGTTCTTACAATTATCCGGCACTGGCCACGGCCGGTATCCACATCAAGTACGAATACGACCGTATCCGGAAGGTGGATCCCAACCTGCCCATGCATGCACACTATGTCTTCGACACGAATGTGATTATCCTGACACTTTTCCCGGGTATTCAGGAAAATATCGTGCGCACGATGCTCAACACACCCGGTCTGAAAGCGGTAGTGCTCAAGACGTACGGCTCCGGAAATGCGCCCCAGAAGCCCTGGTTCATTCACTTGCTGGCAGAAGCTACGGCAAAGGGAATCGTCATCGTCAACATTTCACAATGCCAGACGGGTATGGTAGAAATGGCACGTTACGAAACCGGTCTGCACCTGCTCGATGCGGGCGTCATCAGCGGATATGATGCCACTGTGGAAAGCGTGCTCACCAAGCTGATGTTCCTGCTCGGCCACGGGCTTACTCCCAAGGAAATACGCAGCGAAATGAACCGTTCCATAGCCGGAGAGTTTACCAAGCCCGTGTTGTAACCTAAATGTAACATCTATTTCATAAGGACGAAACAAGAAAGGGTCATCTTTGTAACGAAAACTAAATCACATTGAATTTTGTATTAATTAATAGAAAATACGCATGAACGATTACCGGATTTTAGTTGTAGACGATGAAGAAGACTTGTGCGAGATTCTAAAATTCAATCTCGAAATGGAAGGATACATGGTAGATACTGCCAATTCCGCCGAAGAAGCCTTGAAGCTTGAATTGCCACGTTACAACCTGATACTGCTGGACGTGATGATGGGAGAAATTTCCGGATTCAAAATGGCCAGCATGATGAAAAAGAACAAGGCTACACAGAATATTCCTATCATTTTCATCACCGCAAAGGATACGGAAAATGATACGCTGACCGGATTCAACCTGGGAGCGGACGACTATATTTCAAAGCCTTTCTCTCTGCGTGAAGTCATCATGAGGGTAAAGGCCGTGTTACGACGCACAGCCGGCGTACAGACACAGGTGCCCGAACAGCTGATTTATAAAGGACTGTCTGTCAACATTCCGAAGAAGAAAGTAACCATCAACAACGAGGAAATTTCATTAACGAAAAAAGAATTTGAAATACTTCTGCTCCTATTGCAGAACCAGGGACGCGTATTCTCCCGCGAAGACATTCTGGCGAAAGTATGGCACGATGAAGTGTACGTGCTCGACCGTACGATTGATGTGAATATCACCCGCCTTCGCAAGAAAATCGGTGAATACGGTGCTTGTATTGTAACCCGTCTCGGTTATGGATACTGTTTCGAATGTGAATAAATTACGGTGGCACAATCATGACAAAATTTTCTTATCGCATCCTCCCTTTCAGTCAGAGGCTGTTTCTTTCTGTCATATTCCTTTTCCTGGGATATGCAGTATGCTTCATGCTGTTTCAATACAACCGCGAAAAGGCTTACAAAATAGAATTACTGAATACGCAGCTGCAAAACTATAACAACCAGCTGTGCGACTTTCTGGCCGATCATCATGGGGTCAACTCTGACTCCATGCAGAGCTATGTGACGACTCACATGATGCCGAACCTGCGGGTGACGCTTATTGAGCCGTCGGGGAAAGTCGTGTACGACAATACAAATGCCAACAGGAAAAGCTTTGCCAACCACTCTTCACGCAAGGAAGTGCAAGACGCACTCATGTATGGAAGCGGCTATTCCATCAGCCGCCAGTCGGAAAGCATTCAGGGAGAGGAATATTTTTATTCCGCACGTTATTATCCTCCCTACCGCATCATCATACGGTCTGCCCTTCCCTACAACCTGAGTCTGACAGAACACCTGCAGGCTGACTCCGGCTACTTATGGTTTGCGCTGATTATCTGTCTGGTACTGATTTTCATCTTCTACCGTTTTACCCGGAAGCTGGGCAAGTCCATCACCAAACTGCAACAGTTTGCCATGAAGGCCGACCGGAACGAACCGATTGACATGGACATCCTGCAAACGTTCCCCAAGAACGAACTGGGAGAGATTTCACAACACATCATTAAGATATACAAACGCCTGCACCGGGCGAAAGAAGCTCTCTACATTGAGCGTGAGAAACTGATTTCGCACCTTCAGACCTCACACGAGGGATTGGGTGTCTTTACCAAAGAGCGGCAGGAAATCCTGGTCAACAACCTGTTTACGCAATACATCAACAACATATCCGACCGTAATTTGCGTTCTACCAATGAAATTTTCGATATTCCAGAACTGCAACCCATCATTGAGTTCTTAAACCGGAACGAAGGCAATTTCAGCAAAGAGGAAAAGCGGTATGCCATGCACCTCAACAAGAACGCTCGCTCGTTCACCGTGGAATGCATCATCTTTCAGGATATGTCGTTCGAAATATCCATCAACGATATTACCCAGGAAGAAGAGCAGGCCCGTCTGAAACGTCAGCTGACACAGAATATCGCCCACGAGCTGAAAACGCCTGTCAGCAGCATTCAGGGATACCTGGAAACCATTATCAGCAACCCGAACATTCCGCAAGAAAATGTCCGTGTCTTCCTGGAAAGAAGCTATGCCCAGAGCAACCGCCTGACCTTCCTGCTACGCGATATCTCTGTGCTGACCCGAATGGACGAGGCACCGGAACTGGTAGAGAAAGAGCAGGTAAACCTGAGCAAGATTGTAGAAAACATTTTGAACGAGGTAGCACTCGGTCTGGAAGAAAAGCATATTACTGTGGTGAACAAGCTCCCGTCGGAAGTCATACTGACAGGAAGCAGCTCGCTGCTCTACTCCATCTTCCGCAACCTGACCGACAATGCCATAGCCTATGCGGGTAATGACATACAAATCACCATCAACTGCTTCCGCGAGGATGAGAAATTCTACTATTTCAGTTTCTCTGATACCGGTGTGGGAGTACCCGAAGAGCACCTGAACCGCCTGTTCGAACGCTTCTATCGGGTAGACAAGGGACGTTCACGGAAATTAGGAGGTACAGGTCTGGGACTGGCCATCGTGAAGAACGCCGTATTGTTCCATGGTGGAACCATCTTCGCCAAGAACATGCCAAAAGGAGGACTGGAATTTGTCTTCACTCTGAAAAAGGATATACAAGGATAAAGCGTTACTTCATGACGCTATCATCTGATATTTTTTAGAACAAACATAAGATAAGGGCTGACTTCATTTGTGAGGTCAGCCCATTTTCGTTAGAACTTTGCTGCCAAACTAAAAATAACACAAGTACGTTTGATATGAAACACCTTTGCGTTTGACTTCAAACGCCCTTACATTTCACTTCAAACGCAAGGACGTTTCAGGCTGAACGCACTTACGTTTGGAAGAAAGGGATACCCCTCTCTCAAACAGGCATAAAAAAATCCCCCATGCAACCGCATGAGGGATTCCACAAGTAAATTCTATTTCGAGAAATTTATTTTGCTACGCGTTCCAGCCATTTCAGCATGAACAACATGGTACACATAGAAATGCAGCAAGCCACTACGAATACAGTCCATGTCATCCAGATTGGAATAGATTCATATAATACCGCTCCGATGAACAGCAACTGGTTACCGATGGCAGTAGCACCCAGCCAGCCACCTTGCATGATACCCTGATACTTCGGAGGAGCTACCTTTGATACAAAAGAAATTCCCAGCGGAGAAATATACAACTCGGCAATAGTCAATACCAGGTAAGTAGCCATCAGCAACAGCGGAGTTACTTTTACCGGTGAAGTTCCTGCTGCTACAATATCCTGATGCAAAGGCAGGTCACTTACAAATGAACCTACTGCCATGATAATAAAGCCTGTAGCGGCAATTCCCATACCGATGGCAATCTTCTTGGGTGTAGAAGGTTCCTTGCCACGCGCACGCTGACGAGCAAATACCGCCATGACTACCGGAGTAAGGAATACTACAAAGAACGGATTCAGTGACTGGAACAGCTCGGCAGTAATAGGCATACCAAACAAGTTCAGGTCAGTATATTCTTTCGCAAAGAATGTCAAAGTCAAACCATTCTGGTGGAATGAGAACCAGAAGAAAATTACCACACCGAATACGGCAAACAGAGCCATGATGCGCTGTTTTACTTCCTGTGCGCTCATTTCTACCGTAGCAGCAGAAGCAGCAGATTTGTCGGCTACCTTCTTGCTCGGGTCCGGGAAGCGTTTCTTGTTCACCACATAAATAACCAAAGATACCAGCATAGCCACAATCGCTACCGCAAATGCGTAATGGAATCCTGTAGAGAAAACATTCAAGTAGTCGTTGGCAAACTGAGTCAGGTCAGTTACAGGAGCACCGCTTACCTCATTAGCCAGTGTCTGATACGTTTCGGCTGCCTGCGGCTGCAATGTGCCGGCCAGGTGTCCGTGACACAATCCGGGAAGATCAGGATTATATGCAAAACCGTTATGGCTCAACCAATGAACTCGGCATGTTCGATATGACAGGGCAGGGGCTGGAAGAAATCGAAAACCCGTCCCAGATGCTGCTGGAAGGCCGTCCGCTGGGCGTTTCCGGCAACTGCGTCGCCTGTACCAGGAGAAACCTGAGTCACGCAGGCTGGAGTACTTCGGGTCGTCGTACATCTGACCTACCAGCGCCTGAAGGTTTCCTTTAAACAGTCCGTTACCAAACGCAATGATAAACAAAGCTCCGCATGTAACAGTCAGCATCAATGCCTTATTCACTACCGGAGTCTGAGAAGGAATGGCCAGCAATACGTAGCCCAATGCCATCAAGACAATACCAATCAAGATGGTTCCCTTGTAATTTCGCGTCTTATCGGCAATCACACCACCGACCAACGCCAGAATGTAAATTGAAAAATAGAAAGTGGAATAAATCCATCCGGCTTCTGTTCCGCTCAATGCGAACTTCGCCTGTAAGAAAAGCACCAGAATCGCCATCATGGTATAGAAACCGAAACGTTCTCCCAGATTGGCCAACGATGCGGCTACCAGCCCTTTAGGATGTTTACTAAACATAAGTTAATGAAGATTTTAATAATTAATAGTGTTAATACTCGTATAAATTCTGTCTCTCGTTCGCAAATATACAATTATTCAGATAAATATGCAAACTTACCTCACTCAGCACCTTGCGGAAGTTTTCCTCTGTACGTACGGCTTATCACGCGCTCAAAGCTATGAATAATCTCCTGCCCCATGTTCACACGCGTGCTGTCCACTTTCCGGATTTCCACAGGCGTAACTGCATCTTTATACTTCGCCTTGCCGATACGGATTTTCATCTTGTCCAGGTTTCCGGTAATGTTCACTCCCGCCTTGAACGGCAACGGCGATTTCAACACAGAGATGTGATAGTTAAAGTTCATATCCAAGCCCTGAGTTCCTCCCACAGCTGCCTTGTAACGGTCTATCTGAAGTAAGAACGGATATACCGTCACATTGCCGTCCTGCACGGTCAGGTTCACCGAAATACTGTCGAACACATTCCGTTTCTTATTCTTGAACATCAGTGTCTTGGATATTTCGGCAAAGGTTTCTCCATCCATCAGTACCAGACTGTCGCCTTTAATGTGCATGGCCGCTTTCAGACTTGGAATCTTCACGTTCAGGTCGGAATCAAGCACAGCCTCGGCCGTAGCATCAAAATCGACCATTCCCTTGAAGGAACGGAGCATCGGTACAATCGTATCAAGCGAAGGAATGAAATCGACCAGCTTACCGATATTTACTTTGCGCAAACGGAAATCAAAACCGGCATAGCCTCTTGTTTTCCTTCGGGCACGATATACCAACGTGGTTTCCAGGTCTGCTTCCAGTCCGCGCATGGTCAGCTTTTTCAGATAAACCGCCTGATTGCGAATATCTACCGCTCCCTTCACATTTTCAAACACCATATTTCCGTAAGTCACCTTCTTCAGGTTGGTCTTCAACTCAAAATCAATATTCTTCGGAATGACAAACAGCTGCATCGGTTCTGCCGACGATACAGTGTCGGTCTCTGCCTGAAGCGTATCCTGCGGGAAGTTCAGTGCATTAATCAACTGGTTGCAATCGAGGTTACGGGAAGCGATTTCCAGGTTGGCCTTCAGCATTTTTCCTTTCTTCATTGCCGCATACAGACCGTAAACCGATCCACTTGCCGTCAAGTTGGAACGTCCGATACGCATGCTGGCATTTTTCAAAGTGATGACTCTATCGCCTACCGTTACGGCTGTTTTGCGCATTCTCACCGGCAAAGCCAATTCAGGGGTTCTTAAAGTCAGTCGGTTGAATCCGACAATTCCTTTGGGAAGCCATACAGAATCGCGTACCTTTTCAGCCGTCAAGTTAAAGCCTCCCTTGTCCATGCCCATTTTCATATCGCCCATACGGCAGAAGAGTGTATCGGTCTCCAAGGCTACCTTTATATTCGGCATGGCCGGATTCAGTTTGCCCGGCTGCAGGTGCAAAGAAGCCTTTGCCTTTTTACTGAACACCTTCAACGAATCACCCATTTCTCCTTTCAGGCGACTCATCTGCAATTTACATTCCACGTCAATCAGGCGGGTCGTATCCTGCGGATTCGTAGACCGGACGGTGGCGTTCAATTCATCCAAATCGGCAGAAATAGCCGCAGTACGCAAGGAAGCCTTGCGAATGTTCATTTGTGCGGCAAGATTGTCTTCGCCAATAAAACGGAGAGCGGCCTGGCTGGTAAATTCAAAATTCTTCTTAGTATCGCGTAAGAACATGTCCTGCATATCCAGCTTTCCTTTCAAGCGGACACGCCCCCAGTCCTGCTTCTGAATAGTCGACAAGCGACAATGCAAGCGGAAGTCGGCTCCCACCCGACCACCTATCGACACTCCCTCCTGTAAAGGGAAAGTCTTGGCCAGTGCCGTAAGGTCTATTTCCGAACGGGTATGAAAAGTGATGTCAGGGTCACCCAACAAATCTTCCACTTTTCCATCGGCCAATATATCGGTGTGAGCTCCCTTGAAACGGAATATCTTCAAATCGGCATACGAGGGCTTTCGGCGCATGAAATCAACGTACCCGCTGAATTCCGCCGTCAGGTCGTCAATACCGTAAGGCAAGTCGGCATACTTCGCCGAGGCCTGGTTAATGCTCATGTGAAGTGTAGCTTCCGGCATCTGCTGTTTGCCATAATGTCCTTTCAAGGTTCCTTCTAACGTAACCTCTCCTTTGGCAGTAAGCTCCTGACGCTTCAGCACACTCTCCGGAATCATATTAAACACGGTTTCCAGCGACGGGGCATGCAACTTATAGGTCAAATCTACCGAAGCCGGTCCGCCAATCGTATCCCGCCCAAGGGTACCCGACAAGTCGAGGGCTATTCCATTTAATGTCAGCCCCGTATCCTTCAGCGTAAGTCGTCGGGAAACACGATCCAGTTGCATATCCGCATTCAGTCCTACAGCCAGGTGATTCACCAATAGCTGTCCGTCCTGCCAGAAGAGCAGATTCTCGTTGTCATACTCCAGTGCCAACATGGAATAATCTTTCTTCAAGGAAGCTTTCAGATTCATGTTCAGGTTCTGCACACGGGCGTATACCCTTGTATCCCTGTCGTCGAACGTCACGTTCGTACGCTTCAAGGCCACACGGTTTATGTCTATTTCCTGAATCTGAGACTTCTGAGATGTGGTATCCTCTTCTACCGTCTCTTCCGTACTCTTTACGATGTCCCAGTTGCTTTTTCCTTCCTTGTTCTTGAAGGCATATACCGATGCATCCTCCAGCCCCAGATAACGCAGACTGATTTTATCATGCAGCAGATAATCCACCGGATTCACCACTACCACACACTTCTTGAAAGAAACCAGTGAATCGGTCTTCTGCCACAACGTGTCATTAATGGCTTTAGACACCAATACTCCATCCGTCACCTTCAGTCCGAATCGCGGAAAGGTGGAAAAGAAAGTCAGCTCCACACTTTTCATCTGCAAACGGGCATTCAATGACTGATTGGCCACATTCAACACCACCGGCGTCAGCTTTTCCGGTGTAAAAATAAAATTCACCACGATGGTTACGGCCAACAAGAATACAGTCAGTAACGCTCCTAACGAAATGGCCGTCAGCCGAATTGTTTTACGTAATTTCTTGTTCATCTTTTTTCTTTCATAAACAAACTCATCCGTTGTTTGTTCTACGAGCCTCGGTATTGAGGCAATAGGTACAGACAAACTCAGGATGTATCAGGTAATGAATCAGGAAACGGGCCTTGTCCGCTTTCCGGTACGATTCACCAGCAAAGGTTCCGGAGGAAGACAATTTAAAAGGACACACTTTCAAGTGTTGCAGGAAATCCACTTCTGCCATATCGAGCACTTTGTACATGGTTTCCTTGGCCGACCAGTGCAAAAGCAACTGATACAGTTCTTCGCACGACTCCATCCGTGCTCTTTCCGGCATCTCGTCTTCTCTGATAAAGCGAGATTCTACCTTTCGTACCCGCTCGCCATAAACCTCAATATCAATGCCGGGCTGGGCAGACTCATGTAAACCGACTGCCACATATCCCTTCGTATGAGAAATGGATACATGATACTCCCCTCCTGTCAGAAACGGCTTTCCGGAAGGTTCATGTCCAATCCGCACTTCTTTCCCCAACATCGTTTTCAGCAGCACACGGACTGCCAGGTATTCCAATTTCCGGGAAGGAGCTTTCAGACGTTCAAATTCCTGCCGCACCACGTCGTCCGACAGACAGGCACAAAGTTCCTCCATCGTTTCCGTCACCTGCCAGATTCCCCATCTGCCATTCTCCTCCGTCCAAGTCTTCAGCAGCGGCATACTTACTTCTCCTTCGACTCGTCTTCTTCCTGAGCCACAGGCAAGATGGTCACTTTCACCTTCTGGATACGACGCGAAGTCATCTCCAGAATTTCAAAACGGTAATTCTGGTAATTGATAATCTCATGCAATGCGGGGAACTCTCCCTTCAGTTCCAGCAAAAGGCCGGCCAGTGAATCCGCATCCCCCGATACATTTTCAAATACCTCCTCACTATCTTTGATAATCTTATAAAAATCCGACAATAGAGTTTTCCCTTCGAATACATACACGTTTTCCGTCAGTTTCACGTACGTGCGCTCTTCCTCATCGTATTCATCATTGATTTCTCCGACAATTTCCTCGATGATGTCCTCCATCGTCACGATACCCGACGTACCTCCAAATTCATCCACCACTACGGCAATGTGGATCTTGTTCGCCTGAAAATCACGCAGCAAATCACCAATCATCTTATTTTCAGGCACAAACAAGGCAGGACGAATCAGGTTCTGCCACTTAAAATCCTCACCTTTGTCCAAATAAGGAAGCAAATCCTTGATATACAATATACCTTTAATCTGATCACGCGTTTCTTCATACACCGGAATACGCGAATATCCGTTCTCATTGATACACTTCAGAACTTCAGAAAAAGTAGAATGTATTTCCAAATCCACAATATCCAGACGGGAAGTCATTACTTCCTTCGCGGTTTCTTCTCCAAAACGGATGATTCCCTCCAGCATATTGTTTTCTTCCGGTGTTTCCTGAATATCTGTCAATTCCAATGCCTGAGAAAGTTCATTAACCGACAAATTCCGGACTTTCCGCTTCTGTGAAAAACGGTTGATAAAAAAAGAAGACCGGACCAGCAATGAAGAAATAGGCCAGAACACGGTGCGCAAAACCGTCACTACGGGAGCAGCCTTACGGGCAAAAGGTAAAGTGTGCTGTGCCGAATAAATTTTCGGCATAATTTCGCCGAACAGCAACAGCAGGAAGGTCAATACGACCGTTACAATCAAGAATTCCAAAATCTTTGCCTCGCCAAAGTCAATCACACTGGCAAACACATAGTTCAACAGCATGATAATGGTCACATTAACAAAGTTATTCGAAATCAGAATAGTGGCCAGCAGACGCTCTGAATCCTCCAGTAAAGCCTTGATTTTGGAGTCAGATGGATGATTCTCCTCCTCTATATCGTTCAAATCAGAAGGAGACAACGAAAAGAAAGCTATTTCAGAAGCAGAAACGAAGCCCGAAGTATATAACAACATAAGGGCCAGCAGCAAAGCAAAAGCAGCCCCTAACGAAAGGGGCATTACGGTAATTCCGTTACAAAGCTCCGTCCAGCGGAGCAAACACGAGTCAGGGTCCATTCTATCTACCTGTAGTTAAACATCAATTTAAGACCGCCTAAGATTAAAACGGCAAATCATCCGAAGGATTGTTCTCAGGCTGAGCAGCAGCCGGTGAAGCGGCCTGTGGTTGTGCAGGAGCAGCAGGCTGGGCAGCGCGCGGAGTCAGCATTTCCATATTGTCACCGAAAATTTCCACCACGTAACGTTTCACCCCATTCTGGTCGTCGTATGAGCGTGAGCGGATTTTTCCTTCAATATACAGCTTATCACCTTTGTGCACATATTTTTCAGCTGTTTCAGCCAGTCCGCGCCACAACACGATGTTATGCCATTCCGTACGTTCAGGCACCTGTGTACCATTGGCCAGCGTATAGGCACGGTCTGTGGTAGCCAGCGGGAAAGTAGCCACAGCCACT
>ERZ779660.1478-NODE-1478-length-11793-cov-2.115607_pt1 | contig 11793 bp, 14 predicted proteins | sample MGYA00511906_ERZ779660 | MGnify/ENA primary metagenome ERZ779660 (study PRJEB29588, sample SAMEA2156906) | human gut metagenome | biome: human gut; feature: human-associated habitat; material: faeces | place: Denmark | collected 2008/2010 ... | reverse complement strand
TCGGAATGCTATTGAGGAACTGGAAGAATAGGATGGTATAGAACAGGAAAAGTAGTATGAGCAGTAAAATCCGAGAATATTTTGCAAATAAAGAGAATCGTATCAAGTGCGGCATCACAGGCGGAACGATTGCATTGGCGGTCATTATTTTTGTAGGAATGGTGTTTATGGAGGAAAATGAAACTCAAAATAATTCCATCGAAACTGTTTCACAGACGGAAAGTGACACGCAGACAGAAGAAGAGACAGGATATTCTTTCGACGCGGGCGATCTTTACGATATGCGGCTGGATGCACAGACAATCGAAGATTATTATATGAAATCCTGTGGCGACCAGTTCAATCTGTACACGATCGATGAGGATGGTGTGCTCTGGGGAAGTGGGCATAATGAGTATGCGCAGATTGGACTTGGGTATGCGGACGAGGAATTTCATGAGAAAAAAAGTAAAATCGCGGAACATGTTGTGCATGTGGACTATTCCCAGAAAGATTTTGTTGTCTATCTGACGGAGGAAGGGAAACTTTATGGTCTTGGAAATGATTCTACCTATATGTTATTGCAGCATACAGAAATGCCAGTGGAAGATTTGGCATATCCGACAAAACGGTATGTCACCAGTCCGGCACTTTTGCTGGAAGATGTCAGTTATGCGAGGTGTGGACGTGATGATGTAGTTGCATTGAAAAAGGATGGTACAGTCTGGACATGGGGAATGATCTGGAATTATCAGAGTACGGGATATTGTATCACAATGCCACAGCAGATTCTGACAGATGTGAAGATGATCACAGGCGGATGGTTTAACCACGCCGCACTGAAGGAAGATGGAACACTCTGGACGTGGGGATACAACTTTAGTGGAAACTGCGGAACGGATAAAGCCACGATGATTGAAACACCGGTGCAGGTGGCAGAAGACGTGCAGCGCGTGTGGACAGGACTTTTGAATTATTCAGCCAAAGAGGATGATATTACCGATATGGAAGAATTCGGTAATGATTATGTGGATAATACGATCATTGAAAAAACAGACGGCACATTCTATGCATGTGGAATGGGTGTCGGCGACAAAAGTGTGGTATTGCCGCAATATTATGAAGTGTCGGAACTTGACACAGTCTGCTCATCAGAGTTTCTTCCGCTGGACTGGAATGAAGAAATGTTGAACAGGAAACAAAGAGAATACATCGAGCGAAAGGAGAGCCAGAGCGAAGAGGCTGTTCTTGCAAGAAAAAATGAAGCGTTATTGGAAGAGATAGACAAAAATTATGATATGGAGAAACTGAAACGCAAAGTACCTCGTTTTTCGGAGGATGATAAGATCAATGAGGCATATTATAATGCAATCAAAACACTGGATACAACGGGATTTCTACCGGATGGGAGATACTGCTTTGGACATCAGAAGAGTAATGTAGATGTGGAACGTTTTCGGGAAGATATGGAGCGTGCTTATTGCCCGAACAAAGTTGCGGTGGCAGATGTGGACGGTGATGGCACTGTAGAATTACTTATTTTTACAGTAGGATTTTATATGGCAGATATAACAGAATATGTCTATCGGTATTCGGAAGAAAAAAATGGTTTTGAACTTGAATTTGCATATGCAGGGGGATGCGATTATTATGAGCACGGAGTAATTAAGGCAAGTCCGCTTCATTCGATGTATAGTGACTATCAGGACGGTTTTTGGCCTTATTCCGTATATCAGTATGATGAAAACAAAAAGGAGTTTGTGGAGAAAGTAAGTGTAGATCAGATTACTAATGTTCCGATTAATTCCGATGTTTTCCCAGAGGAATATGATAAAGATGGTGATGGAAAAGTATATATTGTCGATCAGGGAGAATCCGTTAAATATTTAGATGAACAAGAATATCTTGAATGGAAAAAACAGATTTTCTGGATGCCGGAGATGAAAATAGAAAGCTGTGAATTAGGAGAAATTTTAAAATGAACATGGCAATGACTTTGTTATCGGCTTGTGCAGACAATAATTTAGGAACAGACACAGAGAGAGAATCAGTCATTCCAGAACAAAATCAGAAAGAAGATACAAATTTATATAAAAATGAGTTAATGGAAAAGACGACATTGTAATTGGAGCGATATATGAAACAGGAGCTGGACCGCAGGGAATGATTCCATATATTCAAATTCGCATTTATGAAGATATAGGAAGCGAATTTGTATATGATCAGGAACTTTGCGATGCGATTAATGTTGAACTTCCAGAGGACGCTACAGCGGAACAGGTAAAGGAAATGATAAATTAAAACATACGGTAGATTTTATAATTTATAAATCTACCGTATGTTTTTAGATGAATTTGTAAAAAATGTTAAGCCTCTGCGTATTTATGCAAGGAAATAATAGCCACAAAAAGTAATTTATGGAGAAACACGAATGAGATGGTCAAATGAAATGTTTTATATTCTTCTGCTTAATTCATTCGCAGGTGCGATTGCTTATGGATTTTGGATAATAGCAAAAAACGGTATGGTAAAGAAGAAAAAATTGAAATATGTACGAAATGTGAACAAAACCTTATAAAATTCATAAAATGTTTTAAAATTAGAAAAAAACTATTTACAAACCAAAAAAAAGGTGGTATCCTCACTTTCGTATTAAAGAAACGGCATAGTTTTAAAATGCCTGGTTTTGATTTAGGAGGAGAAATTATTATGAAAAAGAATTTAGTAGCAGTTTTAGCAGCAGTAGTTATGACAGCATCCATGGTAGCTTGCGGCAGCACAGCAGCTACAGAGACAACTGTTGAGACCGCAACCGTTGCAGAAGAGAGCACAGTAGCAGTTGAGTCTACTGTAGAAGAGACCACTGTAGAAGCTACAACTGTAGAAGCTACCACAGAAGAAGCTACAACCGAAGCAGCTACCACAGAAGCAGCTACAGAAGAAGCTGCAACTGAGACAGCTACCGAGACTGTTGCTGAGTAATTATACCCAGACAGCTTTGGCGGGATGTGTTTTTTCAGGCATTTGATCAGTCCTCATGTGGAAGGCACATCGGATAAAGAAAATGAAAAAGGCACCCTTTTGTATGGAAACATGCAGAAGGGTGTTTTTTTGTCTTTTCTTTTCAGGTATAATAAGAAAAAAACGTTTTCACTCAGCTATTTGTGCCGCAGGCGTCACAAAGTAGCCAGGATCGCAGAGCCGAACTGGAGGTTCGCCTCGCGGTTCCTTCGGCGCAAAGCGCCTGAGGAATGGAGGATTTTATGAAGCTTTTGATTGTAGTAGACATGCAGAACGATTTTGTTACAGGGAGCCTTGGGACAAAGGAGGCTCAGGCGATTGTGGAAAACGTCGTCTGCAAAATCAAAGAAACCCCGGCAGAACAGATCTATGTGACACAGGACACGCATCCGGAACAGTATCTGCAGACAAAAGAAGGACTGCATCTTCCGGTTGCACATTGCATCGAGGGAACGAATGGACATTGCCTGTGCCCGGCAGTAGAGCAGGCGCTGAAAGAAAAACAGGTGGATGCAGCGAGAAAAATTCAGAAGCCCACCTTTGGCTCCATGGAGTTGATTGAGAAACTGCGCTCGGACGAGAAAATCGTTACGGATTCGAACCTGCAGATCGAGCTGGTCGGACTTTGCACCGGAATCTGTGTGCTCTCCAACGCGATTTTGTGTAAGGCTGCATTTCCTGAGGCAGATGTGATCGTTGATGCGGCAGCGTGTGCCTGCGTGACGCCTGCTTCTCATGATACTGCGCTGGCGGCAATGAAGCTGTGCCAGATTGAAGTAGAGAAGGAAGGGAAAGAACCCTGGAGAAATTAAACATAGGATCCTAACATTTTTGTTGACAGAATCGAAAAGAGTGCTATAATGAAATCAAACATATGAATAATTGTTCATATGAAAGAAAAAGCAATGGGGAACAGAAGCACCCATAGATGCTGCAAGACAGGAAGAGAGAGGATTTTATCATGAAAAAAACCTACAAAATCGACGTTGACTGCGCAAACTGTGCAAACAAGATGGAAGACGCTGCAAAGAAGACGGCAGGCGTTAAGGACGCAACGGTAAACTTCATGACCCTGAAAATGTCCGTGGAATTTGAAGAGGGTGCAGATGTAAAGACCGTTATGCAGGAGGTATACAAGAACTGCAAAAAGGTAGAGGATGACTGCGAGATCTTCCTGTAAAAGAAGACAAATCTGCAGGCTGTACCCATCATGGACAGTCTGCAGATTTGATGTTTTTACTGAAAGGGGTGAAGGCATGAATAAGAAACAGAAAAAAGTATTTACCAGAATTATCGTGGCAGCAGTGTTGATGGTTGTACTGAGCCTGCTTCCGATAGATGGCTGGCTGAAATTTGTGCTGTTTATGATTCCGTATCTGGTGATCGGCCATGATATTTTGTTAAAGGCCTGGAAAGGTATTTTAAACAGACAGGTTTTTGATGAAAACTTTCTGATGGCGGTTGCGACCATCGGCGCGATCCTTCTGGGGGATTATAAAGAGGGCGTTGCGGTTATGCTCTTTTACCAGATCGGTGAGCTGTTCCAGAGCTATGCGGTGGGTAAGAGCCGCAGAAACATCAGTGAGCTGATGGATATCCGTCCGGATTATGCGAATATCGAAAAAGAAGACGGAGCACTGGAGCAGGTTGATCCGGATGAAGTCGAAATCGGCAGCGTGATCGTTGTACAGCCCGGAGAAAAGGTGCCGATTGACGGCGTGATCGAAGAGGGACGCACAAGCTTAAACACCAGCGCCCTGACCGGTGAGAGCCTTCCGAGGGAAGCTGGCGTTGGGGACGAAGTCATCAGCGGCTGTATCAACATGTCCGGCGTGCTGAAAATCCGGACGACAAAGGAGTTTGGCGAATCGACGGTATCGAAGATCCTGGACATGGTAGAAAATGCAAGCTCCAAAAAATCCAGATCCGAGAATTTTATTTCCAAATTTGCAAAATACTATACGCCTGCGGTCTGCTACGGAGCTCTGGCGTTGGCAATTTTACCTCCCCTTGTGCGGCTGCTGTTTCTTGGAATGACACCGGAATGGGGCGACTGGGTTATGAGGGCGCTGACCTTCCTGGTAATCAGCTGCCCGTGCGCGCTGGTCATCAGTATTCCTCTGAGCTTCTTTGCCGGAATCGGCGGTGCGAGCAACGCGGGTGTTCTGGTAAAAGGCTCCAACTATCTGGAAACACTTTCCCAAACCAAATATGTTGTATTTGATAAGACAGGAACCATGACGCAGGGCGTGTTCGAAGTAAGCGGTGTGCATCATTCTTCCATGGATACAGAGAAGCTGTTGGAATACGCAGCGCTGGCGGAATGCCATTCCTCCCATCCGATCAGCAAGAGCCTTAAGAAGGCATACGGCAAGCCCCTGGATCCGAGCCGTGTAACGGATGTCGAAGAGATCAGCGGCAACGGTGTGACTGCAAAGGTGGATGGCGTGAGAGTTGCTGCAGGCAACAGCAAGCTGATGGAAAAGCTCGGTGTGGATTGTATGGAATGTCACAGCGTCGGAACCGTTGTTCACATGGCGGTGAATGGCAAATATGCCGGACATATCCTGATTTCGGATCAGATCAAGCCTCATGCAAAGGAAGCCATCGCGGCATTGAAAAAATGCGGCGTGAAAAAGACGATCATGTTGACCGGCGACCGCCGGGAGGCAGCACGTCAGGTTGCGGAGGAGCTCGGTATTGATGAGGTACACAGCGAGCTTCTGCCCGGCGACAAGGTAGCACAGGTAGAAAAGCTTCTGGATGAAAAAGGGGAAAAGGAAAAGCTTGCCTTTGTGGGAGACGGCATCAACGATGCACCGGTGCTTTCCCGTGCGGATATCGGCATCGCAATGGGAGCACTGGGCTCGGATGCAGCGATCGAGGCGGCGGATATTGTTCTGATGGATGATGATCCGTTAAAGATTTCCAAGGCCATCAGAATTTCCAGAAAGTGCCTGAGAATCGTTTATGAAAATATTTATTTTGCAATCGGTGTTAAAGTGGTCTGCCTGATCCTCGGCGCACTCGGCATTGCGAATATGTGGGCGGCGATCTTCGCAGATGTGGGCGTTATGATTATCGCCGTGCTCAATGCGATCCGCGCCCTGAATGTGAAAAAGCTGTAAAGAAAATGGAGAGAACCATGCAGGAAAAAGAAGAACTGGAAATGGATCACTGTGAAGAAACGGAGGTTCATGAAGAACTGCTCAGGATCGTACAGGAAAAGCTTCCAAAAGAAGAAGAGCTTTATGATCTGGCGGAGCTTTATAAGGTATTTGGAGATTCTACCCGTATCCGGATTCTGTTTGTTTTGTTTGAAGCGGAGGTCTGTGTCTGCGACCTTGCAGCAGCCCTGCAGATGACGCAGTCGGCGATTTCCCATCAGCTGCGCATTTTAAAACAGAATAAACTGGTTAAAAGCAGAAGAGAAGGCAAATCCATCTTTTATTCCCTGGCGGACGGACATGTCCGCACGATCATCAATCAGGGACTGGAGCATATCGAGGAGGATTGAACCGATCCTGTTGTCAGAAAGAAAGCACCTCAACCGATCTGAGAAAGGTTGAAGTGCTTTTGCTTTTTCTGGAGGAGGATCCCTCTTAAGTTCAAAGATTATTTTTCTGTAAAAAACGCCACTGCGATGGCTCCGGGACCGACATGGGTTCCGATGGCGCCTCCAATGGTTCCGATGGGCAGATGCTCAACATGCTCCTTCCAGATCTCTGCACTGTCGGAAATGTATTTCTGCAGCAGCGCGTCGCTTAACCCGGTGTAGCCCAGGAAAAACGGCCGGGAAAAATCAATGCCGTCCTTCTGAATCTGCTGGATCAGGAAGTTGTTGCCCTGGCGGGAGCCCCGTGCCTTACCCAGCAGTGCAACCTCACCATTCACAACGGAGACCACCGGCTTGATGGAAAGCAGGCTTCCGGCGATGGCAACGGTTTTGGAAATTCTGCCGCCTTTTTGCAGATATTCCAGGGTATCCAAAAGAGCGATCACTCGCAGATTTTCTTTTTCATGGTTCAGGGTCTCTACGATGGTGTGGATATCTGTGCCGGCATCCTTCATGCGCAATGCATATTCCACGATGGCCTTTTCCCCGACGGCAACGTTTAAGCTGTCTACGATATAAACCTCTCCGCCGGTTTCGGCTGCGGCGATGTTGGCACTCTGCCAGGTTCCGGAGAGCTTGGAGGAGATCGTGATGATCAGTGCAATGTCGCCCTGTTCATGGATTTTTCTGATTGCAGCCTCGAAGGCATAGGGGGAAGGCTGGCTGGTGGTCGGCAGCGCCTGTGTTTCGATCATCTTTTCATAAAACTGTCTGTGGGTTAAGTTGACGCCGTCCAAATATTCTTCATCGCCAAAACGGATGGTCATCGGAAGGACGGTCAGGTCTGTGCGGGAGCAATCGACGATATCCGATCCCGCGTCTGTAATAATCTGTATCTGATTCATGTGATTCGTTACCTCCATTCCGCAGGCCCATTGGGCTGCGTGGCCGATCGATTTCCCAAGTCGGCCTGGAAAGCATAACATATATTTGTTGATGTGTCAACAAAGATGGAAAAGCTACAGCACAATCGCCATTGTGGATTTGCGAACCTCCAGAAGAGGCGACATCACACGGTGTGTCACCTGCGGATCACGGGTTTCGATCTGATGTTTCAGAATCGTGCCGGCTTCTTTTCCCATCAGATATTCGGACTGACTGATGTGGGTAAAGAAATCGGGACGCTGGGATTCTACCAGCGGTTTATCAAAGGACATCAGGGAGATATCCTCAGGAACCCGGAGGTTCATTGTGGCAAACAGGCTGTAGAGATAGGCGCAGGTAGTGGATTCTGCTGCAATAAAGGCAGTGATGCGCTCCTCCCGGATCAGCTTCATCATTTGCTTCTGATAGTGAACGTAGGGCTGATGCTTGTTGAAGAAATCCAAGATCGTAATGGAGGATTCCGGAATATTGCGTGCCTTCGCTTCCTGCAAAATGCCGTCGATACGGGAGCGAACCGTGAAGGTATTCCGCCGGGCAGAAGAGACGAAGCAGATGCGCTGATGTCCGAGGGCGTGGAGATGACGCAGACAGAGTGCGCCGCCGGTTTTATTGTCCCCAATGACATAGCTGGTATCCAGACGCGGAAGATTCCGGTCGATGAGGACCAGGGGATATTTCTGCAGCAGCAGATAAAGCAGTTGCTCGCTGAAAAATGGCTGATCCTGAGGAAACAGAACGATTCCGCTGATGCCGGTGTCGATACATTTTTGCAGCAGCCGGTTTTCCAGAGAAGGATTGAAGCTCTGGAAAAGGTGACAGATATAGGAATCCATGGGAAATGCAGAAAGTATGCCATTTACCATGGATAACGAAAACTGATCGGAGAAGGACGGCAGGATGCAGGCAATCTCGGTAAAAGCAGTATCAGAGGTACTGCCTTCCGGGACAGCAGGAAGCTGCGCGGAGGCAGAAGCCGGCAGCAGGACACTGGGAGCTTCCAGCGGGACCTGAGCCGCAGCAGCAAGGGGAGAAGCACTTTCTGTGCAGGGTGTTTGCAGGCGATTTCGATGCGGTAATTCTGGATGAACCGACAGCATTTTTAGACCCGCTGACAGAAGCGGATATTTTGCAGGAAGTGCTGGAAGCGACAAAGGGAAAGCTGTTGGTTTTCGTGACGCATCGGTTATCCTTTGCACGGCAGGCAGATCAGATTTTATATCTGAAAAACGGAATGATTGCAGAGCATGGAACGCACGAAGAACTGATGGAAAAGGGCGGCGACTACTGCAGGATGTTTACGACGCAGCGACGGCAGTATTTTGCACAGGAGGGGGAAAACGATGCGGTTTAACGGGTTGAAAAGTCATCTGCGGCTGCAGAAGCTCCGCTTTCTGGATGCAACGGGGCTGTTTTTACTGGAAATTGTGCTGACGGGCGCATATGACCTGGCGGATGTGCTGGCGAATGTCCTTGTTTTGAAATGGATGATCGGCGCGCTGATGGGGCGTGATCTGATACGGGCAGCGTGGGTGCTGGGAGGATTTCTGGTGTACCAGCTGTCGGTGAGCTTTTTGTGGCACTGGTACTTTGAACGGGTTTATCCGCAGTGGAAGGAACGGCTGGAATACAAACTAAATTGCAGGCTGTACCGGATCATGCTGGACGCAGATTGCAGAAAATATAACGAAGAATCATACTTTCACGGATACCGCAGGGCGTTGCAGTTTACGCAGACGAAGATGGAAGAAACGCTGGAATTTTACCGGCAGCTGTTCGGCAGTTTTCTGGCTGGTGCGGTAGCGGTCGTCATTTATATCCGCATGGATCAGATGATCGTTGTTTTCGTTTTGCTGGCGTTTGTGGCAAGCCGTTTCTGTGTCAAAAGTCTGGTGGAAAAAACGAACGCAAAGCGGGATGAACAGAACAAAAAAGATGCATTGCACCAGAACTATTTACGGATTTTTCTGCGAAAGGAATATGCAGCAGAGGGGCGGATTCTGGGCTGCCTGCCATTTTTCGTAAAACGGGATCAGGACAGCTTTTCGCAAAAGGCGGAGCAGACGAAACAGTGGAATCGACGTATTTTTCCAATTGCGTTCGGGCGGGAGATCGGGAGCGATTTTCTGTTTATCGATTGTTTGATGATCGCGTATCTGGGGTATTGTTTTTTCTGGAAAAAGACGATCGGACTGGACGATTTTGCGGCGCTTTTGAACGGGACGCACATCATCCTGTATGCGCTGTCCGTGCTGTTTGAGCAGATGGCGGGAAGAGCCGGGGAGTATGCCGGATACATCGACGGATTTTTTGATTTTTGCGAACAAAACGGAGAAGTGTCGAATGACAAAAACCAGGAATCCATGGCAGCGGACAGCAGGACGATTTCAGAGATTTCGATGGAGCATGTCGATTTCGGATACGGGGAGAAAAAGGTTCTGCAGGATATCTGTTTTCGGGTGAAAAAGGGCGAAAAGATCGCACTGGTCGGAGACAGCGGCGCTGGAAAAACGACGTTCATCAAGGTTTTGCTTGGACTTGGAAAAACGGACAGCGGAGCGGTTTTGGCGGATGGAGCAGCCGTTTCGACGAAGGCAGAATGGGAGGAATGTCGAAAGCATTTCACGGTGCTGTTTGCCGGAAATCTGCTGTATGCGGCGTCTTTGGCGGAGAATGTGGCGCTTTCCGAAAACGCAGATAAGAGCCGGGCTGCGGACGCGTTGTGCGAGAGCGGTTTGTATCGAAAGGGGACCTCTGTTCCGGTCGAAAAACAGGTTCTCCGGGAATTTTGTGAGGACGGTTTCCTGTTTTCAGAGGGACAGAAACAGAAGATTGCGCTGGCGCGCGCCTGCTATTATAACACGGAGTTTCTGATTGCGGATGAAGCGGCGGCTTCACTTGATCCGTTTGCAGAGGATGCGTTTAACAAAATGCTGCTGCAGGGGCATCCCGATCGGGGCGTGCTCGTGATTTCGCACCGGCTTTCCGTGACGGCGCTGACGGATCGAATCTATGTCATGGAGCATGGACGGATTACGGAGTGCGGCAGCCATCAGGAGCTTTTGGCACGAAAGGGGCGCTACTGGAAAATGTGGGAGAAGCAGAGGCGGGGATATGCGTGAAACGGGGTCAGACCGATCAAACTCAGTCCCTGATCAAACTCAGAAGTTTGTCGTTCCGGCAGGTAATCCGGTGCATCAGCGCTGAACTGCCGGGCAGCGTAAAACGTCAGAAAGCCGGGCTGCATGTCATATTGCAGCCCGGCAATATGTTTATATAAGTACTATATTTTTGAAGGAGAAAGTCATGTACAAGAGGGAATTACAACAGACGGCACGAAAGTCGCTGTTTTTAAAGTTGCTTCATCTTCCGTATGGAATCCTCATCCCGATTTTGATTTCAACGGAGGTAACGAACGCGCTTGCGGGGAAGACGAAGAGCGTTCTGACGACGGCAGCAGGCATTCTGGCAATCGTGTTTTGTTATACGTATTTTTACGGCAGGCTGGAAATCGCGTTCCGAAAAGAAAAGGAACAGGCGGTTCAGGCGTGCAAAATGAAGCAGTATCGGACGATTTTTGCCAATTCCTTTGAAAAGCTATATCATTCCGGGCTTGGGAAAAATCTGGAAAATATGAAAGACGATTTTAACGCGGTGACGGAGCTGATGACAGAACATCGACCGATGTTTGCAGCTTCGCTGGCGGAAGCAGTTTTGTTCGGCGGCTATCTTTGCTGGAAAAATCCGTTGGTCGGAATCTGCCTAATTCTGATTTCGCTTCTGCAGGTCATTCCGCCGCTTCTGGTAAAAAAATATATTCAGGTCAATTACGACAATTGCCGGGAAATCGAAGGAAAAATTACGGATTACACGGTTTCCGCATTTCAGGGCTTTATGACGATCAAACTCTATCAGCTGAAGGACTGGTGGCTTTCACATCTGGAAGAGCTGTTTCAGGCGTATATAAAAATTGGAAGCAACTCGATCTTTGCCAACCGTTCGGAAGTCGGTATGTATGCGGTTTTGGATCACGTCCTGAAATACGGAACCTACTGCCTGATCGGCGTTTTCGTCCTGTTCGGAAAAACCAACCTCGAAACCGGCATCCAGGCGATTGCGCTGTCCGGCAACATATATGCTGCGGTCAAAAGCGCGTTCGAAATCTATCCGCGGTTTGTGGAAAGCAGCCGCGCACAAAAACGCTTGGAGGAGTGGGAGAATGCAAGTGCCCCGAGCGCAGCGTTACCCACCCGCATGGAAATCGAATGGCGCGGAGTTTCCTTTTCTTACGATAA
>ERZ779660.1477-NODE-1477-length-11797-cov-2.677397_pt1 | contig 11797 bp, 9 predicted proteins | sample MGYA00511906_ERZ779660 | MGnify/ENA primary metagenome ERZ779660 (study PRJEB29588, sample SAMEA2156906) | human gut metagenome | biome: human gut; feature: human-associated habitat; material: faeces | place: Denmark | collected 2008/2010 ... | reverse complement strand
ATATTCTGGAAGTAACAGGTGGAAACATGATTCCTGACTGGCTGGAAGTTGATGCTGAGAACCTGAAAGGTACAGTAAAAGAGCTTCCTTCAAGAGAAGCAATCGATGTTCCTGTAGATGAGATGTTAATCGTCGAGTTATATTCTAAATAATCTCTCAGTGAGTAGCAGAAGTTTTAGAATCCGGAGATTTAACATTGTACCCCCTCAACATATATTAACCCATAAGGAGGGTCTGTGTAGTGTTTGATTTTAATAAGCCGAATATTGAAATTACAGAAATTTCAGAAGATAAAAAATATGGAAAATTTGTAGTGGAACCTCTGGAGAGAGGATACGGAATCACATTGGGTAACTCCCTGAGAAGAATCATGCTTTCTTCTCTTCCGGGAGCAGCCATCAGTTCTGTAAAGATTGACGGAGTTCTGCACGAATTCAGTTCCATCCCAGGTGTAAAAGAAGATGTAACAGAGATTATCATGAACTTAAAGTCCCTGGCAATCAAAAATACATCAGAATCAGACGAAGTAAAGACTGCATATATCGAGTTTGAAGGAGAAGGTATTGTAACAGGTGCTGATATCCAGACAGATTCTGATATTGAGATTATGAATCCGGAGCAGGTTATCGCTACATTGAGCGGCGGTAAAGACAGCAAATTGTATATGGAACTTACCATTACAAAAGGCAGAGGATACGTAAGCGCAGACAAGAACAAGAGTGAGGATATGCCGATTGGTGTGATTCCGATCGATTCAATCTATACACCGGTTGAACGTGTCAATATGACCGTTCAGAATACTCGTGTCGGACAGGTTACAGATTATGACAAACTGACATTAGACGTATGGACAAAGGGAACACTGCTTCCGGATGAGGCAGTCAGCCTTGCAGCAAAAGTTCTCAGTGAACATCTGAAATTATTCATTGACCTTTCTGAAGTTGCTCAGTCAGCTGAAGTCATGATCGAAAAAGAAGATGACGAGAAAGAGAAAGTTCTGGAGATGAGCATTGACGAATTAGAGCTTTCTGTACGTTCATACAACTGTCTGAAGAGAGCCGGCATCAACACAGTAGAAGAACTTACAAACAAGACACCGGAAGACATGATGAAGGTGCGTAACCTTGGACGTAAGTCTCTGGAAGAAGTGCTGGCAAAATTAAAAGAATTAAACCTTGAGTTAAATCAGGGAGAGGAATAAAGAAAATTATCCCGTCAGTAAGCCCGAAGAGCGTGGCGGGAGCATTTGATTTATAAGCCCGAAGATGCAAAACCAAATGTTTATTTAATGGAGGACCATAAAAATGGCAAAATATAGAAAACTCGGCAGAACATCCAGCCAGAGAAAAGCTTTGATCAGAAACCAGGTAACAGCATTACTGAACAATGGTAAAATTGTTACTACAGAAGCAAAAGCAAAAGAGATCCGTAAAGAAGTTGAAAAACTGATCGCTTTAGCTGTAAAAGAAAAAGATAACTTCGAAGAAGTAACTGTAAAAGCTAAAGTTGCTAAAAAAGACGACAAAGGCAGAAGAGTGAAAGAAGTTGTTGACGGTAAAAAAGTAACTGTTTACGAAGAAGTTGAAAAGACAATCAAAAAAGATATGCCAAGCAGACTTCACGCAAGAAGACAGATGCTGAAAGTTCTTTACACAGCAACAGAAGCTCCAAAGAACAACATCAAGAGAAATATGAAAAAAGTTGATTTAGTGGATAAATTATTCACAGAAATCGCTCCAAAATATGCAGACCGCAACGGTGGTTACACAAGAATCGTTAAGATTGGCCAGCGTAAAGGTGATGCAGCTATGGAAGTACTGATCGAGTTAGTTTAATCAGTAATCAAAATAGCAAAAGAGAAGCACTTGAAGATCAGAGATGGTTTTCGAGTGCTTTTTTGATTCATCTAAAATTAAAAAAAATTTAATGATTTTTGCAACACATTTGTAATCTTTTTCGTCTAATATATAGGTGATACTGTATTACGGTATTATTACATAAGAGAATGTAAAAGGGGAACATTTAGGATGGGAAAAGCGAAAAAAATAAAGGCAGTAAAAAGAAGAAAGACGGGAAAAGACGGTAAAGTAAAGGCTTTGTGGATCACAGGAGGGGTTCTTGCAGGGATCTGTTTGATCTATGTTGCAATCTCTGTGTATTTCATGAGTCACTTTTTCGTGAATACGAAAATTAACGGTAAAAACTTTTCGGGGAAGACAGCAAGTGATGTAGAAAAGTATCTCCAGACAAATATAAAAGATTATAAGCTTACAATTTTGGAAAATGAAGGAAGACAGGATGTGATCAGCGGAAGCGAGATTGGACTGGAATACAGAGCGGGGACAGAAGCAGAAAAATTGTTGAAGGATCAGAATGGATTCGCCTGGCCGAAAGCTTTCTTTACGGAGAATTCCAGAAAGGTTTCAGTCAATGTGTCATATAATGAGGAATCCTTGAATCAGCGGATCTCACAGCTTTCATGTCTGCAGACAGAGCAGACACCGGCAGAGAATGCAAAGCCGGAATTTGATGGAAACCAGTATGTCATCAAACCGGAAGTATATGGAAATGCCGTGGATAAAGAACGTCTTACAGAGCAGGTAAAAGTTCATATCACAGAGTTTCAGCCACAGTTGGATATGGTGGAAACCAAGTGCTATGCGAAACCAAAATATGTAGAGGATTCCAAGGAAGTACAGGAAGCCTGTGATGCAATGAATAAATATGTAAATGCAAGTATCACATATCCGATGAATGAACCAGTCGTAGTAGATAAAGCGCTGATCTCACAGTGGCTACAGGTAGACGGAGAAATGAAGGTTTCTCTCAATACAGAGGCGATGAAGCAGTGGTTTACTGCCTTTGGAGACAAGTATGATACACAGGGAACGACCAGAACCTTTACAACGCCGGCCGGAAAGAGCGCAACTGTGACGGGCGGGACTTATGGATGGTCTATTGATGAGGATACAGAGCTTGTGAATCTGCAGAACAGCATTTTAAACGGGGAAGTAGTCACAAGGGAGCCTGCATATTATGCGGGCGGTACTGCCGCAGCACATTCCGGGCAGGACTGGGGAAATACGTATGCAGAAGTGGATATGAGTGCACAGCATATGTGGTATGTTCAGAACGGGCAAGTGGTACTGGAGACGGATGTTGTGACAGGAGAGCCGATTCCATCAAGGATTACACCGGAAGGAGTATATTCTCTGATGTGGAAGCAGCGGGATGCAACACTGGTGGGAGATATTAAGCCGGAAACAGGAAAGCCGGAATATGAGACGGATGTTGCATACTGGATGCAGGTGACGTCAAGTGGAGTCGGTTTTCATGATGCAATCTGGCAGACTGCATTTGGCGGGACATTGTATCAGATTCCGGGAACGGGGTCTCATGGATGCATCAACATGCCATTGGATCAGGCGGGGGCGCTCTTCAATATGATCGAACCAGGGACACCGGTGATCTTCCATTGGTGATAAAAAATTAATTTTTTGTGCAAATATACCAATTGACGTTAAAAAGATAACGTTAAATATTTGTCAAAAGCTATATTGACAATTATTTAACAAGAAAGTATACTAATACCTGTAATTAAGAAACCAAGTCAATTACAGGAGGATTATTGAAATGGCGAAGAAAAAAGAAGAGATGGGAGTACCTGCAATCGTAGACAGCGTAGAGACACTGGAAGCGAAGATGAAAGCAATGCGCGAAGCTCAGAAAGAATTTGCAAAATTCTCTCAGGAGCAGGTTGATAAGATTTTCTATGAAGCAGCAATGGCAGCTAACAAGATGCGTATCCCGCTTGCTAAAATGGCAGTAGAAGAGACACAGAGAGGTGTCCTTGAAGATAAAATCATTAAAAATCATTATGCAGCAGAGTATATCTACAATGCATATAAAGATACAAAAACTTGTGGAGTGATCGAAGAAGACACTGCATACGGAATCAAGAAAGTAGCTGAGCCGATCGGACTTGTTGCAGCAGTTATTCCGACAACAAACCCGACATCTACAGCAATCTTTAAAACATTGATCTGTTTAAAGACAAGAAATGCGATCATCATCAGCCCACATCCAAGTGCAAAAGCATGTACGATCGAGGCTGCAAAAGTAGTTCTTGAAGCAGCAGTAAAAGCTGGAGCACCGGAAGGAATCATCGGATGGATCGATATCCCAAGCCTTGACCTTACCAACATGGTGTTCATGGGCGGCGGTGCCTCCACCATGTCGGGTCCGTCTCTGGAGCTGACAAACCAGGTTATGAGAGATTCTGATATCATCCTGGCTACAGGTGGTCCTGGAATGGTGAAGGCTGCTTACTCTTCAGGAAAACCGGCACTTGGTGTTGGACCTGGAAATACACCTGTTATCATTGATGATACAGCAGATATCAAGATGGCAGTAAACTCTATCATCCATTCTAAAACATTTGACAATGGTATGATCTGTGCTTCTGAGCAGTCAGTTACTGTTCTGGACAGCATTTATGAAGAAGTGAAGAAAGAATTCCAGTATCGTGGATGCTACTTCCTGAAAAAAGGCGCTGAGCTTGATAAGGTTCGTAAGACAATTATCATCAATGGTGCATTAAACAGCAAGATTCCTGGAAAATCTGCATATGAGATTGCAAAAATGGCAGGTGTAGATGTTCCTGAGAATACAAAAATCCTGATCGGTGAAGTAGAGTCTGTAGATATTTCAGAAGAATTTGCTCACGAAAAATTATCTCCTGTACTTGCTATGTATAAAGCAAAAACATTTGACGAAGCACTTGCAAAAGCAGAACAGCTTGTAGCAGACGGTGGATATGGACATACATCTGCTCTGTACGTTCATCCGGCACAGACAGAAAAGATTGAAAAACACTATGCAGCAATGAAGACATGCCGTGTTCTGATCAACACTCCTGCAGCTCAGGGTGGTATCGGAGATCTTTACAACTTCAAACTGGCTCCATCTCTTACACTGGGATGTGGTTCATGGGGCGGAAACTCCGTATCAGAAAACGTTGGAGTAAAACACCTGATTAACGTGAAGACAGTTGCAGAGAGGAGAGAGAACATGCTCTGGTTCAGAACACCTGAAAAAGTATACTTCAAGAAAGGCAGCATGCCGGTTGCACTGGATGAACTTGGAACAATCATGCACAAGAAAAAAGCATTCATCGTAACAGACTCATTCCTGTACAAAAACGGATATGTAAAAGGAATCGAAGAGAAACTGGATGCTATGGGAATCCAGCACACATGCTTCTATGAAGTAGCTCCGGACCCGACACTGCAGTGTGCACAGAAAGGTGCAGACATGATGCGTTCTTTCGAGCCTGATACAATTATTGCTCTTGGTGGTGGATCTGCAATGGACGCTGCTAAGATTATGTGGGTAATGTACGAATATCCGGATGCAAACTTTGAAGATATGGCTATGGACTTCATGGATATCCGTAAGAGAGTATACACATTCCCTGAGATGGGTAAAAAAGCATACTTCGTAGCAATCCCGACATCTTCAGGAACAGGTTCTGAGGTAACACCATTTGCGATCATTACAGACGCAGAGACAGGTGTAAAATGGCCGCTGGCTGATTACCAGTTACTTCCGAACATGGCAATCGTTGATGTTGACAACATGATGACACAGCCAAAAGGACTGACAAGTGCATCAGGTATCGACGTTATGACACATGCGATCGAAGCATTTGTATCTATCATGGCTACAGACTACACAGATGGTCTTGCTATGAAAGCAGTGAAGATGGTATTTGAAAACCTTCCATCAGCATATGAGAACGGAGCAAATGATCCAAAAGCACGTGAAGAGATGGCGAACGCTTCTTGTATGGCTGGTATGGCATTCGCAAATGCATTCCTTGGATTGAACCACTCTATGGCTCATAAACTGGGAGCATTCCACCATCTGCCACACGGTGTTGCAAACGCAGTACTTCTGACAGAAGTTATGAGATACAATGCATCTGAGGTTCCAACTAAGATGGGAACATTCTCTCAGTATCAGTATCCACATGCACTTGCAAGATACGCTGAGTTAGGACGTTTTGCAGGATGCACAGGAAAAGATGACAAAGAAGTATTTGAGAACTTCCTTGCAAAACTGGAAGTATTAAAAGAACAGATCGGAATCAAGAAATCCATCAAAGAGTATGGTATCGATGAGAAATACTTCCTTGACACACTGGATGACATGGTAGAGCAGGCATTCAATGACCAGTGTACAGGAGCAAACCCAAGATACCCACTGATGAAAGAGATCAAAGAACTTTACCTGAAATGCTACTATGGAAAATAATTTCCGGTAAGGAAAATAAGAGAGAAGGACATTCCAAACGCCAGAAATGGCGGGAGGAGTGTCCTCTTTTTGTGAAAATATAAAAGAAGAAAATTGTTTGTAAGTTAAGAAATTAACAATTATATTCGATAGAAAAAAATCGTGAAAAATTGCACAAAGTTGACTTTAGGGGCTTACATTTCAAAAAAGCAGGAGCTATAATAAGGTCAGTAAAAGAAAAACAGATACCACACCGGAAGGATTTGCCGGGCGGGATAGAATGTATGACAGGAGGCAATTTTTATGAAACTGGAAGAAAAAAACTTAATCGTAAAACGTTCTTACAAAGAAGTGTACAAATGTGAAGAAGGAATTGTAAAAATATTTGCAAAAGAGCATCCGAAGTCAGACGTACTGAATGAGGCTTTAAATACTGCCCGTGTTGAAGAAGCAGGACTGGATATCCCGAGTGTAAAAGAAGTGACACAGATCGATGGAAAATGGGCTCTGGTGATCGAGTACAAAGATGGTAAGACAATGGAAGAGATGATGAAGGTCGATCCTACAAATCTGGAAAAATATATGAATGATTTTGTGGATCTGCAGCTGAGTGTTACAAGTAAAAAGGCACCTCTTTTAAACAAGATGAAAGATAAATTTGCCCGGCAGATCAATGGATTAAAAGTCCTGGATGCGACGACAAGATATGAACTGATGACACGACTGGAAAGTATGCCGAAGCATGACAAGATCTGTCACGGAGATTTTAATCCGAGCAACGTGATCGTTGGAAAGAACGGTAAGATGACTGTGATTGACTGGGCTCATGTGACACAGGGAAATGCAAGTGCAGATGCAGCTATGACCTATCTTTTGTTTGCACTGGAAAGTCAGGAAAAAGCAGATCTGTACCTGAAGATTTTCTGTAAGAAGAGTGATACAGCAATGCAGTATGTACAGCAGTGGCTTCCGATCGTCGCAGCAGCACAGCTTTCCAAGGAAAATGCGCTTGAGAAAGATTTCCTGATGAGATGGATTGATGTTATGGATTACCAATAGAAAAGAGGCTGAAGATCGGTATTAACAAACCGATTTTCAGCCTTCTTTTTATGTACGTATAAATTTCTACCAGCTCTGGAAGAAAAGGTTCCCGCCGACATTGACTCCCGGACGATCGGTAGCACCTGCATACAGGAAGTAGTAGCAGTCAATGACAGAAGAAAGTCTTGCTCCGTTGACTGCGTCCTGGGCAACCTGAAGTGCCAGGCTGGACGGACCGGAATTCAGAACAGAATCAAGTCTTCCGCTCCAGACCGGTTCAAACTGTCTGGTTGCATAGATGACACCGTGAATTGAATTCGGGAAAAGCGGACTTTCCACACGATTCATGATCACGGTCGCTACAGCCAGCATGGAATTATAATCATGTATGGCCTCGCAGTTCAATAAAGCGGCAAAGGTAGTGAGCTCATCATGGGTTGCATCAGAGCCTCCTCCCTGAATGATATCTCCGCCGGAATCCGGTGTAGTCGGAGGTGTCGGAGTCACTGTTGAGTTACCGTCACCGGATGAAGGCTTGTCCGATTCCTGCTGCTGTTCTTGCTGCTGTTGCTGCTGAAGTTCCTGCTGTCTTTTTGCTTCCAGTTCTGCAGCTTCCTGTGCTCTAAGTGCTGCAAGTTGTGCCTGAAATGTAGCCAGATCAGTAGAAGTAGCAGCGGCTTTCGCTTCGAGATCAGACTGCTTCTTATCCAGACTTGTCTGGAGTGAGACCAGAGAATCCTGCTGTGCCTGAAGAGTCTTTTCCTCTTCTGCGATTTGATTTTTCGTCTCCTGCAGTTCAGTGAGCATCTTGCGGTCATAGTCGCTGATGTTCTGGATAAAATCTGCTTTGTTCAGAAAGTCAGTCATATCCTCTGCAGAAAAGAGCATTTCCAGAAGTGATGCGCTTCCGGTCTCGTACATATACTTAATACGTGTCTTCATGTCATTATACTGTTGAGCTTCTTTTGCCTGTGTGTCGGCTAAGGAATCTTTTGTCCTTTGAATCTCGCCATTCGTAATCTCAACCTGCATCTCAGTCGTAGATATCTGATCGCTGATGGCGACAAGTTCCTGATTGATACCGGCCAGCTGGCCTGCCAGATCAGAAGTTTTGCTTTCGAGGCTTTGGGTGCTTTCCTCTGCGGAAACAGGGAGAACAGAAAAAGCCATTGCGAGGGAGCAAATAAGTGCAGTACCTGTTTGCAGCCTGCGTTTTAAGCATGATTTCATAACTTTAATTCCTTTCTATAAAAAAGTCTGTTTCGCTATTATACTATAAATTGCGAAATAACGCAAATTTTGATAAAATAAGTTACAAAACTTTAAGAAAGAGGTTACTGTGAGCAGTAACAGAAAGATGAGGAGTAGGCTTCATGAAAAAGATAAAAATGATAGGACTGGATTTGGACGGGACTCTGCTCAATTCAAAAAAAGAGGTAACTGATCATACAAAGAGTGTACTGGAGGAGGCCATCGCGCAGGGGATCATTGTGCTGGTAGCGACCGGGCGGCCGCTTACCGGTATTCCAGGACAGGTAAGAGCGATACAGGGAATGCAGTATGCGCTGACGACCAATGGGGCGAGAATCTACGATTTGATTCATGAAAAAACGATTCTTTCGCATCCGGTTCCTTATGAAAAAGGAAAGAAAGCGTTGGAAATCACAGAAAAGTATGATACATTACAAGAGGCGTACTTTGACCGGGAGGTATATGCGCAGGAAAATCAGCTACAGGAAATTTGGCGTTATCACAAGAATCCGCATATGTGGGAGTATGTAAGGTCTACCAGGACTGTAGTTCCGTCTATTGTAAAATGGTATGGCGAAGCAAAGCGCGATGCAGACAAACTGCAGCTTATGTTTGCGGATATGCAGGATATAGAGCGTGCCAGAAAAGAGCTGGAAGAGATTCCGGGGCTGGTATTGACGGGATCGCTTGGAAATAACATTGAGATCAATGCTCAGGGAATCGATAAGGGAATTGGAATGCTTGAGCTTGGGCACAGACTTGGAATTGACAGAGATGAGATTATGGCATGCGGAGACGGGGACAATGATCTTGAAATGTTAAAGGCCGTGGGATTTGGAGTTGCCATGGGCAATGCAGAGGAAAGTGTAAAAGCGGTAGCAGATTATGTGACGGATACGAATGAGGAAGAAGGCGTGGCAAAAGCAGTCGAAAAGTTTGCTTTGAGATAGGAGGAGAGATATGTTGGAAGCATTAAAAGTAATCATACTGGGGATTGTGGAAGGAATTACAGAATGGCTCCCGATCAGCAGTACAGGACATTTGATCCTGGTAGAAGAATTTGTGAAGCTGAATTTCAGCCAGTCGTATCTGGATATGTTTAACGTGGTGATCCAGCTGGGTGCGATCATGGCAGTTGTTGTGATTTATTTTCACCGGCTGAATCCGTTTTCACCGAAAAAGACAGAAAAGCAGAAAAGAATGACGCTGCAGCTCTGGGTGAAAGTGGTGATCGCTTCCATACCGGCAGGAGTAGTAGGAGTCTTGTTTAATGATTTTATTGAAGAAAAATTTAATAATTCTTATGTAGTTGCTACGATGCTGATCGTAGTCGGTGTTCTGTTTATTGTGATCGAGAACAGACACAAAGGAAGGAAACCTCAGATCACCAAGATTTCCCAGATGGGAGTTCCGGTCCTGATCTGGATCGGAGTATTCCAGATGCTTGCTATGATTCCGGGAACTTCCCGTTCAGGAGCAACGATCGTCGGAGCACTGGCACTGGGCGTGTCAAGAACTGCAGCAGCGGATTTTACATTCTTTCTGGCGATTCCGGCAATGGCAGGTGCCAGCCTTGTAAAACTTCGTCACTTTGGATTTGACTTTACAGGGACTGAGCTTGGGCTTCTTCTGCTTGGATGTGTTGTTTCATTTGTTGTGTCCATTCTGGCGATCAAGTTTTTATTAAAATACATTCAGAATCATGATTTTAAGGCATTTGGATATTATCGTATCGTACTTGGAATTATTGTGTTCCTGTATTTCGGGATTCATGCACTGCTTGCATAAAAATGAATTATATACAAAAAATATACGTATAAAAATGATAATTTATGCATAATTAGTCTTGCAATTTCGTAAAAACATGGTATCATATATGTATAAAATGAATGATTATACAGACTATGTGTATTTTGTTTTGGGAGGAATGAAAGATGAAAATGAAAAAGTTGACAGGAATCGTTCTGGCAGCGGCATGTATGGTTTCGCTTGCAGGATGTGGTTCTTCAGAGAAAAAAGAAGTGAATGTTGAGAAACCGGAGGATCTTAAGACACTGACGATCGGTGTTCAGCAGGGAACGACAGGAGATATCTTAAGCTCCGAGCAGGTAGAGAAAGACTCTCAGATGAAGCGTTATCCAAAAGGATCAACTGCAATACAGGCACTGAAAAACGGAAAGATCGACTGTGTCGTAATTGATTCTGAGCCGGCAGCAAAATTTGTAGAAAAGAATCAGGATCTGAAGATTATCGACGGCGTTTTTGAAACAGAAGAATATGCAATGTGTGTGAAAAAAGGAAACACAGAATTGCTGGATGAGATGAACAAAGCACTTGAGGAACTGAAAGAAGACGGTACAGTTGATAAGATCATCGGAAACTATATTGGAGATGATACCGGAAAATATCAGTATGAATCTCCGGCAGATGTAGATCACTCCAAGGGAACACTTGTTATGGCTACGAACGCAGAATTTGAGCCATACGAGTATCATGAAGGTGACGGCATTGTAGGAATCGATGTGGATCTTTCCAGAGCAATCTGTGATAAGATGGGATATGATCTGGAGATTCTGGATATGGAATTTGATTCTATTCTTCCATCCATTGCAGCAGGAAAGGCTGATTTTGGTGCGGCAGGTATGACAGTAGATGCAGAACGCCAGAAAAATGCAGATTTTACAGATACATATGCAAATGCAAGCCAGGTCGTGATCGTAAGAAAATAATCACAGAATGGTAATGAGATACAATAACAGGGGTGCGGGACAAAAATCAGGCAGCCCTGTTTTGAACTGTTAAAGAAACATACAAGAGAGGTAAAAACATGAGCTTTTCAGAAAAGTTATATCAGAACTTTATTGAAGATGACCGGTGGCTTTTGCTGGTAAACGGTCTGAAAGTTACGATCCTTGTAACATTGTTTGCACTTTTAGTAGGTGTGATCATTGGTTTTACTGTGGCGATCATTCGTTCTCTGCATGATAAGACCGGAAAATTCAAAATTTTAAATGCAATCTGTAAAGTGTATCTGACCATTATCAGGGGAACACCGAGCATGATCCAGGTATTGTTCATGTATCTCGTTGTGTTCGGGGCTTCTTCCCTGAATTCCATCGTTATCGGAGGGCTGGCATTTGGTATCAACTCCGGAGCCTATGTAGCTGAGATCGTGCGGTCCGGTATTATGGCGACACAACGCCCCTTTTCC
>ERZ779660.1473-NODE-1473-length-11838-cov-2.672409_pt1 | contig 11838 bp, 10 predicted proteins | sample MGYA00511906_ERZ779660 | MGnify/ENA primary metagenome ERZ779660 (study PRJEB29588, sample SAMEA2156906) | human gut metagenome | biome: human gut; feature: human-associated habitat; material: faeces | place: Denmark | collected 2008/2010 ... | reverse complement strand
GCGGACCTGCCGAGAAGGAGTCCAAGGACAATTTCGGACTCTGCGTCAACATCCCCGACAAAATCCAAGTCACGCTCACCCACGACAGCCGTATCGTGAAGACCTATGAGTGCTACGCCGGACAGTTTGGACGTACCGAGTATCTCAGCGCCGAGCTCTTCGGCAAGAAGAATACCAGCCATATCCTGCTCAATCCTATCAGCGGAAGCATCGAGAAGATAGAGAGCGAGACGCTGAAGTAGCCCAGCATCCCCCGCGGTCATCGGCTGATGGGCGGTCATAAAGTCCTCCGTCAGCCCCTTGCCAACGGGCAAAATGAAGGCCATCGACACGCAATAAGAGATTTTTAATATATTAAAATCGGAAAATGCTATGCATATTTTGTAAAAAGTATGTAACTTTGCAGTCGTAATAGTGAAACAAAAAAGAAGCATTTATATGAAGTGTGTAACTATTTGGTTGAGAAAATGATGTAAAGATTTGAAATTCTGTAAACTTTTTAATCAGTCGGAGGACTGGAGGCGACGGGCAATGCCCACAGATGTTGTGATAACATTGTGTCGGGTGTTAAGGTGGTTACTTACAACCGCTCGTTGTTGATATTAAAAAGTCTTTTTCCTTAAACAAAACAAGTTTTTGTCCCGCCGAAGAGTATGATGTCGAGAGACATGGGCTTTCAGGCGTTTTTTTTATGCCCTTACGTGTAGCCTCCGCTGCCCCCTCGTGCCCTTTGCTTTCTTTTTTTCCCCTTGTCGTCGGTCGCCAAGCCAGGTGGCAGGCTCTGGAAACTGCTCCCATTCTTTTTCTCGTTATCCATACAACATTTGCGAGGCTCGCGCGTTACTTCTATAATAGAACTATACAACAAATACTGCTTATGGATTTTGATGAATTTCAGCAGAAGGCACTCGCCACCGCCATCTATCCCCATCCCATCGTCTACCCCACATTGGGATTGACCGGTGAAGCCGGCGAGGTGGCCGACAAGGTAAAGAAAGTGATACGCGACAATCAGGGAGAGTTCGGCGACGAGCGCCGCCTCGAGATTGCCAAAGAGATAGGCGACGTACTCTGGTATTGTGCCATGCTCGCCCACGACCTCGGCTACACCTTTGACCAGATAGCCCAAATCAATTGCGACAAGATAGCAGCCCGCAAGAACGCCGGAACGATACACGGTGAGGGCGATAACCGATAGGGTGGAGACAGGTATCTTCTCGGAATCATATACTACCCGCATCATTTCCGCTTTCACTATGCCGAAATGAATAGAGATGATGTCTGTTTGTAATTCCTTGTCCTGTTTCTCTAAATCATTCTTGTATTTCTCGGTTTCGATATGCTAATTATCTAAATCATAGTTTGCCACCATGTATAACATAAGTGCCACATGTAAGTAGCCCGTCCTCTTGAATATGCCTATAACGACAGGTATAAGACTGATGATGCAGCAGAAGTCTGTTGAAGTTGCGTGTCTTCTATCGTGTATGCCGGTTTGTGGCGAAAGTTCTGGAGGCTTTATGGAGTGTAGGATAATTGACCCATTCGACAATTTTCTTTCTGATAATGTAAATTTTCAACAGATTTACAAAGCGTTCTCACATACTTTGTGTATCTTTGCCATACATATATTAAAAGGTATGCCCAAAGAACAGGTCATTAGATTGAAGATAGTTCTTGCCGAGAAGCAGAGATTCAATAAGTGGCTTGTCGAACAGTTGGGTAAGGACTTGGCAAGACATCCAAGCGGATGACAAATGCAAGTCTGCCAGACCTTAAAAACCTTCTGCGCATTGCGAAAGCATTGAGTGTAGATGTGGCAAGATTGTTAAATACTGAAGTGGTCATCGATGATGGCGTATGAAGCCAATGTGCCAAGCCGATTTCTTGCAAGGGAAAGGCAGGGGACATGATTCGTAGTGGAAAAGGGCATGATATGCTGCCGTTGATAACTTCCGATAATATGCTATTATCAGAACAAGAGGAGGAATAACCTATGACGCCAGAGGAAAAAGCGAGAATAAAGATAGACCGTTGGTTCACAGAAGCAGGTTGGCAGGTAGTCAACCGTGACGAGTTTGAACCTACGATGTCTGCTGTGGCTGTGCGTGAGGGATTGCTCGAAGGTAATCTCGAGGCCGACTATCTTATGTTTGTCAACGGCAAGGTTTGTGGTGTGCTGGAAGCCAAGCGTGAGGATGTCGATGTCGCTTCGGATATAGTGAGCGACCAGGTGGCCACTTACGCCAAGAGTGTTCCTGGCTGCTACCAGACTTGGCAGAAACCTACGCCCCTTTTATTTAAGTCTAATGGCAAGGTTGTCTTATTCCAAGATTTTCGCAAGACAAACACGGAATGGGATACAATCAACCGTATCCATACGCCCAAAGAGGTAGTAAGTATGCTTGGCATCGACGACCCGTTTGCCGGCTTGCCTACGTTGAGCAAGAAGGGATTGCGTGACTGCCAGTATGAGGCTGTCACCGAGTTGGAAAAGAGTTTCCGTAGTGGGCAAAAGCGTGCCCTTATGGTACTGGCAACTGGTGCGGGAAAGACTTATACGGCGTGCCTTGCAGCCTATCGCATGCTGACGTACACCCCGATGCGTCGAGTGCTATTCCTCGTCGACCGCAACAATCTCGGACGGCAGGCCGAGAATGAGTTTGGTACGTTCCGCCTTACAGGCAATGGTGAGGCGTTCAACAATATCTATGGAGTGGAGCGCTTGAAGTCGGCAAAAATACCATCCGACTGCAATGTGCTGATTTCAACCATTCAGCGTCTGTTCTCACTGCTGAAAGGTGAGGACATCGTGGACAATGACGAGGATGACAATGACGAGGCGACAGCCGAAGTGAGGCTCCCTGCCACTCCCAAGCTGCCCCATGATTTCTTCGACTTGATTATCATCGACGAGTGTCACCGCAGTATTTACGGCAACTGGCGCAAGGTGCTTGAATACTTTGACACCGCCCGACTGATAGGTCTTACCGCAACGCCTATTCCCGAAACTATGGCTTTCTTCAACAACAACCGCATCGTAAACTATACGCTTGAGAAGAGTATCGTGGATGGTGTGAATGTGGACAACCGCGTGTATCGCATCATGACAGAGGTGACGGAGAATGGCGGCGCAATCTTGAGGGGCGACCGAGTGCGTGTGGAGACTCGTTATACGGGCCAGACGGTGGAGATAAGTACGCGCGAGACTAAGAATTATTCCAAGGCAGAGCTAAACCGCTCTATAATCAATCCCTCTCAGATAAAACTCATTCTTACCACATATCGCGATGCCGTGTATACGGAAATGTTCAATGACCCACAGCGTGAGCCAAACTTTGCCTATCTTCCCAAGACGCTTATTTTTGCGCTCAACGAGATGCATGCCACCAATATCGTGAACATAGCCAAAGAGGTATTTGGAGAGAAGTGTCCCGATGCCGATATGGATCGATATGTACAGAAGATTACCTATTCGTCGGGCGACAGCAATGAACTCATCCGCCAGTTCCGCAACGACCGCGACTTCCGTATCGCCGTCACTTGCACGCTGGTGGCTACGGGTACCGACGTGAAACCACTCGAAGTGGTGATGTTCATGCGTGACGTGGAGTCCGAACCGCTTTACATTCAGATGAAGGGACGCGGCGTGCGCACCATTGGTGACGAACAGCTTAGAGCAGTGACTCCCAATGCCTTCAGCAAGGATTACTTTTTCCTTGTCGATGCTGTGGGTGTCACCGAGCGCGCGAAGTCTGTTGCCAGACCAAGCGATAGTCCCGATATCGTCAGGTTGACACTGAAGCAATTGCTTGAGCGCATCGCTCATGGCAATCTGTCTGATGAGTATCTGAAACGTCTGGCTTCCACTTTGTCCCGATTGCACAATAAGTCCGACGACTCTCAGCGTGCAGAGTTCGAACGGTTGGCAAGCGACTCTATGAACGCTATTGCACAGCGTATATACGAGGCATTGGAGGGCGACACGCTGCCGCCTTACTATGATGTCAACGCCCCCAACAACGAGCGCAAAGGTCTTGTCGCACCTGTCGCCAATCATGCCGATGTGCGCCGATACATTCTTATTCTTGCGGCTGGCTTTGTCAATACGCTCATGCCTGGCGAAGATACGCTTATCTCTAAAGGCTTCTCATTGGAAGAAGCCGAAGAGACAACAGAGGCTTTTGAGCAGTACTGCAATGAACATGCGGACGAGATTGAGGCATTGCGCATCATCTATAACCAGAGTGGCGAGCCTATCACTTATAGCATGATGAAAGACCTGGAGAACAAACTGAAGATGGAGAACTCTCGCTTCAGTACGAGGCAGTTGTGGAACTCTTACGCCATCGTTAGCCCTCATTGTGTGCGCCGTGCCACCAAGAAGGAAGAGAGCGAGGCAATTACCAATATCATACAGTTGGTGCGCTTTGCCTTCCACCAGATAGAACGGCTTGAAAGTGTTTGCACTACAGCCCGGCAGTATTTCAATCTTTGGTGCGGACAGTGGCACCGAGAGATAACGGATAGGCAGAAAGAACTGATGAGCCAGATTGTGGACTATGTGGCAAGCAATGGCGCTTGCACCATCGATGATATTCGCGACGACGACCGCACGCAGGCTGCACAGATGATAGCAGCGTTCGGTTCCAAGCAGAAAGCTGATGACGCTCTTCTCTCTTTGTTTAATTTTGTAGTTTTAGGTAAAACAGCATAACCATTTAAGTATGACAAACAACACATCTACCGAGCAGTCGCTCACCAAGAAAGTATGGACTCTTGCCACCACTCTTGCCGGAGTAGGAATTGGCTTTACTGACTATATCACCCAACTTACCTATCTGCTTTTCCTGAAGATGGATGCAGAGAATGTGGAAATGTTTGGTGAGAACTCGGCTATTCCTGACGGCTACCAGTGGCACGACCTTACCAGTCTGGATGGTCTGGACCTTATCTCGCAGTACGAGGAAACGTTGAAGATTCTTAGCGCCCAGGGCAATCTTATCGGTACCATCTACACCAAGGCGCAGAACAAGATAGACAAGCCCGTGTATCTGAAGAAAGTCATAACGATGATAGATGAGGAGCAATGGCTCGTTATGGATGGCGACGTGAAGGGTGCCATCTATGAGAGCATATTGGAGCGCAACGGCCAGGACAAGAAGAGCGGCGCTGGACAGTACTTCACGCCGCGTCCGCTCATCACGGCTATGGTCGACTGTGTCAATCCGCAGATTGGCGAGACCGTATGCGACCCTGCTTGTGGTACGGGTGGCTTCCTCCTTTCGGCCTACGATTATATGAAAAATCAATCGGCAAGCAAGGAGAAACGCGACTTCCTGCGTAACAAGGCTTTACGTGGCATGGATATCACGCCTCTTGTGGTCACGCTCGCCTCTATGAACCTCTATCTGCATGGTGTGGGCACAGACCGTAGCCCCATCACTTGCGAGGACTCGTTGGAACGAGAGCCTAAGTCGTTGGTGGATGTGATTCTTGCCAATCCGCCTTTCGGTCAGCGTCCAGCAGGTTCGGTGGACTTGAACCGACAGGACTTCTATGTAGAGACCAAGAACAACCAGCTTAACTTCCTCCAGCACATGATGCTTATGCTGAAGAATGGCGGCCGTGCCGCAGTGGTGCTTCCTGACAATGTGCTCTTTGAGGGTGGCGCCGGCGAGACTATCCGCAAACGCCTTCTCTCTGACTTCAATCTTCATACCATTCTCCGTCTGCCTACGGGAATTTTCTATGCACAGGGAGTGAAGGCCAATGTGCTGTTCTTCACTAAGGGGCAGCCCACCAAGGATGTCTGGTTCTACGATTACCGTACGGATGTCAAGCATACCCTTGCCACCAACAAGTTGGAGCGTCGTCATCTCGACGACTTCGTGAAGTGCTACAATCCCGCTGACATCAACAATCGCACCGAGACTTACGATGCAGATAGTAATCCATCGGGCCGTTGGCGCAAATACAGCATTGACGAGATAGTAGCCCGTGACAAAACTTCACTCGATATCACCTGGATTAAGCAAGGTGGCGAGGAAGAGGAACATACCTTGGAAGAGCTGATGGCTACCATAAAGGAGCAGAGCCAGAGTATCAGCAAGGCGGTGAGTGAGTTAGAGAAGTTGTTGGGAGATATTGACGAGGATTGATAAAATGGCAAACAACATTATAGATAATAATATAAGTTCTTTGCAAGAAAAGCAGTTCGCAGAGGTTGTAGAATTAATTATACAGCATAAATGCCGTGCTTCTGTAGCCGTGAACAATGAAACATTATTCACGGCATGGTCTGTTGGTAAGTATGTGTCTGATAAACTCAAAAACGAAGAATGGGGAAGTAAGGTTGTTTCTCAATTATCGGAATATATTCGTGCAAAACGTCCAGATGTAAAAGGCTTTAGTCGAAGCAGTATTTATAATATGGTGATGTTTTATGAAGAGTACTCCTCTGACGCATTTCAAAAAGTCATCGGCATGTATCTTTCTGCAAATTCATCATCAAACAATGATATTGGGTATTGTAATTATTCAAACTTGCAAGATTCCGAACGCAACAATCAAGCAACGGAAATTGTCCAGATGTCGTCTGGACAATTTCCTGATGTATTGTGTTTGACGACTTTATCTAATCATTATGACATCTTGTGTCGATGTCGTAGCTCTGAGGAACGTTTATTCTATATACTTTATGCACATAAAGAAAATCTGAAGAACAAGGAGTTGCAACGTGCTATTTCTACGCAAACATATGAAACATTATTGCGAAGAAAAATTAATCTGTCGAAAGGATTGCTTGAAACATACCCCGACTCACCAATAATGTTCAAAGATACTTACTTTGTGGATTTTCTCAACTTGCCAAAGAAACATAATGAGTCGAACCTTAAGCATGGACTGATAGAACATATGAAGCAATTTATCCTTGAGCTGGGGAAGGACTTCATATTTATGGATCAAGAATATTGTTTGACTGTTGGTGCTTCTTCGTTCAAGGCTGACTTGCTGTTCTTCCATCGCGGACTACAAGCTCTCGTTGCTGTAGAATTAAAGAAAACGAAGTTCCATCCGCGCGACCTCGGTCAGTTGGAATTCTATCTTGAGGCTCTTGACCGTGATGTAAAGCGTTCAAACGAAAACCCTTCTATTGGTATCATTCTATGTCCCGATGCCGACAAGGTGGTTGTTGAGTATGCTATGAGTCGTAGCATGAGTCCGACAATGATAGCAGAGTATAAACGCATCTTGATACCACAGGAACAAATGCAACAGCAGTTAAGAGAGTTTTGCCAATTCTTTTTAACTGAAGACAACCCGAAAAAGAAATAACAAATGAATACTAAAGCATTACGCCAAAAGATACTTGACCTTGCGATACATGGTAAACTTGTACCGCAAGACCCCAACGATGAGCCCGCATCAGTGCTCCTCGAGCGCATCCGTGCCGAGAAAGAACGCCTTATCAAGGAAGGTAAAATCAAACGTCCTAAAAAGACGAAGGCTACTTCTGATAAGCCGCATTATGAGAATGTACCGTTTGAAGTGCCGAGTTCGTGGGTGTGGACGACATTGGGGGAAATATGCATCTTTCTTTCAAGAGGAAAGTCACCCAAATATAAGGATGATGACAGAACCTACCCTGTATTTGCACAAAAATGCAATTTGAAAGAGGGAGGTATATCTTTGGAACAGGCACGGTTCATTGATCCAAATACTATTGACAAGTGGGCAGAAGAATACAAGCTAAAGACCGGAGATATTCTCATTAACTCAACAGGTACGGGGACTGTGGGAAGAACAAGGCTTTTTAATGAATCATGTTTGGGCGATTACCCTTTTGTTGTTCCAGATTCTCACGTTTCAGTTGTAAGGACCCACGATGAAATTCTATCGGAATTTATCTATGCATATATTTCTTCAAACTTTGTCCAACAATATCTTGAAGAAAATCTTGCTGGTAGTACCAATCAAAAAGAACTGTATATAGGTGTACTTGATAACTTAAATATACCTCTACCTCCTTATAAAGAACAGAAAAGAATTGCAGATGAAATCGAAAGATGGAGTAGACAGATATACAAAATAGATGATGATAGAGACAACTTAACACATACAATTAAACAGGTAAAAAATAAGGTCCTCGACCTCGCCATTCACGGCAAACTCGTACCCCAAGACCCTACGGACGAACCTGCCAGCGAACTGCTCAAGCGCATCAATCCCAAAGCAGAGATTACTTCTGATAACGGGCATTATCAGAAGTTGCCTGAAGGATGGTGCGAATGTAAGTTATCGGATGTTTGCGTCTTTGATAACGGATATGCTTTTAGTAGCGATAATTATTACGATTGTGGAATCCCATTAATCAGAATCTCAAATATAACAAATACTGGTTCGATTGATTTATCATCATGCGTCTTCATTCAAGATGTCCCATCGAATAAATTTATCGTGAAAAGTGGTGATTTACTTATAGCTATGTCTGGCGCTACTACAGGTAAAATGGGGGTTTATTTATATGAAGAAGATGCTCTTTTGAATCAACGTGTAGGAAATCTTAAATGTACAGATGCAATGCTTCAACAATACAGAAACTACTATATGTTTGCTAAATCTGACTATATTCTTAAGATTGCGTATGGCGGAGCCCAGCCCAACATAAGTGCAAAGGCTATTCTTGATATAGACGTAATGCTCCCTCCACTAAACGAGCAGCACCGCATCGTTGCCAAAATAGAAGAGATATTTGCTCAACTTGATGCAATAGAAACATCATTGTAGGCGATAGAGTTAGCCATCGTAAGCGTAATACTTACGGTGGCTAAACCATACGTGCGATTACCAGACAACTACCTTGTCTACGATTTTCTGCTGTTCGCTTGCTGTGCGACGCAGATAGATACGAGTGGTTTCAAGGCGTTCATGTCCCATGAGGTCAGCAAGAAGGGCGATGTCGTTAAACCGCTCGAGGAAATTCTTGGCAAACCGATGACGGAATGAATGTGGATATACAACATCACTGTTCATTCCATATTTTTCAGCAAAATGTTTGAGTTGGTGGGCTATGCCTCGTGTGGTGATGCGATTCCCGAAGCGGTTGAGGAATATATAACCCGATGAGATTTTTTCTTCTTCGAGCCATTTGATCGCTTCTGTCCGCAGGTTCTTGGGGATATACAATCGGCGTATCTTGCCACCTTTGCTATAAAGGTCGAGATAGCCAACTTTAACGTGCTCCACCTTGATATGGAGTAGTTCGCTTACACGAGCACCAGTAGCAGCCATGAACCACACGACAAAATACCATGTGTCGTGTCCGTCGTTCTTCAGTTTTCGTTTGAAGAACTTATAGTCTGCATCACTAATCACGTTCTCCAAAAAGTTCTTCTGCTGAACTTTCACAAACTTCACCTTTAGCTTCTCCTGTTTAGTAAACTCCAGATACTTGTTGATTGCTTGCAACCGTAAGTTTACAGTCTGCGGCTTGAAGTTCTCTACCAAATACCCCTTGTACGCCAAAAGGTTTCGTTTGCTCACCACCTTGTAGTGCTCCATAAAATACTTCACCGTCCATTCATAAGAACGTATGGTGTTCTTGGACAAGTTCTCCTTGACCAAATACTCATTGAATTGTGTTACCATATTGCATTTGTTTAAAAATAAAACATATAACAATATAGGAACGTAACGGGCATTATCAGAAGTTGCCCGAAGGATGGGTGATTACACCCATGCAAATACTATGTGCTTTGGTAGATGGAGAGAAGCAAAATGGCATCGAAAGAATAAATCTTGATGTAAAGTTTCTGCGTGGAGAACGAGAAGCTAAAGTATTAACGTCAGGCAAATATACAGCTGCAAACACTTTACTGATTTTAGTGGATGGTGAAAACTCTGGAGAAGTTTTTCGTGCGCCAGTAGATGGCTATCAAGGTAGCACGTTCAAGCAACTTTCCATTCATGAAGAAATGTACACCGACTATGTTTTACAAGTAATAAACCTGCATCGAAAGACGCTAAGAGAGAATAAGGTCGGTTCGGCCATTCCACACCTGAACAAAAAGTTATTCAAGGCTATCAATGTGCCTATTCCTCCATACGAAGAACAAAAAAGGATTGTAAATGCTGTAAGCAAAACATTCACAATCCTTGATACGATAGCTGAGAACTTATAGATTCTCCGTTATTGTGCCCAATCTATTTAATAACAGTCTGACCTTTTTAATTATACGGTCTTGTTCATTTTTTGGAGGTATCGGAATTTCAATCTTTGAATATTCGGAAATCCAATAACGTTTATGGGTGTCACCGATTAATCGTGTGATACTCATAAACATTGCTATATATTCTATATTTATATCCTCTTTTACTTGCAAAATTTTCATTGCAGACGATTTTACTTTGAAAGGAAAATCGACAAGTTTTGAATCCGTAGTAAAGTCGTCAAAGATAATACACGGCAGCTTCTCATAGATGCCGTTTGTTTCATTCGTATGCCCAATTATAAATGATTTACCAGCTGTTAAAACAGGAGTTGTATATGTATCATCATAATCTGTTGATTTTACGATATAAGGGGTCGGCTGCTCATAACTAACGATGTTATCAAGCTGACATATAGCCCATCCTTCTGGTAACTTCTGATAATGCCCGTTATCAGAAATGATCTCAGCCTTGGGATTGATGCGCTTGAGCTGTTCACTTGCAGGCTCGTCAGTTGGGGCTTGAGGTACGAGTTTGCCGTGAATGGCGAGGGTAAGAATTTTTGATTTAGCCTCCTTTATTGTTCTTTGCAAATTATCTTTGTTTTTCTCAATGCAATCGACTAATGATAACCAATGTTCTATGCCTTCTACAATCCTGCTTTGTTCTTGTTTTGGAGGTAAAGGGATTAAAGTTGAAACTATCTTTTCTTTGGAGATGTTCGGCTGTGCTCCTCCACCACCCATAGCTATAAACTTTTCTCGATTGGCCAAAAGAAAATAAAACAAATACATTTTCTTTACCAAATAGTCAGTACAGGCACAACAGGCTTGATTTGTAGTAGCAGGAAATGAAAGAATGCCTACTTTACCTATTGTTGCACCATACATAGCTATTAAAACGCTATCCTTCGGATTGAGTTTTACAGATGTTTCTTTTAAAGCTGTTTCTGTAATGTATTCAGGAATATCTGAGATATATCCATCATTTAAATCACCAGTTTTGAGCCAAGGTATATTCCCTCCATAATAATCTTTTCTTAGCCGACTCGGGGTGGCTCCAGACTGCCAGTTTCCTATTTCTCCCAATGTCGTCCACACCCAAGAACTGGGCACCTCAAACGGCACATTCTCATAATGCGGCTTATCAGAAGTAATCGGACTATCGCTGCGGAGAAAGATGATGTTGGTTATCATCTGTATATAAACAACAAAGAATAAATAGTAGTTTTCAGTTTCCTCTTTATTGTGTGACTCGCATGAGCATGTGTTCTTTTGTTTTACTTATGGTCCAACCATATGTGAAAGTTATTCATATTATGGCTTCGCAATTCTACTGCTTTTGTATTATGTAGTGTCCGGCCTTCTATTGGGTGTGAGAAGCAGCATCGTTATGTTTGACGGGAAACGAGGTGGTAGCTGGTGTAGACCCCCAAATTGTCCGCCCCGCCCCCGCATTTCATCATTGTCCTGAATTGTCCCCTGGTTTATCGGGTGAGCCGTGTCCTGTACAGATGTAGAGCGTACTTCTGAGAGCCCAAAGTGCATGATTAACAAAAAAAGAGGAGAACTTATCGTTCTCCTCTTCGTGACTCGCATGGGGCTCGAACCCATGACCCCAACATTA
>ERZ779660.1470-NODE-1470-length-11855-cov-3.214746_pt1 | contig 11855 bp, 8 predicted proteins | sample MGYA00511906_ERZ779660 | MGnify/ENA primary metagenome ERZ779660 (study PRJEB29588, sample SAMEA2156906) | human gut metagenome | biome: human gut; feature: human-associated habitat; material: faeces | place: Denmark | collected 2008/2010 ... | reverse complement strand
TATCTTGCTTTTGCACACTTAATTCTTTGATTTTATCTTTTACACAATTCAAATTTGAATCACTCAACCAATCATCAATTTCCACTATACGATCATCTTCTGAATGTAAGTTTTTAGTTGTAAAAATCAAGTCATCTTTACAACGTGCTAATGAAAAATCATGCATACTTTGTACATGGATTTTCTTTATTTCATCGCAATTCCTTCTTAATTTATCGCAAATCATCTGGTTAATTCCATTCGATGCATTGGATACAAGAATTGCGGAAATCGGCTTTGAATTTCGCTCTAATGCAGATTGAATATAAATGGTGATGAAGCTTAATTCATCTTCCGTTATTTTCAAATTGAAATACTCTTCAAATAAAACTGAAATCAACCAAGATACTCTAAATGTAGTTGTATACTCATTTTTTATATATCCAGTTAGTTCATTGTTTGCACTACGATTGTATTTCAATCTGAAAATCGTAGGCCTTAAATGAATTAATAATCCATTATATAATTCGGTATCTTGTCTTAAATCCACATTTGTAACATTACTGATTACGTCAATCATTTTTTCTACGAATTCTTTTAATTTCGCATCATATTGCTCGATCAAAGATTCTGTATCATATGGCATTGCTTCATAATCAATCATTTTAGAACATAGGATCTGAATGGATAAGAATGCGATTTCTCCATCAGGTATATCTACATGAATATATCTTTGAATCTTTTTATAAATCTTTTCTGCTAAATGATATTCACTATATTGTGAAAGAACTTCAAATTCTTTCTTTGAAATATTCAAATTTTTGATCTTATTTGTAACATTTTCGTAAACGGCAATACTTGTATATACTAGAATTTCATCAAAAGATTCATCGACTAGATTGAATCCCCATTCTTTTTCAACTTCTAGAATGGCATCTTTAATAATGTCAACTTGCAATCCTGGCATAAAATAAGTAATACCCTCATAAATTGAGTGTGTCTCATCTAGCTTCGTAATATAGTTTTTTAAAGCTAAACGATAAGAAGTTTCACTATACTCTAGTTCTATACCTTTATTACGAATCACATTCAGCTTAATATCAAACATGTTCAACCAATCTTTACAATCTGAGATGACTTTTAACATTGTTGGCACACTCAAATATAATGTATCGGCCAAATCTTTCGAAGTAAGCCTTTTTTTACTGTTCACATTCAATATTTCTCGCAATGCCAATACCATTCGAGATTTATCCGATTGAACCAATTCGTTTTCATCAGCACTAATCAATTTTTGTATCTTCGCTCTTTGAGAAGTGTTGCACTCGAGCCACATTCCGATACGAGGTTTTTTTTCAATTGTACCTAGATTATTCTCTTTCAACATATAGTTGATTGAATCAATCTTTGTACGAATTGTTTTTTCAGATAACCCTATTTCATCAGCCAATTGCTTGTTCGTGACCATTTCATGTGTTAAGAAATATTTCAATATTAAATTTGAATAAATAGTCGTCTTATTTTTAACTGTGTTCAATTCGCTCACTCCTTGCATGTATAAATTAACATATTAAAATTTTGATAAAATTAAAAAAAATGGACTTTAAAGTGGTAATTTTTGTGTTATTTCTTTATAAATGTAATCTCTTTCAGAAAATTCAGTACTAAAAAAGCCCCTTATTAAGGGACTCTAATTAAAATATCGTTTTCATTGAAATAATTCATATATCGTTTATTTGGCAACTTATTAGTTACCACCACATTCATAGAATCAATAGGCGCAAAACAATTATAGGATACACGCGAAAATTTTGTGTCATCCGCTAAAACAATGACTTCTTTTGAAGAATGAATAACATGATTTTTTACCATCCCTTCAAAATTATCCATGTTCGTCAAACCATTTTCTAAAGATAAACCATATGTGGAAATGAATGACTTTGTAAAATTATAATGTAGTGCGGACACATCAAAAAAGAAGCTTTTAACTTTTTCTCTGTATTCTCCACCCAACAATATCACCTTTACATTTTTCTTGCCTTCAAGCATTTCAAAAGCTAATGCACTATGCGTTATAACAGTCATATGCATATCTTCATTCATAAAAGGGATAATTTGGCATGCAGTCGTACCAGAATCAATAAATATTACATCTTGCTCTTCTAATAAACTTGAAGCAACTTTACCAATTTGTTGTTTCTGATTCAAATTTTCTATTTCTCTTGATTTGATATCAATAACCTCAGTGTTTGCGACAATATCCTCGTTGTAGACAACTCCACCATATACTTTTTTTATCACATTGCGATTTTCTAATTCTTTCAAATCTCTACGCAATGTTTGTATTGAAACATCAAATTGATTTAACAACTCATCTAAAGAGGCAACTTTTGCATTTTTAATATAATTTTCTATTTCTTGAATTCGATTGTACTTCATATCTATCATCCTTTTGTGAAATTATACCATTTTTTATCTTATGATAATCTAATTTTTACCACATTAAAGATGTATTTTTTTAATTTAAGCCCTTACATAACAAACTAAAATATAAATAAAGAGAGGTACTTTAATATGCATACAGTTTTATATACGATAGTTATTGTTCTTATTATCATTTATGGTTTTAAAGCCTATCAGAATTATCCATCCTACAAGAATTCAATTCTTCCAACACTATTTCCTAATTATTTTGAATTCTTTTGGCGCATGTTTATTCGAAAAGATGCATCAAATAGTTCTTATTTAAACAAGAGTATAGGAAACCACAAGCTTTCATTCGCGACAATTGAAAACAGACAACACCAAGTCACTTCTAAATTTGTTCTTTTTCGTATTATGAAACCAGGAAGAAAAGTATTCTGGTTAATATAGAATTGTATAATGTAGATGAACAGATCAAGAATCATTTCTATTGAAAGAGAATCAACTGTTTGTTTAGTTATTCATGGTATTCAAGTCAGGATATAATATTCCTGGCTTTTTCTTTTTGCAGGCATGTAATGAGAACAAAGTCTTAGAGAAGAAATGACGTAGCTCTTTTTAGACCTTTGAGTCAGTTAGAAAAAACGTCATTCTTCCTATTTCTGTTTATGAATAAGCTTATATCTAAAAAGACGGTAATTGAATCAAGTCAGTATGTAAAACGAAACAATATGGAGCAGAAATTTGGAAGTTATCTCTACTGTTTAATGAAAGGAAGTATTGTATGGAAGGTCCAATTGTAAGCATTGATGTTTCCAATGGAAACAGTCATTACATGTGTTTTATCAAGAACAATAAACGTTTTGGTAAAGTAAAGAAAATTGATCATGATATTGAAGGATTCAAAAGACTTCTAGAAGATATTCAGAAGCTGGAAGCTGAAACCAATGAAAAGGTATGTGCCGTATTTGAAGCAACCGGTGTTTATACAAAACCTTTAGAAAGATTTCTAAGTAAGAACAGTATAAAGACATATATGATTAATCCTTTAGAATCTGCCAGAAAACGGAAAGAAGAAATACATAATAAGAAGACGGATAAGCTTGATCCAATATCTATTTCAAAAGTTTATTATGATAAAGAAGAAATGATGGAACTAAAAAAGAAGGATGAAACATATAACTGGCTCAGGAAAAAGAATCGATTGTATGAAGATCAGTTGAATCATCTTAGAAAATACAAGGTTGCATTTCAAAATCAGTTAAGCATCTGTTTTCCGGGATATCTTGATTTATTTAAGGATGGATACAGTGATATTCCAATGACAATCCTAAAGAAATATCCACATCCGGATTTATTGAAGAACAAGAAGGCTGAAACAGTTGCCAGATATCTTGAGAAAAATACATGTCATACTCATAAGGTATCTTTAGAATATGCATTAAAAATAATAGAATTTGCGAAAAAGACATATCCCGGATGTGAAAAGGATGATGTAGAAGTTGAAATATTTAAAATATTACTTGATAAGGTAATCGAAACACAGAGGGAATGTGAAAAAACATTGAATGAAATGATAACAGTTGCTTCTACTTTAGAAGAATATAGATATATCTCAAGCATTGATGGAATAGGGCCCAATCTTGCTGCAAGAATCATTGCAGAGATTGGAGATATAGAAGAATTTAAATCAAGAGAAGCACTTGTGGCATATGCAGGATTGGATCCGCATATATATCAGTCAGGAGACCAGGATGGAAAACATTTAAAGATATCCAAAAAAGGAAATAAATATCTAAGGTGTCTATTGTTTCTGGCTGTAGGATGTTCTATAAGAGGAGCTAAAGATAATCCAGTGAATCGATTCTATCAAAAGAAAAAGCAGCAATCGAACCCGCTAAATTCGAAAGCTGCCAAAACCGCATGTACCGCCAAACTGTTAAAAATAATATACGGTATATGCAAAAACAAGACCACATATAAAAGGTAGTCTTGAATACATTATAAACAAAAATTTAAAAAATTGGAGAAATCCAATCTTTTTGTCGTGGAAAATCATCAAAAAATGTGTCCTTCATGGAAAGACACAAAATTTTAGGAATTAGGCTTGATTTTTATTATCTAATTTTTCTATAACAAAGGAATCGCAATCGTTGAATATTTGGATTATCCTGGTACGTATTCTGGTAATGACGAAGATCGTTCTTGGATCATTAAAAGTAACAACAAAAAGATCCGCATCACTAATCCGATTCATGAGTTACAAACATATAAAAATCGAATTCAAAAAATGTTTAAGGATGGACAAATATCATCTGTGATTGCCATTAAAGATGATTCTGAAATTGATAAGATTCAAACACAGGCATTATGCTGCAAGTATAAGGATGTCATCACTACTCTAAACAATATTCAATGTGAGCACACGCTTAGTGAAAGTGAAATTCAAAATTTATTCGATTCATTTAATCAAAAACGATCAACATTATCATAACTTGCTCATAATTAATTCATTTTTTACCATATATATACTCATTTTATTTTAATTATTCCTATTCTCTTAAGAGTATTCTATTCATATAGGATAAACAAAAATTGGAGGTTATTATGAAATACTTAAACTTTGATACAAGCCGCCCTTATGATTTAATTTTATTAGGACGTGTTGCGATTGATTTAAATCCAGCTGTTAGTGAGGGCTTTAAACCATTAAAAAATGTTTCTCATTTTGAAAAGTATGTTGGGGGCAGCCCTGCAAATATCGCTTGTGGTGTAACTCGTCATGGTATGAAAGCCGGTTTTATTGGAAAAGTTTCTGATGATCAATTTGGCGATTTTGTGACGGACTACTTTAACGACCATAATATTGATACTAGTCATATCACACGTTGTACAAATGGAGAAAAATTAGGACTTACTTTTACTGAAATGTTATCAAGCACAGAAAGTAGTATTCTAATGTATCGAAACTGTATTGCGGATTTACAGCTATCTGTTGATGACATTGATGAGGATTATATTGCGAGTGGAAAAGCCTTGTTAATTAGTGGAACAGCATTAGCACAAAGTCCTAGTCGTGAGGCTGCACTTAAAGCAGTTATGTTCGCAAAAAAGACGAATACGCCTATTATTTTTGATATTGATTATCGTGAATACAATTGGAAAAACGATGATGAAATTTCTATTTACTATTCAATTGTTGCGAATGAAGCTGACATCATTATGGGGTCAAGACAAGAATTTGATTTAACAGAAAGATTGATTCAACCTAATATGACTGATGAAGAAACGGCTAAATATTGGCAAGCTAAAAATGCGAAGGTGGTTGTTATTAAACATGGTATGAAGGGATCTACAGCTTATCTAAACAATGGTGAAAGCTACTCAATCAAGCCTTTCCCTGTTAAGTCAAGAAAAGGTTTTGGCGGAGGTGATGGCTACGCCTCTGGATTCTTATATGGCATTTATCAAGAATGGCCTATGATCGATTGTTTGGAATTTGGTAGTGCTGAAGCCAGTATGATGGTTCGTTCTAATAACTGTTCGGATGATTTACCAACCACAGAACAAGTTCAACAGTTTATAAAAGAAACAAAGGAACAATACGGCGAAATGATTGCACGTATATAGGAGGTTACTATGTCTAGAGATTTTATTATTCCAAAACATATTATCACGGGAGAAAATGCACTATCTGAAGCAAACTTACATTATGGAAAAAAGGCTTTAATTGTTACAGATCCTGTTATGGTTGAATTAAAAAATGTTGACAAAGTTGTTCAAAAATTAGATCAAGACCATATAGAATATTCTGTCTTCTCTCAAATCACAGGTGAACCTACCGATCTAATGATTGAAAAAGGTGTTGAACAATACAGAGCTGAAGATTGTGATTTCTTAATTGCTATTGGTGGTGGAAGTCCGATTGATTCTATGAAAGCCATTGGTGCCGTAATCACAAACGGGCAAGAAATTGATGATTATTTAGGAAAAGAAATAACAATTGAAACACCAGGCATGATTGCCATTCCTACAACGGCTGGTACAGGATCAGAAGCTACGCAGTTTACAATCATCACAAACACAAAAAAAGACATAAAAATGTTACTAAAAGGAACTGTTCTTATTCCAGATTTAGCTATTATAGATCCTCAATTTACATTAAGTGCACCAAGTAAAATCACAGCAGCAACTGGACTTGATGCATTATGTCATGCAGTAGAATCATATACATCTAAAAAAGCACAGCCTTTATCTAAATCCTTTAGTGTATCGGCTGTAAAACGAATCTTGAAATATTTACCTATCGCATACACAGATGGAAGCAATGTAAAAGCTCGTGAAGAAATGTCGATTGCAGCTCTAGAAGCAGGTATCGCATTCAACAATGCTTCTGTAACGATTATTCATGGAATGTCACGTCCAATTGGTGCATTGTATCATATTCCTCATGGATTAAGTAATGCTATGTTGATTAAAGAATGTTTCTCCTTTGCCTTAGATGGAGCTTATCCTGAATTTGGTACACTAGCTAAAGAGGTCGGAGTTGCTACTTTAGAGGATTCCGATAAAGAAGCTTCTGAAAAACTTCTTAAAGCTATGGTAAATTTAGTTGAAACATGTCATGTTCAAACCTTACAAGAATATGGTGTAAATAAAGAAGATTTCTTAAATCATATTTCAAAGATGGCAAAAGATGCCATGGATTCTGGTTCTCCTGGAAATACAATTAAAGATTGTACTCAACAAGATCTAGAAAAAATTTATAAAAAAGTCATAAATGCATAAAAAGAAGCTCTACGCCAATGTCATTAAGTTAAGAGATGACGAACCATCCAGATACTATTGTCTGGATGGTATTTTTATTTGAAGGCACGACGAAAATTGTAGTATTGCTACTACATTTTAAAAATTATATAATATTAGTTGTTAATCATATCGATAGTTAAAAGATACCGGTGATTTGGCTTTCACTTTCCGTTCATTCTGGCGATTAGGACGGATTGGCAGTATTTCTTTAGCTATCAGTGATTCAATATCAGGTGGATTCTTTCCACCTTTTTCTTTTAGGTAGTTACGTATTATATGAAAAGCACGTACATAATTTAATTGATACTCGTATTTTCTGTCTTTTTCTTTGATTTTTATATTATAACTTACTCTGCTGCAGAAATTATATAGAACCAGCTTTGCATAGATTTCCTGCTCTATAAACATTCTTTTCTTTGAATGCAATGTATTTAAATCTAGATGATATTTCAATTCACGATAACTTGTTTCAATCTCCCAACGAAGGTGGTACAGTTCTTTAATATCTTGTATATTGAATTCGGATTCATCTAAATTTGTAATAATACTTTCGTAGGTATCATCACTAATTTTGAAACGTACCACACGACATTCAAAATCAAAATAAGGGCTTCCGTCAAAAAAATCAAATCTCTGATTCTTAGGGACAAACTTATATATTTCAGGATGAGCTTTAATTTCATTCGTTTGTTTAATAGTTAGGGTACGGCGAACATGCATATCAAATTCTGCATTTGGAAAAGGACCAAAACTACGCAGTACGCTTGTTCTAGAATGAATATCCTTTACCCTGATCAAATACTTATGGTTCTTCATACCTACTTTCACAAAAGAATTGATAGATTCATAGCCTCTGTCCGCGATGAAAATAGCTTTAGGACCATCATATCTATCCACTATTTCATTGAATGCACCATTTTCATTCATTACGGCATTTCCTTGAAGAACAATATCATCATAAGTACATTCCAATAGATCATAGCTTGTATTCAGATGATAGGCGGAGAAAGGTTTATTCGAATTATTAGCCTTATAAAAAGTGGTTTTAGTATCTTTGATAGCACTGCTGATAGGCAGAACAGAACCATCAACAGCGAGAAGGCGATAGCCTTTGTGAAGCTTGATTTTCTGTGTTCGTTCATTGAACATATTGAATAATGTACGGAATGCATCTGGACGAATCTTACTACGTGCCTGTACAAATGAAGAAGCTGTGGGCGTATCAAGCTTATATCCAAACAATTTGAACATTTCATCTTTTAAAGATCCAGACTCTAATAAAAGCACATTGAAAAGAGTACTTCCAAAAAGATGTTTTCTTTTCCGTGTAAAATCCTTATTTGAATCAACAACAAATAGAGAAGAAGAATCATTCATGGTTTTGATGCAAAATTTTAATTGCTTTTTTAACGATTTATAATTGTTCATAAGTACCTCCAAAAACATATACCTATAAACAATTGGCCTATTATCAGAAATGATAATAGGCCACACATTTCAACCTGTATGTCAACAAAAAATTCAAATTTTCCATAAAAAAAGAGGAGCACATTTTTTGTGTTCCTCTTAAAAGATGCCATTTCTTAACTTAATGACATTGTGAAAAAATGCTCTTTTTTTCTTGCATAATTGAGGGTTTCCTATATAATAGATTTGTTCTTTTAATGAAACAAAAAGTTTAGTATAAAAAACAAGCAGGGGTGATTGAATGAAAATAGGCAAAAAACTAAAAGAGCTTCGAACCCAGAATGGGTTGACTTTGGAAGAACTTGCGAATCGTAGTGAATTAACGAAAGGCTTTTTATCACAGTTAGAGCGCGACTTAACAAGTCCAAACATTTCTGCATTGGAGAATATATTGGAAGCTTTAGGTACCAATTTGGCAGATTTCTTTCAATCAAGCAAGGAAGAGCAGATTGTTTTCCATACGCAGGATTTTTTTGTGAATGAACAAGATGATTTGGTTACGGAATATATTATTCCTAATGCTCAGAAGAATCAGATGGAACCTCTTTTATTGACTTTAAAACCGGGCGCAAAGTCACAGGAAGTCAAGGCTCATGAGGGAGAGGAATTTGGCTATATTTTAAAGGGTAGTGTTATTTTAGTTGTTGGTAATAAAAGGTTAAAAGTTAAATCAAAAGAAACCTTCTATATTACAGGTAAGGAAGGGCATTATTTAGAAAACGTATCGAGTGTGGATGCCAAAGTATTATGGGTATCTACACCGCCTGTATTTTAATTGACAAGGAGAGAACATACATGGAACAGGAAAAGAATAAATTAATTCAATTTCGCCACATCGTAAAAGAATTTGATGGTCAAGTTGTGTTAAAGGGTATTGATTTAGATATATATGAAAATGAGTTTGTCACACTATTAGGGCCTAGTGGTTGTGGAAAAACAACTTTATTACGTATTTTAGGGGGCTTTTTAGAGCCTAGCGAAGGACAAGTCATCTTAAATGGAGAAGATATTTGTGAAGTGCCAGCCTATAAGCGTGAGTTGAATACGGTTTTCCAAAAATATGCACTATTCCCTCATATGAATGTGTATGACAATATTGCGTTTGGATTGAAAATTAAAAAGATGAGTAAGGATGTTATTGATCAAAAGGTCATGAAAATGTTGAAGTTGATTGGTCTTGAAGGATTTGAAAATAAAGATGTTACTTTATTATCTGGTGGTCAGCAGCAGCGTGTTGCGATTGCGCGTGCCTTAGTTAATGAGCCAAGCGTATTATTGTTGGATGAACCTTTGAGTGCGTTGGATTTAAAGCTTCGTAAAGAAATGCAGTATGAATTAAAGAAGATTCAACAAGAAGTAGGAATCACATTTATCTTCGTTACGCATGATCAGGAAGAAGCACTAACAATGTCAGATAAGATTGTTATTATGAAGGATGGCGAGATTCAGCAGGTTGGTAGTCCAGAAGATATTTATAATGAACCAGTCAATCAATATGTTGCGAAGTTCATTGGGGAAAGTAATATTATTCCAGCACGTATGGTTTGCGATAAGAAAGTGCGTTTTGATGATATTACATTTGATTGTGTCGATGTTGGATATAAAGAAAATGAACCAGTGGATGTTGTAATTCGCCCAGAAGATATTGATATTGTGGATGTGAAAGATGGCAAGATGACTGGTGAAGTTGAGAGCGTATTATTTAAGGGTGTTCACTATGAAATCATGGTGGAAACGGTTCCTGGTACGCATGTCACGGTAAATATGCACGTAAACAAGAACTATGCGATCACAAGTGAAGATGGAAAAGAAAAGATTTCTGCCAACGACTTCTATCTAGACTTAGAAGATATGAAGGATATTGATGATAAAGAAATCATTGCGCGTGCCGATGCACAGGCTTGGAATCCTGAAACAGATGAGTTTATTTCAATTCATGATATTGATACAGATTTAAAACAGGAAGTAGGAGAATATACTGTTACTTTCTCAACAAACAATAAAACTTCAATTACGCGTAAGATTTGGGTTGTGGATCAAAGGGTTGTTGAAAACAAGAAGGCCAATGAAGCCGTTTCTGCATTTAACTTCTTTAAAACAGTGGATGAAATCAAGGAATCCATGGCTATTGATACAGACTTGAAGACTTGGGCAAATGCGCAGGGCTGGAAGTTGGATGACGAAAATGAAACAGTAGATCTAGATGTAGATTATGATTTTGATCCTGAAACAATTAAGGAAGGTGTCTATAAGGTAACTTTCTGGACGACGGGTCGTGAATTCAAGATTCATACAACGGATTATGTAGAGGAAGGAAAAGAGGTCGGACTTACTTTCTTTGCGGAAGATATCCATGTTATGGAGAAAATGGGATTCTAGAAAATGAAAAAATTTCAACAATTAGCAATCCCTTATATTGTGTGGGCTTGCATCATGTTGTTGCTTCCGATGTTGCTGATTGCGTTTTATTCAATCATTCAGCAAGGCAACAGTATTGTGCACTTTAAGCTTACATTAGATAACTATGTTCGTTTCTTTACAGACAAAGATTTCTTGTTGATTTTATGGCGCTCTTTATGGATTGCCATTAAGACAACCATTATTTGTTTGTTGATTGGATATCCAATCGCATACTTTATTTCTAAGAATAGTCCTAAAGTTCAACAAATCTTAGTTCTTGCGATTACACTTCCTACATGGATCAACATGCTTGTAAGAACATACGCATGGATTGGTATTTTATCAAGTGATGGAATTATTAGTAGTTTTTTAGGCTTGTTTGGAATTCATACAGAACTTTTATATACAGAAGCTGCTGTATTGATTGGTATGGTGTATAACTTCTTGCCATTTATGATTCTGCAGATCAACACGGCTTTAACGAAGATGGATAAATCTTTATTAGAGGCGGCTCAGGATTTGGGGGCCAATAAATTCCAAACGTTTTGGAAGGTTATTTTCCCACTTTCATTACCGGGCGTAGTTTCAGGTATCACATTAGTGTTCTTGCCAGCTGTAAGTTCATTCTTCATTCCTAAATTATTGGGTGGAGGACAATTCTTCTTGATTGGTAATGTCATTGAAAATCAGTTCATTACTGTAGGAGAATGGAACTTTGGTTCAGCTATCTCAATGATCATGGCTATGATCATGATGCTTCTAATGATGCTTGTAAG
>ERZ779660.1469-NODE-1469-length-11861-cov-1.521260_pt1 | contig 11861 bp, 10 predicted proteins | sample MGYA00511906_ERZ779660 | MGnify/ENA primary metagenome ERZ779660 (study PRJEB29588, sample SAMEA2156906) | human gut metagenome | biome: human gut; feature: human-associated habitat; material: faeces | place: Denmark | collected 2008/2010 ... | reverse complement strand
AAAGCCGGAGGTTTTGTTGTCATACTGAACTCCAATTAAAATCTTAAAAAAGGTTTTAATTGCCCGAAGGGCAAGGATTTCAGTATCAAACGCACAGAGGTGGAGAACGGCAATGAAGCCCTAAAGGTGCAGAAAAGCCCGCAGCATGATTGCTGCGGGCAGAATGGGGCGATATGAAGTTGTGGTGGGGCGGCGCATCCGGAAGAGGCCGCAAAGATGACAAAGCGCAGAGAATGCGCCCCAACAAGCTACAGACTTGTTTCCCAAGTTCGAGCGGTGATGCGCCGAAGCAGCACATCTTTCCAAAACATAGCAAACGCACAGCGCAAAGCTTCCGCGTCTTGAATTTGCAAAGGATAAATTGTTGCACTTTTGCTGGATTGCTACCAAACAGAATTTGTAAATGCAAACCTCAAAGCAGTTTGCTCCCTGCACGCCTTCTATCCTACGGCCTGTGTCAGCACACATGCCGTTGTGCTTTGCGACATGAACGGCAGGCAAATGCCGCTCTCACCCGCGCCGACCAGCAGCTCTGTGCCGCTCGGGCTGATCAGGAGGGGATACGTCTCACACAGATACATCGGGCCGTCCGTGACGCCGTAGTTATTGCCGCCCACAAGCGACAAGCTGAGCGTCACATAGCTCGGCCCGTCCGGAATGGTCTGAATCGTCCAGAAACCGCTCCACATCTCCTCAATGTCGTCACTGTCTTCATATACCCACTCCAGATCGACCGTACCGCCCGTCTCATCCTCAAGATAAAAGCGCAGCGAGAAATAGGCATAGCGGCTGGTTTCCCCCACCATGGTTTCTGTGATCCAGCCCATGCCGTCACGCTGCGATCCGGCAAGACCGAGCGCTGTCATGCCGCTCCAGCCGTCGGCAAGCCACGCGGAAAACTCGGCCGGGGCGTTGTACCAGGCATATTCCGTAAAGTCAAACGAAAGATAGTCTCCAGCTTCCGATATACACGGCGCAAGATAGCTCATCGCATCAAGCGAGGGATACCATTCGCAGGTGTTCCCGTTGTTGTCAGTGATGAGGACCTGGGTGTCGGCCTCATATGCAACGCCGTCGAGATTCGCAAAGAGCAGCACCGGTTCGCCGCTCTCTGACCGGTAGAGCACCTCCGTGACCTCGTCGGTCTGTGTTTTTTCGTTCCACTGCACACGGTTGATCGCAACCGTCGCATTTTCATCGACCGGCACGATGCAGTACAGATGCCCCGCACCGCCGATAATATGCTCCTCGTCGATCTCGGCGATGAAGGGGTATTCGAGGAGCATTGCCTCATTGGTTTCCCACAGCCATGCGGGGAAGCCCACCTCGAAGCCCTCGTCAAACAGCCCGCCGACATAACCGAGATACGCCGCGCCAAACATGGTCATTGGAAAGTCGATCCTATCCCGCAGCCATCCAAGCGAGGTTTCTGCCTCCTGTGAAAACCCGTATTGTACCGGCTGTGTGTCTGACGCCTCGTCGCGTGACGTGCGATCACGCATATCATTTTGCAATGGAGCTTCCTCCGACTGCTTTTCAGGCGTTTTTTTGTCGGGTTTTGTAGGCATTTTTACCTTATCTGTACTTGTTCTCGATTCGTTAGGCTCTGTTTGCGTCTTCTGTACACAGGCGCAAAGCGACAGCAGCAGAACCAGTGCCAGCAACAGCGCGAGTATTTGTTTGGGTGTTGTTTTCATAGCCGCTCCTTTCAGAATTTTCCGCTTCGGCCGGAACCGCCGCCGCCGGATTCGCTGTAACTGCTTCCGCTGCTGGAAGAGCTGCGCTCGATCTTCCGGCTGGAGGTCGTCTTATGGGTGAAATGATCTGTTTGCTCCGTAAGCCGGAGTCCCGCGGAGACGTAGTCGTTCGCGGTTGCTTTTTTTGATACAGTATCCATTTTCTGCCATATCACAGCGACGACCGCGGCTGCTGCCAGCAGGGAAAGACCGATCACGATAAGGAGCGGATAGAACAAGCTCGCCCGGACGGGCTTTCCTGCAGAAGCCTTTTCCAGATAGACGCTGCATTCTTTGACGTAATCCTCAAAGCCGCCGTACCAGTCGTTCTCGCCGAAATTGTCGAGGAAGACCTTTTCCAGCTTCTGCTGACCATAGCTGTTGAACGCATACTCGCAGCGTGAGCCGTAGCAGAACATTGCCCAGTCGCGGTCATCCATGCTGAGCAGGAGCATGATCCCGTCGCGGTTCGGTCCTTCGCCCATGGTGTATTCATGGTAGATGGTGTAGGTCGCCTTATAGACACCTTCAGAATGGAAGTCCCGATAGTCCTCCACGGTTACGATGTAAACGCCGACGCCGTATTTTTGGGAGACGCTTTCCGCCATCTTTTCCAGCAGCATATTTTCGTTTTCGCTGAGAAGTCCGGCCGCGTCCGTCACATAAGAAAGCTGTGCGCCTGGCTGCTCAGCCGCAGCTGCGCCCACGCAGAGCACAAGGCAGAACAGAAGCACCAGCAGGAGACAACGTATTCTTTTTTTCATGTCTCAGCCCTCCCTATCGCGCCAAAAGCAGCAGCGCGGTCACACTGATGGCAATAAGAGATGCCGCGATTGCCGCAAACAGGCCAATTACCCGTTTCGTGCTGACCGGAAGGTTGCCGACAAGCTTGCCGGTCTGACCGTTCATGGCAAAGAGGAAGTCCTTGCCCTCCCATCTTGTGTTCAGGATCCAGACGGGAAGCAGTGCGTAATGCACCTTGCCGCGCTTCAAGTGGATATCCCGGCTCGTTTCATTGCAGGTGGTGTAGCCCGAAACCGTGCGTTCCAGTGCGCTCAGCAGCGAGCCCTCGCAGCGCGTGTCCGCCCGCTCCCGGCTGTCTTCGACGCTGACATCATATTTGTCCGCCAGAAATCCGGGCAGATACGCTGTGGAAAATGGCTTGAGCTCCGCGTAATCATACGGTTCGATGGAGTCCATATAATCGTCTGGCATTTTACTGGATGCATCCACCGGGATCTTTTCAAAGCAAAGCGAACCGGAGCGGCTTACATCATAGTGTCTTGTCTCCGTGATCTCATAGTCTCCTGAGGTGTAGGTATGTACCTGCGTAGCATGGAATTGCGCACTTCCGCTGGCCTCGCCGTCGTACATCCAGAAAGGTACATACACACCCTTGATCTCCTCCAGATGGTTGGCTTTGGAGAAGGTCGATGGCAGCAGAGGCTTTTTGAGATAGTGCTTCTTCAATGCCTTGATGGCATCCTCCTTGCTCAGTTTGAAGGGCAGCACAAAATCGGGCTTTAAAATGCCGCTGAACTGTCCCGGAAGCACCGACGGGTTTCCACAGTATGGGCAGGATGTGGCTGCAGTCGTTGCGTCGCAGAGCAGTTCCGCACCGCACGATGGGCAGCAGTAGGCTTTCATGCCGGCCGCGTCCGCGCCCCAGTCCTCGCTCAGGCCGGAAGAATCCCAGTCAGAGCCGTCTGCGGCAGTCTGCTGTTCTTCCACTTCAGCAGTTTTTTGAGCCGCTTCCGTTTCTCCCTGCTTCTGCGCCACTTCCGCTGCTTTCGCTTCTTTTTCCGCATAGAGCGCCTCAATTTCTGCGATATCGAAGCTTGAGCCGCAGTAATCGCACTCCAGCCTGCCGGATTCTCCTACAAAATGGAGCGGTCCCGTACAGGCGGGACATTGATAATTTGTGATTTGTGTTGCCATGTTCTTTCCTCGTTTCCTGTGTCGGCGCCTGACGGCACTGTAGTCCTACTCTCTGTGGTAAGTCAGCCCACTGCCCAATATGACCTCGTTTTGCGTATCGTACAGGACGTGCAGATCCGCCGCCGCATGATCGCTGTTTCCCAGCACGATCTCCTGCAGGTGCTCCGCCACGTCCTCACTGTATTCTCCGCCGAAATACGGCGTCTGAAACGCGGACTCGACGCACAGCTCCCAGCCGTTCCACTTCTGCTCCGTTTCGTCGAACCACAGCTCCGCCGCACGCAACTTGCTCCCGTCTGCATCCGTGGAAAACACATATTTTTGCAGACCATCCTCGGAGATCCATGTGCCCTCGAGCAGCGCAAAAACATCGCGTGTCTGCTCATGCTCGGCGCTCTCCCGCTCTGCCTGCGCCTGCCGCTCCGCGTCGCTGTAATACCGCGCCTCGTCTCCCATCGTCATCATACCGTAGTCCAGCCAGAACGTATCCGCCAGCCACGCAAACTGCGGAGAGTCCAGATAGCGCAGATGATAGACCGTATCGTGGTCTTTATCCTCAATCGTGAGTCCGCTGATTTGTTCTGCAAAATCCGCCTGAACTGTCAGAACGCCGTTTTGAAAGGAGTATTCAAACTGATCGCCCAGATCCTCAAAATTTGCATCGTAGCAGCGGATGGGCGTGTCCTTGAACTGCCCGCCGCGGTAATAGAGCTTCATGACCCCCGGGCTGTAAACGGTTTTTTTGATGTGGAAGTCATTAAAAAGGACCGCTGTCTCCGGGTACTGATAGGTGCGCACGTCAGCGCCGCCGCAGGCTGCCAGACCGAACAGCCCCATCCATAGACCTGCCATGATGAGGAACGCCTTGAGCTTCACAGCATCCCCTCCGTTTCTCCGCAAATAGCCGGATTCTCCCGCTCCAAATTGGGGCGGGAGCCGGTTTTCATATAAATTCTCAGAAGGACGCTGCCCTTACTGGAACGTCATGTTGTTGAGAATGATGTCGGGCATCGTTCCCGGGACGCAGTCCATATTCCGAAGCCCGATGGAAAGCGCGCGGTTGTCGTCGAGCTGCGCGATATACTGGATCCAATCGTAGCCGATGCGCTTATAGGTGCGGCCTTTGAAGGTGATGCCGCCGATCACGCGGTCCTCGATATCCTGATAGTTTTCAAATTTGTCCTTGGAGGAATCAAATTTTTCAACGTTCTCCCTTACCTCAAACTGGATGGCACCTGCACCAAACGCTGTGGGATCGTCGTTTTCCACCAGGCAGCGCCCACTATCATCGAACGACCAGCCGGATACCGGGATCTTCGTCATGATCTTGACCTTCACATCGTCTTTTGCAAACTGGGCGATTTCCACGGAGAAGTCCTTCATCTCGGCGTTTGCAGACGCTGCCTTGTTTGCCTCGGCGGCCTCGGCCTTCACGATGTCCAGATACTTTTCTATGGCTTCTGTGCCGGAGAAGCCGCTGGTGTTGTACGCACTCACCGTATAAACGCCCGACTCGTTTTCCTTGAAATTGACGTAGATGAAATGGGAGTCGTCGTCCTCAGAGATCCATTTGTAGTAGCGGTAGTTTGCCTTCATGTGGTCGCTGTACTCTTCCTTGACGAACTGACCTTCCACGCCGAAGTAAGCAACAATATCATCGTAAGTAGCGTCAAAAATATTATTATTGACCTCGTTCATCCAGACGTAGCCCTTCTGCACCTGCTCTTCCGTTACGATGCCGTCTCCGCCGGAGGCCATCGCGTCCGTCGGGGTGAGCGGAGCGCCTTCTGTCGGAACAGCTTCCTCCGGCGCATCTTCTCCGATGGCATCCGGCATGGACTTGCCTGCGTCAATCAGAGGCAGATACCAGTCGGTATAGCGGTAGGGATATGTATCTTCCTCCATGTCATCCCAGTAGAGTCCCCACGGGCGCAGATAGATGTCGTAGTGGAACTCGTCATCGCCATCTTCATAGTCGCCGCTGATCCAGATCATGTCGTCATGGTCCAAAAGGCCGGGGTCAACGATCCAGTCGGCATGCTCCAGGGCCACGTTTGTGAACCAGCCGCCCTCGGACATCACCGTGCCGTGCTCGCCGGTTCCGGCTTCGCTCAGACTGACCTGCGCGGAAGCCATGGGTTCGGACCTCGTGTAGTCCTCGTCCCAAAGCGTGATCGTGCCAGTGTAGTCCGTGCCGATGTCAATGACGCCGCAGACATCCCACCATTTTCCCTCCATGCTCTCGTAGTAGCCATAACAGCCGCTCATCTTCCACCAGCCGTACCATTCGCCGTTCCACCAGTCGAGCAGTGCATCGCCAGTCTCGGCTGGATCGGAGGTCAGCGTGCTGTCAACGGGCGGTTCACCGCCGGTCGTATCAGCTGCGGGAGTCTCACGATTCAGTGAGGATGGGTCGATGGTGATCTTGCCGCTTTTCTTGCCGAGGAACTGCTCGAAGGTTGCCTCGACTGGACTGGTCGTGTCCTGAAGCAGATATGCTGTCCGGACTTCCACCGTTGCGCCCGGAGCGACGTCTGTAAACTGGCCTTCTATCACGGTTTCAAAGGTGTCGTAGTCGGCAAAGACGGTTGCAGCTTCCAGTTCTACGCCGTTTTGCATGAGCGTTTCATCGACGCTCCAAAGATACGACGCATTCTCCTTGCCGTTGTTTGTGAAGTCCAGTGTCAGAACGATTGCGTCATTTCCGTCCGAATCTTCCATGATGCACGCGCCCTTGTAGAGCAGCTCATAGTCACCGAGCTTGATCAGATTGGAGTCTTTCGCCTTATCTTTGCCGCAGGCGGTAAGGCTGCTGAGCAGCATCACAACTGCAAGAAGCAGGCATAGAAGCTTGGTCTTCGTCTGTTTCATAATTCCCTCCCAATATCCTTCAGGGACGCACAAATCTGCCGATCAACAGAAAATAACATATAATTCCAGAAAAACAACAGTGCATACCTGAGACATTTTGCTTTCCTTATTTCTTTTCGTGCTGGATAAGATTCCCATCCTTGTCGGTGAACTTGCCGCAGAGAATCTTGATAAAGTCAACAAGGTACCCGATGCCGAACAGACCTGCCGTCAGCGTATAAAGAATACCCGTGCCGATCTTGCCGACATAGTAGCGGTGGACGCCAAGCCCGCCAAGGAAGAGGCAGAGCAGGAATGTTGTCATCCAGTCCTTCGTTTCGGCCGGAACCTCCGGCGCGACATAGTCCTCTACTTCCTCACCGTTCAAAATCTTCTTCACGGTTTCAGTCACGGTGTCGATATAGGCGCCGCGCTCCGTTGCAAGGCCGACTGTCGCACCCTTGAGGCCCTTGCGCAATGCACTGTTCTTATCAACGCGCATACCGCCAACCGACATCTTGGCCTCCGTAATGACTGGCTGGATCCGGATGTGTGTGCCGTCCTTGAGGAAAAGCCAGAGACCAACGTCCACATTCGGTTCTTTCTCGAACGAGATGCGTTGACCGGGAATGCCGCCCTTGATCTGGAACGGCATCTGGAACGCTGCCCTGCGGGCATTGAGCTTCTCCATGATCTCCTCGAGTGTGGTGGAATAGGAAAGATCAAATTCACGGGGACTGGTCGCAAATGCGACGTCTTTCATGCTGCCGGTAAGGTTATCCATAGCGTTTTCTCCTTTCTAAAAGTCCGGTGGGTGGCTGATACGTATTGTGCTTCTATGCGGTTTATTTTTTCGTAAAAGTGCCGCTGATGCCGTAGCCGGAGTTCTCATTCATGGTAAGGCTGCTGCTGTCCACAGAGAACGTGTAAGTAGACGGTTCACTCCATGCCTCCAGCGTCACCGTGAGCTGGTCGCCGTCAATGGTATAGGTGCCGTTCTGCTTCATGTACGCATTCTCCATGGTGCATTTGCCTTTTCCGTTGAACGTCCATGTGATCACACCGTCTTCTCCGAGATCAGCAGACCATGTTCCGGCCAGCGCATCCTTGCTGCCGCAGGCGGCAAGCGTCAGGAGTGCAGCTGCAATCAGGAGTAATGCTACATACTTTCTCATTTTTAAGTCCTTCTTTCTAAATCGTCGTTTAATGGATGGTTCAGCCGTTCACCGCGCCGCCGCAGTATTCACAGCAGCCGCTTGCATCCGGCGTGGTGGTTGCGCCGCAGTAGGGGCAGGTGACTGCCATCTTGGGCGCGGCAGCCTGCTCGATCTTCTCACGCACATCCTTTCGTACCTGCGTCAGCACCTGCCGGATCTCCTCGCCGAGCTTTTTGCAGTTGCGGTACTCGACGTTGGTTTCGGGGTTGCATCTTGCCGGCATGCCCGGGCGTGCCGAGGGCGGCGGCGTAATGTCTATAGAGCTGGAGTTGACCTGAAAGCGCATTTCGTTGAAGTAGGGGTTGTTGACAAAAATAGTGATATAAAAATCATAGGAATATTCATAGCGCGGCGGATTGTAGCTGACCTCCTTGCCGTCCTTATCCTCGCGCTTGAGCTCCGAACGGCTCTCGTCAATATCAAGATTGCAGCCGGTCACGTCTGCAAAGTCCAGAACATCCGGGTTGGCCTCCTGCAAATCTCTTGCTCTTGTTACCATAAACTTTCCCGCGTCCTCGTCCAGAAGCACCTTGGTGTTCGTGCCGAGCGTCCGGGTGGTGTGGAACGCCGCAACCTTCTGCCGGTTTTCCTCACGGTAGGCAAGCTGCGCCTTGATCTCCTCGACGGTGCTGCTGCGCCGGTCAGAGAACCACGGCGAGAGCTTTTTGGCACAGTTTTTGCAGAGATTCCCGTTTTCCAGCTTGCGGTTGCCAAGTAAGCCGATCTTTTCCCCGCAAATATCGCAATATTTCTTATCGAACAGTCCCATATATGTACCAATCTCCTTTGTATCTGTTTCTCAAACTATGCGGCGTACTGTGCATCTGCCTTGGAATTGAGCACCGCGCCGTAGATGTACAAAGCCGGAACGGCCACGCCCGTCAGAACGCTTGTGACGCTAAACTCGCCGCCGTTGACCAGATTCATCACGATGCTCAAGACGCTGAATACAGCCACGATTGCGCCCCATACGATGAGCCCGCCTGCTTTTTCGCTGCGCTTGCTGTGCTTGACGCCTTTGATTCCGGCGATCAGCTGGCAAATCCCTCCGATCAGTGTCAGAAACAGTGCTGCCCAGTAGGCAAATGTCAGACCAGATGCTGCGCCGAGTCCCGCCGCCAGCGCACCCAGTCCACCGACAAGCACACCCGCAATGATGGAGAATACAGCGGCAATGATCATCAGAATGCCAGTGACCTTCAAAAACTTGTGTCCATTCATAATAAATCCTCCTCGCTTCCTTGTTGTTTGCTTTTTTATTCCGCAGGGCGTCTGGCTCCGCACTCTGCGCAAAATACGCTACTGCCATTCGGCATCCCGCACTCCGGACATTTCCATCCGCCGTCCGGCGCAGGTCTTGAGAAAATCCCGGCCTCTGTTTCCTCGGCAAACGCTACCAGGAGGGTAAAGATGCTCTGTGCGCTCTCGCCGCAGTAGTTGTTTGTGAAACCCTCGCTGCCGTCTTGCCATGTCGCGGAAATGCAGCTATTCTCCGCGCCGTCCGGGCTGGCGCTGGGGTGGTAAACCGGAAGCTCCAGTGCGCGAAGCTCCTGTCCGATGCTGCTGAAATACGCCTGCGCCTTCTCCGGCTCGACGGCGATGTTCTGCCTGAAAATAGGCTTACCGTCGCCATCCTGATACCGGTAGGAGAAAAGCATCTGCTTCTCCGCTCGGGATGGCAGCGTCCGCTCATCGAGAAGGAAGCTGAAGCAGTCACGCGCAGACGAGGCGTTTTGCTCCCAGTAAATTCCGACCAACTCTGCTGTTTCGCGCACCTCACGCTGCTCTGTTTCAAGCTTGGATGCAGCATACGCTTCCTCGGCAATACCCAGAACCAAGGCCTCCAGTGCCTCCGCATGGCTGCCGCTGAGCTTTTGGGTCTCATCCCCGTCATCGGTGCGCCAAACGATCCGGATCTCGCTGTCAACTTCATCATAGCTGTCAGAAGACGGTTTTCTGTACGCCGGAAGATCCGACTCTGCCAGCACATTCTGAAGCTCAAACCACTGTACCCATGTGAGCTGCCAGGGAATCGGGTTGGAAAATGCGTCCATCTGGCTTTCTCTTATCTCGTCGCCGCCGGATTGGCTTGGGAACCAGCCGATCAGCAGCGGCATATCGTTCTCCTGATAAAATTTCAGTGAAAAGCTGCGATAGAAATTCCTGTGGTTCTGCCGCCACTCAAATTCCACCAGATCCTTGCCCGCGCTGTATGCATCCGGGTTTTCCATCCTGCCTTCATCTTGAATCCGGCTTCCGATAAAAAATCTGTACAGCAAAACGCCTGCCAGTGTGATAACTGCAATCACCGAGACGATGATCAGAGCAATTTTCAGTGCTTTTCTCACTTCAAATCGCCGTCGTCAAACGGATCGCCGCATTCCGGGCAGAACTTGCCGGTCGCCGTCGCACCGCAGGAGCATGTCCAGCTTCCAGCGGCAGGCGCAGGGGCAGGCTTGGGCTTGCCGCAATTCGGGCAGAACTTGCCGGTGATGCCGCTCTGGCCACAGGCGCACGTCCAGCCTGCCGCAGCGGGGGCTGCCTGCTGCTGCGCCCCCATCTGATAGAGGCTCTGCGCGTTCACGCCGCCGGCCTGCCCTGCCATGTTCATGCCCATGAAGGCCATGGCCGGGCCGGCATTCTGGTTGTTAGCCGCAGCCTGCATGGCACTGGCCTGCGCGCCGACCAGATGCGCCGCCGCTCTTGTCGGATCCATAAAGGCTGCATTGCGCTGCAGTTCCTTGAGCATGGCCTCGTCTTCCTCGCTCGCTTTGACGGACGAAACACCGAAGGAAACGATCTCAAGGCCGCGCAGATTGCGCCATTTCGACGAGAGTACGTCGTTAAGCGCGTCTGCCATCTCCATTGTGTGTCCTGGGAGTGCGGAATAGCGGATGCCCTGCTCGGAGATCTTGGCAAAAGCGGGCTGCAGCGCGGTCAACAGTTCGGTCTTAAGCTGGCTTTCGAGACGGTCGCGGGTGTAATCCCCGCTGACATTGCCGCAGACATTCGTATAGAACAGAATTGGGTCGCAGATGCGGTAGCTGTACTCGCCAAAGCATCGGATGGCGATATCGATGTCGATACCGGCGCGCTGATCAACCACACGGAACGGGACGGGAGAGGGCGTGCCATATTTGTTGCCGATGAGTTCCTTCGTGTTGAAGTAATACACGCGCTGATCCTTGGGTGCCTCGCCGCCGAAGGTGAAGCGCTTGCCGATGTTCTTGAAGGTGTCGAGAATGTTTTTGCCTAACTTGCCGTAAAACAGGGACGGCTCGGTTGAGGCGTCATATTTGAATTCGCCCGGCTCCGCGCAGAACTCCGTGACCTTGCCCTGATCGACAATGACCATGCACTGGCCGTCGGCGACGGCGATCACTGAACCGTTGGAGATGATATTGTCTGAACCTCTGGTGTTGCTGCTGCGGCCGGAGCTGCGCTTCTGACCCTTGACGGCCATGACGTTTTCCGGAAGAGAATCACAATAGAAATACTCAAGCCACTGATCGGCCATTACGCCGCCCGCAGCGCCGAGTGCTGCTTTGATAAGTCCCATTTTGATTACGCTCCTTTTCTGATCTTTGATAAACGGAATAGTCTGAAGGTTTTATACCAGTGTTTTCAGGATACCATAGTTTGACGTGTTCGGCAATCAATTTGTTCCAAATTCATGAAAAATCACAAATTTGCGCAGAAAAAACCGAATGGGCAGAAAAGAAAAAGTGACCATAGGCAAGGAATCTTGAATTTGATATTATTATATCGAATTATAGTGTTCTGTGCAAACGGCGTGCAGGCGCTTCATAAAAAAGGAAAAGGAGCCGGATCATGCAGTTTTTTCAGTGCGCCTGTTATCTTGCCGGACTTGGCGTTTTGAGTTTTGTGCTCGGACGGCTCGTTCCGAAGACGTGGTTCGACTATACGCGCTTTCCCTATCGCACGTTTGCGTTTGAGCGGAACGGGAAGCTCTATGAGGCGCTGCGCGTTTCGCGCTGGCAGAGCCGAGTGCCGGATATGAGCAGGCTGTTTTCAAAGCTCATGCCGCCCAAGAAAATGCCCGCCCGTCCGGACGAGCAGACGCTGCTCGTCATGATCCGCGAGACGTGCGTGGCAGAGG
>ERZ779660.1460-NODE-1460-length-11899-cov-2.439970_pt1 | contig 11899 bp, 9 predicted proteins | sample MGYA00511906_ERZ779660 | MGnify/ENA primary metagenome ERZ779660 (study PRJEB29588, sample SAMEA2156906) | human gut metagenome | biome: human gut; feature: human-associated habitat; material: faeces | place: Denmark | collected 2008/2010 ... | reverse complement strand
CTGGAAGTTCTGCTCGCGATTCCTTCGGCGCAAGACGCCTGCGGAATGGAGATTAGAATGGAAGAAAACGAAGGAAAAGAGAAAAAGCAGAAGAAAAAAATGCAGCCGAAGCGCTGGCTTGCCGGTTTTCTGGGCATTTTTCTGGCGGGACTTGCAGGATGCATGGCACTGGTGATCTGGGTCGATCCTTTTTTTCAGTATCATAAGCCCCTTGCGTGGTTCCCGTATCTGGTGGATAACCAGGTCAATCAGAATCCGGGATTGGCAAAGCATATGGATTACGATGGTATTTTGATCGGTTCCTCGATGACTGCAAGCTTTAACACAGACTGGTTTGAGGAGCTGATGGGAATGAAAACCCAGAAGCTTTCCTATAACGGTTCTTATCCGAAGGATCTGTCCAACATCATGCAGCTGGTATTTGACGCAAAGGGCGATCAGGTCAAGGCTGTGTACATGGCGGTGGATCAGTCCACATTTTCAGCAGATCCGGAGGAGACCAAGTTCCCGGTTACAGATTATCTGTATGATGATAACGTGTTCAATGATGTTCCATATCTGTTGAACAAGGATGTGCTGCTGGATTACATTCTGCGCCCTTTGGCGGATCGAAAGGATGCGTCGGACTGGGCGGAGCTGTATAAGCCGTGGTGGACGGATGAATATTATAACAAGGCAAACGTGCTGATGTACTACGAGGCGGCAGAGGAAAAGCAGGAAGAGGAAGCGCTTGCGGCGGATTATTTTAAGGATGCGGTTGAGGAAAATCTGCAGAAAAATATTCTTCCGTATATTGAAGCCCATCCGGAGACGGAGTTTTATATTTTTTATCCCCCCTACAGTATTCTGTTCTGGAACGATGTAACGCGGGAAAAGGAGCTGGAGGCGGTCATTGGCAGACTGGAATATATGACGGAACGATTGTTGAACTATGAAAATGTCCATGTGTTCAATTTTCTGGGAAAAGAAGATATTATCTGTAATCTGAACAATTATGCGGACTATATGCATTATCATAAAAATGTCTGCCGGTATATCACGGAGTGCTTTACAACCGGTGAAAATGAACTGCATCCGGAAAATTATGGGCAGGCGTTTGATGAGATCAGGACACTGACGATGAGTTATAATTACCCTGCGATCTGGGACGACTGGTACGACACAACACCGCGGTATGGGGAGGAATAAAGATTGAAAAATAAAATTTTTCAATCGCGAGATTTGTGTCTGCGCGCTTGACACAAACTCGGCATGCGCAAAAAAACGTGCGCAGAAATGAGAGGAAAATATGCTGCAGAAAGCATTGGGATGTCTGTTTGTGTTTGGAATTGCCCCGGTCGGGATCGGCGGACTTTGGACAAAAGGAATTGGGCAGAAAAGAGAAAAGATTTTGAACCTGTATCTGGCAGGTTTTTTGAGTGAGCTGGCGGTGTTTCAGCTGATCGCTGTGCCGGTGATGGTAAAAGAAGTTTATGGGATGAACCTGCTGGTATATCTGACAACTGCGGTTTTTGCAGTGTTGGCTGCGACGGGATTTATCTGGACGCTTCTGCGGGAACGAGACTTGCGGAAGCGGACTGGGCGGAATGAGGACGTGAATCAGCAGCAGGCGGGGCAGGCGCAAGCGTGCAGTCTGCGAAAATCGACGATTTCGGGCACTGGTAACGGAGCACGGAACCGCATACGGCGAACGGCAGTTCAAAATCCGGAGCGTCTGCTTTTCTGGCTGCTGTTTTTGGCATCAGTGGGATATCAGATGTACATGGCCTTTGCCTATGCATCCTTTGACGGGGATGATGCGTATTATGTAGTTCAATCTGTGTTGGCGGATCAGACCGGCGTATTGAACCGGATTCGTCCCTACACTGGACTTTCTACGGACTTAGATATCCGTCATGCCCTGGCTACGCTGCCGCTGTGGATTGCTTATGTGGCGCGGATGACAGGCATTCATGCAACGATTGTGGCGCATACACTGCTGCCGCTGATTTTTATTCCGCTGACCTATTATGTGTTTGTTCAGATCGGCAGAAAGCTGTTTTCCGATGGCTCTGTAAAGCTTCCGATTTTTCTGACGCTGGTTTCCATTATGCAGATCTGGGGGAATATTTCGATCTATACGAATGAAACCTTTTTCCTGACGCGGACCTGGCAGGGAAAATCAGTGCTGGCAAACCTGATCTTGCTGGTGGAGCTGTGGCTGATGTTGGAGCTATGTGCGCGGGAAAAAAACGGGAAAAGGCAGGAAGAAACGGGATCGCAGCTGCCCTACTGGCTGCTGCTTGCAGTCAATCATATCGCAGCGGCGATGATGACGAGTATGGGTGCGTTTCTGACAGCACTGCTGTTCGGCATTACGGCACTTGTGGCAGCGATCCGATACCGGAGCTGGTCAATTTTGTGGAAAACGGCGTTGTGCTGCATTCCGAATGTGATTTATCTGGCGTTGCTGCTGGTTTTGTAAGTGAAAGATGGCAGTTTGCAAAACACCTGTGAACTGCATCGATAGGAGAGATTGCGTTGAAAGAGATTGTGACAATTTTTCAGAATTACTGCGGCAGCGGCTGGTATCCGGTACTTTTTCTGGCTGCGCTTTTGTATTTGCTGGTGACAGAAAAGAAAAAACAGATCCGTGTGGTGCTGGTGGAAAGCTCTCTGGTGATCACGGTTTTATTCTTTCTGCCGTTTACAAAGACGGTAATGAATCTGCTGGGCGAAGGAGAAACCTATTACCGGATTTTGTGGCTGCTTCCCATGGCGGTCGTGATCGCTTATGCGGGGATCCGGTTGTTTGGAAAGCATTACCGGATCGGCTTTGTTGTTTTGGCGCTGGTGCTGGTGTTGACCGGAAAATCGGTGTACAACAGCCCGTATCTGTCAAAGGCGCAGAACCGGTATCATATTCCAAATTCCGTGATCGCGATCTGCAACGAGATCATGCCGGCGGAGGAGGAAGAGCGGGTCTGGGCGGTATTTCCGCAGGAGCTGATCTACTATGTGCGGCAGTATACCTCGGAGGTGCAGATGCCGTACGGGCGGGAAATGCTGGAGGCGTCCTGGGAGTGGAACTGGGACACGCATCCGATTTATAAGATCATGCGGGAGGATACGATTGATCTGGATGCGCTTTCGCCGCTTTTGACGGAGTACAACTGCCAGTATCTGATTTTGAACAAGAGTGTTCCGTATACCGGCGATCCGCAAAAAAACGGACTGACGAAAATCGCGGATATTGAAGCATATGAGCTGTACCGGAATGAAGCGGTGGAGATTGCGAAGAAGAAAACCGCTCCGGTTACCTGTGGAAATCCTGTTGCTTAGTTTATGGCGGGGAGTACCATGTACGGGGGAAGAGTGGTTGAGATGAGGAAAACATAAAATGAAATCAGCAGACGATAAATATAACCCAAAAAGTTGTCGATTCAGTAAAGAATGGATGTTTCTGCAGGCATTTTTGACTGCACTTGCGCTAAATACAGAACTTGGAGTAGCAAATGATGAAATAGATGGAATCAGCAATGTCCTTTTGGCAAGGCTTTATGCACTGTTTGCTCAGATTGAGTTCGGAATTCGTTCCAGGGGATTTTTCCTGACTGTGCTGACGGCGGCATTATTTGTTGGATATATGTGGATTTCACAAAAAAAGCATTTTTTTTCGACAGAGAAGCATGCTGCTTTAGCAGCGTTTTTATCTGCGATGTACACTGGTGGTATGGCGTATTGGTACGGAGGAAGTCTTTCCCTTCTGTACTCCTTTCAGATCAACAGGATTCGCAGTATAGTACTGCTTGTCGGGATGTACTTTTTTTACCTTCATGCGATCGAGGGGATGCATTACATGCTGCATAAAAAGACCGAAAATGCAGGAACAGTTGCAGAAAAAAAAGGGAAATGGGTATCCATGTATCAGAAATCTTCTTTTTGGATAACCTGGGGTATCCTGATGCTGGCATGGCTTGTTCATCTGATTTTAAGGTATCCAGGTGCGATGAGTTATGATAACTGGGCACAGCTGCGGTATTATTATGGATTTGAAACATACACGACAGCTCAGCCGATTTTCCATACCTGGCTGTTTGGCAGTTTTATTCGACTTGGTGTAAAACTCGGGAGTTCGAATGCCGGTTTATTTTTATTTGTCCTGATGCAGACCCTGATTATGTCTGCTGTTCTTGCATGGACACTGGAACTGATGAAGCGCTGGAATACAGTTGCCTGGCTTAGAAAACTGACCTTCGCGGTTTATTGTGTTGCACCGTATTTTGCAGGCTATGCGGCTTTTCCAATTAAAGATTATTTATATACAGCTTTTCTGGTGCTTCTCGTTTGTCTGATGGCAGAATGGATGATTTTGCGTGGTCAGTTTTGGCAACATATCGGGAAAAATGTGCTTTGGATTGTCGGAACTACGCTGATGATTCTTTGCCGAAAAAATGGGATTTATCTGTATTTTGTTGTTGCAACAGTGGCTCTTGTACAGATACAGATGGGTTTACATAAAATGAAGAGTGCAAAGGATACGGCAGATTCTCGCCAATCGGAAGCAGATAAAAGGGAAAAAAGTGCAGCATGGAAGCAGTGGATGCGTACAGCTGGCAGAAAATTGATTGTGGTGTGCCTACCGTTTGTTCTGGTATTTGTTGTGGAAGGAATTATTACACAGGTTTATCATGTGGAAAAGGATTCTCCGAAGGAAATGTTTTCGCTGCCGTTTCAGCAGACAGCGCGCTATGTAAAAGAATACGGGGATGAGATATCGGAGGAAGAACGTGAAATTATTGCAAAGGTGTTGGATTACGATTCCTTGGCAGAAATTTATGAACCGATGACAGCCGATCCGGTAAAAACAACTTATCGTTCTGGTTCGGCGGGGGATCTTACTGCATATTTCAAGGTGTGGCTGAAAGAATTTTTCCGACATCCGCTTTGCTATGTAGAAGCAACCTGGAATCAGAATTATTATGTGTTTGCGCCCTATGTGGATAACGTGGTTTATAATAAGAATTGTCTGGTTGGTTCGGAATTGGAATATGACAAGGAATACTATAGCTGGCTGAATTTCCAGATCCCCGAAAAGATGGAGGGCTTAGCGAATGTCACAGTAAAGCTTTACAGCCTGCTGACGACAGCGCCGGTTATCGGGATGTTCAGCAATGTGGCATTCTATGTGATTCTGATGTTTGTATTACTGCATTTTATACGGCTGGAAAAAAATAAAAGAGCATTCTTCGTAATGCTTCCTGCGGTGATTTCGTTTTTGTTTGTGTTGTTGGCACCGCAAATTCAGGGGCAGCCCAGGTACGCGTTTCCGATCATTTATACGATGCCGTTAATGATTGCGTTTTATCAGAGGACTGGAAAAGCATGATTGCAGCATGTCGGACAGCATATCGGACAACGGCACTATCAGATGTTGCCGAATAAAATAAAAGAGTAAACAATAGAATGCACGCTCTGCGAGCATTCTATTGTCATGAATAACAAACCGGGAGCCTGCGCAGTGTGCACAGGCTCCCGGTTTTTATGCAAGATCCATTTACTGTTTAAATACTTTTCCAAACCGCTCTGCGATTTTTTCACGACCCTTTTGGTTCAGATGATATCCGTCCGTCAGGCAGTCGGTATCCTCCATTGTGATCGCACCGTAGTAGTTGTCGATAAAGGATACGCCGTTTTTGCGGCAGGCTTCGACTTCCCAGTTGAGGTAATCGACCATCGTGCCGTTGCCGAGATCATCGCGGTCGATATCGATGGTTTTGCCGTTTGCATCCGTGAAGGTGCCGTAGGGCTGGGAGAGCAGATAAATGCGGATATGCGGGCATTGCTCCTGAAAAAGCTTGATTGTCGCGGTTAAAGCACCGTAAACGGTCGTCAGGTTTTTATCGTTTGCCTCGTCGTAAACCGTGCGGTCGTCCCTGTAGTCCTGCAGGTCATAGAGGATCACGAGGTCGTCCACCTTGGAAAGGTCAACGCTCTTTAAAGTTTCGAGCGCCTGCGCGGCAGCTTCGGAATTCATCTGCGGGACGATGACGTCCATTAGGTCGAAATTCTGGTTGAGCAGAGCAGCCGCAACCCAGTAAAGGCTGACGCCATCCAGCGGATAGCTGTTGTCAAATTCCTGATGCTTCATGGAAATGGAGCTTCCGGGGAACGCGGCGTTTAAAATGGTCGCATTTGCGGATTTTTCCATCAGGGCAGCCAGACCGGTGTCGGATCGATCATCGGACAGAAGGTCGTTTCCGAGGGCAAGAACGGTGGTTACCCCGTCATCCTCATGTCCTTCGAGCATTTCCGGATCAAGAGGCTGGAGATAATCCATAACCTCAACATCGAACTCTGTAGTCGTTTCGTTTGGGTTATAATCGGACTGACGGCCGCGGTTCCAGAGAAACAGCCGGACAATCGTTACAACGAGGATGATAGAAAAGACGATGACGAAAATCACATGTCCGGACGGACGCCCGGAGCTGGAAGAACGACGCCTCCTTTTACGGCTTTTTGTATGGGAATGGGTATGCTTTGAATGCTGATTTGGTCTGCTGTTTTCTGCGGTAGAATTATTTTCTTTCATAAAAAATCTGAACTCCTTATGGTTTACTGTCAATTTTGACCGGTAAAAAGTCGTTTTGATACATTCATCTTAGCATTCAGCCACACAACTGTCCAGACAGGGGTCAAAAGATTCAAAATAATTTAAGAATCTTAAATCTTCCTAATCCGTGAGAAAGATGATATACTGGAGCAACAGCGAGTCAACATGCTTGCATGATTGACGAGCGGCGACAGTAGCCCATGAACGAAGTTTATGGGCGGATGGGCGAAAGCCGGTAACAAACGAACAGCCTGCGTAAGCAGGCAAAAAAGCACGTTAGCGCGGGTTCGTGAGTGCACTTTCGGCGACCAAAAAGGAATTTTTATATGAAAAAGAAACTGAATTTACGGGATTTTGCCATCCTGCAGCTTGTCGTGCTGATCTACACCAGCTCCACGGTCATCAGCAAAATCGCAGCGCAGTCCGCGGAGAGCGGAAACGGATGGACATTTTTGCTGCTCTACGGAGCAGAAATCGGAGTGCTGGGCATCTATGCGCTTTGCTGGCAGCAGGTCATCAAACGGGTGGAACTGTCTGTGGCGTATGCGAATCGGGCGATGGCGCTTTTGTGGTCCCTTTTGTGGGCGGTATTACTGTTCGGGGAGCAGATTACGGTGAAAAAACTCATCGGCGTCGGACTGGTGCTTGCCGGGACGCTGATTATCAACGGAGGAAAGGAGCAGGAAAATCATGATTGATTATCATTACTTCTTTCTGATTGGATCCGTGCTTGTTGCGGCGGTTTCCCAGGTTTTATTAAAAAAAGGTGCCCTGCATCATTATGACAGCTGGATTCGGGAATATTTGAATCCGTGGGTGATCACGGGTTATATTTTGATGTTCGGCTCCGTGTTTTTAAGTATTATGGGACTTCGGGGCGTGGATTTTTTCAACGCCCCTGTCATTGATTCGCTGGGCTATGTATTGGTTCCGGTCTGCGGTGCGGTGTTTTTTCATGAAAAGCTGACTGCTCGCAAATTAGTGGGAATATGCTGCATAGTTCTGGGAATGACTGTGTTCTACCTTTGAGGTCAGCTGCAGCCATTTTGCATAATCGTAGGAGCGGCGCACATCTGCGGTGCAGGCGGCAAGCTCCGCCGGATCACCCAGACGGTCACGGAAGGCACGTCGGTCTGCCGGGGCGAGATTGACATATTTCAGATAGGAAATCTTGAGTTCATTTAAATGGCCGCGGCAGGCGGGACAGTATTTTTTGTGCCCGTTCAGCATGTGGATTCGTTTACAGTGACGGCAATAATGGATGTACATCATAAGCGTAACTCCTTTCTTTTGGGTGACAAAAGTCTTTGTCCGGATAAACATATTGTGCCATTTAGACAAAAAATACACAACGAAAAAACGTTTACATTTTTCGACAGGAAAGCTGGCAGGAGGGAATCAGTGGAGGAACAGCATAAGAAGAAAAAAACGGGAAGTGCCAAAAAAACGGCTCCCAATGGGATAAAAGATAGAAAGAGCGTATCAGAACAGAAAAAAAAGGCGCAGCGCGCAGAACGTATTCCCGAGCGGAAAAAGTCGAACTGGGACGATGGAGAATTTCTTGACGACTGGGACGAGGTATCCGGCAAAACAGCAGCGCACAGCAATAAGCGCCGCGTGAAAAAGCCTGCCGGAAAAAGCAGTCAGACCTTTCATGAAAAAAGCAGTCAGAACCGCACTGTAAAGCACTCTGCGTCCGCATCGACCGCAGCATCCGGCAGAAACCGAAAACGCCGCTCTGCCAGAAAAGAGCCGATGGCGGCGCTGGATATCGCGATTGCTCTGACGGGCGTGCTGGTTTTGGCGGCGGCAGCGTTTACGACATCGATGTATCTGGGACGAAACGAGCAGAATAAGCAGATGGAGGCGGTGGCTGCAGTCGGGAAAAATCTGGAAGCGATCGGGATGTCCGGGGAAGAGGTCCTGTCGGCGGTCGCTGTCGCAGCGCAGAACGTCTCGGAGGAGGTTTCTGAAGAAGAGACGACGGAGACGGAAACCGGATATGAGGAAAAGGATCTGGAAGCCAATGTCGACGTTATTTTAAAGCTGTCTTCGATGCAGAAGGATATGAAAATTAAATTCGCGGACAAAAACTCCGGTAAGCTGATAGGAAATCAACCCTTTACCGTAAAGCTGGAGGGCGCGTCGAGCCAGAACGCAAAGGATGACGACAAGGACGGCATAATTTATTTAAAAGACTTAAAAGCAGGCGATTACGTCGTTACCGTGACCGGACCGGATGAAATCAGCGGCAGAAAAGCAGCCGGAATTTCCGGGCGAGTGACGGTAAAGGACAAGATTGAGTATAAAAAGGTCGACGTGACGGACGAGATCAAAAAGGAGTCGGAGATCAACGTGGCGAAAGAGGATACCGCGATTGCACCGGCAGTGGAATCGGTTCTGCAGGATACTGTGGAATGGGTTGAGTCCACCAAAACACCGGCAGGAAACGGACAGGAATATGAAGAGGTCGGCAAGTCCGATATCCCGGAGCCTGCCCAGGCAAGACTTCTGGAGCCGGAGATAAAATACGCATATTTTGCAAAGGAAACGCAGATCGCCGTTTTCAATCAGCCCAGGGAGGAATCCCCTGCGGAGAGAGAGAACACGCCGCCTTCGGAGAGCGAGTCTTCCTCCGAGAGCGAAAGCACAAAGCCGTCCGAGAGTGAAAGTACAAAGCCGACCGAGAGCGAATCGGAATCCGGAAGCAGCAAGCCAACGGAAAGCGAGAGCACGAAGCCGGCCGAGAGTGAAAGTACAAAGCCTTCGGAAAGCGAATCTGCAACTGAAAGCAGCACTGCAGCGACAGAGCCGACGAAAACGCCGGAAACCAAGCCGGAGGAGATAAAGGTCAAGAAGATCACGATCTCAGGCTCTGCAACGGTTGAGGTCGGACAGACTGTTTCCCTTTCTGTAACGGTATCGCCGGACAATGCAGCGAACAAGTCCGTTCGCTGGGAAATCGTTTCCGGAAAAGAGTTTGTCTCGGTGGATGATAAGGGAACGGTAAAAGGCGTAAAAGCCGGAGAAGCGAAGATCAAAGCGGTCGCGCAGGACGGCAGCAACGTAGAGAGCGGAATCAGCACCGTGAAGGTGACGGAGAAAAAGATAAACCGCGGCGATACAAAGACCTTATTGAAAGATAAAAACGGCAACCAGCTGTACTGCAAGGACGGGGATACCTACCGTGAGGCAACGACGGCGGATTATTATACCAAAGACAAATTTTACCGCAAAAAAGCGAATGTGGAATATCGGTATACCGGATGGCAGACGATCGACGGAAAACGCTTTTTCTATGACAAAAACGGAACTGCTGTTACCGGCGAACAGGTGATCCAGGGCGTGAAATACACGTTCAATGGGGACGGCAGCTTAAATACGGGAACTGTGATGGGAATTGACATTTCCAAACACAACGGCAATATCGACTGGAACGCAGTCAAAAATTCCGGTGTGCAGTATGTCATCCTGCGCTGCGGCTATCGCGGCTCGGCTTCGGGTGTGCTGGTAGAGGATCAGAAGTTTAAGAGAAATATTCAGGGCGCGACGGCGGCAGGTCTGAAGGTCGGTATTTATTTCTTCAGCCAGGCGGTGAATGAAGTGGAAGCGGTCGAAGAGGCCTCCATGACGCTTTCCCTGATTAAAAATTACAGAATCACTTATCCTGTCTATATTGACGTGGAGAGCGCGAATGGGCGCGCAGACGGAATTTCCAAAGCGGCGCGAACGTCTGTCATCAACGCATTCTGCCAGACGATCCGTAACAGCGGCTACACGCCGGGACTGTATGCGAACAAAAACTGGCTGACGGAAAAGATCAATACAGGCGCCCTTGGCGGCTGCAAGATCTGGCTGGCGCAGTATGTTGCTGCACCGACCTATGGAGGACGTTACGAGATGTGGCAGTATTCGTCGAGAGGGTCGATTGCAGGAATCAAAGGAAATGTTGACTTAAACGTAAGCTATATGGGTTACTGATATTGTGACAAAATTTGATACGGACAGGGCGCTGCAGTCTGCAGGATATCCGTAAACTGCAGCGCGCATTGCCGGGAATGGCGGCAATGCCGTATTTTCCTGTTGGAAAAACACGGAAAATATGGTACACTGGAAAAAAATCAGGATTATGGGATTTTGCGTCCTTTTGCGCAGAATCGAAAAGGAGAAGAGGCATGAGAACCTATCTTGTTACCGGAGGAGCGGGGTTTATCGGTTCCAATTACATTCACTATATGTTCCGCAAGTATGACAACGAAATCCGCATCATCAATGTGGATGCGCTGACCTATGCGGGCAATCTCGAGAACTTAAAGGATGTTGAAAACCGCGATAACTATACCTTCGTAAAAGCAAATATCTGCGATAAAGAAGCGATTGCAAAGATCTTTGCAGAAAACGATATTGACCGCGTAGTGCATTTTGCAGCGGAAAGCCATGTAGACAGAAGCATCAGGAATCCCGAGGTATTCGTACAGACCAACGTGCTGGGTACTGCCGTGATGTTAAACTGCGCAAAGAACGCGTGGGAGCTTCCGGACGGCACCTTTAAGCCGGGCAAGAAATTCCTGCATGTTTCGACGGATGAAGTATACGGCTCTTTGAGCGAAGACGGCGGCTATTTCTATGAGACAACCCCCTATGCGCCCCACAGCCCGTATTCTGCCAGCAAGGCAGGATCTGATATGCTTGTAAAAGCGTATATGGATACCTATCATTTCCCTGCAAATATCACAAACTGCTCTAATAACTACGGCCCTTACCAGTTTCCGGAAAAGCTGATTCCGCTGATCATCAACAATGCGCTGCACGGCAAGAAGCTTCCGGTATACGGCGACGGCAAGAACGTCCGCGACTGGCTGTATGTCGAAGACCACGCAAAGGCCATCGACATGGTGCAGGAGCAGGGCAGACTGTTCGAAACCTACAATGTAGGCGGTCATAATGAAAAGACCAACCTCGAAATCGTGAAGTTAACTATTGCCACTATCCACCGATTGATGACGGAGAAACCGGAATATCGTGAAGTTCTGAAGAAGAAAGTGAAGGATGAAGACGGTCAGATTGATATCAGCTGGATTAATGAAGACCTGATAACCTTCGTGAAAGACCGTCTCGGCCATGACCAGCGATATGCCATTGATCCGGCAAAGATCACTGCCGCTTTAGGCTGGTATCCCGAAACGAAATTCGAAGACGGTATCGTGAAGACTATCGAGTGGTATCTGAATAATCAGGACTGGGTGGAAGAAGTAACCAGCGGTGATTATCAGCACTATTACGAGAAGATGTACGCGAATAGATAAC
>ERZ779660.1446-NODE-1446-length-11962-cov-86.484337_pt1 | contig 11962 bp, 8 predicted proteins | sample MGYA00511906_ERZ779660 | MGnify/ENA primary metagenome ERZ779660 (study PRJEB29588, sample SAMEA2156906) | human gut metagenome | biome: human gut; feature: human-associated habitat; material: faeces | place: Denmark | collected 2008/2010 ... | reverse complement strand
TTTTTGGGTTAGCATCTGCACAGCACTCCACAGGGTTTGTCGGGTGCGCCAAAAAAGTACAATGGCTTATAACGCTTTCACAAAACGAGATGAAGCTTTTGAGCCAATATAAGAAATTACGTCAATATCTGCTTCGCCAAATGTTCATATAAACATCTGGCAGAGCAAATATTGCTTCTGTAAACGAAGTTCTGTTAGAATGTTCTGTTCTATCGACAGTTTGTTATCTATTGCAGACAACAATCGAGCATATCGTAGTTGTTCTGTATATGATGGGCAAAATACCTTGGCTTTGCCATAATCCTTGAAATATAAGTGAGGTATAGCCATACCTGTCTTATAAGGTTCAAAGTTGAATACTTTCAGCAGATAGTAAAGGTATTGGAGTGAATAGCCTTCTTTTGCTTGTAAAGTATTCAGAGTTCCTGTTGCGGAACATTTGCCTGTAACGTAGGAAACGGTTCCTACACCAGAACCATCTTTAATAATATAAACGGCTTCACCCTCTGTATTATAATTATCAAGGTAGCCAACGATGCCATTTGCGCCATAAACTGGATATACACCATGTTCACAAACATCACTTTCTTGCAGGGTTGAAGTTTTACATTCCAAGCATTCTGATAGGCAAACATTGGGCTTGTTGCTGTGAACTATCTTCTGTGCAATTCCCTTGATTAAGGACTGCAACTTGTCAATGATTTTGTTTTGGGTGACGATACGCTCGTCTATCAGCCGAAGTGACGTAGCAATTTTCTTTTGCTCTTCTTTTGAAGGAATACCGATGTAACATTCAGAGAAGTTCTTGCTATTGATAGAATATATCTTTGTTCCTTGGGCAATTCTTCTGATTTGATGATGAAATGCCGTAGAGGAAAAGACATACCCTTTATACCCAACAACTGTTTTCTGCAGGTTGTCTCTTCCGTGGATAGTATGTAATCCACAAATCACATCTTTGCCTTTAAGCTTATAGAACTCAACAGCTTTGGCAACTTCGTTTGTATCTTCTGAGGCATCAGCAAAAGCAATATCCCCTTCTTGGCAAAGTTCATAGTTTTTGGGGGTGTTGCCATTTGTGATATTAGGAAGTTTGTCTTTGCTAAGGTCTATCATAGTAGACAATCCAACATGGATTAAGCCGTAATGCAAGTTTTGAATAGCATCCGTACCATACTCCAGTTTATCCCAACTAAGGAAATTTGTTGAATAGAAATCCAATAAGTCAGAAACCTTGTACTTCTCCCACTCTCCCTGAAACTCAGGAAATCTGAGATTTGGGACATTGAGTTTGTTATGTTTGTTATTTATTGTCGTTATCATTTTTAATCCTTAATTTAAGTTCACCAATCATGGCTCAGTTACATGCCAGTTACATGGTAGTTATATGCTTTATGCCCCATTATAAAGGGGCTTGAGCTTACTTTGATGCTTTTTTGAGCCTTTCAGTTACATGCCAGTTACATGGTAGTTACATGACTTATGCCCAATATGGGATATAGTTATGCCTATTGCTACCCTCTGAGTTTTCTTCCTTTATCAGCTTAGCTTCCAAGGTATCTTTGATTATCCTTGATGCCATTGGGTAGTTTTTGTCTTCAATACCCAAACGAGCACGAAGAGATTGATTATTCATCTTCTCGTTTGAAACGTATTTTAGACAAGCGTGTTGATAACAGGCTCTTACTCGCTCTGACTTATCCAAGTCTGCGAATTTTCGATAAGAAAATACTGTCGCAGTGGTTCGGGTTTCTTGAAGTTGGAAGCGGACAGGTGGCAACTGATATAACTCCACATAGAAGATAGTTTTATCCATCCCACTGCCTTTCTCCTCACAAATACCCATTCTACGCATGATGTCAGCAAGAGAATCGTTCCTTGACTGATATTCGTCTATGAAACGTTCTATGCTGATAAGTGGTTGTCCTGGATTAGAGAACTCAATACGATCAGAATAGATTTCTATCATAGGAAAGCCCTGCTCCGCAAAATCTTGATGGATAATCATGTTTGCGGTCAACTCACGAATGGCTATTTCTGGGTACATACGAGCATCTTTTCTTAGAGCCAAGCCTATCTCTTCATTTGCAGGAAGTTGGCTGTTTATCCATGCAACCATTTCTTCAAAGCCTATGGCGTAGCCCTTATCGAAAGTTTGTTCACGAATTGTTTCAATCTTGCTTTTGCCTTTATAGACAATTACTCTGACCATTTTACGTTTCAGTCCATCGAAATCAGAAAGATGTTTGGCAAACAGAATAGCTCCAAGTTCGGTGATGCTGTAGCCAACCTCATCTTTTACAATAAGGTTTTCAGACAAGAATCTGTCCAAGATGCCATTAGTATCTTGTGGAAGTGGCAAATGCATCATGTCAAAGTAGGTCTCTGCACTAAGATAAGAGAAAACATCCTGTCCAGATAAGCCTTTCTTTAAGACAATCTTTTCCAAAGGTTTCTGACCTCCTTTCCAAATCTTAGCCTCTTTTGCAGGGAAATCCTTCAACTTGCGAGTAATCGTGCCAACTCTGATGTATGCCTCATGTAAGAAACTTACCGGGCGATTAGTTGTGGCAGGAATCTTAAATATACAGACATGACCTTTCTCCTCATAATAGAAATCGTCAATAATCTCGAAGTCAATACGAGGGTTCAAACGAGTTGACAACCAAGATTCAAGTTCTTCATTTCCAACCATTTTCTGCTTGCCATATAGGTCGGTGCCAATTATATCATGGCTTTCATCATCAACACCAAATACAATATAGCCAAATGGCATGTTGCACAAATAGGCACTATTAGACAAGGCAGAGATTCTTTCACCAATCTCCTCCTTTGAATGAAAATTGTGCTTACACTCCAGCCATTTTGTTTCTTTAGGCTTGGCAGTTAGGGCATCTATCAATTTCTTGAAATCTATATATTCCATACGACTATTCTTTTACAGGTTCAAGCAACAGCACCAATTCAGACTCAGCTATGTCGCATTTCTCAAACAAGAAGCGTAAACAACGAAGTTTACTTCTATTATCCATTGAAGTCCACAAGTATTTTTGTGGAGCAATCATTGTACAGTATCTTGTATCTGCTTGCTTGGCAGACCAGAAGAAACCTTCGGCATCATAGAGCGTATCTACGATGTCTGTGTATCGCTCCATCACAAGTTTTACAACTTGCAGAAGCATCCCTTTCCAAGTAGTTTCATTGTACTCATTGCCAAACAAACGGAAACCTTTAAGATTTCTATTTGTTGGAGAGAATGTTTCTTCGTCTAAAGAGGCTTCGTCCACTGGTTTTGGCAATGGCTTGAATGTTGTTTGTGGCAATGGATAAAGTCGCAAGAATGTTGCCACTATCTCATTGCATCGGTTCTGTAACTCCGTTTCAGTCCATTTGTTACACAAGGTAACACTTTTCGTCAAACGATACTTTGAGTTCTTATATCCAGGGTAAATTTCTTTTCCTATGGTTTTACCATCACGCTTTATCTCAAAAGCCTTATTACTTAACTCACTGTTGATACCTGTCAGAGTCAAGTTTGCAAATGTATGAAGATACTTGTCTTGTATTTCCTCAAAGTTGTCTCCAAGCATCGCTTTCCAATCACCATTGAGCGTTTGAGGCATGATATGCTCAATAGTGGCATCCTTCTTTTTCATATCGGTTGCCACATCGTTATATTCACCATGCACAGAGTTCTCCAATCGTTCAAAGAGGAAAATCTGGAATGGCTTCAACATGTGATAAGCGTCACGTGTTCTGATTGACTCCACGAATTGCATATCTCTTGGCAATTGATAGTTACCATCACGACGCATAATGTGATAAGTCAATATGTCTGAATATGAGTTGCCAAGTTCAACATTAGCAGAACTATATTCCTCTATGCTTTTCAAAACATCTTTATGCAAAGCGCAGAAAACCTGAGTAAGAGCATTACCAGGCATATTGCACACGATACGTCTTGCCAAATAGTTTTCTACCAAATCAATCACCTTGAATATCTCATCTTCTGAAAGATTGTTGGCAGAGGCATATTTCAAAAATTGTATAAAGAATACATTAGTCACATCTGTTTCTATATTACAGATGTGGCGCATCTTTTCTGAAAGTTTTGCCGTAGATAGCTTTGCCTCTGTCACTTGCTGATAGTAGTGCGCATAATCAAGCATCTTGACTAATTCTTCCTTTCGGTCATGTCCGTCCATATACTTTTTCCATTCGTAGTAGATGTTTGACTGACGGACAGGACGCTGTAACTGTTGCTGAATGGTGAGATAGTCACGCAAGAACTTTGTTGGTTGGTTCTCGGTTGCCTGTTCTATCTTTTGCCAGTAGTTTTTGAAACACATATGCTGCTCCTCTGATGTCAAAGACATCAAGAGATAGTTGCGTATCTTGTCTGCTTCAGTAAGAGCCAAGCCTGTAGAGTTCAGACTTTCGAAGATAAGCTGGGCATCATCATCACTATCTAACTCTATTGATATGATTTGCAATCGTTCTATTGCATCAAGCAATTGGTCGAAAGAGAGTGCTTGCGGTTTTCTCGTCAACAAATCATAGAAATGGCGATAGTTGCGAGTAACCTTAGAATCTTCATCAAAAGAATCTTCTTCATTGAATATCTTATCGTAAGCGATACGGTCATTCTCTATGGGAACTAACTTGATTTTACGCTCAGAGTTACAGAACTTAGCTTTTAAGAAGACTTCGTATGCTTCGTCTATTTTTGATTCTTCGCTAATCTCAATAGCACCATCTTTCACTGCTTTTATACCTGCCAACAAAAGAAGTGAAATGGTGGTCAAACGCTGTTGACCATCAATCACCAATCTATTGTAGCTGCTATCCGCAGATGATGTAACAATAGAGCCAAAGAAATGCGAACATCTGTTTGAGCGGCTTAGTTTTACCAAGTCACTAAACAATTGGTCACAGTTGTCAATCAACCAATCGTAATTACGCTGATACACAGGTATTACAAATTGGATTTTATGACCTTCTATAAATTCATGTAATGGTTTTGCGTAACCTTTCATTGTCAGTTTTTTTTGTTTATTCAACCAATCCCAACTCTTTCAAAAACCCTTCAATCTCCTTGTCAAGGTCGGCTCGTTTGGCTTCCAAATCCTTGATTTCCTTCATGACAGCATGAATGTCGATAGGTTCTTCTTCCTCGAAAGTATCAACATAACGAGGAATGTTGAGATTGTAGTCGTTCTCAGCCACTTCTTGCAGTGTGGCAAGATGACTGTACTTTTCTATCTCCTTGCGCTCACGATAGGTATCAACAATCTTCTTGATGTGTTGTGGACGGAGCTTGTTCTGTGTCTTGACCTTTTCAAACTCCTTGCTGGCATCAATGAACAGAATATTGTCATCCTCCTTACGGCATTTCTTGAACACCAAGATACAGGTCGGGATGCTTGTGCCATAGAAGATGTTGGCAGGCAGACCGATGATGGCATCGATATAGTTTTTCTTCTCGATGAGGAAACGACGTATTACGCCTTCTGCATTGCCACGGAAGAGCACACCATGAGGAGCTACACAAGCCATTGTGCCTCCCTCATTGAGGTGGTAAATCATGTGGAGAATAAAGGCATAGTCGGCAGTCTTGCGTGGTGCCAAGCGTCCTGCCTTACTGAAACGATCATCGTTGTTGAACTTATCGGCAGCACTCCATTCAGCAGAGAAAGGAGGATTTGCTACCACAGCGTCAAACTGTGTATCGCCAAAAGCATCAGCCTCTAAGGTATCGCCATTCTCTATGCGGAAGTTACTAAACTTGATACCATGAAGAAGCATGTTCATACGAGCCAAGTTGTAGGTCGTAGGGTTCTTCTCCTGTCCGAATATCTCGTTTGCATGGCCGATGCTTGCAGCACGGAGCAACAGCGAACCACTACCACAAGTTGGGTCATAGACATTACGCAGACGAGCGTGACCGATGGTTACAATCTCTGCCAAGATACGGCTCACTTCCTGAGGAGTGTAGAACTCACCAGCTTTCTTACCTGCACCTGCAGCAAATTGGCTAATCATATACTCGTAGGCATCACCGAGAATGTCAATCTCTTGCGATGCTTCCACACCAAAGTCAATGTCATCAAGGGCAAGAAGAACATTGCTTACCAAAGTGTTCTTGTCATCTGCAGTCTTGCCCAACTTGGGTGAAGCAAGGTCAATGTCAGAGAATAGACCTCCAAAGTCTTCTTCGCTGTCCTGTCGGAGGGTACTGTCCTCAATACGCTTCAATGAGCGTTCGAGCATTGGCAGAATGTTCTCCTTTTTCTTAATGCTCTCAATAACAGACGAGAACAGGAAGTTTGGTTCAATGAAGTAGCCGATGTTCTCCAGACATTCGGTCTTGACTTCTTGTTGCAATGCCTCAACATCCTCGTCTATCTCCATTGCCCAGAGTTCCTTGAATGTGACTTCATCGTCCACCAATGCATCATTGGCGTGTTTCTCTATCTTCTCCGACAAATACTTGTAGAAGATAAAGCCAAGGGTGAAATACATGAAGTCGCTTGCCGACATATTGCCACGCAGTTTGTTTGCAACTTCCCAAAGTTGGTCACGGAGTTTCTGTTGTAATTCTTCGCTCATATCGTTATTTCTTTTTTTCGATTATTAAAACATCTCCCAATGCAACTTCATATGATTGGGATTTAGTTATGTTGTCAAATGGATATTTAGACTTGCTGTATTTATGTGCAACATCAATGATGCAGTTCCACGATGAGAAATTAGGTGCGTCTTCACTTGGGTCTAAGCACAGAATTTTTGTTATTGCATCTTCCTCGTTGTCCGTTTCATAACCAACTGCAAGCATTGCATGCCCACCATCTGGGAAATCAGTCGATATAATAACAGGCATTTCTTCATCAAGTGTATCGGCTATTATATCAATAATGTCATTGGCATCTTTCCGACACTTTCGTGTTGCCACAACACCAAAGTCTTGTTCATTGATTTCTTTCGCAAGTGTGGAAAAGTAATATCCGTTCCTTATTAAGCCTTGTTCTTCAAGGAAATGGCTTAGGAATTTTCCCTTTTGAGTCCGTCTGTCTGGTTTGTTGTAAATATATAAGTCATCCTCAGTTACAATGCCAAGACACAACAATGCCATCGCCAAAGAATAGACAGAGCAAGCTCCATCCATATCCCCTTGACGCTTATGTAACTTTACATATTTTCCATTAGCATCCTTTGCAAGGACACCTTTGGAATTTAGCTTTATAGAATTTATTATTTTTATCGAACTCATTATCTTATTCCCAGTTAAATACTTTAATTATGCTCCTTAATCTATCCATTATACGAGCCAATGCCTTGCGTTTTTTGATCAGTCCTAAGTGTTTCTCCTTCAATGCCTCTTGTATGATTTCAGGCTGCTCTTTCTGCAAGTAGTCATACTCCGAGAGGTAGTGATTGAGCACGGAAGCATCCAAATCCTCATCCTTGGCAAGCGTATTGACAGCATTGTTACGTTCGTTGACGATGTAGTTGTTCAACCGTTCTTCAAGGTCGCTTGTACCATCAGCCTTTTGTTTGCGAGCCATGAAATTGTCACGGTCATCATCCACATTCTTCTGGATAAATCCGTCAATGAGTTTTGCCTTGCTGCGAAGTTCAACATCCTTAATCATTGTGTCGATGATGTGTTGGCGCTTCTCGGTATAATCCTCACTGTACGGATTGAGGTCAGCAATCAACTCCAAGATATAGGCAACATTGATGATGTCGCTATGCAGAAGTTCCAAGCAGAAATCGATGTCCCCCAGCCCTGTAGTGTCATTCTCACTCGGGTCAGGCTCGGCAACCATACCAGATTCGTCATCTTGAACTTTATAACCGCTTGGCTGTTCTGTCGGTTTCGCTGCAAAGGTGTCGTATATATCAAGATACTTGCTGCGGAAGTCCATAAACTGCTGTTCGGTCATGCCAAGGTCATTGGCTTCCTTCTCAAACTCATTATAAATCTGTATCTCAGCGTGCTTCTTGATGATGTCACGGAAAGCAAGTATAAACTGCTTCTTATCGTTCTCGCTCTGAAGGTAGTCCACGAAGTGAGGCTCGGGATAATGCTCCAAGAAGTCCTTAGTAAGTTCCTGATAGTCACGCTTCACCTCATTGAAGGGCTTGCGCACGATGTCTTCCAGTGGGGTGCCATTGCTAAACAGCTTGATGGCTTCGTCCACTTTGCTTTTCAAGTCACGGAAGCAAATCACCTTGCCAAAACGCTTCTTCTCGTTCAACACACGGTTGGTACGGCTGAAGGCTTGCAACAAGCCATGGTACTCCATGTTTTTGTCAACATAGAGTGTATTGAGTTTTTTGCTGTCAAAGCCAGTAAGGAACATACCGACAACCAAGCAAAGGTCAAGAGGCTTCATGTCTGCCTTCTTTTTCTTCATGCGTAGGTTGATGTCATCGTAATATGCACGGAAGTTCTCGGTAGTGAAACTTGTGCCATACATATTATTATAGTCATCCATAATGGCTTGCAGTTCATCTGCCTCGCCTGTACTTTCGCTTGCATAACCGCCAGTGTTCATACCTGTCTGCTCATCGTCTTGACTACTATTGGCAGCATATGTGAAGACTGCTCCAATCCTAATCTTTGGATTGAGACTCTTGAATATCTTGTAGTAACGGATTAGCATCGGCACTGACTGCACGGCAAACAAAGCGTCAAACTCTCCATCGAATGTTGACTTATTGAAATTATTAAGGATGAATTTGGCAATCTCTGTCATGCGGTCTTGGTCGGCATTATCCACATCCTCATTGCCGTGGTAATACTCCACAAGGAAGCCAAGCACATTCTCGTCAGCAATGGCATCCTTTATCAAATATTTGTGAAGACAGTTGCCGAAGATTTCCTTAGTGGTATGTCCGTCCACCGCATTCTCTACAAATATAGGAGTACCAGTAAAACCGAATATCTGCGTGTTGTCGAAGAACTTTACGATGTTCTTGTGGCAATCTCCGAAATGGCTTCGATGACACTCATCGAAGATCATAACGATGCGAGAATGGCGTATTTCCTCAATACGACTGCTATACCACTGCTTACTGACAGCTGCATTAAGTTTCTGAATGGTGGTAATGATAATCTTTGAATTACTGTGCAAACGCTTCACCAGTTCGTCCGTATTGTCCGTGCTGTCCACGGCTCCTGGTTCAAAGGCTTCATATTCGGCTTGGGTCTGCGTGTCGAGGTCGTGGCGGTCAACCACAAACATCACCTTATCCACATCGTCCAACTCTGATACGAGTTGGGCTGCCTTGAATGATGTCAAGGTCTTTCCTGCACCAGTTGTGTGCCAGATATAACCATTATCGTTGGAGTTTTCCACACGGTCGAGAATCTTCTCCACGGCATAGAACTGATAAGGGCGAAGCACCATCAGGCATTTGTCGCCCTCATGCAAGACGATATACTTACCGATAATCTTACCCAACGTGCACTTGTCGAAGAACACTGTGGCAAATTTCTCCAAGTCGTTGAAAGGCACATTGGCGGCATCCGTCCAGTTGAATGTGAACTTGTAGCCACTATTCGGGTTGTTGGCGAAATAGCGAGTGTTCACGCCATTGGATATGACAAACAACTGGATGTAATCAAACAGTCCATGGAAAGAAGTCTTGTGGTAGCGTTGTATCTGATTATATGCCTGTTTCAACTCTACGCCTCTACGCTTCAGTTCTATCTGAACCAATGGCAATCCGTTGATAAGTATCGTCACATCGTAACGACACTTCTTTCTGCCCTCAACCGTAATCTGATTGGAAACTTGGAACTCGTTTTGACACCAGTGAGTGCGGTTCAAGAACTCCACCCACAGGCGTTCACCGCTTTCCAGTTCAAGCGGAAAGAGGTCTCGCAGTTTCTTTGCCTTTTCAAAGCGAGTGCCACCTTCAAGATAGATAAGTATCTTTTCAAACTCAGACTCTGTAAATTCGGTACGACCCAATTCTTCCAACTTCTTCTTGTTGTGTTTCTCCAACTGTTTCTTGAAATTGGCAGACAGGTTCTTCTCCTCTTCAATATGAACATACTCGTAGTTCATCTTTTGAAGAGTATCTATAAGTCCGTTTTCGAGGGCAGCTTCACTTTGTACTGGCATATCTTATCTTTTTTATCGTTACACTTATAAGAAGGTTTTCGTTAAGCCAGATGAGCAGAGCTAAGCTTGCTTAAGCTCTGCCATGGCGAGAAAACGTGCCATGAAATGGAACATGGCTATTCATTCATTTGCAGGAAATGAATATCCAAGGCATTCTCTATTTTGCTTATGGCTTCAAGCGAAAGGTTCTCACGCCCTTTTAATATTTTTGAAATGTACTGTTGGGTACAATTCATTTTCTCTGCCAACATCTTTTGAGTCATTCCAAGTTCTTTCATTCTTGCAGACATGATATTGGCTATCATCTGCGAATGGTTAAACCAAGGTTTTTCTTCTTGACTCATTTGTGCTCCTTTATTTCGATCAGGAGATACTGTTTCCTTTATCATCTTAGACGCATTTCGCTTTGTACCATTTATATTTGGCTATTGCCATTTCGCCTACAAAGATAACAGATTTTAACGAGAAAGCACAACTATAGGGTTGTTTTCTCTTTTGTGTGTGAAAATAATATGTTGAAACTGATATTATGACACTTTTGCTGAGGCTTATACAGGTAAGCTCTTAATAACTCGGCAAAAACTTGGCAAAAATCCTAACTGCCAATATTCAAGCAGTTAGGATTGTTCTGTGTGCGCCTTATTGGACTGGTAACTCCCAGGAAACCAGGGCATAGCTGCTGCCAAACACCTCGTTGGCATACTGCGCTTGTTCGGCAGGAAGAGTGTGACCAAAATTTGTTGTCTACTCGTGCCAATGCCTGGGGCTCATACATATTGAGTTTTATGGCATTGAGCAACAAGTCGCGATTCCAACCTTTGGTTACGGTTTCCTGCGCATAATATAGTGAGGTTTCATCATTCAGTCGCTTGCTCAACAGCAGCAGATTGTGCGACCACGGCAAAAGTGCTACGCTCGTTGCACTTTTGCATCATGCCCAGCCCATCAATCCAACTATCCACTTGAAAAATCATTCCACGCTCAACTCCCAACAATCTATATGATGAAAACCACACTACATTAAAAATATTTGGCGCAAATCTTGTGTCGGAATTTTGGGTGAAACAGAGGGCGGGAAGGCGCGGTTTGGGGGTTCGGGAGGCGGAATGGGAACGGGTGGAAAGGCCATAAGCGAAGGGTGACGCGGGCGTTGGGCATGTATCGGGTTGCGGGGGCTTAGGGATCGAGGTGCGAAAGGTAAGGGATGGAGCCTCGAAAGGGCAGGGATCGTGGGTCGAAAAATGGCGTTTCGTGGTGGGGAATGGTGTGTTTGGAAGGTGGCGCGGGAGGGCTCGGATGGTAAATGGCTGGTTGTCAGGCGGTTGCAATGATGCGCCGAGAATGGCGTATTTGGACGCGGGGCAGGGCGCGACGGAAAAAAACAGTGTAGATTTGGGGGAGGAGTGTTGAGAATGTGGAATGTGTCCTTCGCATGGGGAGCGGCGGAATGGGGAATGTGCCATGCGGCACAAGAATATTTCTCCCGCAGATGCCACAGATCGACACAGAAACCATGCGGGGTGCTTGTCAACAACACAGATTGCGCCGCCGGTGCGGAGGATAGGCACAGATATTTCGCAGGCGGAAAGGGATGTTGAGAATGTTGAGTGTGGAGTGTTGGATGTGAGATGATGGGTGTGAGATGTTGGATGTGAAATGTTGGATGTTGAGCATGGAATGGGCCATGCGCCACGAGAATATTTCTCCCACAGATGCCACAGATCGACACAGAAACCATGCGGGGTGCCTTTATCAAAAACACGGATTGCACCGATGCGCACGGATGGGTCTTTTCACGGATTCTTTACTCTTGCTCCGCTGCCTAC
>ERZ779660.1445-NODE-1445-length-11976-cov-1.986830_pt1 | contig 11976 bp, 9 predicted proteins | sample MGYA00511906_ERZ779660 | MGnify/ENA primary metagenome ERZ779660 (study PRJEB29588, sample SAMEA2156906) | human gut metagenome | biome: human gut; feature: human-associated habitat; material: faeces | place: Denmark | collected 2008/2010 ... | reverse complement strand
TGGCTCACGATTATGGTTATTCCGGCAAAGCTCTCAAGGTAGTCCTCCAGAATCGACAAGGTCTGGATATCGAGATCATTCGTAGGCTCGTCCAGTATCAGTACATTCGGTGCGGACATCAGCACCCTTATAAGGTACAGTCTTCTCTTCTCACCACCAGAAAGCTTTCCAATAAGTGAATACTGCAATGTGGAATCAAATAGGAACCGCTCGAGCATAAGCGAAGCCGACACACTTCCCTCCGGCGTTTGAACATACTCCGCAACATCCTTAATGCAGTCAATAACCCTCTGCCCAGGGTCAAGCTCACCATTCTCCTGCGCAAAATAACCTATGCGTATGGTATCTCCAATCTCAACCTCACCTGCATCCGGCTTCTCCATGCCCGTGATAATCTTCATAAGTGTTGACTTTCCGCAGCCGTTCTTTCCGACAAAAGCCACCGCCTCATCGCGCAGAAAGATATATGAAAAATCATTTATAAGTGTCCTGCCTTCAAAGGACTTGCTTATGTTTCTAAGCTCTATCGTCTTTTTCCCCATGCGCGTATATATGCTCGACAGCTGTGCAGACTCAGTCCTGCGCGAAGCTGCTGCCTGTGCAGACGCCTCCTTCATATCGTTAAAACGGTCAATTCGCGCCTGCTGCTTGGTGGAACGCGCCCTCGCGCCTCTCTTAATCCACTCAAGCTCCCTTCTCATAATATTCTGTCTCTTCTGCTCCGTTGAATCAGCCATCGCCTCTCTCTCTGCCTTAAGTTCAAGAAAGCCCTCATAATTCGTCTGATAGCTGTACACCTTACCGCGGTCAATCTCCAGGATTCGGCTGCTCACCCTGTCAAGAAAATATCTGTCATGGGTTACCATAAGAATAGCACCCTTGTACGCCCTCAGATAACTCTCAAGCCACTGCGTCATCCATCTGTCAAGATGGTTGGTCGGCTCGTCAAGTATCAGTATATCCGCCCTCGCAAGAAGCGCCCCCGCAAGTGCAACTCTCTTCTTCTCACCGCCGGACAGCCTATCCACCACTGTATTAAACTCAGTAAAGCCAAGCTTGCCGAGTATCGTCTTGGCATCACCCTCTATCGTCCACTCATTCTCATGGGTGGTATTCGCCTTTATGACATACTCATATATCGTGCTTCCGGGTGTAAATTCAGGGTTCTGCGGAAGATATCTTATATGAACATTATTCCCCTTTACGACACTTCCCTCATCCGGTGTGTCAAGCCCTGCAGCAACCTTTAGAAGAGTCGACTTACCCGTTCCGTTTATTCCGATAACACCTATCTTTTCATTCTCATTTATTGAAAAATCCACATGGTCAAATAGCTTCTTATCAGTATATGCCTTGCACATGTCCTTGATTGTAAGTAAATTCATTTTATCTATTCCCTCTAAAACCTAATAATAAGATGTCGGGGTCAAAACATGCAAATTTAATGTATGAGTGTATAGAGCATGTTTTGACCTCAACATCATAATAACAGACTATATACAGTTTAACAAATTAACACCTATTATGCAATTACAAATCACAGTATTGTTTTTATAAGAATATATCATTATAATAATGATATCAGAGTCAAAATGTCAAAAAGCCGTTCGTGCTTGCACGATTAGGCTTTTGACCCTCATATCATAATAATAAGATAATAGAAAATGCTTTTTGTTGAAAAGCTTCTTTTCTGATAACTTTTAGAGCTTCTGCGGATTTTCACAATGAAGTTTTTAATCATAAAATATTTTAATACGACGGAGCATATATATTAACTATGAACACAACAACCGATACGTTTGCCAATGATACAACGGACAATATCCCCACCTACAAGAGAGCTCATATATGGCAGATAGGCTTCTTCTCGCTAAACACCTGTGCGACGAACCTGTATCTTGCCATGATGGCGTATGTCTCATATTATGCCAACGGAATCGCCGGAATATCAGTTGTAATGATTTCGCTGCTTCTTACAGTCATGCGTGTATTTAACGGCATTACAGACCCGATTGTAGGCTACATAATAGACAAGACCCACGGACGCTTCGGAAAATTCCGCCCATTTATGGTAATCGGAAATATTCTCCTCGCGCTTAGCTGTATTCTTTTGTACTTTACAACACATCTTATGCCTGTATTCTTGAGGATACCATATTTTATACTGGTATATGGACTTTTTATCATAGCCTTCACATTCCAGACAGCTGTTACCAAATCAGCACAGTCGATAATAACGAATGACCCAAAACAGCGCGCGATCACGCTTGCCGACCTGCAGCTTATCCCGAAGGGTGAAAACAGCGCCCGATATGCACCTTCTTTGACTCCACCTTCATAAGTGCGGCTTATGGCGGTGTGGCGCTGTATGTCGCTCAGAGACTCATCCCGCACTACGGCTCCTTCAACAATCCGAAGCTCTTTGCGGAATTTATAATTGTGACCGTTGTGCTCTCCATGCTCTGCACCCTTCTCGCGATAATCGGGATATGGAGCAAAGATAAGGACGAGAACTTCGTTCTGCCACATGGACCGGGACATGAAAATGCAGTCACAATACACGCATACCTTGATGTGCTCCGTCACAACAGACCTATACAGATGCTCATAATCGCCGCCTCAACGGATAAATTCGCCTCCGTCGTGTATTCACATGCCGCCGTAACTGTAATGATGTACGGAATAATCATGAATAACTATTCCATATACGGACTCATCGGTATAATAACAGCCATCCCGTCACTTGGAATTGTGGTGTTCGGAATCTCACTCGCAAGACATTTCGGACAGCGCAGGGTGCTTATCTGGTTTACATGGGCTTCCATTGTCTTCCAGACAGTGATTGGTCTGTTACTGCTGTCCGACAATATAAGCACTGTATCACTAAAGCACATAAATCTGATAACCATACTGTTTTTCACCGTGTTCGCAATCCTCAACGGCTGCAAATCAATAACCAACAATATGGTCATCCCGATGATTGCCGACTGCACCGACTACGAATTATACCGCAGTGGACGCTTTGTCCCGGGACTTATGGGCGCCCTGTTCTCATTTGTGGACAACTTCGTGTCATCCCTCGGGACTGCCTTTGTCGGAATAATGTTGAGCATTATCGGCTTTGGAAATGCATTTCCGCAGGTCGGTGACGCCATGACCCCACTCATACTGTGGAGCACCATATTTTTTTACTGTATCACCCCTATAATCGGCTGGATAATCTCCCTTATATCCATGCAGTATTACAGGCTTGACAGAAAGCGCATGGAGGACATAGTAAAAGAGCTCAACAAATCAATAAAATAATTTTTTTACTCATGAATACTATAAAAATCCGGCATAAATCATATCAGTCCTGATACAAAACAGACTGTACGATCCATGCCGGATTTTATGATTTGTCATATTTATAATCTTCTACTGCCACGCAGCTCTCACTATACAGGCAGATGTTTACAGTGCAAATATCTCATCAAGAAGCTTCTTTCCTGCCTCCGACTTAAATAGATTCGCTCTCACATTTCTTATATTCTCCTCAGGAAGTCCATCCTCAAAAGCATTCACAAGAAAATCTGCCTCTATCAGGAGCTGGTAATCCATGCCTGTAACACCTGTATAGGTATGGTGATGTCCAATCAGATAACACACTCTTCCGACGAACGCTTCATCGGCCTCCGAGCCCATTATGTTCTCAAGTATAGCCTTGGCAACCGCCGGTCCCTCAAGCTCCTGATTGCGCCCATCACAATTGCCATACTTCTGCTCACAGATGTGTATTCCTATATCGTGGAGCACAGCCGCAATCTCAAGTACCTGCTGTTCCTTTTCGGATATTCCTTCCATACGTCCCATAAGAGCCGCAAATTCATATACCTTCATGGCATGCTGTATACGCCTTGCATCGCCACGATTGTATTCTATCATCGAGTTAATTACCTTGTCTGTCAGATTCAAGTCATTCATGTTATACCTCATTTCTGAGTGCGCGCAGTCTCCTGCATAATCTCCCGTAAAAAACATAAGAGAAATTACTCTGCAGTATCTGCATCATTCTCCTCAAGCTGCTCCTCTGTAAGTGCAACGAAGCCCTGTCTCTTACGCGCCATCTCATCGCTCTCAAGATACTCATCGTAGGTTGTTATCTTATCAATCATCTTGCCACCGACAAACTCCATAATACGGTTCGCCGTAGTCTGTACGAACTGGTGGTCATGCGAAGCGAAAATCATTGCACCCGGAAACTTGATAAGTCCGTTGTTGAGCGCTGTGATGGACTCCATGTCAAGGTGGTTGGTAGGCTGGTCAAGCAAAAGCACATTAGCGCCCATAATCATCATCTTAGAGAGCATAACTCTTACCTTCTCACCACCGGACAGCACCTTAACCTTCTTGACACCGTCATCACCTGCGAACAGCATTCTTCCAAGGAAGCCTCTTACATAGGTCACATCCTTCTCAGGTGAGAACTGCATAAGCCACTCAACGATCGTATCGTCGCAGTCAAAATCCTTCGTGTTATCCTTAGGGAAATAAGCTGTGCTTGTGGTTATGCCCCACTTATAGCTTCCCTCATCCGGCTCTAGCTCGCCTGCAAGAATCTTAAAGAGTGTCGTCTTTGCAAGCTCATCGCTTCCTACAAGTGCAATTTTGTCCTCCCTGCCAACGATAAATGATACATTGTCAAGAACCTTTACACCATCAACAGTCTTTGAAAGATTGGTCACCGTGAGAACCTCGTTTCCAATCTCTCTTGCCGGACGGAAATCAATGTATGGGTACTTTCTGCTCGATGGTCTGATGTCATCAAGCTCAATCTTCTCAAGAGCTCTCTTACGTGAGGTAGCCTGCTTGGACTTGGAAGCGTTGGCGGAGAATCTCTGGATGAACTCCTGTAACTCCTTAATCTTCTCCTCCTTCTTCTTGTTGGCTTCCTTCATCTGCTTAACCATGAGCTGGCTGGACTCATACCAGAAGTCATAGTTACCTGCATAGAGCTGAATCTTCGAATAATCTATATCTGCAATCTGTGTACATACCTTATTGAGGAAATAACGGTCATGGGATACCACGATAACCGTATTCTCAAAATTGATTAAGAACTCCTCAAGCCATGCTATAGCGTCAAGGTCAAGATGGTTGGTAGGCTCATCAAGAAGCAGGATGTCCGGATTACCGAACAGTGCCTTTGCAAGGAGAACCTTCACCTTCTCACTGCCGTTGAGCTCACTCATCTGCTTGTAATGAAGCTCTGTATCAATGCCAAGACCGTTTAAAAGAGTGGCTGCATCGCTCTCAGCCTCCCAGCCGTTCATTGTGGCGAACTCACCTTCAAGCTCACTTGCCTTGATTCCGTCCTCCTCAGTGAAGTCCTCCTTAGCATAGATGGCTTCCTTCTCCTTCATAATCTGGTAAAGGCGCTCATTTCCCATGATAACCGTATCAAGTACATTATATGCATCGTACTTGAAGTGGTCCTGCTCTAAGAAGGATAATCTCTCACCCGGAGAAATCGTCACGTCACCCTTAGAAGGTTCAAGCTGTCCGGACAAAATCTTTAAAAAAGTAGATTTTCCGGCACCGTTGGCTCCGATCATACCATAACAGTTGCCTTCGGTAAATTTAATATTGACATCTTCAAACAGCGCTTTTTTCCCGACGCGCAGAGTGATATTGTTTGCACTAATCATATTTTTTACTCCTTATTTATTATATAAAGTAATAATTCCAACGCTTATCTTAACATGAGAACCCACGACATGGCAAGGTCAGGAGTATGCTTTCTATGAAATAAACAAAGAAATATTGTGTTTTTGCAAAAATTTAACAGGATTAGGAGTTTGCGAAAAAGTGGAAAAAGTATATAATGGAACAAAGAAAGTGAGGGATGGATATGCAAAAAGCAACTTTGGTATTAGAAGGCGGAGCAACAAGAGGCGTATTTACATCGGGAGTACTGGATTATCTGATGGAGCAGGAGTTTTACACTTCTCATGTGATCGGTGTTTCGGCAGGAGCCTGCAATGCGGTGGACTATGTGTCAAGGCAGCCCGGACGGACAAGAGACTGTATGATCCCCACAGATAAGAATCTGTCCTATTATTACGGGATGCGTAAATTTATAAAAGAAAAAAGTCTGATGAATATGGATATGATTTTTGATATTTATCCAAAACAGATTTATCCCTTTGATTTTGCCACCTATTTTCGATCAGAGATGAACTGTGAGCTGGTCACGACAAACTGTGTGACGGGAAAAGCGGAGTACATGGATGAGGCGCAAGATCCCGACAGGCTGATGAAAATCTGCCGGGCATCCTCCAGTATGCCGCTGCTTTGTCCGATTGTAAATATCGATGGGATCCCGTATCTGGATGGAGGACTTGCGGATTCTATTCCGATTCGGAGAGCGATGGATATTGGAAATGAGAAGATCATCGTTGTTCTGACAAGAAATCGGGGATATCGCAAGAAGGCGGTTTCAAAAGCGGTGGAAAAGATGTATCGCAGAGCCTACAGATCTTATCCGAATCTTCTGCGGACTCTTTTGCGGCGTGCGCCGTATTACAACCGGACGCTGAATGAGCTGGAGAATCTGGAGAGAGAAGGAAAGATTTTTGTGATCCGGCCGCAGGTAAAGCCGGTGTCCAGACTGGAGAGAAGTCAGGAGCATCTGATGGCATTTTATCATCACGGATATGATCTGATGGAAAGAGAGTATGACCGTCTCATGGAGTATCTCGAAAAATAGGTATATTTTGCATGGAAAACATGATACAATGTGGAGTATTCATGTGAAACCGGCAGAAGGAGAAACATATGAAAAAAGAAATTTTGAATTACACACAGAACAGGGAATTGTCGTGGCTGCGCTTTAATCAGAGAGTGCTGGAAGAAGCGCAAGATGAAAGTGTTCCGCTTCTGGAGAGGATGAAATTTGTATCGATCTTCACCAGTAACCTGGATGAGTTTTTTATGATTCGGGTAGGAAGTCTCTACGATATGGCATCTGTGGACAGCAAGACATTAGACAGCAGATCGGGGATGACTCCGAAAGAACAGTTAGATAAGATTTATGAGGCAGTGGCCCCGCTTTATAAAGAGCGGGATAAGACGTATGCGGAGATAAAAAAACAGCTGCATCCATACGGGGTCTGTGGGCTGGATTTCAAAGAGCTGGAGGCACAGGAAAAAAAGTATGTCAAACATTATTTCAAAGAACAGGTGCTTCCACTGCTTTCCCCACAGATCGTAGACGCAAATCATCCGTTTCCACATTTGCTCAATAAAGAACTGTATGTGATCGCAACGCTTCGTTTTGAAGAGAAAAAAATGATGGGGATCGTTCCTGTTCCTCAGTTTATTTCAGATGTGATTTATCTGCCGGGACATGACATTCGTTATATCCGGATGGAAAAAGTGATCATGGAGTATCTGGATCTTGTGTTTGAACAGTATCAGGTATCGGATATCACATACATCCGTGTCACAAGAAATGCGGACATTTCTCCTGACGATGAGAACTATGCGGACAATGAAGACTTTCGCTATATAATGAAGGAGACATTGAATAAGCGCAGAAGAATGGCAGTGGTACGTCTGGAAGTGGCCAATCCGCTGAATAAAGAGACAGAGAAATATCTCTGTGAGAAATTCAAAATTACGCCTGCCTGCATTTTTAGAACGAAAATTCCGATGAAACTGGATTATATCTTTTCAATTATGGATAAAGTACCTGTTTCCATGAAACGATCATTGGTTGATGTACCATTTGCTCCACAGCCTGCCGCACAGGTGGGAGAAGGAAGCGTGATGGCTCAGGTAAAGAAACGGGACATTCTTCTGTCCTATCCATATGAAAGCATGGATCCGTTTTTGAAGCTGATCAAAGAGGCATCCACAGATCCGGATGTGATGACCATTAAGATCACGATCTATCGTCTTGCCAAAAAGACAAGACTGGTAGAATATCTGTGTGCAGCGGCAGAAAATGGAAAAGAAGTGACCGCTCTGATCGAGCTGCGGGCCCGGTTTGATGAGCAGAATAATATTGAATGGTCAGAACGGATGGAAGAGGCCGGCTGCAGGGTACTTTATGGGTTTGACGGATATAAAGTACATTCCAAAATTTGTCTGATTACATACCGCAGTAAAAATGAGATCAAATATATCACACAGATCGGAACCGGAAATTACAATGAGAAGACCGCAAAATTGTACACGGATTATTCGCTGATGACTGCGAATCAGTCGATCGGAGAGGATGCAGCAGTATTTTTTAAGAATATGTCCATTGGCAATCTGGATGGAACCTATAAGAATCTGATCGTATCTCCGACCAGTTTGAAGCAGAAGATTCTGGCGTTGATGGATGAAGAGATTCAAAAGGGTGAACAGGGACGGATTGTGATGAAGATGAATTCTGTGACGGATATGGATTTTATCCGGAAGGTGGCAGAGGCTTCCAGAGCAGGTGTGAAGGTGGATCTGATCGTGCGTGGAATCTGCTGTATTCTGCCGGGAATTGCACAAGAGACAGAGAATCTGACTGTGACCAGTATTGTAGGCCGCTATCTGGAACACCCGAGAGTGTTTGTGTTCGGCACGGGAGCAGAGCAGAAAGTGTACATCGGTTCTGCGGATATGATGACCAGAAACACGGAGAAACGGGTGGAAGTGGCATGTCCGATTCTCAACGAGGAGATCAAAAAACGGCTGGTGAGAAACCTGCATGTAATGCTTGCAGATAATGTCAAAGCAAGAGTGATGACAAGTGACGGAACCTACCGCAAAAAGAAGGTAGAAGGAAAAGCCATCAATTCACAGGAAATCTTTATGAAAGAAGCACTGATGGCAAAACGAGTGGAGAAGAAACCACAGAAACAGACGTTTCTTCAGAAGATGAGACGGTTGTTTCAGAAAGAATAGAATAAACAGAAAGATGATTGTATAAATAAGAATGGGGAAAGCAGTATATATCGCAGAAAAGCCAAGTGTGGCGCAGGAGTTTGCAAAGGCTTTAAAATTAAATGCAAAGCGAAAGGACGGGTATCTGGAATCAGAAGAAGCCATCGTAACCTGGTGTGTGGGACATTTAGTGACCATGAGTTATCCGGAAGTGTATGATCCGGCACTGAAAAAATGGAGTTTGAACACACTGCCGTTTCTTCCGCAGGAGTTTCAGTATGAAGTGATCCCGGGAGTGGCAAAGCAGTTCCAGATCGTCAGCTCCCTTTTAAACAGACAGGATGTGGACACGATCTACGTGTGTACCGACTCCGGACGGGAAGGAGAGTATATCTACCGGCTGGTGGAGCAGGAAGCACATGTGACAGGAAAACAAAGAAAACGGGTCTGGATCGATTCGCAGACGGAGGAGGAGATTCTTCGCGGGATCCGGCAGGCAAAGGACTTATCAGAGTATGATAATCTGAGCGCTTCGGCCTATCTCCGCGCAAAAGAGGACTATCTGATGGGGATTAATTTTTCCAGACTTCTGACATTAAAATACGGAAACAGTATTTCCGGATATTTGAAGACAAAGTATGCGGTAGTCTCAGTGGGACGGGTGATGACCTGCGTGCTGGGGATGGTAGTGCGAAGAGAGCGGGAAATCCGTGAATTTGTAAAAACACCATTTTATCGTGTGCTTGCGACTCTGGAAGCTGAGGGAAAAACATTTGAGGGAGAATGGAAAGCGGTCAAAGGCTCCCGCTATTTCGAATCGTTTGACCTGTACAAAGAGAATGGATTCAAACAAAAAGAAAAGGCGCAGGAGCTGATCGCATATCTGAAGGAGAAAGAGCCTGTCACAGGACAGATAGCGGCGATCGAAAAGAAGAAAGAGAAGAAGAACCCACCGCTTCTTTATAATCTTGCGGAACTGCAGAATGATTGTTCCAAGCGGTTTAAGATCAGTCCGGATGAGACACTGCGGATCGTGCAGGAATTATACGAAAAGAAGCTGGTGACCTATCCGAGAACAGATGCCAGAGTGTTGTCTACTGCTGTTGCAAAGGAAATCAGTAAAAATCTGAACGGGCTGTCAAAATACGGGCCCGTGGCAGTATATTTAAAAGAAATCGCGGCTATGGGAACGTATAAGAACCTGGTAAAGACCCGTTATGTCAATGATAAACAGATTACCGATCATTATGCGATCATTCCGACCGGACAGGGACTTTCGGCACTTTCGTCGGTCTCCCAGGCGGCAAGGAATGTGTATGACTGTGTTGTAAAACGGTTTTTGAGTATTTTTTATCCGCCCGCTGTATATCAGAAAGTAGCGGTGACTGTAAAGATACGGGAGGAGAGCTTTTTCTCAAATTTTAAGGTTCTGGCAGAAGAAGGGTATCTGAAAGTAGTGGGAATTCCGCAAAATGGAGGAGAACAGAGCATGGATCCACAATTTTTCCAGGTGGTGCAGAATCTGAAAAAGGGAGCAGTCCTGCCGGTTTGTGCGCTGGATGTGAAGGAAGGAGAGACTTCTCCGCCGAAGCGCTACAATTCAGGATCCATGATCCTTGCAATGGAAAACGCGGGGCAGTTGATCGAGGATGAAGAGCTGCGTGCCCAGATCAAGGGAAGCGGTATCGGAACCAGTGCCACCAGAGCGGAAATTCTGAAAAAGCTGATCCATATCAAATATCTGAGCCTGAATAAGAAGACCCAGATCATCACTCCGACTCTTCAGGGAGAGATGGTGTATGATGTGGTGAACCAGTCCATTCGTTCGCTTTTGAATCCGGAACTGACGGCCAGCTGGGAGAAAGGACTGACGTATGTGGCAGACGGAGAGATCACTCAGGATGAGTATATGCAGAAGCTGGATCATTTTATTATCAGCAGGACAGAAGGCGTAAAGCGGCTGAACAATCAATATCAGCTGAAAGGATTTTACGATGCGGCTGCAAAATATTATAAAAAACCGGTATCGTCAAACCGGACATCGCGCAAAAAAGAGAATCAAAAAGGAGAGAGTTAATTTATGAAAGAACTGACAGTAAAAGAACTTTATACATTGGATGAGACAATTGCAAAAGATATTTTTGAGGGAGTGACCTATCCGTGGGAAGTGCTTCCGAAAATCTCCCGGTTTATTGTGGAACTGGGAAATACACTCAGCGAAGAGGAATATGAAAAACAGGGAGAGAATATCTGGATCGCCAAAACAGCGAAAGTAGCAAAAAGCGCATCCATTACGGGACCGGCGATCATCGGAAAAGAAGCAGAGGTCAGACATTGCGCGTTTATCCGTGGAAATGCAATCGTGGGAGAGGGGGCAGTAGTCGGAAATTCGACAGAACTGAAGAATGTGATCCTGTTCAATAAAGTGCAGGTTCCGCATTACAATTATGTGGGAGACTCAATTCTCGGATACAAATCGCATATGGGTGCTGCATCTATTACATCCAATGTGAAGTCAGACAAGAAGCTGGTAATTGTAAAAACACCGGAAGGTGAAATCGAGACCGGATTGAAAAAATTCGGAGCGATGCTTGGCGATGAAGTAGAAGTGGGATGCGGAAGTGTCTTAAATCCGGGAACCGTTGTGGGAAGCCATACGAACATTTATCCGCTTTCTTCTGTGAGAGGATTTGTACCGGCGAAAAGCATTTATAAAAAACAGGGTGAAGTTGTAGAAAAACAATAGTGAGGGAAAATAAAATGAAAAAGATCGGGTTTATCGGAGTCGGGATCATGGGAAAATCCATGGTGCGGAATTTGAAAAAGGCAGGATTTGATCTGCACATTTATGCAAGAACAAAAGCAAAGGTAGAAGATGTGATCGCAGAGGGTGTGACCTTTCATGACAGCATTGCAGACTGCGTGAAAGACTGTGAGGCAGTGATCACCATTGTGGGATTTCCGCAGGACGTGGAAGAAGTGTATTTCGATCAGGGGAATATTCTGGACAGCGCAAAAGAAGGCGCGTATCTGATCGATATGACAACCACCAGTCCGCAGATTGCCCAAAAG
>ERZ779660.1443-NODE-1443-length-11997-cov-1.986937_pt1 | contig 11997 bp, 8 predicted proteins | sample MGYA00511906_ERZ779660 | MGnify/ENA primary metagenome ERZ779660 (study PRJEB29588, sample SAMEA2156906) | human gut metagenome | biome: human gut; feature: human-associated habitat; material: faeces | place: Denmark | collected 2008/2010 ... | reverse complement strand
ATAGGTGCAGAAAAAAGTAAAACTGACAAAGTTGTTGAGAGAATTTTTTGCTTAATTTCATAATTTTCACCTCTTATGATAAAAATAGCGTAATCTATATGCAAAATCAATTGATAAAATGCACGAATTTAAATAATAAAACTTGTCAAAAAAATAAAAATGCTCCGGCACAATAGTTTTAAGCTCTTTATTATAATGCTTAAGGTTTCTCGATATCGTGAGCTTGTAGTCCATCGCTGATGCTGATGGAATAGGTGAATGCTTTCTTTTATTGACCGCCGCTGTCACCGCACGCTTAATATCCTGTTCAAGCATACTGTTTATCTGCTCGACAAGCTTTCTTATAAATTCTCTGACACTGTCCTTAGAACGCTTGGGTATCTGTTCCTTCAACATCAGGATTGTTGAGGCAAGACCTACATCCGGCTCTAGATTTTCAAGAAGCTCCGGCTCAAACATAAGCTGCTTCAATCCGCAGCGGTTGACTGCATCTGTCTGTATTATAGTCACTATGTCCTTGTCAAAAAGTGATCTTACATCTCCAAGCCAGCGGCTTATAAGAGGATTTGACGGCCCTCTTCCGGCACCGCCTCCATTTACGAAGCCTCCCTGCTCCTGCCTGTTATATATGGCTGCCAGCGCCATATCCATAATCTGCTGCTCCTCATCAAGTCCTTCAGCTCCCATACCTGCAAACCGCTCCTCGCTGTCCTGCCCAAGTATGAGCCTCCACCTTTTCAGCTTTTCCTTATCTTCCATTATACCAATCTCCCATTCTAAGAGCCTCTTATAAGTCAAAATCAAAGTCTCCGAGACTATCCACCAGCTCCTTCTCATCTGCCTGCAGCTGCGAATTAACTGTCTCGCTGACCTGCCGGCTGTTAAGTCCCCATACTTCGCCAAGATTTTCCGCTATCTCATCCTTCTCTCTCGATGTAAAGTCCGAGAAGGCGCGGCGGAGAAACACAAGTGCACGCTTAAACTGTTCATCGTCCAAAGTGTCAAGGTACTCGTCAAGACTCTGCCACACAGACACACGCGCTATCAGTGCATATCTGTTCTTTAATGACAGACCTTCAAACCAGCCCGCTCCAAGCTCAGCAGGAATCCCCTTTGACAATCTTCTCTTAATCTGGCGTTTTAACTCCTCCTCGCTCATAAGTCCACGCTCTAAAAGAATTGCCGCCGCACAGCCTGAAAGCCTTGAATTTAAGTCATCTCTCTCTGCAATCTCACTAAGCGCCGCACACCACGCCTCACTGTCCAAGAATTCATGCTCTGCTTCCGCACGATTCAACTGTCCAATAGCATCTGCCATAGTCTTTCCCGCAGCATCATCGCAGACACATTCCCCCGGAAGCATAAGACATGCCCTGTAAAAAAGCTGCTCCATGACAGGTAAAAGCGGCTTCGTATCTATCCTTCTTAAACTGTTGTACTGTACTATAAATGACAGACGGCTCACAGCCCCGGCAAGCTCCCTCACCGCAGCCACATCCACCGCCATAGCCTGCAATGCCTTTATCGTGTAGCTGATTGTCTCCTCCATGCCACAGGTAAATGCATCCTCTATCACACCCGCAAGCTCATCTATTCCGCCGGAATTCTCCGTTCTCTCCTTAAACACAAATGATACTGCCTGCTTTATCGTGTCACCCTTTAAAGCCGCCTCAACAAGTTCAATCTCTGCCTCCGGTGTCCATGAAAGCATCCACCTCTCAGCCCATGTCGCATCATCCTGTCTTACCGGTACCTGCTTTACGAAACTGACATTTAACACTCTTAGCCTATGCAGGAAAAATGAACGGTTGAGGTCTAAAAATGCTGTCCGAACCGTTGCCGCATTTCTGTTCTCACGAAGGTCAAGACTTAACTCCATAGCTGTCAAGCTGCGGTATTTTTCAAGCTTTAACTCACCAAGCTTCCCATAAAAGTCATCCTGTATGCATGTCCTGCTGACACCATCAGGCAGACTTCCTATTTTTGTTCCAATCTCTGCATCTGCCACGGCAAGGCTAATCGTGCCAAGCTCACCTTTGCCAAGGCATGTCACAGCCGCATCGCGGATATCCCTGAGTGCCGGAACCAGTCCGCCGCGAAGCCTTGCAAGCGCATTTGCAAGCCTTACTGCCTCAATAACTTCAGCCGATGATACCAAAAAACCGTGTTCTCTCTGAAACTTTGCAATCTCTGCCAGATAGTGCTGTGCAGCATATTGCAGATTACTCTCCTTAAGTCCATGCCATAAAAGCTCATAATAGCCCGGAGCCTGATTTCCCGCTCCATACCCGGAACGCGTAGACAGTCTGTAATATGAATATGGCATGAGAGTGTGCTTAGCCTCCGTTCTTGGAAGAAGCTTATACTCATCATCAGTCATGCCTTCATCAACCTCTTTAAGTCCTGCAACATGATATGAACCTGTGACAATCACAATCTCATCAGGCTTGTAACCGTCCATTAAAGCTTCATTTATTTTGCGGCGCATATATGCTTCCCTGACAAGGCTTAACACATTCTGCCACTCTGTCTTTACGCTCTGCTGCCTTAAGCTCTCTCCGAAAAGATTGCTTCCTCTGTGGTATGCCTGCGTATTAAGCGTGTGCTCAACGGTGCGCTCCCAGAACATATCATGCCCGTCCTCTCCAGCCTGTCTTTCAAGTTTTTCATATATGCTCTCCGTCCTGTCACCGTCATAATCTTCCTTTTCCGGCATGGCAAGAAAAATCTCGGACGGCAAATCGATAAAATGGCACTCCGTCTTATTGTCATGGCACCATTTTATTGCCTGATATTCCGGTGAATACTCCGCTAACGGATACAAAATAGTCCTCACCGGCGTATCCACAGTATACGCAAGCACCGCTATCGGCGGCTTCGACTCACTGCGTACCATGTCAGCCATCATATCGTCAAAGTCATCCGGGCCTTCAACAAGTACCAGCCTCGGCTTTTTCTCATCTAAAAAACGGCAAAGATGCAGTGCCCCTGCCGGCGACAGATGTCTTATACCAAAAATATATGGATATTTCATATACTCCTCATTCTGCCGCCATACAGCGGCACAAATATTGATGAAATTTCTGCTCTTCTCATTTCAGTAGTCAGGATACTTTTAAAGCAGCTCCCTGCATGCATTATATAATCCACTCCACTTAGAGCCTCGCTTCTTCATGACATTTTCAAGATACTCCTTCCATGCAGTTACGTCCTTATCCTCTTCCTTTATAACCGCACCTGCAAGTCCTGCCGCTAAATCCTCGTCACTTACCTTTCCATTTCCAAAGCTCCCGGCAAGTGCCATGCTTCCGCACAGAAGCGATATCGCCTCAGCCGTTGAGAGCACCCCGGTTGTGGTCTTAAGCTTCTGCGACTTATCACAGGTCTCACCGTTTCGAAGTTCCCTGAATATCGTGCATACCTTCTCAACAACATCACTCTCAGGAAGCGATGCGTTAAGCTCCATTCCGCCTGAGAGCTGCTCAACTCTGGTCTTTACTATGTCTATCTCTGTCTCTAGGCTGGCAGGTGTCGGCAGTACTACAATGTTAAATCTTCTCTTTAAAGCCGCCGACATCTCATTTACACCCTTGTCCCTTGTATTCGCAGTGGCAATGACTGAAAAGCCCTTCTTGGCAGGTATCTCCATATTAAGCTCAGGAACAGAAATTCTCTTCTCCGACAAAATCGAGATGAGTGCATCCTGAACCTCCGAAGCACATCTTGATATCTCCTCAACTCTCGCAATACTTCCATTCTCCATCGCATTGAACACCGGACTCTTTAACATCGCCTCAGGTGATGGTCCATTCGCTATAAGCATTGCATAATTCCACGAATAGCGTATCTGCTCCTCCGTAGTTCCCGCTGTTCCTTGAATAACATTTGTCGAACAGCCGTTTATCGCTGCGGTGAGATGCTCTGATAGCCAGCTCTTCGCTGTTCCGGGCTCACCTATAAGCAGCAGTGCGCGGTCTGTAACAAGTGTTGCAATAGCTATCTCGACAAGCCTCTCATGCCCTATATATTTCGGTGTAATTACCGTATTTCCGGCTTTTCCGCCGCATATATATGTTCGCACCGAGCGCGGTGACATCTTCCATCCTGTCGGTATCGGGTCTGTCTCATTTGCAATCAGCGCTTCAAGTTCCTTTTTATATAATTCCTCTGCCGGAAGTCTCAATGTATCGTTGCTCATCATGTTCTCCTTTTCTTTCACAATAAAATTCAGGTAATTAATTGCACAATTATTAAGTAAAAATTTGAATTTTGCAATTACATATACAGATTTTTGGGTAAAACATGCTCATAGTCTGTGAGTGTATAACAAGTTATATTTATGCATATCGCTCCGTTGTCCGAAGCAAGATGTTCTAAGAACAACTAAGCTTCTCCCAAAAGTCGAGATATGCATAAATATAACTTGTTATACCCCTTTAACTTCACAGAGCATGTTTTGACAACCTGATTTTTATGATGTCGGGGCATATAAGATTTTTATTAAATTGTTTTAATTGTTTTTAAATTGTTTGATATGACTATATTAAATCAATTAATTAATTTACTTTATACAGATATTTCTCATATTTAATTATCACACACTTTGCAAACAATTAATTCAATTCGTAAATGTATATTTATTTAACCCCAACATCAGCTTTGTAGTAAAATTAGACGTTTTCGAAATTTATATTACAGTTTTCCCATGCGCAGTTCGTCAACCAGTCCAAGGTACATACTCTCATTACCCTCTGATTTGAAGCCTCCGCCGATTTTTCCGCTCTTTATCAATGGGTATGCACGCATGAGTTCATCTATCTTGTCCTGACTGCTTCCCGGAAGCTGCTCAACAATATATCTAAATGCCCATATGTCAAGTGAAAAGACTTTCAGATAATGGACAGCAAGTCCGTCACAGTGCGTACAGCCACATTTTTTCAGAGCTGTGAAATATTTCACCGGCTTCCCCTTTGAAGTGTATGTGAGCACTCTCTTGTACAGATACTCCTCCACTTTTTCACACAACTCCTTATTTTCCTCACATACCATTCCTATAATGATATCATCAAAGTAACCTGCGCCATCTATAAGCATATCGGTGAAATTTCCTTCAAGCCTCTGCGGTATAGACTGGATATATTTAATCTCTCTGCCGATAATCACATTGTAAAACACGCTCTCCGTACTCCAGCCTTCTGCCGTACATTTTATCCCGGTAGCTGCCTGTAGAAGCTGTCTCATTCTGCCTGAACCTTCCGTGTTCTTTGCCCCGGTAAAGCTCTGTATAATCTGTCCCACAATGCCTGAACGCCGTCCGCTTCCGAATGCTGCATGTGCTCTTATCCATTCTGTGCAGTCACCGTTCTCATACAGCTTTGCAAGCACCACAGCACCAAAATAGGTATTCCTCTCATCGTTCTCGCCGTTCATATCAAACAGCTTAAGTGCAAGACGGCAAAGTCCCGCATCAGGATTTACCCTGAGCATAAGCTGTAAGGTACGCGAAAGCTCATTCCCGAACTTCTCCCCTTTTCCTATAACCGCTCCTCTGCCGTACACCGAACTGACAATACTTCGCTGTGCGTTGTCCGCATCGAACGCACCATTAGTATAGAGTCCCAATCTGTCTGCAAACACTGCCGCTTCCATAATAGCGTCCTCAATCTGTGTGCCTGACTTTCCTATTAATGCAGGCAGAAGATTCTCCAAGTATTTTATATCTTCATCTTCAAGGATAAGCTGCCCTGCATCCGCCGCTTTCTGCGTAAGCTGTGCAAGCTTATCCCTCATGCACTCAGCTATAAGCTGCGATGCCCAGCCTGTCCTTGAAAGATAAAGCAGCTCAAATGCATGCACCGGCTTCTTTTTCAGGAGTTTTCTAAACGGCTCCGCAGCCGCCTCATTATCATTGCACGCTAACGTATACAGCACTTTATCCTTCATTCCTCTGCTCTCTGTCTGCGCAAGCTCAAGCAGAAGGTCGATATTTGACGGCTCATGTCCGAGTGCAAGTATAAGCTCCTCTCGCACCTCCTTCTCAGCCTGCAAAAGCATGCTCACATAGAAATCGTTCTCCTTCGCACCGCATATTGCTTCAATCACATGCACGCGGCGTACCATTTCCTTCTTCCCCTTAGGGTCAAAGTCCTTTTTTAACAGCCACACAACATCACTGCCGCCCTCCTTAAGCCACCGCTCGGCAGAATCGGCAAGCTCACTATACGCTGCTCCGAGTGCCTGCACCATAGCCGCCCTGACACGGTAGTCCAAAAATATCTCCGGGTGTTTATTATGCTGCTCTAAAACGTACGCATAATGACCTGCACCGCTTGTAGTGAGCGCCTCAATGAGTGGGCAAAGCTGTGAATACGGTATATTTTTCACGCTGTATGTACCGCCATGCTGTGGAAGTCTTTTTACCGGCTCGCCTGCATTGGCATCCGCTGTACTGCCTGCCGGCACCGGTTCGTCCGCTCTAACCATCGCCTGTGTGCACAGCAGTGCATCTAAAAGAGTGATGGCATCTAAAAGAAGCTCCTCCCTATCATCCCTGTCAGGCTCTAAAAGCTGTCCGGTAAGCTCGGCAAGCTTTGCAAACACAGGAGCTGCCTTGGCATATGGCTTTATATCCTCAACCGCACGTCTCAGCCTGAAATCCTCCATTACAAGGTTAGTTCCCGCTATCATACAATTTCTTAATCTGCTGCTAAGTTCATATAATGGTGTAATGTTCATTATCTATCCTCTTTCTGCTCTAATATGCGATGCGTACAATCTCATTGTCTGTCAGAATACTAAGAACCATAAGCTTTATTCTGTTCTCTGTACGATCATAGAAAAATCCGCCAGATAAAACCTTGTCTTCAAGCAATGAAGTGTCAGGAAGAAGTCTTATCATGTCTGTCGTCTTTTCCTTTCCCGGTGCATCACCTAACATAATGCTTGCGCCTGTCTTGTCAAGAAGTGCCAGTCTTTCACCACATTCTCCTATTCGCTCATAACGTATAAGTGTATAATAAATTTCAGGAGCAAGTGCATTTTTTAAGATATTCTTTGCCTTTTTCACCTCATCCGACAAATAGTCAGCGGCAAATGAGCGTACCTTATCAATATCCTCCTTTGTGACTGCCCTTGTAGTGCTTCCATTCCAGCGCACTCTCTTATTTCCCTGTCCGGGATACATCGCCAGCTCCCCAACTTGTGTCACATGAAAAACAGAATCATCCTTCCTGATATATTTTAAAGCTTTCACAGGACGATAATTGTATGTACAGACTAACTCGCCCGAACCTAAATCAATATAACAGCCCTCATCAATGTACTGCTTTCCTGCATCATCATAGCTCACGTCAAATGAGAGCTGCAAAAGCTCTGCATTGCTACGGCAAAGCCCCAGTGCCCGAAGCTCTTCAAGCTTCCACACACCTCCAAGCTGCTCATAAAGCTGTGTATCATCAAGCTGTGTATCATCAAGCTGTGTGTCATCGCTCTCAAGCTTGGCTGTAAGATACTCTCTCGACTTTTTTATGAGAGTCCAAAGTCTCTCAAGCTTGACCGCAGCCGCATCATAATGCTCATCCTTTCCATCCACGTCAAATGCCTTCATCTCTATTATAAGTTCATTTACAAGATGCTGCATCCCTGAAAGGTAGTAGTCTCCAAGCTGCTTTGAGAGCTGCTCATAGGTCTTAACTCCACCGGCTCCCATGGTTGCAAGACCTGACTTTAGTATATTTTTTACCATCTGAGCTGCAAGCTCTATGCCTTCAAGCTGCTTTTTTATCTTCTTGCTCTTAGCTGCTTTCGATGCCTTTGATGCCGTTTTTGCCTTTTTCGGCTTATCGGCACTGTCTGCATCAGCTTCACCCGCCGATGATGCGATGTCTGCTTCTTTCTTATCCCTGCTCTGCTTCTTCTCACGCTTCTTTATGATGTCATCAGGAATCGCACATGTTCCGAACTCCCTTTTTGCAGCTATCTCATACAAAAGGGCAAGCCCATGTTTACACGGAAACTGTCTGCTCGGACACGAACAGCGGCACACCGGCGCATCCGGCTCAATAAAATCCACCGATGTGATATAGTTGCTCTTTCCGCTTCCCTTGCACTCTCCCATGTAAAAGGTATCGTCTGCGGAGTGCTCAAGCCTCACAAAGCCTCCTCCTCTTGAAATCTTCTTTCCGTTGGCTGCCGCCGCCTGATTAGGTGCCATAGCCGCAATCTTTTCCTCTGTTATCTCCTGCACAGTATAACTCCTCCTTTAAATATATTGTCTTGCCAATCATATAAACAATATTTTATTCCTTATTGCACTATTTTACAATCCTTTGTGCCTGCAATCTAAATATATACCTTGTATTTTAATGATGAAGAACGTACAATAGGTGAAGTAGATATTTGAAAAGGAGGCTTATCATGTACACACTTCCAAAAGACCCTGTAATGCTTTTAAGCTTTGTAAATATGAAGCTCCGTGACGAATTTTCAAGTCTTGACGAGCTCGCCGCAGCCTGCTCTGCCACAGTGCAGGAGATTAAGGATGCTTTAGGAAAAATCAATTATGAATATAATGAAGCGCAGAACCAGTTCAAGTAATGCATGAGCTGCTTCATTTAATACATTTGAATATGATTTCAACAGATTTTTCCAATTATGCTTCGGGTGTAAAAAGACTGCTGTCACGACCTGTATAATCATCGTGACAGCAGTCTTTTATTCTAAATCAATATTCGAGGTAGGCACCCTTCATAGGACTTGCGGCATGTTCGCTGAATAATCTCAAAACACCTTTTTTGTATTTAGGCTCTCTAGGCTTCCAGTTCTTTCTTCGCTCCTTTAGTATCTCGTCTATCTCTTCCATGGATTTTCTCTCTCCATTAATGCCTACAATGTTAAGCTTTCTCTCCATAACATCAATTTCAATCAAATCCCCTTCCTCAACAAGTGCTATAGGACCTCCGTCAACTGCCTCCGGGCTGCAATGTCCTATAACCGGGCCTGTGGATGCTCCCGAAAATCTTCCGTCCGTGATAAGCGCTATGCTCTTTCCAAGCTCTGCATCACTGCTGATTGCCTCAGATGTATAGAACATCTCCGGCATACCGCTTCCCTTAGGGCCTTCATAGCGTATGAAAACAGCGTCTCCTTTCTGCACCTTATGCTTTAAAACAGCATCTAAGCACTCTTCCTCACTGTCGAACGGTCTTGCCCTTAAAATCGACTTAAACATCTCCTTCGGACATGCCGTATGCTTTATCACCGCTCCCTCCGGCGCAAGATTTCCTCTTAGAATTGCAATGCTTCCATCAGTTCCTATTGCCTTATCGTAAGGATGTATTATATCCTGCCTTGTAAGCTCTATTCCATATCTCTTATTAAACTCATGAAGCCACTTCTCACATTTCTCATAAAAGCCATTGTTTTTAAGCTCGTCAAGATTTTCACCGAGTGTCTTACCTGTAACCGTCATCACATCAAGATGGAGATGCTGCTTAATCTCCTCCATGATAGCCGGAACACCGCCCGCATAGTAGAAACACTCGGCAGGCCACTTCCCGGCAGGGCGCACATCGAGAAGATATCTTGCGTTTCTGTGCAGTCTGTCAAAGGTGTCACCCGTGATTTCAATTCCAAACTCATGTGCAAGTGCCGGAATGTGAAGGAGACAGTTGGTGCTTCCCGATATCGCGGCATGGACAAGAATAGCATTTTCAAAGCTCTCATAGGTAACTATGTCGCTCGGCTTCATATTCTCTGACCCTGCAAGCCTTACAGCCTGTTTTCCCGCCTCCCTCGCATACTCAAGAAGGTCAGGACTTGTAGCAGGCATAAGAGCGCTGCCCGGGAGTGCCAGACCCAGAGCCTCCGCCATAATCTGCATGGTTGACGCAGTCCCTATAAATGAACATGCGCCGCAGCTTGGACATGCGTTACACTTTGCCCAGTCTAACTTTTCCTTGTCAATCTCGCCTCTCTCATATTTTGCGCTGTACATTCCAAGCTGCTCTAACGTAAGCAACTCCGGTCCTGCATTCATTGTTCCGCCCGGAACGACAATAGCCGGAATGTCAACTCTTGCAAGTCCCATAAGATTTCCGGGAAGTCCCTTATCACAGCTTGAAAGATATACCCCTGCATCAAAAGGCGTCGCGTTCGCATGTATCTCAATCATGTTTGCAATCATCTCGCGGCTCGCAAGGCTGTAGTTAATTCCGTCCGTTCCCTGGCTCTCACCGTCACATATATCCGTGCAGAAATATCTTGCCCCATATCCGCCTGCCTCGACAACTCCCTTTCTCACCTCATCAACAAGAATGTTGAGATGACCGCTTCCCGGGTGGCTGTCGCCGAATGTGCTCTCTATCATAACCTGCGGCTTCTCAAGGTCTTCCTTCTTCCAGCCCGTTCCAATTCTAAGCGGATCAAGCTCCGGTGCAAGCTTACGCATTTCCTGACTCTTTAATTCCATAATGATTTCCTCCTTAAAAATATTTTATATACTTGATTACACCGCTGCAAATGCGTATTTGCAACACATATGCTTATAATTTTTAGAAATGCGTACAAAAAGGACGGAGACCCGGCTGGGTTCCGTCCTTTGCGAGATGTCAGAGCAGACCTTCCTGACGACAATGCCATACATAATCGTCAAGACCTTTGTATTGGGGATCCCAAAGGTAGGTTCCGTAGTCAATCCCGACCTGAGCCAGTATAGTGGCCAGATTGAAATAGCCATCCTTCACATGGGGATTCTTCAGATAGTCCATGTCGAATGCCGTCATGATCTTGGTGGTTCCCTTGGACTGCACGTACTCCAGTGTTTCCTTCAGATGATTCAGGGAATTGACGCCGGGTACCGCAATTACCGTCAGACCGGTAATGTGATGGATGACATCCGCCTTCATAGGTCCCTCGGTCAGAAGGACTGTCGGGGTAGGCTCGCCAGCAATATGGGTCCAGCATTCTGCCTTACAGCCGTCCTGCTTTCCAACGCTGGTGAGCCATCGGAATTTTCCTTTTTTGATGAAATCCAATCGAATCTGCAGGCCCTGAATTTTTCCTTCGGGGGTTCTTGCCGGTACGAGGATACCTCGCCTTTCCTTGCTGATGGTCCAGTTTCCAGCCATATCATGATAAAAGCCGGGGACACCGGCCAGATAATGGCCTTCCTCATGGAGCTGCTTTGCAATGGCGGAGAAGCCTGCAACGGGCATGGTCTTATAGCCATTCCGACAGATCATTTCCTCGGTCATGCCTCTTGACAGCAGGTTTTCCAGATGGTCAGATGCCAGAGACAGCTTGGAAAGCAGAGCTGTATGGGTTTCGTGTCTGGCATCAATGTCCGTAAGAGGCAATTCAATATCCTGCAGAATGGGGCGTGTGATCGTTCGCTGCCCCCGCCTGTGTTTGCTGCCTTCATGGTGAAATGAGTCGCTATCCTTCAGACCAAGCTCCTTTATCAAAATTTCCCGCACTTTCTTGCGGTCGACCTGAGCATAGTACGCATACAGATCAAAGACACCGCCTGAGAAATGGCACCGGGGACAGCAGAATACATCTTTCGTAAGATTGATGTTCAGGTGCTTTCCACGTGGATTTGTGTCACAGCAGGGGCAGCTTATATTGTAGCTGCGTCTGCCGTTCGGCGGTTCCGGAATGCCGATCAGAGGGATAATATCGTAAATATGGATTTCAACCATGCAGCCTCCTTTCCGGGGGGATGTGTGGTACATCCCCCTTTCTCGCAAGCGGTTTATGCGGGTGTTTGTTCCATTGCATAATTGCAAATATACTCTGCAGCGGCACGAATGGTTTCATCGCCGCCGAATTTTGAGGCCAGCCAGCTAATTGCCCGGGGTTCCGTGCTGAGAACTTCGCCCAGCGTTTTGCCACCGTGCTTCTTGATGGGACTCACAACGGCACATGCCTGTTCAAATTCCTGCTCCGGTGTCAGTTCCACAATGACAAGCTCTGGATCTGAAACAGGAGGTGCAGTAA
>ERZ779660.1441-NODE-1441-length-12006-cov-2.291022_pt1 | contig 12006 bp, 9 predicted proteins | sample MGYA00511906_ERZ779660 | MGnify/ENA primary metagenome ERZ779660 (study PRJEB29588, sample SAMEA2156906) | human gut metagenome | biome: human gut; feature: human-associated habitat; material: faeces | place: Denmark | collected 2008/2010 ... | reverse complement strand
TGCCGTTAATTGCGGGATTCGGCATGTTAATTCACACTAAATCCCGCAGAACCCATTTTCTTTCAGCAGGATATTGTTCAGGTAGGTGTATACGAAGCCGATGCAATAGTCTGTAGCCCACATGTAACTTCCTTCCGGCGAGATGGCAAAAATATGGTTGTTGACTTGTGAAGGACGTACATCTTCAATACCCATCAGCTCTTGTTCCCATCCGATAATGTCATCCCATAAGTTGATGGCCGATAGTATCTGGTTGGGCACAAACTCCTGCATCTTGGCTGTGTGGAAATAGAACATGATACGTTCGCCACGTACGCAGAAATATTTATGCGTTGCTTTTTTCAGTAATTCCGCATATTTCTCATCGGTCTTATGTTCTTTCAGGTCGAAGAATCCGGTGACTTTTCCGCTTCCCATTGGGATATGGATTTTAACGGGCTGGGCATCGGGAGAGGTCAGGTCGGTGTTGTACATCACAAACAGTTGGCCTTCTTTGCGCATGGTCAGTTTGTTGATGCCCGGAGATAAGAAATACACTTCACCGCTCACGTTGGTCTGTTTATATTCTTCTCCGCTTTCCCAGATGCTTTGTAGCGATATTTGCTGTCCGTGAGTGTCGCCTACCAGTACGATGATTTCATCTCCTTGCTGAACCGAGATGCCAGTCGGGTTGTCCAGGTTACTGTATTTCTTGGTCATTAATTTAGTAGCCCATTCTTCCGGAATACTATAAGGAGCATATTCCCGGATACGGAATTCCTTTTCGTGTGGGTCGTACGTATTATTCTGTAATGCTTTGGCCAGACGGACAAAATAATCGGGAAGCGCATTGATTTGTTCGTCGGTAACTCCTTCTTTCAGCGCACTGCAAGTAACGTCACTGAAGACGGTGAGCAAGGTATTTTCTAATGTGTTTTCCTGATTATAGCGGTAGAACTCCATTTCATCGCAGCTTACGAAGTTGCCTGCACCCGATTTCACTTCAAACTTGATACCGGTTACTTTCTGGGTAGTCTTGAAAGAAATCTTTGAAGGAGCATTCTGCATACGGAAATTGTATGTGCCATATTTTGTCCAGTTGGAATGTCCTTCATCTGTAGCAATCAGCAGGTCGAGTTCCCCAAAATTTCCATTTCCGGCACGAGTGTAATAAATCAGGTAGTCAATATCAGCACCTCCCTGGAAGTAATATTCCAATGTGACTGGGAAATTAGCCGACTGTCCCCAAACTGAATGATAAGGGTTGGCCCCATCAGCCGAGAATTTGCCATCCCAGGTATTTTCAATACCTTGTCCTGGCTGGAATTCGCTGGCTTTTCCTCCTGAAGGAATAACCTTGATGTCTTCACTAATGACAATGTCGGAAGAGGCATATTGCGTGACATTGATAACATAATTCTGAATGGGAGACAATACTTTGACTACCGCATTTCTGCGTTCGCTAGAGGTGTTGGCAGTAACGGCCAGCTTGATTTGTGCACCGTTTTCTTTTTCCTCTTGCGTAGACACATAAAGCCAGTCAGCATCAGTTTCTGCTTTCCATTCATTGAGTGAGAGGGTGGTCTTTATGGGAATGAAGATGGTTTCAGCGGCACTGCCGAACTCTTTGGTGAGATCTGTTTCTTCAATAGCAAAGGTCCCGTTTTTCAATGTTTCTTTGTCTTTGCATCCAGAGGAGGAGAAAATAAGACATAACAGGCCAATCAGTGTAAAACTAAAAAGATTTTTGTTCATAGAAATTTAGATTTGAGTGGCAACGAGAGGAAAACATTTTCCTCTCGTTGTAAATGTAGCATTAGTTTCCGTATAATACAAGTTCTCCAAGGTTAAACCATGCATTTCCGTTGGTCATAGAACCTGCTGCACTTTCTAGTACGGCAAAGCGGAAATGAGAGAATGATTTCTCCGCATGATAGATTGGAGAGGAGTATTGCTGGTTTCCTCCTGTAACTTCTATTGAATAGTTACCGTCAAGGTCTGAGATGACTCCCGTTTGGCTTCCTTTTACAACAATGTTTGCTCCAATGATAGGAGTTCCGTCCGAGGCATCGGTAATTGTACCTGTGACGGTTCGTTTTTGGGCACTTTGCGCAATTGCATCAATTTCTCTGGCTTCATGAGCATACGATGTCAGGGCGGAGTTAGCTTCAGGAATCGTACCTGCAATAGCCCAGGAGGAAAGTGGAAACATCCACAATACCAGTCCAAGTTTGGGGACAAACTTGCTTGTTTTTCCTTTTTGCATGTTTGAATAGGAATTAAGGTTATTAATGTAGATAGTAATCCCTGTGAAGGGGTATAGTGTAAAATACTGAAAATGAAAGTTTTAAAGTTTAGTTTTGGTTGTTTTTAGGTTACAAGGTTAGGTTATATAATTTTTTTCGTTAATAGTATAGTTAGTATTAAATCTTAGTTTCGCTGTTTGGTTCGTCGCAAAAGTATATTAATGTGATGAATGAAAAAAATCTTTTTTATTAATAAATGAAAAATAGTAAATAATTTGATTATTTATCTATGTGGTGATTCGCTAACTGTGGTATATGTAGACAATAAAATTGGGCTATGTATCGGCTTAGAAAAGCCAGGATAAAAAAACGCCTTTGCGTTTAAACGAAAACTCTTAGGCATTTGAAATCAAACGTCGAAGAGTTTTGAGTAAAACGTAAAGGCGTTTCCTTTTAAATGTCCTTGCGTTTTGGCTGAAATGCAAGGATATTTTGAAAATGTCTATAAATTGTTGATTTGTAGCATGTTGTAATTTTATCCGAAACAGATTCCCATGCGGCGGCCCTGTACAATCAGGTCATGGTCTTCTGTCACCAGTTTCAACTTGCCTGCCACCTCACTCAGTGGAACAGACTCAATGGTATTACCTTTCAGTGCTACCATCCGGCCAAACATTCCTTGGGCAATCAGTTCGGTGGCATGCCCTCCCATACGGGTAGCCAGGTTGCGGTCGTAGGCAGTAGGACTTCCTCCGCGTTGGATGTATCCCAATACAGTTTCACGGGTCTCAAATCCGGTTTCATATTCTATTTCCTCGGCAATGTATTGTGCAGCCTTTTTTCCTCCGGTAGTAGGAATGCCTTCTGCTACCACTACGATGGAGTAAGGTTTTCCTTTTTTCAGGCGGTTGATGATGGCGTCGCCGATACGGTGAATGTCGAAAGGAATTTCAGGAAGCAGGATAATGTCGCCTCCTCCTGCCATACCGGAGTGAAGGGCAATCCATCCCGCCTTGTGGCCCATGACTTCAATGACCATGACACGCTGGTGGGCACTGGCAGTGGAATGCAGGCGGTCAATGGCATCGGTGGCTATCGTTACGGCCGAATCGAAACCAAAAGAAACGTCGGTTCCCCGCACGTCATTGTCGATGGTTTTGGGAATGCTTACCACATTTACTCCCGCTTCGGCCAGTTTCGCTGCTGTTTTCTGCGTACCGTTTCCTCCGATGCACACGATGCAGTCCAGGCCGCGTTCGCGGATGGTCTGAAGCATGATGGCAGGTTTGTTCTCTGATACGGCACCCGCTTTTCTTTTGAACGGTTTTTCGCGTGAAGTACCAAGGATGGTTCCTCCCAAATTGAGAAGTCCTGTCAGTGAGCTTTCGTCCAGCGGAACAATGTCATTGTCCAGCAGTCCCCGAAAACCACTATGAATTCCATAAACCTCCATCCCGTAATGGTTGATGGCTGTCTTGCATACCCCTCGAATGGTGGCATTGATTCCCGGACAGTCGCCTCCTGAAGTCAAGATTCCTATCTTCATGTTTTGCTGTATTAATAGATTGTGTGGTAAAGGTAAGAAAAAACTGTATATTTGTCATGAAGGAGGAAAAAATAATGTTCCTCTCTGCTGAATTAGGCAGAAAAAATCTACCTTTGCAAGCATCACATATAAGGATTTGAAATTTAGAAACCAATGAATTCAACCAAGTTAATAGGAAAAATATTTGTCCCCCGACAGAAGGAAATCGACCTTTATGGGACAAAGGCCGAAGAAATTCAGGCTCGTGTATTCCGAAAACTGATACATAAAGCTTCCGCTACAGAGTGGGGTATGCGGTATGATTATAATCATATCCAGGATTATACGGATTTTCAGCGTGTTCCGATACAGACGTACGAGGATGTGAAGGGATATGTGGACCGTATGCGTCACGGTGAAAGAAATGTGCTTTGGCCAGGGAAGGTCATCTGGTATGCCAAATCATCTGGAACAACTAATGATAAAAGTAAGTTTATTCCTGTCAGTCCCGACGGATTGAAGGAGATTCATTATCGAGGAGGAATAGATGCGGTTGCATTGTATCTTCGTGAAAATCCTGAAAGCCGTTTCTTTTCGGGAAAGGGCTTGATATTGGGAGGAAGCCATAGTCCGAACTATAACGTGAAGGATAGCTTGGTGGGCGATTTGTCGGCCATCCTGATTCAGAATATCAGTCCGCTGGTGAACCTGATTCGGGTGCCGAAGAAAGAGATTGCCCTGTTGAGTGAGTTTGAAGAGAAGGTAGAACGTATTGCCAGTACCACGATTCATCAGAATGTGACCAACATCTCGGGAGTTCCTTCCTGGATGCTGGCCGTGTTGAACCGCGTACTGGAAAAAACGGGAGCCAAGTATTTGAATGAGGTATGGCCTAATCTGGAGGTCTTCTTCCATGGAGGAGTATGCTTCACACCTTATCGTGAACAGTACAAGCAGCTTATTCCTACAGACAAGATGCATTACATGGAAACGTATAATGCCAGTGAAGGTTTCTTTGGCTTGCAAAGCGATTTGCACGATCCGGCCATGTTGCTGATGATTGACTATGACGTGTTCTATGAATTTATTCCTTTGGAGGAAATCGATAAGCCGAATCCTACGATTGTACCTTTATGGGGCGTGGAAGTAGGACGTAACTATGCGGTAGTAATCAGTACTTCCTGCGGCTTGTGGAGATATATCATTGGGGATACGGTGAAATTCACACAGAAAGACCCATACAAGTTTATTATCTCCGGTCGTACCAAGCACTTTATCAATGCTTTCGGTGAGGAACTGATGGTAGATAATGCAGAAAAAGGACTGGAAAGAGCCTGCAAGGAAACCGGTGCACAGGTACTGGAATATACGGCAGCTCCTGTCTTTATGGATGCCAATGCCAAGTGTCGTCACCAGTGGCTGATAGAATTCAGCGTGATGCCGGATTCGCTGGAGAAGTTTGCACAGGTGCTTGATACCTCTTTACAGGAAATTAACTCAGACTATGAGGCAAAACGGCATAAGGATATTACCTTACAGCGTCTGGAAGTAATTACGGCTCGCGCCGGATTGTTCCATGACTGGCTGAAGCAGAAAGGAAAGCTGGGTGGCCAGCACAAAGTGCCGCGCCTGAGCAACAGCCGTGACTATATTGAAGAAATGTTGAAACTGAATAACTAAACTATATAGATGAAACCTATACCTAAATATATTGCTTTGTTGCTGGTCATTATCGGGTTTTATGCATGCGCGAGCACGGGTATGCCCGATGGGGGGCCGTATGATGAAACGCCGCCCAAGTTTGTGCGTGCTACGCCGGAACCCAATGCCACGAACAACAAGCGTAAGAAAATTTCCATTGAATTCGATGAATACATCAAGCTTGACAAGGCATCGGAGAAGGTGATTATTTCGCCTCCTCAGAATGAGGCACCCGAAGTGAAGGTAAGCGGACATCGGGTCTTGGTGGAATTTTTCGACACTCTTCGTGAAAATACCACTTATACGATAGATTTTGGTGATGCCATTGTGGACAATAACGAAGATAATCCGTTGGGCAACTTTGCATACGCTTTTTCTACAGGCGAGCATATTGATACGATGGAGGTATCGGGTACAGTCTTGGCAGCTGAAAATCTGGAACCGGTAAAGGGTATTCAGGTAGGGCTTCATAAGAATTTGGAGGATAGTGCGTTCGTAAAACTTCCGTTTGACCGTATTTCACGTACTGACAGCCGCGGACGTTTTACCATTCGTGGAGTTGCTCCGGGAAAATACCGCATTTATGCCTTGATGGACGGTAACCAGAACTATTTCTTTGATTCGAAGACGGAAGCCGTTGCTTTCCTGGATTCGCTGGTAGTGCCCGATATGCGTCCGGCTATGCGTCAGGATACCGTATGGAACGAGTTGGATACATTGGCGTATGATACGATTTACGAGGTGCATTACACACGCTTCCTGCCCGATAACCTGATTCTTCGTTCGTTTAAGGAAGAGAACCCGATGCAGTATCTGGTGAAGAGTGAGCGCGAACAGTTGAACCGTTTTTCTTTGTATTTTAGTGCGAAATCCGATACGCTTCCTACCATCAAAGGACTGGATTTTGATGAGAAGGATGCATTTATCATCGAAAGTAATCCGCGTAACGATACCATCCGTTACTGGATTAAGGATACCGTGATGTGCGAACGTGATACGTTGACTTTCCAGATGGACTATCTGGCTACGGATACGTTGGGTCAGCTTGTGCCGAAGACTGATACCTTGCGTATGGTGAACAAGATTGACAAGAAACGCCGTATGGCCTTGGCCGAAGAAGCTCTGAAGAAGGAAGAGAAAGAGCGGAAAAAACGTGAAAAGAAGGGAGATACACTGAAAGCGCAACCGAAATTCTTTGCTATGACGGTGGATGCACCTTCCAGTCTGGACCTGAATCGGAACATTGTGCTGAAATTTGAGGAGCCGGTGGAACACATTGATACGGCGGCCATTCACATGGCTGTCAAGGTAGACTCGTTGTGGGAGGATATACCGTTTATTCTGATGGCAGACTCCGTAGCTCCACGTCAGTATCAGATTCTGGCCGACTGGCAACCCGGACAGGAGTATCAGCTCAAGATAGACTCGTTAGGTATCAAGGGTATTTACGGGCTCTATACCAATAAGGTGGAAAACCAGTTGAAGGTGAAGACCCTTGAAGATTACGGTACGCTGTATCTGAATATCGTAGGGGCAGGACCTCATGCCATAGTACAGTTGCTGAACAGCAGTGACGGAGTAGTGCGGCAACAGCCGGTAACGGACAAGAATACGTGTGACTTCTATTTCTTGCAGCCCAGCACAAAATATTATATCCGTCTGTTTAACGATGACAATAACAACGGGGTGTGGGATACCGGTAACTACGCAGAAAAACGCCAACCGGAAGAAGTGTTCTACTTTCCGAAAGTATGGGAAATGAAAGCCAACTTTGAGTTTGAAGAAACGTGGGACATACAGGCTATGCCGCTTGACAAACAGAAGTTGGGTGAGATAAAGAAACAAAAGCCTGATGAGGCCAAGAAAATCAAAGACCGCAACAAGGAGCGGGCTCGTAAACTAGGAAGAACATGATAAGGAAACTGATTCTTTGCCTTTTCCTTCTGGCAGGAGGAATGGCAGCCAGCGCACAATGTGGTGCAGTGAATGATGCAATCAAGCCAGGAGAAACACTCTCTTATGAGCTGAAGTTTAACTGGAAATTCGTCTGGATTAATGCCGGATGGGCAAAGATGACGGTAAACGAGACGACTTATAACGGTCGTCCATGTTTGAAAACGGACTTACAGTCGTACACCAACAAGAAGATTGATTTCTTCTTCAAGATGCGTGACACGCTGACCTGCATCACTTCGCAGGATCTGGTTCCTCTGTATTTCCGAAAGGGAGCAGAGGAAGGAAAACGTTACACGGTAGATGAGGTGAAATTCAGCTATCAGAACGGAAAGTGTATCGTCGACCAGCAGCGCACCTTGCGCGGTAATACCGACAAGCATCATGACGAGATGCCGATGTGTGTGTACGATATGCTGAGTATCCTCTTGCAGGCCCGTTCGTATGCCCCTACAGAGTACAAGCCCGGGCAGAAGATTCTTTTCTCCATGGCTACCGGAAGGGCAGTGGAAAAACAGACTCTGATTTATCGCCGGAAGGAGAATTATAAGGCTGAAAACGGGGTAACGTATCGTTGTCTGGTATTCTCGCTCGTAGAATATGTGGGAGAAGAAAAGAAGGAAAAAGAAGTCATTACCTTCTATATTACAGACGACCGTAACCACTTGCCGGTACGTCTGGATATGTACCTGAACTTTGGTTCGGCAAAAGCCTTCCTGACCGATATTAAAGGCAATCGCCATCCGCTGACTTCCATTGTAAAGGAACGGTAAATGTAGAGCTTTCTTCCTTGAAGAGTTTTTGGGAAGGAGCAAGCAAAAAGGCATACAAAAAATCCTCAACTATTACTACGGGGTAGTTGAGGATTTACTATAAGGTAATTTAGAAGTTACTACGGGGTAGTCAAGCGATTACTACGTAGTAATTTTTGTTTCTTCACTGTCTGTTTCTGTCTCTTCTGTAAGCTGGAATGCCGCTTCTTCTGCTTCGGCAATAATCCGCTCCACGTCATCGTACTTTTCAGTAACAGCAATTTCTTCTTTCACTTCCGTATCGAAAGATTCCGGGTTCTGCCCGTCTGCTTGTGCGGGAAGAGTATCCGCTTCCATAGTCAATGCTTCGGTTGCGTCAGCTGAAGTCGGATTCTCCTCTGCAGCAGCTTGTTCTCGTGCGGCTTTTTCTGCAAAGATCGCGTCAATGAACTGCGGGTCATTCTTGATTTTGTTCAAAGTTTCATGAGCAGCTTCCTGCTGTGATTCTTTCTTGGAATATCCTTTGCCTTGCCCGGCGGGAACCTGTTCTACCACGACCTGTGTTTCAAAGACCGGATTCTGTTGCTCGTCGACCGTCTGCTCTAGCAGGTTGAATTCAATGAGGAACTTGTTTTTCTGTCCCCATTCAATCAGTTTCGACTTGAAGTTGACTTCCTTCCGCGACAGCTTCTCCAGATTCAGGTAGGGTTTGATAATGCGTTCTTCCATGAAGAACTTGCAGGTGGCGTACCCGCGGTCCAGATAAATGGCTCCCACAAGTGCTTCAAAGGCATTACCGCACATGTAGCTGTTGTGTGACGATTGCCGTGTGGTGTATTTTATCAGCTTGTCCAGGCCGATTTTTACGGCAATCTGATTCAATGTTTCTCGTTGTACGATTTTAGAGCGTGTATTGGTCAGGAATCCCTCTCTTTTCCCCTCAAACCGTTTGTACACAATGTCGGCCACTACTGCATCCAGTATGGCATCTCCTAAGAACTCCAGGCGTTCATTGTTCAACAGTCTGCCTTTGGCCTTTACCGAAGACGATTTGTGCAAGAGGGCCTGCTGATAGATTTCGATGTTTCGCGGATAAAATCCCAGTATCTTATAAAAACAAAGATAAGACTCCTTATCCTTTCGAAAAAGAAGTCTTATCTCATCTAGTATATTGCTAAACACAGTTTATTCAGTGTATTTTTTAATGATTACACATGCATTGTGACCACCAAATCCGAATGTGTTGCTCAATGCAGCACGTACAGTACGCTGCTGTGCCTTATTGAAAGTGAAGTTCAGGTTGTAGTCGATGTTTTCATCGTTGTCACCTTCTTCGTGGTTGATTGTCGGAGGTACAATGTCATTTTTTACAGACAGTACGCAAGCAATGGCTTCTACACCTCCGGTTGCACCCAACAGGTGTCCAGTCATAGACTTGGTAGAACTGATGTTCAGTTTGTAAGCATGTTCGCCAAACAAATCCTTGATGGCTTTTACTTCAGAAACGTCGCCTACCGGAGTAGAAGTTCCGTGTACGTTGATATAGTCGATATCTTCCGGTTTCATTCCGGCATCTTCCAGAGCGCTCTGCATAACCAGTTTCGCACCCAGGCCTTCAGGATGAGAGGCTGTTAAATGGTAAGCGTCGCCAGATGCACCTGTACCGGCCAATTCTGCGTATATCTTCGCACCACGTGCTTTAGCGTGTTCCAGTTCTTCAAGAATCAAACATCCGGCACCTTCGCCCATTACGAAACCATCGCGGCTGGCGCTGAACGGACGTGAAGCACGTGCAGGGTCGTCATTGCGTGTAGACAGTGCATGCATGGCATTGAAGCCGCCTACTCCTGCAGGGAAGATAGCTGCTTCGGCTCCACCTGTTACAATGATGTTGGCTTTTCCCAAACGAATATAGTTGAATGCATCAGCTATAGCGTTAGAAGAAGACGCACATGCAGAAGTAGTGGTGAAGTTAGGTCCGTGGAAGCCGTACATGATAGAAATCTGTCCGGATGCAATATCTGCAATCATCTTCGGAATAAAGAACGGATTGAATTTCGGTCCGAGGTCGTCTTTTGTTTTCTCGTAACCAGCGACTTCTTCTTCGAAAGTATGAATACCTCCGATTCCGACACCGAGAATCACTCCGACTTTGTTCAAATCTTCTTTTTCTACGTCGATACCGGCATCAGTTACCGCTTCTTTAGCTGCAACTACGGCATACTGAGTGTAAAGGTCCATCTTACGGGCTTCCTTACGGTCAATATGGTCAGCAGCATTGAAGTTCTTCACTTCGCAAGCGAACTGAGTCTTAAATTTTGACGCATCAAAATGAGTAATAGGTCCTGCTCCGCTTACTCCGTTAATCAGGTTGTTCCAGAACTCAGGAACTGTATTACCTACGGGGGTAAGTGCACCAAGACCTGTTACTACGACTCTTTTAAGCTCCATAAATTATTTCTCTGCGATAGCTTTTTCGATGTGAGCGATAGCTTCACCTACAGTTGTAATTTTTTCTGCTTGATCATCAGCGATTTTGATATCGAATTTGGTTTCAAATTCCATGATCATTTCGACAGTGTCCAAAGAATCTGCACCGAGGTCATTCGTAAAGTTTGCTTCGGGAGTTACTTCTGATTCTTTAACGCCTAATTTTTCTACGATAATTTCTTTTACTGTTGATGCTACGTCAGACATAATTTTTAAATTTTAATTAATAAATAAATTAACGTTCTTATTTTTTGCAGTGCAAAGGAATATATTTTTCTCCGAACAAAAAAAATTTTCTCTTATAAATTACTCGTTTTTTGCACATTTATAGATTTTATGTGCAAAAATACGTGTTTTTATATGTGAGAAGGGTTTAAAAAGGGTCATTTTTTATCGAGCTATTTATTCATTTTTCTTTTCTATACAAGTATAAAATGTGTATATTTATACGGGGTGAAATCCTAAATTTTCTAAAATGGGAGAACCGGTCGGGGGAATACCTTTTATATAATAAGCCGGAAACTCTCGCCTTAGGGGGTACAGGCCTCGTTGCATCTCGAATGTTTCGGGAGATTTTCTCAATCTGAGGTCATCGTCGAAAGGGTTGTAGGATTCCCATACGGCTTGTTGCAGAGGATTGGCGGCCCCGGAGAGGTCGATAATTTCCCGTACCGGTGCAGGTGGTACGATATTTTGGGTGGGGATAGCGGTTTTTATCCATTTTCCGACCGACTGTACAATCATGCGTGTCGCCTCCGATTTACCGTCGGCAGAATATCCAGCGATATGGGGGGTGGCAATGAAGGCTTGTTCCAACAATTCTTTATCTATGTTCGGCTCGTTTTCCCAGCAATCAAGGATAACCGACGATATTTTTTTTTGTTTCAACGCTCGTTTCAATGCTTCGGTATTTATTATTTCTCCTCGCGCCGTATTGATGATGAGGGGCGTTTTTTCAAGGGCGTTGAAAAAGTCGGTGTCGGCCAAATGATATGTCGGGTATTTTCCTTCATGTGTCAGAGGAGTGTGAAATGTGACGATGTCGGTTTCCCGACAAATTTTTTCGAGAGGAAAAAAATCGGTTTCGCTTTCGGCTTCCTGCCGGGGGGGATCGTTGAGCAGAACCTGCATTCCCAATAATTTACCGTATCGGGCGACTATTTTGCCCACGTGACCTACTCCTACGATACCTATGGTGCAGTCTTGCAGGTTTTTTCTGGTGCTTTTGCTCCAAGCCAGCAGTGATGACAATACGTATTGCCCGACAGAAGATGCATTACAACCGGGTGCGTTTTGCCAAGAGATACCTTTTTCTTTACAGTAGAGCGTATCGATATGGTCGTAGCCTATGGTCGCCGTC
>ERZ779660.1434-NODE-1434-length-12047-cov-2.315210_pt1 | contig 12047 bp, 12 predicted proteins | sample MGYA00511906_ERZ779660 | MGnify/ENA primary metagenome ERZ779660 (study PRJEB29588, sample SAMEA2156906) | human gut metagenome | biome: human gut; feature: human-associated habitat; material: faeces | place: Denmark | collected 2008/2010 ... | reverse complement strand
AGGGACACCATAACCGCCAAAGCTATCGCCGGCATGCTCTTTATTCTTCTCATATACGATATCTCCTTACAAATCGGCACATCCATAGCGATTGGCAATTTCTAAAATATCGTTCGCATACTGTGGATTGTCCTTCGCAAATTCAGCAATATTCTTCTTCGCTTCATCAATCTTCTTGATGTTAAATTCAATCTGCTCTCTAAGCTTCTGTCTGCGCACATTGAGATTATGCCTTACCTCTACCATTTCCTTTGGATTATACAGCGCTTCAAGCTGGTTCTGCCATATCTCCGCATCATGCATGCCGATTCCGGCAAGTATTACGGTAAGCTGGTCTGTCGCTCTGCCAAGCATTCCTGTCGTCCGCGCGTATCTTTCGCGCTCCTTCTTGTCATCGAGGTACATTTCATACGCGTTGGCAAAATCGTAAGAATTCTTGACACCGTACTTTGCGTACTGGTACTCTATTGTATTTACTGTGTTTATATACTTTATCTTGACCTTATTCTGTAACATAATAGCCCTGTTAAGCTTCTTCTCGGACAGCTTCATGGTGTAGACCGCGTTGCGGTTTAACACAAACATAAATACAATAAATACCGTCATTATAAAAAGCATCACCGTAAGCAGATAATTATCCCCGGAAGGAACAATCTTTCCCGACACTCCCATATAAATAAGAATTGCAATAATCGCTGCAACGCCGATTATAGAAATATTTTTGACATTATGGCGGCGGTTTACACAATTTTCTATATCTTCCCTCAGCCCCATCTTCTCGCCTTCAAGCATGCTCAGATCCTTGCGCACCATCTGGCAGTACTGCTCATCGTTCTGAAGTCTTCTAAGGGCATCCTCAAGCTCATCCTCATGTGCACTGTAGTAGGCATATTTAGTGGCAGAAAGACGTCTTTTCTTATTGCGGCTGACAACCCGCTCCCTGTTGAGACTGGACATATCCTCCGCAGTCTCGGCAATAAGCTTCCTAGGCTCATCCTCAAGCTCATCAAGAAGCTGTATGTCATTCAAATGCTCCGTCACAGAGGCATACTCCCTCTTTGCCTCCTCAATATAATTGTTCGATTCCACAATCTGCTCGCACTGCGAATTGACAAACTGTATACGCGATACCTCGTCAAACATACTATTATTTACTTCGTCATCCTTAAGTATCTCCTGCATATCCATATCGGATATGTCATATCCTTCGCTGCTCTTTTTCTTCTTTTTCTTTCCAAATAAGCCCATTTTATTCCTCACTTATATATTACCTGATATACTCAAGATACTCCTGTTTCCATTCCGCCGCAAGCGCCTCACAGTCCTTCAGGCTCTCTGCTGCGTCCACCTGTCCGTCAATGGACAGCTTCGCAAGCTCATATGCCAGCTGCCGGCATTTTTCCGAGGCTTCATTTTCATTAAGCTCATACGCCTTTTCAAAGCATGCACCGGCAGCTTCAAAATCAAACAGCTGCGCATAAGCATTTCCCATATTGTGCAGCACATTTCCCCAGAAGACCCTGTCCTCCGGCATAATCTCCCGTGGCTTCCCGGACACAATATTTCCATAACAGTTAAGCGCTCTTAAATATCTTTTATTTTTAAGGTAGCTGTCCGCTCTCGCCTTCATTCTCTCAAGCGGATTCTGTGTATCTAACCTTTCAAGCAGCTCCTTTATTTTCTCTATCTCTCTGTCCGAATAAAAATCTACATATCCAAGAACCGTGAGCACCAGCTCTGACAGCTGCGCATGTCTCTCCTTCAAATTGCGAAGCCGCTGTGCCAGCTCCGGTTCCTTTATGCTCCGCTCAATAAATACGAATAAATCCTCGCAGAAAAAATCTGCTCCCACAAGGTATATGTCATTATATAGAAAATAGCTTATCTCCTCTATTGAATATACATTTACATCCGCACCCTCGATGTAATACGGAACCTTCGAATATTCACTTCTGCAAAGAATCATTCCACTCATAACAATATATCCTCTTTTATCGTCTTCCCACTGCTCCTTACAAACTCTCCGAAGCCCTTGTCCTCAACAGTGAGATGACAGCAGGCCTCATCCGTGAACTCAAGCGTTATGTTAATTCTCGAAGCCTTATCATCCCTTACCGGGAAATCGGTGAGCGGTATTTTTATCAGCTTCTTTTCTTTTCTTCCGACCGGTGATAAGAATATCTCTATCTCCCGGCAGTCATCCACTATAAAGTCATACGAGCAGCCCGCCTTGTACCAGTTCACGCCCGGGCGCACAAGACGCAGAATCTTGTCCACGCCTCTGTCGCAGATTTTCATTTCTATGCCCGACGAAATTCTCTCGTTACAGCACACGATGAAGTCCTTAAATCTCTCACCGACGCTCATTTCATACGCCTGATAGCATGCGCCCTTCACATAAAGATTCTGTCCTGCAAATGCCCTTCTCTTACTGCACACAAAATTGATAAAGCGCTGACACGAAAATTCTCCCTCAAAGCCCTCGCCCGTCAGGTATACGGTTGATATAAGCTTGCCCTCAAACAATTCCTTTGCCTTTTTTAACAGTGTCCCCTCAAGTTCATCCTTATCGGTTGAATATCCGACTTCATCCCGCAAATCAAGGCGCTCCGACATGACAATCGTATTCTGTGCCAGCTGAATCGAGCTTGTTGTAAGAAGTCCTTCATATGTCTTCCCTTTTCCATTCTGAAATCCCAATTTATAAAAAGACTTATTGAGAATAATATCCAACACTTTCAGCATATGAGTTTCATTATCATATACACTGGCATTTGTCTCATCCTCAAGATTTTTTGCTCCATTATGCTCTACCTGAAATCCAAGTACAGCATTATCATGAATCGCATTTTGAATCGTATATTTATGAAGACGTTTTCCATATAATTCTTCTGTAGTACGAGCTAAATCCCCCATCTGTGGATACGGATTTTCAGCAAACCTGGGTGTTCCTGTAAATCCATACCAAAGTGATCTTCCAAAAAATTTTTCCAGTTCTCTTTTGGTCTTTGGTGTAACCGCTCTGTGACACTCATCTACTACAAATGCAATTTTCAGATTCTTGATCTTGCTATATTCTGTTGTTCCTTCCTGAAGTCTTTTACTAATCAGGATCTGCATTTTCTGAATCGTAGTAACGATCACCTGCCGATCACTGGATTTTAGTTTTTTCTTCAGATCATTCACATTGTCAGTCTCATCCACATCTACCAGATCATTATTTGCATATGCCTGAAATGCCATGGTTGTCTGTGCGTCCAGATCTTTTCGATCAATCAGGAAAATTGCTTTATCGATCGCCGGAATATCCATAAGCAAATTTCTGGTTGCTTTGTAAGAAGTCAGCGTCTTTCCGGAACCTGTTGTATGCCATACATACCCGGATTTTCCTGTCCTCGAAGCCTCCCTTATAGATTCAATTGCATGAATCTGATATGGACGAAGTAAAATCAACCTTTTGGCATCTTCATCTAAAACCGTATACCGAGCTATCATTTCATGCGCTTGTGGAATACGCAGGACACTCCTGGCAAAATCGATATAATCGGATACAGGATTATTCTCTGTATCAACCCAGCCGCTCATAAATTTCGGATTCAGTTCCGTATCACTTGCCGCTGCAAAGTATTTCGTATCTACTCCATTACTGACCACAAACATCTGAACTGCAGAAAAAATTCCAGTAAATTTCCCCTCACTGATATACTTTTTTATCTGCCAGAAAGCATCCATATATGAATGCTGACGATTTTTCAATTCAATATGTATCATCGGAAGCCCGTTAATCATTAGCGTAACATCAAATCTTCTGTCCCTTTCTGCTATACTCTCTTCATCGTCTGACTTTAATGCACTATACTGATTGATTACCTCATAAACACTGCTTCCCCCCGCAATGTGTTCATGATTCATCACAACTAAATGCAGCCTTTCCGTATCTCGTTGTACATGAACCATCACTTTTCCATTTTCACCAACCAACCACTCACCTGCCTTATAAAAAGAAGAAAACTGCAACTGATTCTTCACCTGTTCAAACTCTGCATCCGACAAAGCTTCTCCATTCAGGCGATCTTTATTATTCTGTTCCAAAATATACTTGAAATTTTTCCAAAGATCGTCCTCCGTCTTTAAATCTTCCCGGTAAGTCCACTGAGACTCTCCATAAATCAATTGCTCTATTAACTTTTTTTCGATTATTTTCTCCAATTCTGGCATTTTCGTTCTCCTTTTACGTTTATTAGAGTTTTTTTGTTTGGTTGAATGTATATATATTGTAAAAACACTTCTGCTGGTGAAGAGTGATGAGGTGGTCGAGATTTTCAAAATAGTTTCCTATTTTCTCCTGTTCAAAACCATTTGGAATATATACATCCAAATTTGTAAAATCCTCTGTATTCACCGCCATTCGTTCATATACTGTTCCTTGTTGATACTGTAATGCCTTCTGAATAAAATTTTTCCTTGTTACAACCATCTCAATAAAACTTGGTTTTACCAAATCTTTTTTCACTTCAAAAGTAACGTAAATTGGACTAAAGACCGCATTTCCAAGCTTATTCCTAGAAATTGCACCAAACTTTAAATTAGCAGGATTGTAGACAATATCATCTAACCTAGTCTCTTTATATTTTTTTGCACTTTTATCACCACGAACTAATTGCTCTCTTTCATATCTCTCCGTTTTAGGTGTCACACCATTTTCCACAGTAAAAGATACTAATGGAAATTCTTCACTTTGAGAGTGTTGAACATTTCTTTCTACAAGCAATTCGCTCAACTTACGCTGTTCCCAAGCGAAAAAAGCTTCCGTATGCAAGCCAACATGACTTACGCTGGTGAAGAGTGATGAGGTGGTCGAGGTTAGAGAAATACTCCACTATTTTGTTCTGTTCCGCATTTGCAGAAAATGGAACAACCAGATTTTTTATCTCCTCATTGTGAATATGAACAACCGATTTCCCCTGTGCTTTTTTCGCTAACTCTCGTTGTGAATTTCCATGTGAAATAGAAATTGCCAAAAACGCTGAATTAATATCTTCATTGGGACTTACAACATTTAAATCTCCACCAAGTATAACCCCTGATTTATCAACGGTTGCAGCTCTTGCGATGTCTTCTGCCGTTTCTCCTGATGCAGGAACAATAACTTCTCCGCCTTTGCTATATACAGAACCGTCTTTTGCTTCTACATAAGTGTCTACTTCTGAAATACTGGTTTCGTATTTAGTATATAATCTTCCGTACAGAATAATCGGTGTTCCAGACTCGATTAAATCACCTTTTGAATAGCCACTTCCCTTACTAAATTCAGCTATATCTTCCAACTTACGCTGTTCCCAAACATATGGATTATATTCTTTCTCTCACCATCATCAAAGCGTAACCAAGTAGATTTTGACCTTGCCATTTCGTCCAATCAAGCCGGTCTGGGTCATGCATTGATAAACCAATCCCCCATATCCGATCTTTCACTGTACACTCTGCCAGAATTGCTTTTCCCGTTTTTTTCAATTTTTCCCGCAATTCAGAATTTTGTGAGAACTTCGCCAAGAGTCCCTCATAAACAATAATCTGTCGAACACCATTCCACATATTTTCGTCATATCCAGTCACATTCCTTCCAAAAGCCTTGATCTTCGCACAGTCCTCTGTAGCAAGAATCTGCTTTGCAACCTTATCATCCTTAAAGCATACTGCCTTACTGTACATCATATACTGTTCCATTGAAGAATACCCAATACCATTAATAGAAAACGTAGATGGATACCAGTTACTCAGGTATCCATTTTCTTCGTTTTCGTTATGAAAACAAACTATTGCCATTATACCACCCCAACTTTTTTCACTGCCAAATCAAGCTCCAGGTCATGAAGTCCTGTATAAGCTTTTTTCAAAAAGGAAACCGGAATTTTTCTAACTACCTCCGCACTCGGTAAGTTATAATACCACTGATAATAGGCATAGAATTCACCAATCCAAAATGGCATGAATCCTTCCATCGCATTGCCATCTCTCAAATGATAGTTTTCTGTCTTATTAAAATAATTCCAAAGTTCCTTTGCATCCATCGTATTGACATAAGCTTGGGCTTCATCAATACTTTTTCTTGTTTTGCTTGCCATATAAGTATTGATAAATTCCTCCGTATCCTTATCAGGATACATCTGTGCAACAAAATCAAAGAGCTTTCCTTGATTTTCTACCACATCATTTAAATACTCCTCTGCATATGCCCGCATTATCATCACCTCAAAATAAAGTACTGAATACTTTTGTAACCTTATTTGCATCAGAGTCAACAAGATCACGCATATTTTTTCTAGCCATCACGTCTCTCTGATTATATCTATCATTAAACTCAGCATATGGAACAATACGCAAGTCATCGCTCTTCTCCGTCAGATTCGCATACGCTTTTTCTGATTTGATGCAATACTGGATTCCCAAACCACCCAGTGAAAGAAGTTCTTCAAGAATATCGATATCAATATTATCCCGAACAAACTCCTTCGCAATATAAAAATAAGACGCATTTGCTCTCCACCCTCGAATAACGTCATATTCGTTTGTATCTACTCCGTATTTTTCAATAAACTTTGCTGCAAGCATGCGATATCGTTTAGAATCCGCTGCATCCCTATGCTTCATCAATTCAGCAAGCCATGAAAGTACATCCTTCTGCTGAAAATCTAAAATTTTTAATCCATCTGTTTCAAGTTCGTACTTGTGAACCCAGCCATTTATCTCATTTGGTCGGCAAACCGCCCACTCCTTAGCAAGTTCAATACTTTCCGTGAGATAAAAACCTTTTCCATAATCGTGTTTTTCATCCCCACCACCGTATTTCGGCACAACAACCCGATCCGGAGTCCCGTGATAAAGAATTATTTTTCCCATTTTCTACGTTTCTCCCTTATACAAACATCTTTCCAAGCATAAATTTCTTGATATTTTGGAGATTTTCTAACTCTCGCTGGTGAAGAGTGATGAGGTGGTCCAAATCATCAAAATACGCAGCTATTTTTTTCTGCTCTGCTTCAGATGGAAAATTCATTTTGTATTCAAGCATATCGCTTAATTTCAAAACTCTGTTTCTTCCGGCTCCTCCTGGTGAGGATAATTCCAAATGATGTTTAAAGTTTTCATCAAGGATCAGATATCTAAAAAATTTTGGAACCATCCCTGCGTTGAAGCTATATTGTGGAAACCTATGAGAAACAAGCTTTCCAGCATCATTTTCATCAGTAATTGCTACTGCATGTTCCCATCCAAATGTAATGTTCACAATGAATTTATCAGCTGCTACTCGGAACATCTTAGCTGTCTCAAGTTCTTTGCCTTTTTCAACAAAACTATGAAATGTTCCTTTAGCATGGCTTCTAATTCCAAGTCTTGTATAGCCTTCTGTTGGAGTTTCTACCGGATCTTCATATTTTTCTACTATTTCACCAAACTTACGCTGTTCCCAATCATCCTGATATCCTTTAAATCTAATTATAGGTTTTGCCATATCCATTACCTCTCCATCCTTCCAATCAGCTCATTTAATGAAGACATAATAGCCTCATCTGATGATGTCAGCTCTTTTAAAAGTGATACAAATTCTCCATGCACCTGTTTCAGCTCATCATCCGTTTTTTCCATATCTTTTAAAAGTGCATCAAGATCGATTTCTTCTTCTTTCTCAAAATTATCAACATATCGCGGGATATTCAGATTGAAATCATTTTTTTCGATCTCATCAAAGCTTGCTAAAACTGCTTCTCCTTCTACAGTTTCTCTCTTGCTATACAATGCAAGCACTTCATCAATATGGGCATCCGTCATCTCGTTTTGTTTTTTGCCTTTATTAAATTTCTTAGAGGCATCAATAAAGAGTACATCCCGTCCATCTCTGTGTTTCTTTAACACAATAATACAAGTCGGAATGGACGTATTATAAAATAAGTTTGCCGGAAGACCGATTACCGCGTAAATATTGCCGGAGCGCAACAATTTCTCTCTGATTTTTCCCTCAGCTGCTCCTCTGAAAAGGACACCATGCGGAAGCACGATCGCCATTGTCCCACTGCTTTTCAGATGATACAAGCCATGCAGCAAAAAAGCATAATCTGCTTTTGATTTTGGTGCCAGTACACCATAATCACTGAAACGCTCATCCTGTAAAAATCCTGCCGCCGCGCTCCATTTTGCAGAATAGGGCGGATTCATAAGAACCATATCAAAATCCGTTTCTTCTCCAGTCGGCCAGTCTCCATCCAGTGTATCACCGTTTCTAAGCTTTTGGTTCTCCGCGGCAATTCCATGCAAAAACATGTTCATTCTTGCCAAATTATATGTCGATGTATTCAATTCCTGTCCGTAATACTTAATGTACTTTGGCTTAGCCGCATACTTTTTTGCATTTAATAGGAGCGATCCTGATCCCATACACGGATCATATACAGACAGTCCAATCTTATCTTCCTGTCCCGAAATAGCGATTCGTGTCAGGATTTTCGATACAGCTTGGGGCGTATAGAATTCTCCTGCTTTCTTTCCAGTTTCAGATGCAAACTGCCCAATCAGATATTCATATGCATTCCCAAGTATTTCTGCATCTGAATTCAGTAAATCGGCTTTATCAATTTCTTTTATAAGACTGGCTACTGTATCGCTCTGTTTCTGATCTCCTGTACCCAATCGATTGGAATATAAATCAATATCAGCAAACAAATCAGCAAAAATAGGATCACTCTGCTCAATGTTGTTGAAGCCTTTTTGCAGCTGCTCCCGGTTAAAAGAATTATTTCTTGCTTCCTCCGCAAAATGCGTATATGTAAGTTCTGGTTCCATCACATAATGGCATTCTTCTGCAAGCTGTTTTTTTAATACTTCTGAACTTTCTTCGTCATTCAGTGCCTCTTTGTATGCCTCTACTGCATCCTTCAGTGTAGATGGTTTTTCATCGTAAAGCAGATCATATGCCTTGATCAGGAAGGAATCAGAAAGGTATTTATAAAACACGATCCCCAGCAGATAATCTTTATACTCATTTGCGTCCATTTTTGAACGTAAGATGTCTGCCCCACTCCATAATACACTAATCAGATCTTTACTATTTTCAATTTCTGTCATTTTCTTTTTCAATATGCTTGCCGCTTTATTTTTTCCTATGCTTGGCACCGTTCTCGGTTTTTCCCAGACAAGCGGAGAAGCTTTCGGTATTTTTGCTGGAACTGCTGTGAATGACACCTCTTCCGTTACCGCTGCTGCCTCCACCTGGGATTCCATGTACAACCTTGGTTCGGCGACTTTGGATAAAGCTGTCACCGTAAAACTTACAAGAACACTGGCAATTATCCCAATCACGCTTGTCCTTGCTTTTCTTCGAACCAGACGGGAACAAACGGATCATAATAAAGTGGATTTTAAAAAGATTTTTCCAATGTTCATTCTCTATTTTATCATTGCATCCATTATTACAACAATAGCAGTGAACTTTGGTGTTCCAGCAGCTGTTTTCAATCCGCTAAAAACTTTGAGCAAGTTTTTCATCGTTCTTGCCATGAGTGCAATTGGTCTGAATACCAATATTGTGAAATTAGTGAAAACAGGAGCCAAACCTTTGCTTCTTGGATTCAGCTGCTGGATCGGTATTACCTGTATGAGTTTGCTGATGCAACACGTATTAGGTCTGTGGTAAAATTACGAATCTTTTTGATAGGAGGAAGCGGTTTTCGCTCCTTCTATTTTTGTATTCTGGCAAATAGAAGCGCTATCGCCATCAGAAAGCATCCCACAAACACAAAGCACCACTGGATTCCGATTTTCGTCAAAAATGCTGAGGCTGACAGCGTCAGAATCTCCACAAGATTCACTCCCATATTAAGCACAGACAGCGTTGCCGCACGCTGGCTGCCACACTCCGCTTCGTCCACAAACTGATTTTCCAGATTCATCAGCAGATATTCCGGAAGATTTAAAAGCAACGGCAATATCAGCATTAGAAGCAGTACGGCTGACCTAAATTTTACCACTCCAAAAAGAAGAAATGCCACCCCTGCTGTGGCAGCTGTAACTGCGGGCAGTTTTCCCCTGCCGGACTTTCCGTTTTTTCCGTCAGACAATTTTCCTAAAATGGGTTCTGCCAGCATCTGTACGGCTGAATAGATCAAAATGATCAATGACATCCATTCTACCGGCAAACCGCAGTTTTCAAGTTTTTCCACGTAAAAGAAGTTGATCAGAAGCCATGCGATACTGAAAATCGCCAGCGAAATCACAAACAGAAATGCTTTTTTGTTTTTAAATACCGCTAAAATCTGTACTTCCTTTCTATCTGCAATTATGGTTTTACTGCTTTCACTTCTCAGGAAGAACGAGCACACAACCGCTATAACATCCATGACTACAGTTGTAATCAGTAAACCTTCCATACCGCTTATTTTATAAATCCCGGCATACGCAACTGTACTGATGATAAAACCTGCTGTTCCGAAATTTCCTGCGTGTGCCGTTTTTGCAAGATATCCGTTTTCTCCATACAGAGCGTACAAATACGCGCTTCCCGTCCCGGAGGTAAAGCACGCCGCAATCCCCTCCACAACTGCCTCCACGACAAACAGTACAAGCGACCGGCTCACAAAGGCTGCAAGCAATAAACTTCTCGCGCCAAGCAGCAACACCTGTGCCAGGATCAGGGATTTCCGGTATCCAATTTTATCTGTTATAAATCCTGTTGGAATTTCCCCCAGAAAAATCACGCCAGACAATAATGCCTGAAGGAGGAAAAATACGTGTTCTGACACACCAGCCTGCGTTCTTACCAGCAACGCAACCGGCGCAAAAAAGACAAGTCCATTCAAAAAACAGACTCCGTCATAACTATCAAATTTTAATTTTTTCATGAGATATCTCCTTTTTTTCTAATTCGTAATCAGTTGACCGATCTTCTTCTTTGTAACAAAAAAAAGATTACATCTGTCTGTAACCTGATTTAAAAACTGTGCCATCTTTGATTTCTGCCAGTTTTTCCATCATTGAATTAGAAAAATATCAATGTCTCATGTATCTGATAACCTCCGGAGTCTTACTTTTAAAATATACTGTTATTTAAAAACTGTATCAGTGAGAAATGTTCACTGACGTAATTTATACTAACATAACGTATTTCAAATTACAAGTTTCAGTGCCCCTCCTTTTCATCAAACTATCTTTATTTTTCTTCATAGAACTCTTTTCTATTTTACATTTATCTAATTTTTGCTTTCAAAAAAGACTTCCAAAATTTACTCAGAAGTCTTTTTTGAAACATCTTATCTTCTATAAAATAAGCTTAGTTTATTTGCTTAATGCATCCTGTACTGCAAGTATTAACATTCCTGCACAGTCTGTGCAGCCCTCCGGAATTACATCGAGATTGAAACCTTCTATTTTGGTTGGAATACCATTATCATCTGCAGTTATTTTAATTTCTGCAATTTTATCCGGTCCCATATTCTGAAGTTCCTGAAGAACCATAGTCTGCTTTGTTGGCCACATCATCTGGAATGCATCCGGATCAGTCAGGGAATACTCAGAATCCATGTCATTTACAACGATGGTTGTGATCTTATCACCCTCAAGGTTAATATCTACTTCTGTACCTCTCTTGTATCCATTGGCTTCCGTGTGATAGCTTCCGGATACATTTCGCTTCTCATTGCTCTTACCGCAGCCAGCAAATGCAAGAAGCATTATGCATCCTAGCAAAAGTGTAATAACTGCCCTATGAATTAACTGTTTCCTCATTTTTCTTCTCCCCCTTTTTTCCTCTGAATCCAGGAATCACAAGGAATATAATACTTAATGCCATTCCAAGGATTAAGATTGCATTAGCACCACCAACAACAAGTTTCCATGTAGTTTGTCAGCGCGGGTGAAGGCTGATGATTCCTTATATCCTTCCGCGTTCTCTTTCGGAGTACGCATGAAGCGTTCGGTGTAAATCGTATCATAGAAACGCCAGTCGGTGGGTGCGGCCACTGCTACTCCTGCTTTGAATACAGGCGTTCCTTCGCTCA
>ERZ779660.1422-NODE-1422-length-12149-cov-2.360096_pt1 | contig 12149 bp, 12 predicted proteins | sample MGYA00511906_ERZ779660 | MGnify/ENA primary metagenome ERZ779660 (study PRJEB29588, sample SAMEA2156906) | human gut metagenome | biome: human gut; feature: human-associated habitat; material: faeces | place: Denmark | collected 2008/2010 ... | reverse complement strand
TACCTTTAACTTTCTCATTTCCATGTGCTATACCCAGCTTTTCAACCTGTTGTGTGAAAAAGCCGACGATGTGTACGGCGGACGCTTGCCGGTTCATGTCCGCTGCCTGATCGACGAGGCCGCGAATATCGGCCAGATACCGAGGCTTGAGAAGCTGGTAGCGACGATCCGTTCCAGAGAAATCTCCTGCTGCCTTGTCTTACAGGCACAGAGCCAGCTCAAAGCCCTGTATAAAGACAGCGCGGATACGATCATCGGCAACATGGACTGTTCCATCTTTTTGGGTGGAAAGGAACCCGGTACGCTGAAAGAGCTGGCGGCGGCGCTGGGCAAGGAAACCATCGACAGCTATAACACCGGCGAGAGCCGTGGCCGCGAGGTTTCCCATTCGCTGAACTATCAGAAATTGGGCAAGGAGCTGATGAGCGTGGATGAGCTTGCCGTGCTGGATGGCGGCAAGTGCATCTTGCAGCTTCGCGGCGTCCGCCCGTTTCTGTCCAACAAATATGATCTCACCAAGCATCCCCTCTACCGCTACACAGCGGATTATGACAAGAAATACGCCTTTGACATAGAGCGTTTTCTGTCCCATCGCCTCAAGCTCAAGCCGGATGATGCAGTTGAGGTGTATCAGGCAGACCTTTCCGGTGAACCTGTCGCCTGACGGCGGCAGCCTGTTTTGACAACGACTCGATGAAACTTCGTGGAAGAAATGTACCCTCCAAAATCTAAAAACATATTTTTCGGAGGTACTATTTATGGCTTTCTTTAATTCTGCTGTTGGTGTTCTTCAGACCCTCGTTGTGGCGCTGGGCGCTGGCCTCGGCATTTGGGGTGCGATCAATCTGCTGGAGGGCTACGGCAACGACAACCGTGCGATGCGTTCCTGACTGAAAAGGTCAGGCACAGGTCGAAGGACGAATGAAGTCCAAAACCTTGGAGAACTGATATTTCGATGGATGAAATGAGGGGGTAACGCCCCGAAGCGTCCACACTAATACTCCGACTGGCATAGGTGCGCAACCGCCGATTGTCAGAAGCTCGGTGAAGTCGGCAGAGAGATGCCGTAGTTTTGGCTGCAAGGCTGAAATCGAAAGCTGTCCAGAGGTGGATAGCGCATCCTATATGCCGGGTGTCAGCCGCACATGGTTAGTATGTATGGAAATACTGACGAACTTCTGAATGTACAAGTCTAAACGTTGATACCATCGAAACGGTGGTACTCCTTATACGGAGGTATTCGTGGACAAGTAAAAATGGTTGTTATGAAAGTCCATGTGCCGTTACAGGCGGCACGATTCGTAAAGAATTGAATACAGGCTTAGAGGAAGAACCTAAATGCGGCCCATGATAGAAATATCGGAACGCAGGAAGCTGAAAACATTTAGCCTGTTGCAAGGCTGCGAGATGGTGGATGGGAATACCTTCGTGAGAAGGCAATAACCATTCTTTGTTTCAGTGAAAGTAGTGGCGTAGTACCTATGAAGCCGTGAAAAAGTAAACGGTGGAGGAAAGGCCACAAGTCGAATTTGGCAAAAGAAGCACACACAAAGTGTCGCAAGCCCTGTATGACCAAATTCGATGGAACGCCGTGTGCGGTGAAAGCTGCACGCACGGTGTGGAGCCGGGGAAAAGCTGGAGATCATATCAAATGCTTACCTATGGCTATCTGGTGCTAAATCTCAGGGCATGAAGCAGCTGATGGCCGGGGGCGGGGTGGCCTTGATTGGCATTACCCTCGTGCCGCTGCTGTCCGGGCTGTTCGGCTAATCAGGCAGCTCGTTTGCTTCCCGTAAATCCACGGAGGGTGCCGCTTTCGGGCGGCATCCTCCCGAAAGGAGGGCAACCCTATGGATTTCTTATGGGATAAGATCACGGAATGGCTGAAAGAAATGCTCATCGGCGGTATCGTGAGCAATCTATCCGGGATGTTCGATGCGACCAATCAAAAGGTTGCCGAGATCTCCGGTCAGGTGGGCTTATCGCCGCAGGCATGGAACGGCAGCATTTTCAGCATGATACAAAACCTGTCGGAAACCGTGATCGTCCCCATCGCAGGCGCAATTCTCGCCTTTGTGATGACGCTGGAGCTGATCCAGCTCATTACCGACAAAAATAACCTCAACGACATGGACACATGGATATTCTTCAAGTGGGCGTTCAAGTCCGCTGCCGCTGTCCTGATCGTAACAAACACATGGACGATTGTGATGGGCGTGTTCGATGCCGCCCAAAGCGTCGTTGCCAGCGCCTCCGGGCTGATTATCGGCGACACCAGCATCAACATTTCAAGCGTCATGGTGGGCATTGAGGATCGGCTGATGGAAATGGAGCTGGGGCCGCTGTTCGGCCTGTGGTTCCAATCGCTGTTCGTGGGCATTACCATGTGGGCGCTGACCATCTGCATTTTCATTATCACATTCGGAAGAATGATTGAAATATATCTCGTCACCTCTGTTGCCCCCATTCCGATGGCGACCATGATGGGCAAGGAATGGGGCGGCATGGGACAGAACTACATCCGTTCTCTGCTGGCGCTGGGCTTCCAAGCGTTTTTGATTATCGTCTGCGTTGCCATCTACGCCGTTCTGGTGCAGAACATCGCGCTTGTGGATGACATCATCTACGCCATCTGGACTTGCATGGGCTACACGGTGCTGCTGTGCTTCTGCCTGTTCAAAACGGGCAGTATGGCAAAGGCCGTGTTCAGCGCCCATTGACGGAGGGCTTGCCTATCGGAACGTACAACATCATTTACGCAGACCCACCGTGGCGCTATGAGCAGAGGAAGGTGCAGGGCGCGGCAGAAAATCACTATTCCACCATGAGCATTGACGAGCTGTGCGCCCTGCCCGTGCCGGAGCTGGCGGCGAAGGACTGCGCCCTGTTTCTCTGGGCGACCTTTCCGCAGCTATCCGAAGCTCTGCATCTGATTCGCGCATGGGGCTTTCGGTATAAAACCGTGGCGTTCGTCTGGCTCAAACGCAACCGCAAAAGTCCGTCATGGTTTTACGGCATGGGCTACTGGACACGCAGCAATGCGGAAATCTGTCTGCTGGCGACCAAGGGCAAACCCAAGCGGCAGTCGGCAGGCGTACATCAGTTTATCATCAGTCCCATTGAGCAGCACAGTAAAAAGCCGGATGAAGCGCGGAACAAAATTCTTGCGCTCATGGGCAATCTGCCCCGCGTGGAGCTGTTCGCCCGGCAGAAAACGCCGGGCTGGGACGCATGGGGCAATGAAATTGCAAGCGATATTACACTTGCGGAAAGGAGTTAGCGCATGGCCTATGTGAACGTGCCAAAGGATTTGACGAAAATCAAATCCAAGGTGCTTTTCAATTTGACAAAGCGGCAGCTTATTTGTTTTGGGCTGGCGGCGCTCATGGGAGTGCCGCTTTTCTTTTTGCTCAAAGGCGGCATCGGGACGACGGCTGCGGCAATGGTGATGATCGTTGTCATGCTCCCCGGTTTTCTGTTTGGGGTGTATGAGAAGAACGGGCAGCCCCTTGAAGTGGTGGGGCGGCAAATCATAGAAAGCTGCTTTCTGCGCCCCAAGGAGCGCCCCTATCAGACCGTCAACGCATACGACGCCCTTGTGTGTCAATATCAAATGGAACAGGAGGTAAAGGCGATTGTCGAAAAGAGCAGACAGCGCGGAAGCAAAAAGCATGGCGGACAAGCCCAAGCTCACCCGCGCCGAAAGAAAACAGATTGAAGCCGTCATTCGTAAATATCGCGGTGACGGCAAGCCCCATACCGCGCAGGACACGATACCCTATCAGATCATGTACCCGGACGGCATCTGCTATCTCGGAAACAGGCGCTATTCACAGAGCATTGAGTTTTTTGACATCAACTATTTGCTCGCGCAGCCTGACGATCAGACGGCTATTTTTGAATATCTCTGCGATCTGTATAACTATTTGGATTCTTCCATCCATGTGCAGTTCACCTATCCCAACCGCAAGTCCGATCGGGAGCAGCTTGCTCGGAGCTTTGAAATGCCGCCCTGCAATGACGGTTTAGACCCGATCCGGCAGGAGCAGACGGACATTCTCAAGCGGCAGCTTGCCCGCGGCAACAACGGCAGCGTGAAAACCAAATACATTACCTATACCATTGAAGCCGATAACCTCAAGGCGGCACGGGCAAGGCTGTCGCGTATCTCGCTGGATATTCAGGGCTACTTCAAAATCATGGGTGCGGTGTCCCGTGTGCTGGACGGCAAGGAGCGCTTGGAGGTGCTGCACGGCATCATGCACCCGGATGGAGAACGCTTCAACTTTGACTGGAAGTGGCTTGCCGCTGGCGGGCTTTCCACCAAGGACTTTATCGCGCCATCCTCCTTTGCGTTCAAGAATAGCCGTATGTTCCAGATGGGCGGCAAGCTCTGCGCTGCAAGTTTTTTGCAGATCATTACGCCGGAGCTGACCGACCGCATACTGACCGATTTTCTTGATACGGACAGTAGCCTTGTCGTCAATGTCCATATTCAGGCATTGGAGCAGACAGAAGCCGTAAAAATGGTGAAGCGCAAAATCACCGACCTCGATGCAATGAAGATTCAGGAGCAGAAAAAGGCTGTCCGGGACGGCTACGATATGGATATTCTGCCGTCCGACCTTGCCACCTACGGTGGTGCGGCGAAAAAGCTGCTGCAAGATCTCCAAAGCCGCAACGAGCGGTATTTTCTGCTGACGTTTCTTGTCCTGAATTACGGCGACACCAAGCACAAGCTGGAAAACGAGGTATTCCGTACAGCAGGCGTAGCGCAAAAGCATAACTGCACCCTGACGCGGCTGGACTTCCAGCAGGAGCGCGGTCTTGTGTCCTCGCTGCCGCTGGGGGAAAATCAAATCCATATCACGCGGGGCATGATGACCTCGGCCGTGGCAATCATCGTTCCCTTTGTGACGCAGGAGCTATTTCAAGGCGGCGATTCCCTCTACTACGGGCTAAACGCCAAGTCCGGCAACATGATTATGCTTGACCGCAAAAATGCACGTTCGCCCAACGGCCTTGTATTCGGCACACCGGGCGGCGGCAAGTCATTCTCCTGCAAGCGGGAAATGATCGGTGTGCTGCTGAAAACCCACGATCATGTGCTGGTATGTGACCCGGAGGGCGAGTATGCGCCGCTGGTAAAGCTGCTGCATGGGCAGATTATCAAGCTCTCTCCCACCAGCCGCGATTACCTGAATCCGCTGGACATCAACCTGAACTATTCCGAGGACGAAAACCCGCTGGCGCTCAAATCCGATTTTGTGCTGTCCCTCTGTGAGCTGATTATGGGCGGCAAGACCGGGCTGGAAGCCATCGAACGCACCGTAATTGACCGCGCTGTGCAGCGTATCTATCAGCCCTACTTTGCAGACCCGCGCCCAGAGAATATGCCGATCCTCTCCGACCTCCACGCCGCGCTGACGGCGCAGCATTTGCCGGAAGCCGACCGTGTGGCGCAGGCACTTGACCTGTATGTGTCGGGATCGCTCAATTTCTTCAACAACCAAACGACGGTTGACATTGACAACCGCTTTGTCTGTTTTGACATCAAGGAACTGCCGAAGAACCTGAAAAAGCCGGGGATGTTGGTGATTCAGGATCAGGTTTGGAATCGTGTCACCCGCAACCGCAACACAGGCGTATCGACGTGGTATTACGCAGACGAATTTCACTTGTTACTGAAAGAGCCGCAAACCGCAGCATACAGCGCGGAGATCTGGAAGCGTTTCAGAAAATGGGGCGGTGTGCCGACAGGTGCGACGCAGAACGTCAAGGATCTGCTGTCCAGCCCGGAAATCGAAAATATTCTGGAAAATTCAGACTTCATCTGTATGCTCAACCAAGCGGCGGGCGACCGCAAAATTCTTGCCGAACGTCTGAATATCTCGCCGGAGCAGCTAAAGTTCGTTACCAACTCTCCCCCCGGCGAAGGACTGCTGTTCTTTGAAAATGTGATCCTGCCCTTTGCAGATAAGTTCCCACGGGACACCGAGCTTTACCGCATCATGTCCACCAAGCCGAGCGAGGTGAACGGCGTATGACGATGGAGCTTGATACCATTCTCTGCGGCGACAGTCTGAATATGCTGAAAGCCCTGCCGGAAAGCAGCGTTCATTGCTGCGTGACCTCGCCGCCCTACTACGGGCTGCGGGATTACGGCATGGACGCACAGATCGGGCAGGAAGCTACGCCGGAGGAATACATTTCGCGGCTGACAGCGGTATTCCGCGAGGTGCGCCGGGTGCTGCGCCCGGATGGAACTTTGTGGGTAAATATCGCAGACAGCTATTGCGGCACAGGCAGCAAGGGCGATACCCGCGACCCCAAATATCCGCAGGGACGCAACGGGCAGAGCATTTCCCTCTGCCAAGCGGTGCGGGGCTGCAAGCAAAAGGACATGATCGGGATTCCGTGGATGCTGGCCTTTGCGCTCCGCGCCGACGGCTGGTATCTGCGCAACGACATAATCTGGGCAAAGGGAAATCCTATGCCGGAAAGTACCAAAGACCGCTGCACCCGCAGCCATGAGCATATTTTCATGTTCACCAAGAGCAGACGTTATTTCTATGACTGGCTTGCCATTGCTGAACCCATTGCCCCCACGACCGCCCTGCGCAAAAAGGCTGGGCGCGGCGTGGGCAAGTATTCCGCTCCCGTTCCGGGACAACCGCAGACACAGAATATCAATAAGCCGAGGGAAAAAGGCAGCATCACCGACGACATGATCTCACCCGTCCGGGCAAAGCGCGATGTGTGGTTTATCAACACCGTGCCTTACAAGGGCGGGCATTTTGCCGCCTATCCGCCCCTGCTGGCAGAAACCTGTATTCTGGCGGGCTGTCCCAAGGGTGGCATTGTCCTTGATCCGTTCATGGGCAGCGGCACAACGGGGCTTGCGGCGAAGCGGCACGGCAGGCATTACATCGGCATTGAACTGAACACGGAGTTTTGTTCCCTTGCACGGGAACGGATCGGAGGTGATACCCATTGAAAGAATTTAAGCCCCGCGATAAGCTCACCCAGCGCATGACCCGCGACGGCGCGGTGCTGGACAATCAGACCACGGGTGAAGAAATCCATATTTCCGAGCGTGACGCGGAAAAGCAGCTTTCCCCGGATGGGCAGCCTGTCCAGATGGGAAAACGCGACGCACCTATGAATTCGGCAGAGGCCGCCCCCAAGCACGGGCGGCAGCTCCGCCCACAGGAGCAAAAAGAGCCGGAAAAGGAGCAGCCCAAACCGCAGCAGCCAAGCGCCGAGCCGTTCCAACCGCAGAGTGGCAGCCCCATTTCCCATATCCCGCAGGATATTCCAACGTCCGCCGCGCCGGGTGGTACAGTGGAAAAGCTCATTGACCGTGCAGCCGCAGAGCATAACGCGCACAAGGCGCGGCAGGTAGCGCAGATGTCCCGCGACGCGGCGCAGCAGCGGTATTCTGCATCCCATTTGCAGTTTTCCGAGGAAGAACGCGCCGCGCCGGAGCTGCACAAGCATATCCACCGTGCGGAAAAGGCCGCCGACAAGCTGGATGCGGCGCAGACAGCGATCCCCAAGAAACGGGTGCTGCGCAAGGAGCGCGTTTTTGATGAAGTCAGCGGCACAGCCAAGATCAAACTGCGCTTTGATACCGTGGATAAGTCCCCGCCCAAGCTGAAACCGAATCCGTTAGGCCGTCCGCTGCGGGAGGTCGCAGTACAGGCGCACGGAAAAATCCATGAGGTCGAGCATGAAAACGTCGGCGTGGAAAGCGGGCATAAAGCCGAAGAACTTGCCGAGCATGGCGCAGGCGGTGTAATTCGCTGGGAGCGCCGTCACCGCAAGCTGAAACCCTACCGCGCTGCGGAAAAGGCCGAGCGCAAAGCCTTAAATGCCAATGCAGAATATCTCTACCAAAAGGCGCTGCATGATAACCCTGAAATGCTCTCCGGCAATCCGCTTAATCGCTTTTTCCAGAAGCAGCGTCTAAAGCGTGAGTATGCCAAGGCTGCAAGAACGGCAAAGGCTGCGGGCAGCACCGCGCAGGCAACCGCCAAAAGCGCCGAAAAAACCGTAGAAGCCACGGCGACGGCAGCGAAAAAAGCGGCAGAAAAGGCAAAGGAAGCAGCGGAGTTCGTTGCCCGCCATTGGAAAGGTGTGCTGGTCGTTCTGGCTGGTTTCCTGCTGATTGTCATGCTGATCGGCGGGCTGCAATCCTGCTCTGCGCTGGTGGGCGCGGCTGGCGGCGGTGTGGCGGCATCCAGCTATCAGTCGGAGGACGCGGACATTCTTGCCGCCGAAGCCGCCTACTGTGCGCTGGAAGCCGAGCTGCAAGAATATCTCGACACCTATGAACGCACCCATGATTACGACGAATACCACTATGACCTTGACGAGATCAAACACGATCCTTATGTCCTGGCATCGATCCTCTCCGCGCTGCATGACGGCGCATGGACGGCAAGCGAGGTGCAGGGGACGCTGCAAATGCTCTTTGAAAAGCAATATATTCTCACAGAAACCGTCGTGACCGAGGTGCGCTACCGCACCGTTACCCGGACAGACAGCGCGGGCAACAAGTACGAGGTAGAAGTTCCGTATAACTATTACATCTGCACTGTTGAGCTGGAAAACTTCGATCTCTCGCATATCCCTGTCTATATCATGGACGAAGAAACGCTGTCCAAATATGCGCTGTATATGTCGGTGTTGGGCAACAAGCCGGAGCTGTTCGGGGATAGCGAGTATATCCCCAAGTACATCACAAACCGCCCAGAGGGATATGAGATCCCGCCCTCTGCAATGGAGGACGAAACCTTTGCCGCCGTTATCACAGAAGCCGAAAAATATTTAGGGTACCCCTATGTGTGGGGCGGCAGCAGCCCGTCCACCTCCTTTGACTGCTCCGGCTTCGTGAGCTGGGTGCTGACAAACAGCGGCGTGTGCAATACGGGCAGGCTGGGCGCACAGGGGCTTTACAACATTTCCACCCCTGTTTCCAACCCGCAGCCGGGCGACCTCGTGTTTTTCGTCGGGACATACGATACTCCGGGCGTTAGCCATGTGGGAATCTACGTCGGCAATTCCATGATGATCCATTGCGGAGATCCGATTTCCTATTCCAACCTGAACAGCAGCTATTGGCAGGCACATTTCTACGCCTACGCCAGACCGCCGTACAACTAAGGAGGACGGCTATGCTGACGCTGATTCCCGTTTCTCTTGCGCAGGCGAACGAGTTTGTGCGGCAGCATCACCGCCATCACAAGCCCGTTGCTGGACACAAGTTTTCCATTGGCTGTGCTGAAAATGGGCGGCTTTGTGCCGTTGCCATTGTGGGACGGCCTGTGAGCCGCTATTTGGACGACGGCTTTACGTTGGAAGTCAACCGCTTGTGCAGCGATGGCACGAAGAACGCTTGCAGCATCCTCTATGCGGCAGCGGCACGGGCTGCGCGGGCGATGGGCTACCACAAAATTGTCACCTATACCTTAGACACCGAAAGCGGCGCAAGCCTACGCGCCGCAGGCTGGACGAACGCCGGACTTGCGGGCGGCAAGGCGTGGACAGGCATCCTGATTTATATGCCCGTGCGATTGCCATTGAGGACAATGCCCGTCCTCGGCTGGAAAAAGTGAAAGGTTTGGGGCGCAATTACGCATGGAAAGACCGATTCGGAAAGGAGTAATCACCTATGGCTATGAGCAAAATTGACCGCATTGACCGTGAGATTGAAAAGACCCGCGGCAAAATCACCGAGTACCAAAACAGACTGAAAGAGCTGGAAGCCCAGCGCACCGAGCAGGAGAACTTTGAAATCGTCAATCTTGTCCGCTCTATGTGCATGAGCCGCGACGAGCTGATGAATTTCCTGCGCGGCGGCGCAAATGACGCGCCGCCCGTGGAAACCGCCTATCACGAACAGGAGGACATGACCGATGACGAGGAATAAGCATTTTCGCTCTGTATTCGCCGCGCTGCTCTGCGCGGTGCTGTGCATGACGGCCTTTGCCACCGTCGCGTATGCGGACGGCGGCGACTACTACGATGACGAGCTGCCGCCTGAAACGTGGCAGGAGGAAACGCAGCCGGAGGACAACACGATTGCCCCCGGCACTCCGTTCACCGAGGACGGCATCGCCGCGACCCGCGATCTTCTCTACGATAAACACACCAATAAGCAATTTATCACCGTGGAAACCCGAAATGGGCACACGCTGTATATCGTCATTGACTACGATAAGCTGCTGGACGAGGAAGAAGAACGCTATCAGACATATTTCTTAAATCCCGTGGACGAAGCCGACCTGATGGCGCTGCTGGAGGACGACAGCCAGAATACGCCCATTGTCTGCTCCTGCACCGAAAAATGCACCGCTGGCAAGGTCAATACGAACTGCGCCCTCTGCAAAATGGATATGACGAATTGCGCCGGAAAGGAAGCAACGCCGGAGGAAACAGAACAGCCAGACGAGCCGACGCCGGAGAAGAACAGCAATGTGGGCGGCATCCTGATCCTTGTGCTGATCCTTGCTTCGGGTGGCGGCGGTACGCTGTGGTACTTCAAGCTGCGCAAGCCGAAATCCAGCGTCAAGGGCGGCGACGAGCTGGACGAGTTCGATTTTGACGAGGATGACGAAGCCGAAGAATACGGGGATTATGAGGACGCAGACAGCGCCAGCGATCCCGATAAACAGGAGAATGAAGAATGAGTGTTTTGATTATTTGTGAAAAGCCCTCTGTGGCAAAGACCGTTGCCCTTGCGCTGGGCGCTGCGGAGCAAAAAGACGGGTATCTTTCCGGCGACGGACTGCTGGTGTCGTGGTGCATTGGGCATCTTATCAGCATGGCAGACGCGGGCAGCTATGACGAGCGATACAAAAAGTGGCGCTATGAGGATCTTCCCATTCTGCCGCAGGCATGGAAATATGCCCCTACTCCCGGCAAGGAAAAGCAGCTTGCCGTTCTGAAAGAACTGCTGCACCGCAGCGACGTTTCCGAGGTGGTGAACGGCTGCGATGCAGGGTAGTGCGGTTGGGTGACTTAGGAGAAAGAAAAAAGAGACCTCATCTCGTTGAAAATCAAATTTCAAAATCATTAAAGGAGCTATTCAAATGAAACGAAATCAGAATTTCGACCATAATCACTCTCAAAAAGTGCTTTCCCGCCACTACAGCATGGACACCAACCGGGTGGAAGTCCGATTTGAAGATGGCACCACCCTTTCCATTGATTGTATCTCCATTGAGGACGAGTATGGCAACACTCCAGTACAGCGAGCAGAACTGGACTGGCTGCTATACAACAAGCCTTTGGAGTATGCCCAGCTTGTGCTAGGTGTCGAAATTGAGCATTATCTCTCGCTCGGCTGTGACCATGGCAGATTAGAAGATTGGCTTTTAATTATAGCAATCCAATAAATTAGCGTGAATAGCTACAAAAGCGAAACCATCCAGAACAGTCATGCGAAGAAATCGTTTTGAAAGCAGCACGAACAACATCCGGCAGCTTCTCCAACAAACGAACTTTTGCCTTTCTATTTTTTCTCCAATGCCTGAATCAGAAGTTTTCTTGCTTCATTGTGCAACATTTCAATCGCCTCTTTGACTCAATTTTACACCTTTTGTCAAGCTGTAACTTTATTTGATTGGACTGCTATAATATGTTCCTCCCAAAAAGGATTCAATGATTTTTCCATCACAGATATGTATTTGCCTACTTGCGTACGCTGCCACATCTGGAGAGTGCGTTACCATAACAATCGTCATGCCACTGCGATTGAAACTTGAAAACAGTTCCATAATGGCGAGGCTGTTAGCTTTGTCTAAGTTGCCGGTAGGTTCATCGGCCAGTAACACACGCGGCGAACGAGCCAGCGCTCTTGCAATGGCAACGCGCTGTTGTTCACCGCCAGAAAGATTTACTGGTCGCTTGTTGGCTTTTTCGGCCATGCCAACGCGTGCGAGCAGTTCATGTGCAACCGCATCTCTTTCCCGTTTGGACACACCCGCATAACCAAGCGGCATACAGACGTTTTCAAGCGCGCTAATTTCATTAACCAAGTTGAATGCTTGGAATACATAGCCAATTTTCTCGTTACGTAATGCCGCGCCGGCTCTACTTTTCAGTCGTGTAATGTCCTCGCCGTCAAAGAAATAACTGCCGCT
>ERZ779660.1412-NODE-1412-length-12195-cov-1.858731_pt1 | contig 12195 bp, 9 predicted proteins | sample MGYA00511906_ERZ779660 | MGnify/ENA primary metagenome ERZ779660 (study PRJEB29588, sample SAMEA2156906) | human gut metagenome | biome: human gut; feature: human-associated habitat; material: faeces | place: Denmark | collected 2008/2010 ... | reverse complement strand
CTGGCAGGATGCGCTGCGGAGATATTTGAAAGAAATTGGGATGTAAGGTACAAGAAAGAGAAAAGATACAAGTAAGGCTTCCACAGGGAGGCTTTATTCATGACAATAGAATGCCCGCAGAGCGTGCATTCTATTGTTTGTATTATAACGGGAGAAGAGTTATGGAAGTGAAGAAAGACTGGCTGTCCGGTGTTTTAAAAGTTTTGCTGTGTGTCTCTTTTGTGTATCTCTGGGTCATGGCATTTGTGTATGTAAAGAAAAGTTATTGTGGAATTCCGGGGGCGGCAGTCTTTCTGATTGCGGCGTTACTCGATGGAATTTTGGTCTGGTGCGTATGGAAAAAGAAAAAATTGAAATCAGACCAAACGACAACCATAAAAAAAGAAAATATCTGTTTGTTGTGTGCATCCCTTGTATTGCTGGCACTTCAGTTTGTCGTGATCTGGAACGCGGTTTTCAGGACGGCATGGGATCCGGGCGCAGTCTGGTATGGCGCTCATTTCGTGGAGATGGGGGATCAGGATGGCATCAACAGCATGGGATATTATTTTTCTGTGTATCCCAATAATCTGCTTTTGGTATGGATTTATTCTATAGTGTTGAAATTAAATGATGTAATAGGCACACCGATTGCAAATGGAACGATGTTGCTTGCATTATTTCAGTGTATTTTTGTGACAGGTGCAGGGGCTTGTCTTTATAAGACTGTGCGCCATTTCGCGGATCAGAAAATTGCTTGGATTGCATATGGATTTTATTTCATTCTGGGCGGGTTGTCGGCGTGGATTATGATTCCGTATTCAGATTCTACCGGTATTATTTTCCCGGTTTTTCTTTTCTGGCTTTATGTGAAATTAAAAGAGACAGAGTCTGCAAAGAAAAAATGTGTATTGCTGTTTCTTATGTTTTTCCTGTGTTACATCGGTTTTGAGATCAAGCCGATGGCGGCAATTGTGATGATTGCAGTCGCTGCGGTAGAGGGAATTCATTTTATCGGGAAACTGCTGAAAAAACAGATTGTCTGGAAAAAGTCTGTGCTTGCCTGCTGTTTGTCCGCAGTACTTGGCATCGGCGCTGCGGCAGGAGGTGTATCTGCCGTAGTAGGCTCCTTGCATTTTCCCGTTGTAACGGATACTGTGCTTGGCTGGCAGCATCACATGATGCTGGGATTGAATAAAGATACAAACGGCGGCTACAGCCAGGCGGATTTTGATTATTCGACGAGCTTTTCCAGTGAAGAGGAGCAGCATGCGGCGGAATTAAAGGAAATCGGAAAACGATTAAAAGATTTCGGCGTAGGCGGATATTTGCAGCATTTTGTAAAAAAATCAGCGAGAAACTATTTTGACGGATGCTTTGGATGGGGAGGACTGGGAGAGACTTTCTATACAGAAATCTTCCCGGAAAGAGGAACCGTATTGTGTTCCTTGATCCGTTCCCTGTATTATGATAACACGGAAGATACGCTGTACCGGTATCCGGCGCTGTTTCGGCAGATTTTGTGGTATATGGTACTGGTTCTTGTCCCTTTTTCTGTATTTACGAAAAGACCCCTGGACAAAAAGCGCCAGGTTGCAGTGCTGTCAGTGCTGGGGCTGATGCTTTATCTGCAGATTTTTGAGGCACATGCAAGATATCTGTATACATTTGTTCCGATTTTTGTGTTCCTTGCGACAGAAGGAATCGATAATCTGAGAGAATATTTGAACCAGAAATCAGAGCGCAGGGTTAAAAAATGAGAAAATTCGATAAAATTATAATTGGTGCCGGATTGTATGGATGTTATGCTGCAAATCTGTGCGGGAAACGTAACGAAACGGTTCTCGTTCTGGAATATGACGAAGCACCGTTTCAGCGGGCAACATATATCAACCAGGCAAGGGTACATATGGGATATCATTATCCGAGAAGCCTTTCGACTGCGATGAAATCCGCAGGATATTTTCGGAGATTTGTAGAGGATTTTTCTTTTTGTATTCATGATAAATTTGATCAGATTTACGCGACTTCGGAAAAGTTTTCATGGACGAATGCGGTGGAATTTGTAGAATTTTGTAAAGCTGCCGGGATCCGTTGCGAAGAAGTGTCTGCGGCCAAATATTTCAATCCGGGAATGTGTGATGGTGCCTTTCTGACAGAAGAATATACCTACGATGCGAAAATCCTCGGGGCGTATTATCAGGAACAGCTGGAAAAACAAAAAAATATCGAAATTCAGTACTGTGCCAGAATTGACCGGATCACAAAAACAGAAAAATCATTTGTAATTTATCTGGAAGATGGAACAGAATATGAAACTTCTTTTGTGTTAAACGCGTCCTATGCTTCCGTGAATCAGATCCTGCAAAAACTGGAGAATGTCGGGACAGAAAAGTTCAAAATAAAATATGAACTGTGTGAAATTATTCTCTGTAAACCGACAGAGAAGTTAAAACCGATCGGTCTGACTGTGATGGATGGTCCGTTTTTTTCAATCATGCCGTTTGGATGCACAGGACTGCATTCTCTGACCTCGGTTACGTTTACACCGCATGTCACTTCTTATGAGGAACTGCCGACATTTTCCTGTCAAAAAGGATTGGAAAGCGGAGAAAATTCCTGCACGCCCGGGCATCTGGGAAATTGTTCTGAGTGCCCGCATAAACCGGAATCCGCCTGGATGTATATGTCGCAGCTGGCGAATAAATACATGAAAGCAGAGTACGGATATACCTATCAGCAGTCATTATATTCGATGAAGCCGATCCTGAAATCGTCAGAGGTGGATGATTCCAGGCCGACTGCAATCAAAGTGCTGAGTGAAAGACCGACGTTTATCAGTGTGTTGTCTGGAAAAATCAATACAGTATATGATCTGGATACATATTTATAGGGATGAAAAATGGAAAACAGGGTTAAACAGAAAAAATTTGTTTCATTGGTTTTATATTTACACAATACACAAAATGAGGTAGTACCTTTTTTTCAAAAGGTGTTGCCGGTGTTTCGGGACAATTTTACAAATTTTGAAATTGTATGTGTAAACGATGCCTGTACGGATGGTACCATTGGCGTCTTAAAAGAATATCTGGAAGAAAATCATTGTTCGGAAATGGTCAATATTATTCATATGAGTTTTTTTCATGGACTGGAAAGCGCGATGAATGCGGGCAGGGATCTTGCCATTGGAGATTTTATCTATGAGTTCGACACGGCTTATGTGGATTATCCTTCGGAGTTGATTATGGAAGTTTATGATAAGCTTCTGGAAGGCAATGATATTGTATCGGCAGGGACAAGGGATCATGTCCGAATGACGTCAGGGATCTTTTATTTTTGCTACAATAAAACGAGCAGAGGAAGAGGAAAAATCGGACCGGAAACTTTTCGGATTGTTTCCAGGCGTGCAATCAACCGGATCAAGTCGATCGGGCAGTATATTCCATATCGAAAAGCAGTTTATTCCAATTGCGGATTAAATACTGCCGTTATGAATTACCGTTCTCTGGAAAAAGGAAAGAGGAAAAAGCAATATGCGGGAGAGAGACTTTCTCTGGCATTCGATTCTTTTATTTATTTCACAAATGCGATGGAAACGGTTTCAGCAGTAATATGCGGTATTTTTTTATTGTTGTCTGTCGGAATGGGTATTTTTGTCGCAAAGGACCTGATTTTTCATAATGCGGTGGTGGAAGGATGGATTTCTACCATGAGCTTTATGGCGTTGGGATTTTTTGGCGTATTTGCCTTACTGACGATTATTTTGAAATATTTGTCTGTAATGCTGAATTTGATTTTTAAAAAACAGAGATATCTGATTATGGATATTGAAAAGGTGGTAAAAGGATGAAGCAGGACGTACTGAGTATCAATTTGTTGTTTCCGGTATTGAATGAACGGCTGAGACTGGAAAACGGGATCGAACGTTCTATGGCTTATTTAAAAGAAAATGTAACGATACCATACCAGTTGACAATTCTGGATAACGGTTCGGAGGATGAAACACCAGAAATCGGCAAAGCCCTTGCAGCAAAATATCCGGAGGTGAGCTATGTCAGGGTAGGGGAACGCGGCGTTGGCGTTGCATTTCGAAAAGGAATTTCCATCAATACCTGTGATCTGGTCGGGTATATGGATATTGATCTTTCCACAGATTTAAAATATCTCGGGAAAACGATCGAAATGTTTCAGAACGATCCGAATTTACAGTATGTAAACGGAAGCCGGTTCAGCAAAGAATCTGACACAAAGGGACGAAAATGGTATCGGAAGATCACGTCCATGGGACTTGTACTTTTGTTAAAAACACTGTTTCATATGAAAGCGACCGATGCGGTCTGCGGATTCACTTTTCTGAGAAAAGAAGCGGCAGAGCAGCTTGTAAGGGAAAGCAGTCAGGATAACGGCTGGTTTTATACGATTGAATTTTTACTCCGCGCGGAACGGGATGGAATGAAAATTTATGATATGCCGGTCGAATGGCAGGAAGACTACAATACGACGGTAAAAGTGTGGAAAACGATCAAGAATTATCTGATTCAGATGTATCATCTGAAAAAGGCATTTCGTCAGGAAGACAAACTCAGAAAATAAACGATTGAGGTACAAAACCGGAAGGATGGAGAGAGAAAACTATGCTCAAAAGAATTGATTTGACGAGAGATTATCAGAAACATAAGGCAGAGTATCTGGAAGCCATTCAGAAAGTGTGTGAGGATACCGCATTTTCCGGTGGAAAGTATGCGGATGAATTCGATAAAGAATTTGCACAGTATTGTGGAGTTCCCTATGCGTCGGGCGTAAATAACGGAACCTCTGCGCTGCATTGTGCGATGGTTGCACTTGGAATCGGAGAAGGGGACGAAGTGATCGTTCCTGCCAATACCTATATTGCGACTGCCTGGGGTGTGACTTATACGGGGGCGACTCCGGTATTTGTGGATTGTACTGCGGATACCTGGGAAATAGACCCGGATAAAATCGAAGAAAAGATCACAGAGAAGACGAAAGCAATTATTGGTGTACATTTATATGGACAACCGTTTGAATTTAACAAGGTAAAAGAAATAGCTGACAGACATCATCTGTATGTAGTGGAAGACTGTGCGCAGGGACATGACGCTTTATATGAGGGGAAAATGGTTGGAACGCTGGGAGATCTCGGATGCTTTAGCTTTTATCCTGGAAAAAACCTGTATGCGTTTGGAGAAGGCGGAAGTGTAACCGGCTATCGAAAAGAGTACTTCGATACGATCGAAATGATGAAAAATCAAGGTTGTACAGTGCGTTATTATCATGACATGATCGGATATAATTATCGACTGGAGGGCATCCAGGGAGCAGTGTTGAGTGTCAGCCTGAAATATCTGCCGGAATGGACTGCCCGCAGGCGGGAGATTGGATGGCGGTACACAAAGGAAATTACAAATCCGGCGATTACCCTGCAGCATCATCCGGAAAATACGAATCCGGTCTTCCATATGTTTGAGGTGGAGGTGGAAGATGACCCGGAGCGTTTTCTGGCTTATATGGCAGAGAAGGGAATTGAGTGCAACCGGCATTACCCGGTGCCCTGCCATTTGCAGAATGCTTATAAGCATCTTGGTTACCAGGTTGGAGATTGTCCAAACGCGGAGTATCTGGCATCCCATTGCGCGACGTTGCCGTTGTTCCCGGAAATGACGGACGAGGAAGTTGAAATGGTAATCCGGGCTTGTAATGCGTATCAGACTGCCTGAAACAGATTCTTATGACACCAGACCGTATAGTAACCTGAAAACAGGGCGGGCAGGAACAGATTGTCCTCTTGCCTCAAAAGTGGTATACTTCTCGTATAACGGGGAATTTTGCATTTTGGAAAATTTCCCTGTATGGAAAACTAAAACACAAGGAGTGCCGGAGTTTTGGCAGTGACAGATAGAATGGAGTTAAAAACACAGAAAAAGGAAGCTGCAGTGACAGTCAATGAGCTTTTATACCTGATTTTCTTCGGTGTGATGTTGTTTTCAAAGGGAATGGGCTGGTACGACGGGATGCGTCCGTATCAGCTCTGTCTGCTGATCGGAATGGGATGCCTTGGGCTGAAACTGATTCTGACAAAATATACGCCGTGGCAGCTTCTGGTCGCAGCGGTGTTCGGTGTGCTTGGCGTTCTGAGCTGGTGCTGCTCTGCAGAAAAGGGAATGCTGACTTGCGTAATGATGTTGATCGGTATGAAAGATGTGCGGATAAAAAAGGTCTTTCAGGTCGGGGCGGTTGTCTGGAGCAGCGTGTTCCTTTATCGGATTCTGGCGTTTCTGATCGGCTGGGACAAAGGCATTCTGCTGGTACATAAAAAGCTCGGAGCCTTTATCTTCCGGTGGAGTATGGGATATCCGCATCCGAATGTATTCCATATTTCCTATGTAATTTTGCTGGCATTTCTGTTTTATCTGTTGCAGCAAAAAGGCAAAAAGCTGTTTGGCTGGATTGTTGCCGCGCTTGTCGGAAACGTACTGATTTTTATCTATTCAGTCAGCTTTACCGGATTTTTGTTGACCGGAATTTATCTGATGCTGGTGCTGTATTTTGAACTGCGCAGTCAGTTTACAAAGCCGGAAAAAGTGCTGATGCAGTGTGTACTTCCGGTTGGATTGGCATTTTCCCTGCTGGCGCCGCTGATTCCGGAAGAAAATCGGTTTTATGAAGTGATGAATAAACTGATGAATACCAGACTGCGTCTTTCCAAATATTTTCTGACGCAGGAAAGGATTACACTGTTCGGACAGCAGTTCCATCTGGCGGATAAAGATCTGAACATGGACAATTCTTATGTGTTTGCATTGATGACCTACGGGGCGGTTGTTTTTGTCCTGTTGATGATCGCCTATTTCTTTACCATCCGGAATCTGGTAAAGGAGAACCGGCGGAAAGAACTGGCGATTACGCTGGGATTTCTGATTGCCGGAATATCGGAGCCGTTTTTGTTCAATACTTCTTTTAAAAATGTTTCCCTAATTTTTGTAGGAAGCTATCTGCTAAACGAGGCAAACCCGATCCGGAGGCAGAACATTGCATGGATTGGAATCAGTACGCTGGGTGAGCGGAGTCTTCCGAAAAATGTTCCGGCAGAGAAACTGGAAGAAAAACTTTTGCTGGGGCTGAAAAGGATAGGGGCTGCAGCAGGAGAAAAGAAATATTTGATTGCTGTGTTGACCTGCGTTTGTGCCGTGATCGGAGGCACTGCTTTTGGGCTGACGGCACAGATGCCCAAAGAGTATCTTGTGCCCAAGTCGATCTGTGATTATTCGCTGCAGGAAGTCTATTATCTGGACGAGGAAGCAGTTGCAAAAGAACGGGCAAACGGCTCGGAAGTATTGTATTATATGGGAGAAGAGATACCGATGTTTCGGTTCTCTGGAGTTACTGTAACTGTGGAATGGATGAGGGGTATGATCGGAGCAGCAATCCTGACCGGAGCAGTCGGAGCACTGCTTGGAACAGGTATTGCGGAAATTTTAGAAAAAGGGCGGAAAAAGAGCGGACAGTATGAATGAAAAATTGAAATTCTGTAAATTGTTGGGAACAAACATCAATGTCATTACGATGAATGAGACAGTTGATTATATGGATCAGCACCTGGATGAGCTGCGTGGAAAATATATCTGTGTTTCCAATGTGCATACGACGGTCATGGCATTTCGTGATGCAGAATACCGGAAAGTGCAAAACGGCAGTGCAATGAATCTTCCGGATGGGAAACCCCTGTCTATTGTATGTCGGATGCGCGGACATCAGGAGGCAGGACGTGTTCCTGGACCGGATTTGATGCCGAGAATTTTCGAGCTTTCCGAGAAAAAGGGATACCGGCACTATTTTTATGGCAGTACGGAAAATACACTGCATGCGCTGGAACAGAGACTGCATGAAAAGTATCCGAAGCTGAACATTGTCGGGATGTATTCCCCACCGTTTCGACCGCTGACAGAAGAAGAGGACGAGGCAGTTGTAAAACAGATCAATGATACAAAACCGGATTTTATTTGGATTGGATTGGGAGCTCCAAAACAGGAAAAATGGATGGCTGCACATGCCGGAATGCTGCATGGCGTCATGCTGGGCGTAGGGGCAGGCTTTGATTTCCATGCGGGAACGGTAAGACGTGCGCCGGGCTGGATGCAGGAGCTTTGCCTGGAATGGCTGTTTCGGCTGATGCAGGATCCGAAACGCCTGATTCCACGATATATGGATACAAATTTTTCGTTTATTCATTATGTCTGGAAAGAAAACAAGCTTTTAAAAAAGAAAAATCAGGAGCTGGTGCATACACCTTCAAGACCGAAGACAGGAATGAAGATCGCAATGATCGGACATAAGCGCATTCCGTCGAGAGAAGGTGGTGTGGAGATCGTCGTGGAAGAGCTGTCTACACGAATGGTTCGTTCCGGAAACCGGGTGGATGCGTATAATCGTTCCGGTTACCATGTATCCGGCAAAGAGTTTGATGAAAAACATGGAAAATATTTTCAGGGAATCCGAATTTTTACGATTCCGACGTTTTCCAGCAGTAAATTAAATGCGATTGTATATTCTTTTCTGGCAACAATCCGGTCATTGTTCGGGCATTATGATATTGTCCATTTCCATGCGGAAGGACCGTGTATTATGCTTTGGCTGACCAAACTGTTTGGAATCCCGACAGTGGCGACGATTCATGGGCTGGACTGGCAGCGTTCCAAATGGGGAAATTTTGCATCTCATATGCTGAAGCTGGGGGAAAAGACCGCTGCGCTCCATGCGGATGAAGTGATCGTATTGTCGCACAATATGCAGGATTATTTTCAGGAGACATACGGCAGAAAAACCCGTTTTATTCCAAATGGAATCAACAGACCGATTTTAAAAGGCGATTCCGAAATTAAGGCAAAGTATGGTCTGGAAAAAGACGGATATATCCTGTTCCTGGCAAGAATTGTACCGGAAAAGGGATTGCATTATCTGCTGCATGCGTTTGAACAAATCGAGACGGATAAAAAACTGGTGATTGCGGGCGGCAGCAGCCATTCTCAGGAATACGTACAGGAAATGGTCAATCTGGCGGCAAAAGACAGCCGTGTGATTATGACCGGATTTGTACAGGGGGAAGTGTTGGAAGAGCTGTACTCTAATGCGTATTGTTTTGTACTGCCCAGTGATATTGAAGGGATGGCGCTTGGACTGTTGGAAGCGATGAGCTATGGAAACTGCTGTATTGCAAGCAATATTCCGGAAAATACAGAGGTGGCGGAAGACCATGCCCTGTATTTTGAAAAGGGAAATGAAAGAGATTTGCAGAAACGTTTGGAGGAAGTGCTGGCGCATCCGGAACAGACGCAGAAAGCACATCAGGAAAATGCAGACTTTATCTGTGGAAAATATAACTGGGATCGGGTAACGGAGCAGACGCTGCATCTTTATCAGCATGTGCTCAAAGCACGGGAGAATCAGAAATGAAAGTATTGATTGTCAATAAATTTCTGCATCCGAACGGCGGATCGGAAACCTATATTTTTGAAGTCGGGAAACAGCTTCAGAAGATGGGACATCAGGTAGAATATTTTGGAATGGAGCATGAAGGCCGGGTCGTTTCGAACCGGCTTGATTGCTATACAGGGAATATGGATTTCCATACCGGAAAACTTCAAAAATTACGGTATCCGTTCCAGATTCTCTATTCGACAGAGGCTGCAAAAAAGATCCGGAAAGTGCTGGACGACTTTCGGCCTGACGTGGTTCATGTCAATAATTTCAATTTCCAGCTGACACCATCCATTCTCTACGCGATCCGTAAATATGAGAAACAGACCGGCAGAACGGTTCGGATCGTATACACGGCGCATGATTCTCAGCTCGTCTGTCCAAACCATCTGATGCAGAGACCGTCCGGCGAGCTGTGCCAGGAATGTCTGGGACAGAAGCAGTGGAACTGCACAAAACATAAATGCATCCACAATTCCCGCGTGAAGAGTCTCTTAGGGAGTGTGGAAGCGAAAATCTATCAGCATAAGCATGCGTATCGGATGTTCGATACGGTGATCTGCCCAAGCCATTTCCTGGAAGAAGTTTTGAAGACGAATCCGGATCTGGACGGGAAGACGGTGACGATGCATAACTTCCTGAACCGACAGGAGATTCCGGAAACGGATAAGAAAAAGTATGTGCTTTATTTCGGACGATATTCAGAAGAAAAAGGGGTTAAAACGCTGCTGGATGTATGTAGGAAGCTGCCGCAGATTCCGTTCGTATTTGCCGGAAAAGGACCGCTGGAAGATGAGGTAACTGCATTGCCTAATGTGGAAAACAGAGGCTTTCTGAGCGGAAAAGAATTGTATCAGACGATTGCAGAAGCGAGCTTTGTCGTATTTCCGTCGGAATGCTATGAAAACTGTCCATTTTCCGTGATGGAAGCACAGCTTTACAAAACGCCGGTCATCGCATCGAAGATCGGAGGAATACCGGAGCTTTTACAGGATGGAAAGACCGGAGAGCTGTTCCCAGTCGGAGATAGCAGTGCATTGCAGAAAAGAATTGAAGAGTTATGGAAGGATTCCAAACGCTTGCAAACATATACGGTAAACTGCGAAAAGGTTTCTTTTATGAGTGCGGAAACGTATTGCGAAAAGCTGCTGCAGATTTATGGCGGTTTAAAAGCCTGAGTAGAACACATTGAGCAATATTTCTACAGTATATGCTTGAAAATGAGGTGCAGTGTGAAAATCTTGATGCTGGTCAACTGGAAAGTTGCTTATGAAAATCAAATACCGGAAGGAAAACAGCCGCCGGACTATGTCGTACCGGGACAGAAATACTGGTTTTTTCGGTATCTGTCGGATGATATTTCCGTAGACGTTGTGGACATCCGTTCGTTTCCCTGGCTGGAGCAATTTGAAAAAGAAAAAATCCGATTTTATATTTGGCAGACATTAAAAGTCTTGCCGAAGTTAAAACGGTATGATCTGGTGTTATCCCATGGAATGCAGAGCGGGATTGTGCTGTGCTTATGGCGCAGACTGTTCGGACATGGAAAATATAAGCATATCGTGTTTGACATCGGTGGCTTTAACAGCGCGAAGGAAGAAGGAAAAGCGCTGAAGCTGATGCAGTTTGCAAGCAAGTCTCTGGACGGTGTGATTTATCATACAAAGAGCCAGATTACCTATTACGAAAAGTGTCACCCGTGGCTGCTTTCCAAAAGCAGATATATTGCGTTTGGGACGGATGCAGAATATTTTCAGCCGACCGGAACACCGATAGAGAAAGAAAATTCGTATATTTTATGTGTCGGTTATAATAAACGGGATTGGGATACGCTGCTGCAGGCATACGAAAAACTGAGAAATCTGCAAAAAGGGCGAAATCAGGATGGACTTGCTGATTTCCCGAAGTTAAAACTGATTGGGAAAGAAAAGCTGGACCGGGAGTATGACGGTGTGGAGACCGTCGGATTTATTCCGGTTACGCAATTGATGAAAGAAATTGAAAAAGCGACCTTTTGTGTACTTCCGCTGCAGTCCTTTAACTATTCGTTCGGGCAGATGACACTGCTGCAGCAGATGCTTTTAAAAAAAGCGGTGATTGCGGCAAATGTCCCCAGCCTGAGAGATTATGTGACAGACGGACAGGATTGCCTGCTCTATGAGCCGGAAAATGCGGAAGAGCTTGCAGAACAGATGGAGCGACTGATAAAAGATTCTGAATTTTCCAGACAACTGGGAGAAAATGCTATGCAGTCCGTTCGGGAAAAATGGAACGAAAAAAGGATGGCGCAGGACATCTGGGAGTTTTGCAGGGAGATTGTGAGATAGAAATTTATGAGAATGGCAAGAAAGTGCCTGCAGGATATGTCATATTTGGGAAAGGATGTGGCTGAATGGCAATACCAACCAGTATCAAAACGCTCCTGTCTGGAGACGTAGTTGAGTGGGCGAGAATTGAATTTAAAGAAACCTGGGACGCAGCGGCTTCTTTGAAATCTATTTGTGCTTTTGCAAATGATCTGGATAACTGGGGCGGTGGATATATTGTGATCGGTGTAAAAGAAGAAAATGGGATGCCGGTATTTCCTTTAGAAGGGGTACCAAAAGAGGATCTGGATTCCATCCAACAGGAAATTTTTCAGTATTGCAATCAGATCGTTCCAAGATATATTCCGAGAATGGAAATCATTGATTATCAGAATTCCGGAATTTTTTTGATTTA
>ERZ779660.1409-NODE-1409-length-12202-cov-2.958426_pt1 | contig 12202 bp, 7 predicted proteins | sample MGYA00511906_ERZ779660 | MGnify/ENA primary metagenome ERZ779660 (study PRJEB29588, sample SAMEA2156906) | human gut metagenome | biome: human gut; feature: human-associated habitat; material: faeces | place: Denmark | collected 2008/2010 ... | reverse complement strand
AGCAGTATTTGGCAGCTGTGGCGGCGGCCTGGCACTGATTCCGGGACTGACAGACTTTACCTTTATGGAAAGCAAAAAAGCAAAGCTGTTCGTAAATTCCCCGAACGCTATGGAAGGCAGCTGGACAGAGAAGGACGATACCTCTTCTGCAAAATTCCAGAGCGAGGAAGCCGGACTGGTTGATTTTGTAGGGACAGAGGAGGAAATCCTTTCCCAGATCCGTGAGCTGGTATGCATGATCCCCGGCAATAACGAAGAAAACGACGCTTACGGCGAATGCGAGGACGATTTAAACCGTGACATCGCAGATGCTGCAGGCTATAACGGAGATACCACGATTGTCCTGTCCATGCTGGCGGATGATCAGAACTTTGTAGAAGTAAAGAGCGCTTACGGCAAGGATATGGTAACTGGCTTCCTGCGCTTAAACGGCGAGACAGTCGGTGCAGTTGCAAACCGCAGCCGCATCTATGATGAAGAAGGCAAGGAAACAGCAAACTTCGGTGAAGTCCTTTCTGCGGCGGGCTGTGAAAAGGCTGCTGATTTCGTAAACTTCTGTGACGCATTCAGCATTCCGGTTCTGTCCCTGACAGACGTTGCAGGCTATGCTGCAAGCAAATGTGAAGAGAAGAAGATCGCAAAGGCTGCTGCAAAGCTGACCTATGCATTTGCAGGCGCGACCGTTCCGAAAGTAAACGTTGTAATCGGCAAGGCTTTCGGAAGCGCTTATACCGTTATGAACTCCAAGGCAATCGGCGCAGACATTACATATGCATGGCCGGATGCGAAGATCGGCACAATGGATGCGAAGCTGGCAGCTAAGATTATCTGTGACGGTCAGGATGCTGCAGCGATCGACGCATGCGCAGCAGAGTATGAAGCACTGCAGACCAGCGCAGAGAGCGCAGCACAGAGAGGCTATGTAGATCAGATCATCGAAGCAGCAGACACCAGAAAATATGTGATCGGTGCATTCGAGATGCTGTTCACCAAACGGGAGGACGGTCCTGTCAGAAAGCACGGCACAGTCTAAGAAAGGAAGCTGTTTCATATGAAAAAATTTTTGCTGCTGTTAGGTATGGTGACCTGCCTGATCGGTACAGCCGCGTGCGGCAAAGCAGACCAGGTGCAGGAAAGCCAGCTGCAGATCGATGAAGCAAGCCTGATCAATTATTCGGATCAGGTGGTAAACGCACTGAACGAGATTGTAACCGGTGGCATGCAGGATCAGTATGCAAGCGACGCGGTTATCAGCGTCGGCATTTCCAGCTGGGAATCGGCGATGTCCGATCTGGGTGCATATAATGGAGTGACAGATCATAAAGTAGAGATTGGTTCCGACGAGGCGATTGTGGAAGCGAGCGTTTCCGGTGCGGATCATAATGCGGTTGTTACCTTGATTATCAATGACCAGGGCAGCCTGTCTTCCATCACAGTAAATGTAGAGCGTTCCATGGGTGAGCTGATGTTAAATGCAGCCCTTAACACCCTGATGGGTATGGGAACGGTATTTATTATCCTGATTCTGATCAGCTTGTTAATCGGCTGCTTCAAGTTTATCCCGCAGATTCAGGAAAAGTTTTCCAAGAAGAACAAACAGCCTGCAGCTGCTCCGGCAGCGGCATCGGTTGTTGCAGCGCCTGTTGAAGAAGAGGAAGAAACCTCAGATGAAGAGCTGATCGCAGTAATCGCAGCGGCGATTGCGGCAAGCGAAGGCAGCACATCGACAGACGGATTTGTTGTAAGAAGTATCAGACGGCGCAGCGGAAGCTGGAAAAATGCCTGAGCAAAAAGCATATTACTCACAGGAGGATTGAATCATGAAGAATTATACCATTACCGTAAACGGAAACGTATATGATGTTACAGTAGAAGAAAGCGGCGCAGCACCGGTTGCAGCACCCAAGACCGCACCTAAGGCAGCTCCGAAAGCAGCGCCCAAGGCTGCTCCCAAAGCAGCAGCTCCGGCAGGTGCAGCAGGCAGCATCCGCGTAGAAGCAGGCGCAGCCGGCAAGGTATTCAAGATTGACGCTGCGGTTGGCCAGGCTGTAAAATCCGGCGATCCGGTTGTTACCATCGAAGCAATGAAGATGGAAATCCCCGTTGTAGCTCCTAAGGACGGTACTGTGGCAAGCATCAATGTAGCAGTCGGCGACGCGATCGAAGCAGGTGCATTACTGGCAACCTTAAACTGATCCGGATTGTCCGGCCCTGATTACTGACACAGGAGGTCAACGAAATGTCTTATATTACGACTACGATGGACAACCTGATTCATCAGACTGCATTTTTCAATATGACATGGGGAAATGTAGTGATGATTCTGGTGGCATGCGTGTTCCTTTACCTGGCAATCGCCAAGGAATTCGAGCCGCTGCTGCTTGTCCCGATTGCATTTGGCATGCTGCTTGTAAATATCTACCCGGATATCATGCTGAGCTTTGAGGATTCCTCAAACGGCGTAGGCGGCCTGCTGTATTATTTCTACAAACTGGATGAATGGGCAATTCTGCCGTCCCTGATCTTCATGGGTGTCGGTGCGATGACAGACTTCGGTCCGCTGATTGCAAACCCGAAGAGCTTCCTGCTGGGAGCTGCAGCACAGTTTGGTATCTTCGCTGCATACTTCGGTGCGATTGCGATGGGCTTCAATGACAAAGCCGCAGCTGCAATCTCCATCATCGGCGGTGCAGACGGTCCTACCGCTATCTTTACCACTATTAAACTGGCTCCCCATTTGCTAGGGCCGATTGCTATTGCCGCTTATTCGTATATGGCTCTGGTACCCGTTATCATTCCGTTGGTTGTGAAAATCTGGTGTACGAAGAAAGAATTGAGTATCAATATGAAGGAACAGGAAAAGAAATATCCTTCTTCGGTAGAAATCAAGAATCTTCGTGTGCTGAAGATTGTATTTCCGATTGTAGTGACTACGGTGGTCGCTCTGTTTGTGCCAAGTGCAGTGCCTTTGATTGGTATGTTGATGTTTGGTAACTTGATTAAGGAAATAGGTAGTGATACTTCACGTTTGTTTGATGCAGCTTCAAATAGTATCATGAATGCGGCAACTATCTTCTTGGGGTTGTCAGTCGGTGCGACAATGACTACGGAGGCATTTTTGAATTGGACTACTATCGGTATTGTGATAGGTGGTTTCTTGGCGTTTGCCTTGTCTATTTCCGGTGGTATCTTGTTTGTGAAGTTGGTGAATCTTTTCACTAAGAAGAAGATCAATCCACTGATTGGGGCTACAGGTTTGAGTGCTGTGCCCATGGCCAGCCGTGTGGCTAATGAAATTGCTTTGAAGTATGACCCCAAAAATCATGTGCTTCAATATTGTATGGCAAGTAACATTTCAGGAGTTATCGGTTCTGCCGTGGCTGCCGGTGTGCTGATTTCATTCCTACAATAAAAATCATCGTATTTAAATTGTTCGGGCACGAATTATACGGAAATTACAGGTGTTTTAGACAATACTGTAAGATCTGTATAGTTCGTGTCTTTTATTCTCTTTCTGTATCGTTCTCCTGGCTAAAACAAATAGAATAGGCCCTCTCCTCACGAAGAAAGCCTATCGTTAGATTAATGTTTAATATAAGAGAGAGTTTTATAGTCCTAACAGTTCATTGAACTTCTCTGCTGTCTTGGGATCTGACGGACGGGTCATATTGGCAGAGATGATTTTGCCATCCCGATCCAGCAGGATAAAACGGGGAATGCCGTTGATGAGGTAAGCATCCATAAAGGTCCTGTCTGTTCCCATGTGTAACTGGATCCCTTTTAGTTGATCCTTTGTTACCATGTTCTCCCATGCCTTTTTGTTCTTGTCGCATGACAGGCTGACAAAATGAATATCCTTTCCTGCATATTTCTCTTCCAATTCCTTTAACGCAGGAAGTTCTCCACGGCAAGGGCCACACCAGGTAGCCCACACGTCAATATAGATATATTTCCCTTTCAAATCTGCCAAAGATACTGTTTTTCCATTGATATCCGGATAGGAGAAGCTAGCTGCTGAGGGATTGCCTGATCTTAATTTTTCCCACTTGGTACAAAGTGCGTTGAATTTTTCTATGGACTTTGCATCCTTCACATGTTTGCGGAATAGGACAATCAGCCCGTCTGCTTCATCCAGCCCGTTATTGTCTACAAAGTTATAAACAAATTGGTCAATCAGAAATTCTGCAACCTTTTCATCCTGTATGGTTGCATCTACGTAGTTTACACTTTGTTCTGTAGAACTTGATGCAACTGTTTTTCCTTTATTACTAAAGGCACTGATAGCATCGGGAAGAAAAGCCTTATATTCTTTTAGAGCTAATAAACTGGCATTGATCGGAGTAATAGCTTCCAGTTTTTCATAATATGCTTTGGAAGGAATATAGTTGTCATCCTTTCCAAAATGAGGATGATACAAAGCGTATTTGGAGAAATAATAATACGTATAGAATTGCAAACGTATTTTTTCCTGTGTAGTGAAATCGGCTGGAAGTTTTGCGGCTTCCAATACTTGGCAATTGGCTGCGTACAGGCTGTCCCCTTTGTGTATGAGGGCGGCCTCTTGCATTTTCATATCGGGCATACCGAGTGATTGGAGCTCTTTGCTTCCCAGATAGGTGTTGATAGCGGCACCTGCTCCTTCAAAGGTTGTGTTTCTCCACATGTTGTCACTGTCGAATGACAAGGTAAGGTCTTGATTGGGATCCAGATAAAGAGTACGGCGTCCGCGTGTGTATTGCATGGTTACATATTGCGGAGTGAATCCTGTGATTTCTATGTTGCCGTTTCCAGCGGCATCAATCGCCACTTCTTTTTGTTCGCCACTTTGGCTGAAAGTCAATCTCACTTTGACCTTCTCATTGGGATTGGTGACCTTAAAAGTGAGCTTTGCAGCTTCTGTAGCGGTAAAGGTACTCAGCGCAAGGCCAAGTACCATGATGGATTTTAGAGTTCTCATCTTATTTTTTTCTTTTAGGTTTCATTTTCAATGCATCGGGACGCATGTTATAGACTTTCTTTCCGTATGCGGGTTCTGTGCTGAGGCAGGCAGGGATGGGGGCTTTGCCGTTCAGTTTGCGAAGTACCATTTCCAAGGCGGCTGCATATTCCTGATGGATGAAAGCATCATCTCTGTCTGTTTGGTTATAAGCAATGTATTGCAGATAGCCTACACATTTGTTGAACCAGAATTCGGGAAGTTCCTCTGCTTTGTATCCCAAACGGGCGATAAATTTCAGTCTACTGATTAACTCTTGCTGATTGACTGTGGTGTCTGCAATCATCGCATCAATCTGGGTAGCTGCCGCTTCATACTTTTGTTCCCGGATATCATTATTGATACGGATCATTTTCAGATTGAAATCTTTTCCTTCATAGTTGCATAAGGCTTCAATTTCCGCCAATTCGCCGTATGAAGTTTCTTTTGCCAATTTAGCGTCAACAGCTTTTTTGCCGAAACGCTGGCAGAAATCCGCATAATTGTCTGATACTTGCTTCAGGTACGGGTTCATGCCATTGATGGTGTTTACATATACTTCCCATACATTCGGATCAGTCAGTTTGGCACCTCCTTTTATTAATTCATCAAAAGCGGCTTGTACGTTATTGCGTGCATAGACTGAATAGTGATAATTGATGTAATCAATCAAGAATGCACGTTCTCTGTTCCCCTTGGTATATTGCTCTTGCAGGTAAAAAGAGCGTTTGGTAGGAATGTTTGCATCTTTTCCTGTCTGAATAAACTGTTCGGGAGTCTGACGGCTGCTGCTGCGATGAACGATTTCTTCGGTGGCAGGATCTATGAATGCATAGGTGGGATAACTGCGTACACCGTATTTCTTGGCTAATGTAATTCCTTCACCTTCTTCAGCATCAATTTTGAGGTTGATGAAAGTTTGGTTATAGTAGTAACCCACTGTAGGCAATGAGAATACGGTTTGTGCCATATTCAGGCAAGGTCCGCACCATTGGGTATAGAAATCAATGAATATCAGTTTATTTTCTGCTTTGGCCTTGGCTACGGCTTCTGCCCAAGTAGTGCCGTGCAGGAAATTGATTCCTGCATTCTGGGCATTTAAGTGAATCGCATAGATACATGCGAAAATGAGTAAGATATATTTTTTCATGTCTTTGAATTTAATATGTTAATAACCAGGGTTTTGTTTACATTCCAGATTAGAACTGATTTCTGACGACGGAATGGCATCGATACGGCGGTCTATGATGCGTTGGTAATAATTGTCTCCTTGTGCTTCCGATTTTTCATATTCTTTTTCCAAAGCTTCTCTTAACGTCTTGTTCAAAGCAAGCAGACGGGTGAAATCGGGTTTCTCTGTGTATCCTGCAAAACGGATCATGGCAAACCATTCATGCCAGTTCTCGAAAGACAATTCCAGCATCCATTCGTTGAATATGGCGGTTTCCAGTTCTTCGTTATTGGCTGGAAGAATTATTTCGGCTCCTGCTCTTTCGCGTAGTTTACGGATCGGTGCGTAGGCTTCGGATATAGAGGCTCCCGAACGATACAAGGCTTCGGCTTTTATCAGATAAAGTTCAGAAACACGGCTGAAGATGACAGGCATGTCATTGGCATCATTCAGCAGCTTCTTTACCGATTTCAGGTTGTAGGCTACCGCAGAACTGCGGCTGTCCATCAGGCTGTCTACTTTAGAGAAGATGGCATCGGCGCGAGGATCATCCCCCACCAGTTCCACATACTCATTGGTGGGCCCCCAGTAACCTTGTTTTTTCGTGGGGCTGTTACCGTAACATTGCTGACGGGTTGAAGTGTTGGTGGCATCTTTTTGGTCGAATACACGAGCGAATAGAATCTCTTTGGTTGTTGAAAACTTATCAAAAACGTCACCATAGTTTGCTTCCGGCAATGGAGAATTTGTATCAATTGCATCATTAACTGCTGCTACCGCTTCTGTGTATTTTCCTGCATACAGCAATACTCTTGCCTTTAATGCCTTGGCTGCTTCTTTAGAAGCTTGTGAAAGCTTTTTCCAATCAGGAGCTTTTTCAATAGCTATTTCCAGTTGATCCAGAATATATTGATAAGAATCGGCTACGGAGCTACGTGCCTTTAGAGCATTGGATACGGATGGAGCTTCATTACGCATGACAACCCCGTATTCACTATTCATATCCCAAAATTCGCAGTAACGAACCAGGATATTGAAGTAGGCCAAAGCGCGTAAATAGGCTATTTCACCTAACACTTCGGCTCTACGGTTTCCGGAGAACTCTCCGTCACTCATGCGGTTACAGGCTGTTTCCAGGAAGTTGGCGTTTTTGATTACAGCGTAATCTGCATCCCATTCCGTTGCATCACTGAATGATAGGGTAGGCAACATTCGTTCGGAGTAGTAAACGGCATTACCGGCGCTGACAATTTCTTGACGCCACATGGTCCCGGCTTTGAAGGAACCACTTACTGTAGGAAATATGACATTGAATCCATTTCCGGGCAAGGAGTAATAGATTCCGTTTAAGGCTAACTCTACAGCAGCGGGTGTTGTGATGGCACCGTCTAAATCTGCTTCGAATTCGGGCTTTTGGTCCAAGACATCTACCAACTGGCACGAGGAAACGCCCATTGTAAGTAAAGCTAAGAATATATATTTTTTCATTCGATTATACATTTAAATGATTATAAGTTAATTTTTAAACCAGCCGAGAAAGAGCGGAAACCCGGATAAGTGGAGGTTTCATAGTTACCGCCATAGTTGCTGTTACTGTTTACGGTAGCAGGGTCTGTTCCCGGATAAGAGGTGAGCGTGAACAAATTGGTAGCCGAGACAAATAGTTGTCCTTTTATCACTTTGTTTAAAGGTAAATTATAAGTCAGACGCACTTCCTGCAAACGGAAGAAGGAGGCATTAAACAATTCATGATCGGTTAGTCTAGGTACACCGTCACCTATATACAAGGCCGGGTATTTGGCATCTTTGTTGGTGTCAGACCATCTGTCATTCAATCCATAGTCAATCAAACCGGTTAATTGTCCGGGTAGATTCTGCAATGTTTTGTTATAAATCTTCAAACCACCGATCTGATATCCGAAGTTGGCGAACAGGCTGAATTGTTTATAAGATAAATTGGCAGTCAGACCGCCGAACAGATCCGGATCAGGATTACCGATAATAACACGGTCATTGTAGTTGATGATTCCATCTCCATTTAAATCCTTAATTTCCAAATGTCCCGGTTTTAATGAGTTACCATCGTAATAACTTTGTCCCTTTGATTTAGCATAGGCATTCAATTCATCTATTCTGGCTTGATCTTGTATGATCCCGGCATATTCATAACCATGGAAAGCTCCCATTGGATAGCCTACAGCCAATACTTGGTCGGCATAGCTGCCTTGAACTACTACATCCATAGCTGATTGTGCTCTACCTTCTTCAACCAGTTTGGTGACTTTATTCTTGTTATGTGACATATTCAAGGTCAGGTCCAAGTTCCAGTCTTTAGTAGATAATACACGGCCTACCAGGTTTATTTCAATACCGCGGTTGGTCAATGCTCCGATATTACGGTTCATCTGCATAGAGCCACCGGTTGCACTGGGCGGGAAATCAAATGACCAGATCAAGTCTTTGGTATCTTTGATATAGCCGGAGATAGAACCGGTCAGTCGGTAATCGAACAATGCGAAATCAAGACCTAAATCATATTGGGTCGATTTTTCCCAACGGATGTCGCGGTTACCCACTTGTTTATGTATAATGGCTGACAGATTATTATAACTGGTTGCTTCGTATAAATCACGATTAGAGAAGCTGGTTAAATTTTGGGTACCGGTAGTACCTACGCTGGCACGTAATTTCAAATCATTAATGAATGTCAGGTTTTTCATGAATTTTTCCTGAGAGATACGCCATGCAATGGCTCCTGAAGGGAAGAAACCATAACGGTTGTTCGAACCAAACATGGATGAACCATCATAACGTCCTGTAAAAGTGAACAGGTAGCGCTCCATTAATTTATAATTGATACGGGCAAATGAAGAGAACAGACCACTTGCATTATATCCGTTACTCCAAGATGAGATGCTTGCGGCACTTCCTAAATTGGTGTAAATATCATTATCCGGATAAGTCTGGCTATTCATTCTTGTACTACGGCTTATACCACGTTCAAAGGAGATACCGGCTACGGCATCCAAAACATGATTCTTGTTGAACTCATAGTTATAATTCAATGTATTGTCGAATACGGTTTTTGAATATTTATAATGATATTCTGACCCACTGGCTTCATTTCTAGTACTTAGAAAACTTGGACTGAATGAATTGTTTTCAGTAAATTGTAAATTACCCGATAAACTGGAACGGAACCGGAATCCTTTCCAAATATCAACTTCTCCGTATACGGTTCCCATGATGCGGTAAATATTATCATGGTTTTTCTTATAGGTGTTGGCCACCGGGTTGGCTTGACCTGTGGACATATCAAATTCACCGTTATCATTATATATAGGAAGGTCAGGACGGAATCCTTGCGCACTAAATAGTGATGTGTTCGCATTATTTTGGTCTGTATAACTCATATTGGCATTAATACCAAAACGAAGGATAGGCAGCACGTTCATTTCTGTAGACACACGTGCGTTATATCGGCTTAAGTCACCTCCTTTGACCATACCTTGCTGATCGAATACTGATAATGAAATAAGGTATTTAGATACTTTACTGCCTCCGCTTACAGTCAAGTCGGCATTATGGCGGATAGCAGTTTGTTTCACTTCATCAAACCAATTGGTGTTGGCACTGCCTAATGCAGTGGAATTAGGTTCAAGAATTTCCAATGCATATTGGTTGGACGGATCATATACCAAGGTTTCTTTGGCAAAGCGGCGTACTGTTTCCCGCCATTCATCACCATATAAAATACGGAAGTTCTTAATTTGAACATCAGTGGTAACATTGTAGTTGAAGCTGACGGTAGGTTTGGAACCTTCCACTCCTTTTTTAGTGGTAACGATAACTACACCATTTGCGGCGCGAGAACCATAGATAGCAGCCGCAGAAGCGTCTTTCAGTACGTCCATAGACTGGATATCATTGGGCGAAATTGCATCCAGCATACTGGGATCTTCTACAGGAACTCCGTCGATCACATACAAGGGTTCATTGGAACCGGTCAATGACGTGGCACCCCGCACACGTACACGGACAGTTTCACCCGGAACACCTGTATTTTGGGATACCTGTACACCGGCAGCCAAGTTTTGAAGCATGGAGGTTACATTAGGAGTGTTTAATTGGCTCAATTGTTTTAAACCTACTGAAGCAACAGAACCGGTCAAGTCCTTAATGGAGGAAGTACCATAACCTACTACGACAACCTCGTCCAGATTAGTTACTTCACTTTCCATTTTTACATTGAAGACATGTCTGTTACCAATTTTCTCCTTAACCGTCTGCATACCGATAAAGCTGATCATTAGTTCGTCATTTTTAGTATTTTCGGGATAAGACAACATGAACTGCCCATCCATATTGGCTACAGTACCGAAAGTTGTACCTTGGATGACAATAGAAGCTCCAATGACCGGTTCACCCGTATCATCTTTGATAACTCCGGTAATCGTTCTGCGTTTGGCATTTCTGTCAATCGGTAATATTAACACATAATTGTTTTCCACTAACTCATAACGCATACCTGCCTGGCTACAAATCACTGAAAGTGCTTGCTCTAAAGGTTCTTTGTTTAATGTTAGTTTCAAAGGTACATTGTTCAAAGTTGCATCTTCGTACATGATATTAATTCCGGTTTGCTTTTTGACCATGTTAAGGGCCTCTTTCACACTGATGTTTTCACTTTTGATAGTGACTGTCTTATCAGCTGATACATTTGCAAACACAGCGTTGAATGTGCAGAATATGCACATTAGCATTACTAAAAACCTCATTTTTGGAGGTTTAGCTACTAAACTCTTCCAAAGCTCGTTTCTTTTCATAAAACTCAAATAACTTATTTAATAATTTAGAATATTCCTGTTATACAGGGCTTGATTATTGTTTTTTTACTAATATGGTTTCTCCCTTTTTCTCAAACTTGACATCGGATACACGATGAATGATGTCTAGTGCAAAGTCCAAAGGCTTGTTGCGGAAAATAACTCCGGTGAATTTCATGGTTTCTAATTCCTTGGATGCTATTTGAATATCTACATTATAGCATCGGGACAGACGGGCTATCAGCAAGGGAAATGGCATTGCGTCAAATTCCATAGCGCCCTCAGTCCATGAAATATAGAATTCAGGATCTACTTTGTAAACTTTTGATTGTGCAGAAGAGTAATGTTCGCCTGGTAGTAGATAATATTCACCTGATGGAGCATTTACCTTTAATTTTCCTTCAATCAAGGTTACTGATAATTCTTCATCGGGATAAGCCGAGATATTGAAAGTTGTTCCTAATACATAAATAGTATGGTCGTGTGTTTTTATTATGAAAGGGCGGGCTTCATCGTGTGTAACCTCAAACATGGCCTCTCCTTCCAAAGTAACTTCCCGGGTATCTCCGAATTGAACCGGAAAGTTGATATGGGAGTCCGCATTCATTTTTACTTTTGTACCATCAGCCAATACTATTGCATATTCCGAACCTTTTGGCACTATGATCTTATTTTGTAATAGTTCGGTATCCAGTTCTGTTTTATGGGGGTAATCACTTTCTTGAGGGAATATGATTTCTCCATTGTTAATATAACTTCCGTTGATTTCCCGTTGGTTTTCATAGAGGGGAATTACAGATTGGTTTGCTTGTACCCAGGTGGCTTTAGGAGTTTGGGTGTTCTGGGGAAGAGATGATTGCTCGCTTTGGGTAATGGCAGGCGTCAGATTCCGGTTATTAAAATATAAAATGGAAGCAATCCCTATGATAACAGCTATCGCAGCGGCAGATGAATAAATCGCAACCCGATAGCGGATAGAGTGGGGCTGCTTGCAACGTTTTTGAATAGCTTCCCATGAAGCTTCTTTATCAAACTGTTGTAATAAGTTAAGTTGGTTATTGACATGGCGGAGTGAAAGTAACTTCACAAAAATTTCTTTATGTGAAGCGTCTTCTTCAATCCATTGTTTTAATTCTTTAAATTCCTGTTCATTGAGTTGGTGGGACAGGTATTTTTGAATTAAGGTTTCTGTTTTACTCTTTTGCATAATTGTTGTACTGTTTAACAGAA
>ERZ779660.1391-NODE-1391-length-12331-cov-3.863148_pt1 | contig 12331 bp, 9 predicted proteins | sample MGYA00511906_ERZ779660 | MGnify/ENA primary metagenome ERZ779660 (study PRJEB29588, sample SAMEA2156906) | human gut metagenome | biome: human gut; feature: human-associated habitat; material: faeces | place: Denmark | collected 2008/2010 ... | reverse complement strand
AGAGCCGTACTGACGGTGGCTTCTTCCAGCAGGAAAGGATCGAAAGTATCCGCTACCAGCAGGTGGTTCATAAAATTTTTCATGGATGTAATCTGTAATGCGATCATAGGGACTCCTTATATGTTTGTGAGAAGAACTCTGTGAGGAGCTTCGGTCGAAACGGAACAATCCGTAGGCATCAAAGTCGGGGACTTTTGGCCCCGGCATCATAATATGCTGACTATATAGAAATAGTATAAACGAAGTCCGCCGAAAAGGGAATATGAATATTTTGTGTAAAGGCTTTACGAACGGAATGTTTCGTGTTATTATAAGTAGTATTAAAAACTACATAGTATGGTTTTTAAAAAATGAAAATAATTGTAACTATTCAGTGCCCCATTCGCAGAATGACTCTTTGGGAGTTATATTTTTGAATAGCTGCAATCAATGATATGGAGATTAATATGAGTTTTAAAATCGTAGTAGACAGCTGTTGTGAATTGCCGGAAGAATATTTGCAGGATTCCCGGTTCGAGATCGTGCCTTTGGGACTGGAAGTGGGAGATTACCAGATTCAGGATGATGAGAACTTCAATCAGGCGGAATTTCTGAAAAAGGTGGCAGAGTGTCCGAAATGTCCCAAGTCGGCATGCCCTTCCCCAGAGTGTTTCAGGGAAGCCTACCACACAGAAGCGGAGCATGTGTATGTGATCACATTATCCTCCCACCTCAGCGGCAGCTATAACAGTGCGGTGCTGGGAATGAATTTATATCGGGAAAAATACGGAAAGAAACAGATCCACATCATTGATTCCGAATCCGCCAGCTGTGGTGAGACCCAGATCGTGAAGAAACTGGTAGAACTGGAGGAGCAGAGACTTTCTTTTGAAGAGATCGTGAAGCAGATCGAAGAGTTCCGCAGCAATGTGCATACCTATTTTGTACTGGATAATCTGGAGACGCTGCGCAAGAACGGCAGACTGACCGGTGTGAAAGCACTGGTGGCATCCACTTTAAGCATCAAGCCGATCATGGCCGGAGACAAGGGCAGTATCGTGCAGAGAGGCCAGAGCGTCGGCATGAAGAAAGCACTCCGAAGAATGGCGGAGATCGTTCTGGAAGAGGCAGGGGATACGAAGGAACGTTTCCTGATGATCACCCACTGCAATGCTCCTGACCGCGCCGAGACCATGAAGAAGCTTCTTATGGAAAAGGCAGAGTTCAAAGGATGCCTGATCATGGACACCCGCGGTGTCAGCAGCATGTACGCCAACGATGGCGGCGTGATCGTGACGGTGTAAAAAGATTAATATCATAGGCAATATAGCTCCGGCGGATTAGCCTGTCATTTTTTGTTTCTGACAGCCTGTTCCGCCTGGGCTTTTGTTTTCCTGAAAACTAGGAAAAACAGGCGATTTCCGAGGAAAAAGCGTTCCGAAAGCGGCCAGAAAAGGTGAGTTTCCTTCAAAAGTGGGTATTTGGTCGGAAAAGGTGGAAAAAATTTCTTCTGGCAAGGAAAGATCCACTATTTTGAGCCTGTTCTATCATTGTAAAAGGAACGGTTTTGTATCAAAAACAGGAAAATGCTGCAAAAAAATACAAAAACACAGGATTTTCAGGAAATTGGAGAAGATATTTTCGTTAAAGATACGTTTTTGGCTGTTTTTGTACAAAAAAGTGGCAGAACAGTGACTTTTTTGTATGAAATCGGTTATTTTATGGGGATTTACGAAAATACCTGATTCTACCGGATTCCCTACGAAGGATCCGATGAGATTGTCCGGCAGAAAAACCGATGTCAAGAGAGTATTGCTACGGATGTAGCAGAAAAAGCAAAAAAAATGTAAGAGCTTACATCTATGTGAGCCAAACATCCTCATGCATATTCCACAAAAAGATAGATAAAAAATTAACTTTCCTAAAAACTATTGATAGTTTTTATTATTTAGGATACAATTGCACATATACAAAAATCAATAGCCGACAAGAAACGGCTATTTTTTAAAAAACAAAATGTAAGCACTTACACGGCGTAACAGGCAGCCAGATCAGGTGGCCAATGCCATAGTACGTGTCAGTAAAACACCGCGCCTGCAGACGGAGGGCAGCACGCCATAGCCGTTGCCGGCAGCGCCCGTGGCGCAGGGCATAAAAGTAACGCAGGCATCAGCCCGCAGAATGGAGAAGATTATGAGCCGATTGAAGATAGCTACCCCGAATAAAGCACAGCTTACGGTGGAACGCCTGTACAAAGATCTGGAGAGAAGAATTATCGCCAGCCCGCCCGGATTATGTCCGGTGGACCTGCAGCTTTCTTTTCTGAAAATGTGTCATGCCCAGACATGTGGTAAATGTGTGCCCTGCCGTGTGGGACTGGGGCAATTGCAGAACCTGATGGAGGATGTATTGGCAGGCAAAGCCACCCTGAAGACACTGGATCTGATCCGGGATACCGCTTCCGACATTGTGGACTCCGCTGACTGTGCCATCGGTTACGAGGCGGCCCATATGGTACTGGCCGGACTGGAAGGCTTCCGTGAGGATTATGTCTATCACATTGAACATGGGGGAAAATGTTCCTGCCATATTACCCAGCCGGTTCCCTGTGTGGCGCTGTGCCCCGCAGGTGTGGATATCCCCGGTTACATAGCACTGGTGAAGGAAGAACGTTATGCGGATGCCGTGAAGCTGATCCGCAAGGACAATCCTTTCCCCACCGCCTGTGCCCTGATCTGTGAGCATCCCTGTGAGGCAAGATGCCGCCGCAACATGATCGACAGTGCCATCAATATCCGCGGCCTGAAGCGTATGGCAGTGGACAATGCCAGAGCCAACACGGTTCCTGTGCCTGAGAAAGCGGAGAGCACCGGTAAAAAAGTAGCAATCATCGGCGGAGGCCCCGGCGGACTGTCTGCGGCATATTATCTGGAGCTGATGGGACACCATGCCGTGGTATTTGAGGAAAAGAGCAAGCTGGGCGGTATGCTGCGCTACGGAATTCCCAACTATCGTTTCCCAAGAGAACGCTTACAGGAGGACATTGACACTATTCTGTCCACCGGAGTGGAAGTGAAATTGAACACCAGAGTCGGCAACGGCGAAGGTGAGATTTCTTATAATAAGCTGCACGAAGAATACGATGCAGTCTATATTGCCATCGGTGCCCATACGGATAAAAAGATCGGTATCGAGGGAGAGGATGCCAACGGTGTCATGTCTGCAGTGGAAATGCTGCGCCGCATTGGTGACGATGACATGCCGGACTTCAAGGACAAGACCGTAGTCGTAGTCGGCGGCGGTAACGTAGCCATGGACTGTACCCGTTCCGCCATTCGTCTGGGTGCGAAAAAGGTGGGAATTGCCTACCGCAGAAGACAGACCGATATGACGGCGCTTCCTGAAGAAGTGGAGGGCGCCATCGCAGAGGGCGCAGAGCTTTACAGCCTGAAAGCACCTCACAAGATCGAAGCCGACGAGAACGGCAATGTGACGGCTCTGTGGGTAGAACCGCAGATCATCGGCCCCATCGATGCCTGGGGACGAGCCCGTCCGATCCAGGCGGATGTGCCTCTCCTTCGAATCCCCTGTGATATCGTCGTGGTGGCCATCGGTCAGGGTATCGAGACCCGCCATTTCGAGGAGGCGGGTATCTCCGTAAAACGAGGCACCATTACTGCCATGAGTGACAGTGAAGTCAAGGATGTCCACGGTGTATTTGCCGGTGGTGACTGTGTGACCGGTCCGGCTACCGTCATCCGTGCCATTGCCGCCGGAAAAGTAGCTGCAGCCAATATCGATGAATATCTGGGTTACCACCATGTAGTACCCTGTGATGTGGAGATCCCGCCGGTATCCTACGAGGACAAGGAACCCTGCGGACGGATCCAGCTGAGTGAAAAGGAAGCCGGAGAGCGCAAGACGAATTTCGATGCATTTGAATGCGGCATGACGAAGCAGGAAGCCTGCCAGGAAGCGGGCAGATGCTTACGCTGCGATAAATACGGCTACGGAAGCTTAAAGGGCGGCCGAGCTGCCATCTGGTAAAAAGAGGAGCAAACAATGGGCGAGAAAATGATAAACCTTACAATAGACGGCGTGCAGCTGCAGGTCCCGGAGGGAACCAGCGTCATGAGCGCGGCAGCAGGCGTGGGAATCGAAGTACCGCATCTGTGCTTTTTAAAAGACATCAATGAAATCAGTGCCTGCAAGGTCTGCGTGGTGGAAGTGCAGGGAAAAAGCAAGCTGATCACAGCCTGCAACAGCCCGGTGGAAGAGGGAATGGTAGTGTATACCAATTCTCCGAAGGTACGCCGTGTGCGCAAGACAAATGTGGAACTGATCCTGTCCCAGCATGATTGTCACTGTGCCACCTGTGTCAGAAGCCGTAACTGTAATTTACAGCAGATTTCCAACGATCTGGGAATTCTGGAAGTACCTTTTACCGAGGAGGTTCCCGAGACACCCTGGGATCATTCTTTCCCTCTGATCCGGGATTCCAGAAAATGTATTAAATGTATGCGCTGTGTACAGATCTGCGATAAAGTCCAGGCCATGCATGTCTGGGATGTACAGAACACCGGATCCCGTACCACAGTAGATGTGGCGGATAATAAGACCATCGATTGCTCCGACTGTACACTGTGTGGACAGTGTATTACCCATTGTCCTACCGGAGCATTGCGGGAACGAGACGATACATACAAGGCTTTCGAGGCACTGGCGGATCCCGAGAAGGTCACAGTAGTCCAGGTGGCACCGGCGGTAAGAACCGCATGGGGCGAGGAACTGGGACTGAATGCGGAGGAAGCTTCCGAGGGAAAAATGGTGGCGGCGCTGAAGCGCATCGGTTTTGACTATGTATTTGATACCAACTTCGCAGCGGATCTGACGATTATGGAAGAGGGAAACGAACTGCTGGAGCGGCTGGACAATTCCCGGAAATACGCATGGCCCATGTTTACCTCCTGCTGTCCCGGCTGGGTAAGCTTCGTGTCCAAGAAGTATCCGGAGTATCTGCGGAATTTGTCCACGGCAAAATCCCCCCAGCAGATGTTCGGTGCCATGGCGAAGACTTATTTTACACAGAAGAAAGGGATTGATCCCAATAATATCTGCTGTATCTCCATCATGCCCTGCGTATCCAAGAAGAGAGAGGCTTCTCTTTCTTATATGAAGAGCGCCGGAGCCGGACAGGATGTGGATATTGTACTGACCACAAGAGAATTCGTGCGGATGATCCGTGCCGAGCATATCAATACCCGGTTCTTAAAGGAGCAGGCTTTTGATTCTCCTCTGGGAGAAAGCACCGGTGCCGGAGTGATCTTCGGCGTCACCGGCGGTGTCATGGAGGCAGCACTTCGTACCGCATATGCAGTAGTGGAAGGCAAGAATCCGGAAGCAGATGCTTTCCGGGCAGTCCGGGGAAGAGACGGCAGAAGAGAAGCAGACTTCACACTGGGAGATCAGACCTTACATACCTGTACTGTCAGCGGACTGGCCAATGCGGAGAAGCTGATGGAGGACATTAAGGCAGGAAGGGTATCCTATGATTTCGTGGAAGTCATGGCATGCCCCGGTGGTTGTGTCGGAGGCGGCGGACAGCCCATCCACGACGGATGCGAATTCGCGGAGCGGCGCGGAGGCACCCTGTACCGTCTGGACAGTGAGAGAAAGCTTCGCTTCTCCCATGAGAACCCCGAGGTACAGAAGGCCTACGAAGAGTTCCTGGGCAAGCCCCTCAGCCGCACCGCCCATAAGCTTTTGCATTCCGAACACGTGAACGAACTGTACTTTGAAACACATAACTACTTGTAATACCAGGTGACCGATTCAGCCGCAGGGCATGCTTGCATGCGCCTGCGGCTGAATCAGGGAACCGCCCAAACATGAGGAAGAAGCGATTTGCGAAGCAAATCAGCGGAATCCGAATGTTTGCAAGACCCTATTGACATTTTTTCACACAGGGTCTATACTGTGTATAGTTTAAAGATGATTACTAGAGTAAGAGTGGACGCGCGCCACTCTTTCTTGTTGTTGTAACGACAGCTCATATCAGTAAAGGAGGGCCTACATGTCCAAACGAGAGGACTACGAAAACAGAACCGAAGAACTGCTGACGCCCATCGCAGAAGTAAGTCAGGTGGAGATCTACGATGTGGAGTATGTAAAAGAAGGCAGTGACTACTATCTGAGAGCTTACATCGACAAGCCGGAAGGTGTGAACATTCTGGATTGCGAGAATGTCAGCAGAGCATTATCCGAAGCTCTGGACAAGGCTGATTTCATTCCGGATGCTTATATTCTGGAAGTCAGCAGCCCGGGACTGGGTAGAACGCTGAAAAAGGATAAGCATTTGCAGAAGAGCATCGGTGAAGAAGTAGAGATCAAGCTGTTCAAGCCCATTGACAAATGCAAAGAGTTTTCTGGCATTCTGGAGAGCTTCAATGCAGATAACATTACGATCACGGAAGACGGCAGCCCGAGAACTTTTGCCAGAGCAGACATTGCCCTGATCCGTCTTGCATTAGATTTTTGATACTATTCAGAGCCAAAGGGCGAAGGAATAGTTATAGCTTGTAGAATAGGAAGAAACCATACACTAAGAAAAGGCGAAAGCCGGAATGGAGGAAATGATGAATAAGGAATTAATGGAGGCACTGGACGTTCTGGAGAAAGAGAAGGAGATCAGCAAGGAGACCTTGTTTGAAGCCATCGAGAACTCCCTGATGACAGCCTGCAAGAACCATTTTGGAAAGGCTGACAATGTCCATGTGGAGATTAATAGAGAGACCTGCGATTTTCTGGTATATGCTGAGAAGGAAGTCGTTCCCACGAAGGATGATGTGGAGGATGACTGCCTGCAGATTGCTCTGGAGGATGCACAGGAGATCTCCAAGAGAGCACAGGTGGGCGACATGATCCATGTGGAGATCAAGTCCAAGGAGTTCGGCCGTATCGCTACCCAGAATGCCAAGAACGTGATCTTACAGAAGATCCGTGAGGAAGAGAGAAGCGTGATTTACAACCAGTACTACGAGAAGGAAAAGGATGTTGTGACCGGCGTAGTACAGCGTTATGTAGGCAAGAACATCAGCATCAATCTGGGTAAGGCAGATGCCATGCTGACCGAGAACGAGCAGGTAAAGGGCGAAGTATTCAAGCCCACCGAGCGTATCAAGGTTTACATTGTGGAAGTAAAGAACACCCCGAAGGGACCCCGCATCAATGTCAGCCGTACCCATCCGGAACTGGTAAAGAGACTGTTCGAGTCCGAAGTTACCGAGATCAAGGACGGTACCGTAGAGATCAAGAGCATTGCCAGAGAGGCAGGAAGCCGTACCAAGATCGCTGTATGGAGCAATAACCCCAATGTAGATGCTGTCGGCGCCTGTGTAGGTATGAATGGTGCCCGCGTCAATGCTATCGTGGAAGAGCTGCGCGGTGAGAAGATCGATATCGTGAACTGGGATGAGAACCCCGGTAACCTGATTCAGAATGCACTTTCTCCTGCCAAGATCGTAGCAGTATTTGCAGATCCCGATGAGAAGACCGCAAAGGTAGTCGTACCCGATTATCAGTTGTCTCTGGCTATCGGTAAGGAAGGTCAGAACGCAAGACTGGCAGCAAGGCTGACCGGTTACAAGATCGACATCAAATCCGAGACACAGGCCAAGGATGCTCCCGGCTTCCGTTATGAGGACTATGTGGATGATTATGAAGATGATACCGTAGACGATTTTGATGGAGAGCAGGAATAATCAATGGCAAAAAAGATTCCACTGAGGCAGTGCGTAGGCTGCGGAGAAATGAAAGGCAAAAAAGAAATGCTGCGTGTCCTGAAAACGCCGGAAGATGAGATATGTCTGGATGCAACCGGCAAAAAAAACGGACGTGGTGCATATATATGCAGACAGAAGGAATGTCTGCAGAAAGCCCGGAAGAATAAAGGATTAGAACGTTCTTTCAAGATGAGTATTTCTCCTGAGGTATATGATACACTGGAAAAGGAGTTTGATCAGCTTGAAACAGAATAAGATTTATTCCCTTTTGGGACTTGCGATGAGGGGGCGTAACCTGGTAAGCGGTGAATTCCAGACGGAGGACGCTGTGAAAAAAGGTTCTGCCATGTTGGTGATCGTTGCAGAGGATGCATCGGCCAATACGAAAAAGTTGTTTCACGACAAATGTTCCTATTATGAAGTCCCGGTATATGAATATGGCACGAAGGAAGAACTCGGCTGGGCCATCGGCCGGGATCTGAGATCTTCGGTAGGTGTGTGTGATGCGGGACTGGCAGATGCACTCATCAAGCAATTGGAAGCGAATTTGCCCGGTTAGGCAGAATGGAGGAAAGCATGGCGAAAATCAAAGTACATGAACTCGCAAAAGAATTGGAACTACAGAGTAAGGATATATTAAGTTTTTTACAGGAAAAAGGAATTGAGGCAAAGGCAGCACAGAGCTCGCTGGAAGAGGATGCGGCAGCACTGGTACGCAACAGCCTCGGAAAGAAAAAAGCAGCTGCACCCGCAGCACAGAAAGCTCCGGTAAATACCGAAAACGCAAAGCCTGCTGAGGAAAAGGCTCAGGCACCCGCAGGGGAAGCAAAGGCTCAGGAAACGAAAGTTTCCGAGGAGACCAAATCTACTGAGGAGACGAAAAAGAAGAAAAAGATTATTTTCGTTAGCAACCCTCAGAATTCCAAGATGCCCGGACAGCGTCAGGGCGGTCAGAGTGGACAGAGTGGACAGGGACAGAGAAATGCAGGCGGACAGCGTCCGAATCAGGGCGGCAGATACCAGAACAATGGTTACCAGAATAATTCCTACGGCAACCGTGTTCAGGCACAGGCTCCCGTACGTCCCATCAAGCCGCTGACCCCGCCTTCACCCACACCCAGTGTGGCAATGGTACCCGGCAATAAGGGACAGCAGCCTGCGAAAAAGCCTGTAAATAATACTGCAGCCACGCAGGCTCCCGTAAAAGAGCAGGCAGCGCAGAATACCAATACCGCAGCTGCACAGGCAAGACCTGCGGACAGACCTGCGGAGAGACCGCAGAACAATAACCGCGACAACCGTCAGGGTGGTTACGGTCAGAATAATTACGGACAGAACCGTGATAATCGTGGTCAGAACGATCGTGGTCAGGGCGGTTATAATCGTGATAACAGAGATGGCAATCGTGATAATCGTCAGGGTGGCTATGGTCAGGGCAACCGCCAGGGCGGACAGAACGCAAACAGAGGAGGTATGGGTAATGGCAGACCTCAGGGAGGCGGATTTAACAGACAGGGTCGTCCGGGTATGGAAGGCGGTCAGGGTGATCGCCGCGGTAACGGCAATGGTGAGCGCAGTTACGGCAATAACGGCCGCGACCAAAGAGGCAATGGCGGATCGGGTAATCGATTCGGAGATAACAGACAGAATAAGGGCTTCGCTCCGGAACCTGCAGGCAAGGATCTTGAGAAGAAGCGCGAAGATGAAAAGAGACGTTTCAGCCAGGAGAAGGACAACAAGCGTTCCAAGAAGGACCATATCTACGAGGACGAGGACGCGCTGAAGAACAAGCCCGGACGTTTCATCAAGCCGGAAAAGAAGAAGGAAGAGGTACAGGAAGAGCAGATCAAGGTGATCGTGCTGCCGGAATCCATTACCATCAAAGAACTGGCTGAGAAGATGAAGTTACAGCCCGCAGCCATCATCAAGAAGCTGTTCCTGGAAGGTAAGATTGTAACCGTGAACCAGGAGATCTCCTATGAAGATGCAGAGAACATTGCCATGGAATATGACATTCTCTGTGAAAAAGAGGTCAAGGTAGATGTCATCGAAGAACTGTTGAAGGAAGATGAAGAGGACGAGGCAGATCTGGTGGAGAGACCTCCCGTAATCTGTGTTATGGGTCACGTTGACCATGGTAAGACTTCCCTGTTAGACGCTATCCGTAAGACCAACGTAACCGATCGTGAGGCAGGTGGTATCACCCAGCACATCGGTGCTTATACTGTAAATGTGGGAGACCGTAAGATCACCTTCTTAGATACTCCCGGACACGAAGCATTTACCGCCATGCGTATGCGTGGTGCCAATGCGACCGATATTGCTATCCTGGTAGTAGCAGCGGACGACGGCGTAATGCCCCAGACCGTAGAGGCGATCAACCATGCAAAGGCAGCAGGTGTGGAGATCATCGTAGCAGTGAACAAGATCGATAAGCCCTCAGCCAACATTGACCGTGTAAAACAGGAGCTGGCAGAGTACGAGCTGATCCCCGAGGATTGGGGCGGAAGTACCGTATTTGCACCGGTATCTGCGAAGAGCGGAGAAGGTATCGACCAGCTGCTTGACATGATCCTGCTGACCGCAGACATCATGGAGCTGAAGGCGAACCCCAAGAGAAAGGCAAGAGGTCTGGTCATCGAGGCAGAGCTGGATAAGGGACGCGGTCCTGTGGCTACCGTACTGGTACAGAAAGGTACCCTGCATGTGGGAGATTTCATTTCCGCAGGCGTGGCACACGGTAAGGTAAGAGCCATGATCGATGATAAGGGACGCAGAGTAAAAGAAGCAGGACCGTCTACCCCTGTAGAAATCCTGGGCCTGTCCGATGTTCCCAGTGCAGGTGAAGTATTCCTGGCACATGATAATGATAAGACAGCAAAATCCTATGCGGAGACCTATCTGGCACAGAACAAGGAAAAGATGCTGGAAGAGACCAAGGGCAGAATGTCCCTGGATGATCTGTTCAGCCAGATCCAGGAGGGTAATCTGAAGGAACTGAACCTGATCGTCAAGGCTGATGTACAGGGTAGCGTAGAAGCAGTAAAGCAGTCCCTGATGAAGCTGTCCAACGAAGAAGTAGTAGTTAAATGTATCCACGGCGGCGTAGGTGCCATCAATGAGTCCGACGTATCTTTGGCAAGTGCGTCCAACGCAATCATCATCGGATTCAACGTTCGTCCCGATGCGACTGCCAAGGCAACCGCAGAGAGAGAGGGCGTGGATGTACGTCTGTACAAGGTCATCTACCAGGCTATCGAAGATGTGGAAGCTGCCATGAAGGGTATGCTGGATCCCGTATACGAGGAGAAGGTTATCGGTCATGCAGAGGTTCGTCAGATCTTCAAGGCATCCGCTATCGGTAACATCGCAGGTTCCTATGTTCTGGACGGTGTGTTCCAGAGAGGCTGTAAGGTTCGTATCACCCGTGAGGGCGAGCAGATCTTCGAAGGCAACCTGGCTTCCTTGAAGAGATTCAAGGATGATGTGAAGGAAGTTAAGGCAGGATATGAGTGTGGTCTCGTATTCGAAGGCTTTGACAAGATGCAGGAGCTGGATATCGTAGAAGCATATATCATGGTGGAAGTACCACGGTAGGTTACTAGAACGCATCCGTTCGCAGATGCATTCCGCTTACCCACGCTCGCACTCTGAAAAAAACGTAGCGGACACTAAGAATCTTCCTGCGCTTTGCTTGCAAGATTCAAGTGCCGACGTTTTTCAACGGGGTTACGCGAAACGCATTCTGTTCGCGGAGGCTCGCCAAGACGTCTACGATACCCGCAGGAAAGAATTAAGAAGGAATAAGAATGAGAAAGAATAGTGTGAAAAATACCCGTGTGAACGGGGAAGTACAGCGCGTTCTGGCAGAGATCATCCGGGGCGGTCTCAAGGACCCCCGGATCAGTCCCTGGACCAGTGTGGTCGCTGTGGAAGTGGCACCGGATTTAAAAAGCTGTAAGGCATGGATCAGTGTGTTGGGAGACGAGGAAGTCAGAAAGTCTACCCTGCAGGGCTTAAAGAGCGCCGAGGGCTTTATCCGCAGAGAACTGGCGCGTACCATCAATCTGCGCAACACTCCGGATATCACTTTTGTGATGGACCAGTCCATCGAGTATGGTGTCAACATGTCCCACAAGATCGATGAAGTCATTGCAGCGGATGAGGCACAGAAGCCGGATCATGAAGTTGTGGAAGATACGGAAGAGACAGAGGAAGGTGACGAATAATGGATTTGCGTGAAGAATGTCGTGGCGCAAAAAAGATCGGCATCAGCGGACATATTCGTCCCGACGGAGACTGCGTGGGCGTCTGTCTGTCCTTACAGATGTACCTGCGTAAACTCCTTCCCGAAGCAGAAGTTACCGTATATTTACAGAAGCCTTCCGAAGAGTTTTCCTATCTGAAGGGATACGATGAGATCCAGACCGAATGTCCGGAGCAGGATCCTTTTGATGTATATTTTGCACTGGACTGTAGTGGAGACAGACTGGGAGACGCGGAGAAATATTTCCAGAATGCGAAAAAGAAGATCAACATCGATCATCACATCAGCAATTCCGGCTGCGGTG
>ERZ779660.1369-NODE-1369-length-12487-cov-2.501850_pt1 | contig 12487 bp, 8 predicted proteins | sample MGYA00511906_ERZ779660 | MGnify/ENA primary metagenome ERZ779660 (study PRJEB29588, sample SAMEA2156906) | human gut metagenome | biome: human gut; feature: human-associated habitat; material: faeces | place: Denmark | collected 2008/2010 ... | reverse complement strand
GGGAAGCGGATGTCCGGGAAGCGGATGCAATCGCCGCAAAGCTTCTTGTAAAGCAGGCATTTCCTCTGTGTAATAAGATAAGCAGAAGCTTCATAGTGTATTCCGGCGATGACTATAAGGACAGCTTTGGAAGGGTTCACGTAAACGCCGGAAAACCGGGATGGTATAAAGGAAATTTTAACAGAAATATATTACAGCAGAATATAAAGACTCTGCCAAAGACGGCGATACTTGTGCGGCGCAGTGAGCTTATGAGACTTCTTGCCGGCGGCTGGAAGGCGGAAGAGGGAAAAATGTACCTGTATGAGCCGGGAGTTGAGCTTTATAAGTGATATTCCGTAACGGTTCGGCATTATGCCTGAATTTTAGCGATTATGGTATTTTGAATGTATGCAGGAGTTAATATAAAGAGACAGTTTTAGTATTTTGAAAACATTATCGGCGTTTTTTAATAGATATTGTGCAAATGTTTATAGTAAAAAATGAGTTGCGCAATTGCCTGGTTTTGTAATATGGAATGGAGAGTGTTATGGTCAGTATAGTTATTCCGAATTATAATGGAGAGCGTTTTTTGAAGGATTGTATGGAGGCGTTAAGGAGACAGACCTACGAGGATATGGAGGTTATTCTGGTTGATAATGCCTCAACGGACAATAGTGTGGAGCTGGCGCAAAAGCTGTATCCGGGAATAAGGGTTGTTGAGCTTGATGACAACACGGGCTTTGCATACGCCGTAAACCGCGGCATAGAGGCGGCAGAGGGCGAATATGTGCTGCTGCTTAACAATGACACCATAGTGTTTCCTAATTTTGTCAAAAACCAGTACAAGATGATTAAGGGCAAGCCGGACGTGTTCTCATGCTCTGCGCTTATGATTAAGAACGCAGACCATAAGCTTGTGGACGATGCCGGGGATGAGCTTGCAGCCCTTGGCTGGGGCTTTGCTCCGGACAGGGACAAGCCTGTGTCAGGCTGCATGGTGCCGCATGAGGTGTTCTCCTCCTGCGCCGGCGCCGCCATATACAGAAAATCAGTTTTTGGTGAGATTGGCTTGTTCGATGAGAGCTTTTTTGCGTACCTTGAAGATATGGATATCGGCTACAGGGCAAGGCTTGCGGGCTATAGAAATCTCTACAATCCGTACGCGAAGGTGTATCACCTTGGAAGCGCCTCAAGCGGCTCAAGACACAATGCCTTCAAGGTGGAGCTGTCAGCGCGAAACAGCATGTATATGCTCAGAAAAAATATGCCCGCATGGCAGATGGTGCTTAACGTGCCATTTATCGCGGCAGGAATTATCATAAAGACGGTATATTTTGCAAAGAGGGGGCTTGTGACGGCGTACTTAAAAGGTATTGTAAAAGGGCTGTCCGGTAAGCTTAGGAATACTTCAAAAAATGCGGGTGAAAAACATAAAGATACAGGCTTTGCAACGTATTTAGGACTTCAGATGTGGCTGTTCAGAGGGATGATTAAGAGGGTGAAAAAATAAATTACGGGTTTCTTCAAATGTCATGGTAAAATCTAAGAAGCTTATGTATAATGGATATATCTAAATATCTAAGGGGGTAAAGCCATGGAGAGAACGGTAAGAGGCTGGTCAATTCTGTATATGTTGTTCGGTGTAGCAGGTGCCATTATGGGAGTGTTGCAGCTTGTAGATGAGACCGGTGGAGCGGTTGCGATGAACCAGCTTGGAGAGACCTGGATAAGGTCGGGCGGTGATTTCGGGACGGTTGTATATCTGCTGCTTGTTGTTGTACTTGCGGCTGTGAGAATAGCGCTGGGTGTTATGGGGCTTAAGTTCGCCTCGCTTGATAAAGTGTGGAAGCCTGTGCTGGTGCTCTCAATCGTACATATAGTCCTGTCGGTAGTTTCGCTCAATATTGGTGCGATTATAGTTGCGGCTGTGGGATTGTTCATATATGTGATGTACTATAATATGGATTACAAGGCATTCTATGGTTTGTAAGAGCTGGACTTTGATAGGCGTCTGCGGATGTGTTAGAATGGGCACATAGAATTGTTGTAATTCACAAGATTATAATAATAGGGGGATTGCAAATGAAAAATCGTATTATATGCAGTATTATCTTAACAATGTTCCTTCTAACCTCATGCACCAACTCTGCCACAGGTGTCACATATCCGAAGATTTCGGAGAACAGATTCAACTATGTAAGGAATGATATGACGCAGGTAAGCTGGTCGACGCTTCTGCTCAATTATGACGGGAAAATATACACAGGAACTATTTTACAGAGCGATGGCGCGAGCTTTGACACGGTGTGCGACAAAGAGCTTGGCGTTGGGTATGGCTATGACGGCGTGTTCTGGGCGGACAGTGAGGAGAAAATCACAGCAGTGGAAGCGCAGGCGCAAGTATATTCTGTCAAGGGGTATGATTCGGATTTCAGGCTGTGTATTTACAGGGAGGACAGCGACACACTGTTTCTGTTTGAGAACCTGAACGGTGTGACGGTCAGCAAGGGCAGTGATGTCTTTGAAAAAAAGCTCAGGCTCAATGAGTATGAGACAGTTGAAGTGGTAAAGAATGGCAGAACTGCTGATGAGAAGCTTGATGTTGACAATTTTTTGACACAGCTTTTTGAGGCTGATATGCTTCCGCTCAGTGAAAATGAGAGCATACAAGTGGGAAAGGAATGTCTGTATGAGGTTGTATTTTATGACGAGGCAGGCATACCGAATACCTTGAAGGTGTATGATGGCGGATATGTGGTATACGAAGCCCTGGGAGCCGACAGCACCTACAGATTCTTAGTGAAAATATAATCGGATATGGTCGGCTGATTATGTCTTGATAAGCGTCCACGGATATGTTAAAATAAATACAATCCGTGGATTTTTTATACTGATGGCGCGCGGGACGCGTCCGGTACTGTAGAAAAATGAGAACCGCGGAAATGTTTCGTATGCATCTATTGGGGGTGCAGGAAGGAGATAGCATGTCATACATGGATACCTACAGGCAGTGGTGTGAGAATCCTTACTTTGACGAGTCGGTCAGAGAGGAGCTTAAGTCCATCGCAGGTAATGAGAAGGAGATTGAGGACAGATTTTACAAGGATCTGGAGTTTGGAACCGGTGGTCTCAGAGGAGTTATCGGATACGGTACTAACAGAATGAACGTCTATACAGTAAGAAGGGCTACACAGGGACTTGCGAACTTCATTATCAAGGAGGGTGCACAGGATAAGGGTGTTGCCATTGCATTTGACTCCAGAAGAATGTCACCTGAGTTCTCAGACGAGGCTGCACTTTGCCTTGCCGCTAACGGAATCAAGGCCTACATATTCCCATCACTCCGCCCGACACCGGAGCTTTCATTTGCAGTGAGATATCTTGGATGTACAGCAGGTATCGTTGTAACAGCCAGCCACAATCCACCTGAGTATAACGGCTACAAGGTATACTGGGAGGACGGCGCACAGATTACAGCACCTAAGGACAAGCAGATTATCACAGAAGTACTTAATGTCACAGATTTCAATACAGTTAAGACGATGGATAAGGAAGCTGCTAAGGCAGCAGGTCTTTACAATGTAATCGGCTCCGACCTTGATGATGCTTACATTGCAGAGCTCAAGAAGCAGATTGTCAACCCTGATGTAATCAAGGAGATGGGTAAGACAATGACTATCGTCTATACACCTCTTCACGGCACAGGTAACATTCCGGCGAGAAGAGTTTTGAAGGAAATCGGTTTTGAGAATGTGTATGTTGTTCCTGAGCAGGAGCTTCCTGATGGAAACTTCCCTACAGTAAGCTACCCTAACCCTGAGGACCCGGCAGCATTCACACTTGCGCTCAAGCTTGCCAAGGAGAAGAATGCAGATGTTGTCCTTGCAACAGACCCTGATGCGGACAGGCTTGGTGTATACGCTAAGGATTCCAAGACAGGCGAGTATGTGTCATTTACAGGTAATATGTCAGGTATGCTTATAGCAGAGTATCTTCTCTCACAGAAGAAGGCTAAGGGGCTTATCCCGGCTAACGGCGCACTGGTTAAGACTATCGTTTCAACCAATATGGCTGATGCAGTTGCTAAGGAGTACAACCTCAAGCTTATAGAGGTTTTAACCGGATTTAAGTATATCGGAGAGCAGATTAAGTTCTTCGAGCAGCAGCATACCTATGAGTATATGTTCGGCTTCGAGGAGAGCTATGGCTGTCTTGTCGGAACACATGCAAGGGATAAGGATGCCATCGTTGCTGTTATGGCTCTGTGTGAGGCAGCAGCATACTACAAGAAGCAGGGACTTACTCTCTGGGATCAGATGGTCAATATCTATGAGAAATACGGCTATTACAGAGAAGGACTTAAGTCAATCACACTCAAGGGCGTTGAGGGTGTAGCTAAGATTAAGGAGATGCTTGACAATCTTCGTGAGCACACTCCTGAGAAGTTCGGTGACTTCACTGTGCTTTCGGCGAGAGATTATGACAGGGATGTGATTGTTGACATGAAGACAGGCGAGAAGAAGCCTACAGGTCTTCCTAAGTCCAATGTTCTCTACTATGACCTCAATGATGGGGCATGGTGCTGTGCAAGACCATCGGGAACAGAGCCTAAGGTTAAGTTCTACATGGGCGTTAAGGGCACAAGCTTCGACGATGCACAGGCTAAGCTTGCTGCATTATCGGACGCTGTTATGAAGGTAGTCACAGGTGAATAGACAGATATCTATCTGTAAAAGCTTCATTTGATTGATAATGATTTATACCTGATGTGAGGCTGGCATATTTATAATATGTCAGCCTCATATAATGCCAAGGGATATGTATAATATAACTTACAAAGGTAATTGCCAAACGCAAATCTGCCGGTAAACAGCTGTGTACTGGTAAAATTACACAGCGTACGGCTGGCATACGCAGCGTTTCACAATTAGCTGAAATGATTTACAAAAAGAGGTAATTAAAACCCACATGAAGGATTTAACACATGGAAAGCCGGCGAGGATAATACTGTATTTTGCACTTCCGATTCTGATTGGGAATCTTTTTAACCTTGCCTATAATCTTGCCGACACACGTATAGTCGGAACTTATCTTGGAAATGATGCGCTTGCCGCGGTCGGTTCAATAAGCACATTGAATGACCTGCTTGTAGGATTCATTGTCGGGCTGGCAAATGGCTTTGCGGTCATCATGGCACAGCATTTTGGGAGCGGGGATAAGAATAAATCGAGAAAAGTGTTTGCACTGTCAATTTTAATGGGACTTGTTGTTACTGCTATAGTTGTGGCGGGAAGTCTTATTTTTATGGATGGACTTCTGGACTGGATGAATGTGATGGACGAGCACAGGGAGGCGTCCGTTGCATATATCACGGTTATCATAGTGGGACTGTTCTTTTCGATTATATACAATGTGCTTGCCGCAAATCTAAGAGCCATAGGTGATGCGTACACGCCGCTCATTTTTCTCATAATTTCCGCTGTGCTCAACGTGGCACTGGATATATTGTGCGTGAAGTATATGGACATGGGCGTGAGGGGAGCCGCCGTGGCTACCATTGTGTCACAGGCTGTTTCGGCTGTGCTGTGCTTTGGATATACATGGAAAAAGTATGCGTTTCTGCATTTTAATATAAAGGATTTTGTGCCTGAGAAGGAATTTGTGAAACCGATGCTTGAGGGAGGTTTGTCGATGGGACTTATGAACTCACTTGTCTCATTCGGTACGCTTTCATTGCAGACGGCTATAAATACATTGGGAACGAACACCATAGTGGCGCACGCTGCCACCAGAAAGCTCACGAACCTGTATATGCTTCCGTTCAGTGTGCTTGGCACAACCATGGCTACATACAGTGGCCAGAACTATGGTGCCGGAAGGTATGACAGGATACGCGCGGGGCTTAAGGTATCGTTAGGCTGCTCTTATATCTGGTGTGTTATTGTGCTGATTGCGAGCTATACGGTATGTCCGTATCTGATTGTTGCCATCACTGATACCGGTATAAGCGAGGTTATAGACACAGCCTGCCTGTATCAGCGCTTTGATACATGCTTTTATCTGCTTGTGCCTACTATAACAATACTAAGAAACAGTCTTCAGGGCATGGGCGACCATATCACACCTATTTTTTCGAGCGGGCTTGAGCTTATGGGAAAAGTACTGATTGCCATGCTTCTGACACCGGTAATAGGATATTGGGGTATAATCGTTTCAGAGCCTATAGTATGGGCGGTTATGGTCATTCCTCTTATAGTAAGCATGGTCAAAAGGATGAAGCGGGCATTTGTAAATGAGAAAATAAGGAATGAAAAATAGTACATTATTCCGTATTGACATTTCAGTGTATACACTGCATAATGTAGCATGTACGTTATGGAGACACAATATATTGTGGTTATAAGTTTGGGAGGGTTTCAATGAAGATTATTAAGAGAAATGGCTCGGAAGAGGGCTTTGATGTCAGTAAGATAGTGGCGGCCATCACGAAGGCTAATGCTGCTGTGGATAATTCACCTCTTAGTAAGGAGCAGATATCGGATATAGCAGACTATGTTGAGTACAAGTGCAACAAGCTTAACAGGGCTGTATCGGTAGAAGAGATACAGGATATGGTGGAGAACCAGATAATGTCCACAGGAGCATTTGACGTTGCAAGAGACTATGTCCGCTATCGTTATAAGCGCTCTTTGGTAAGAAAAGCCAATACTACGGATACGAGAATCCTTTCACTGATTGAATATAATAATGAAGAGGTTAAGCAGGAGAACTCCAACAAGAATCCGGCTGTAAACAGTGTTCAGAGAGATTACATGGCAGGAGAGGTGAGCAAGGATATCACAAGAAGGCTTCTTCTTCCTACTGAGGTTGTGGAGGCGGATGAGCAGGGAATAATACATTTCCATGATTCGGACTACTATGCACAGCACATGCATAACTGTGATCTGGTCAATCTTGAGGATATGCTCCAGAATGGAACGGTTATAAGCGAGACTCTTATTGAGAAACCACATAGTTTTTCAACAGCATGTAATATTGCTACACAGATTATAGCGCAGGTGGCATCAAGCCAGTATGGAGGACAGAGCATATCACTTGCACATCTTGCCCCGTTTGTCAATATATCACGAGAGAAGATCCGTAAGGATGTGATGGAAGAGCTTGAACTGTTAGGCTGCACTCCATCCGATGAAAAGATTGCGGAAATAGTTGAGACAAGACTTAAGAAAGAGATTACCAAGGGTGTCCAGACAATCCAGTATCAGGTAATCACACTCATGACCACCAATGGACAGGCACCATTCCTCACGGTGTTCATGTACCTTAATGAGGCGAAGAATGAGCAGGAAAAAGCAGACCTTGCCATGATCATAGAGGAGACTCTTAAGCAGCGCCTTCAGGGTGTCAAGAATGAAGCGGGAGTGTGGGTTACACCGGCATTTCCTAAGCTTATATATGTGCTTGAGGATGATAATATAACAGAGGATTCCAGGTATTTTTACCTCACAGAGCTTTCAGCCAGATGCTCGGCAAAGAGACTTGTTCCTGATTACATATCAGAGAAGAAGATGAAGGAGCTTAAGGAGGGAAACTGCTTCCCCGTTATGGGCTGCAGAAGTGCTCTCAATCCATGGAAGGATGAGAATGGCAGGTATAAGTTCTACGGAAGGTTTAATCAGGGTGTTGTCACAATTAACCTCGTTGATGTGGCACTTTCCTCGGGTGGAGATTATAATAAGTTCTGGGAGATATTTGACGAGAGGCTTGAGCTGTGCTATCGTGCGCTCATGTGCCGTCATAACAGACTTAAGGGTACTGTTTCCGATGTTGCACCGATTCTCTGGCAGAACGGAGCACTTGCCCGCCTTAAGAAGGGTGAGAAGATAGATAAGCTTCTCTACGGAGGTTACTCTACAATCTCACTTGGTTATGCGGGGCTTTATGAGTGTGTGAAGTATATGACAGGACTTTCACATACGAATCCGGAGGCAACGCCATTTGCAATCTCAGTCATGAAATATATGAATGACAAATGTGCAGAGTGGACTGATAAGACCAATATAGCATTCAGCACCTACGGTTCACCTATCGAGAGCACCACCTACAAGTTTGCCAAATGCTTACAGAAAAGATTCGGCATTATACCGGGGATAACGGATAAGGGCTATATAACCAACAGCTATCATGTACATGTGACGGAGCCTATTGATGCATTCTCGAAGCTTGCATTTGAGTCCAAGTTCCAGGCACTCTCCACAGGCGGAGCAGTCAGCTATGTCGAGGTTCCGAACATGCAGCATAATATACCGGCTGTGCTTGAGGTTATCAAGTTCATATATGAGAATATCATGTATGCGGAGCTTAATACCAAGAGTGACTACTGCCAGAAGTGCGGATTCTCAGGAGAGATACAGACTGTGGTGGACGATGACAAGAAGATTGTCTGGGAGTGTCCACAGTGCGGAAACAGGGATGAGAACACACTCAATGTGGCGCGCCGTACCTGCGGATATATAGGCACACAGTTCTGGAATCAGGGAAGAACGCAGGAAATCAGGGAGAGAGTTCTCCATTTATAAAATAAAAGAGATGCGAAGCATCATTTCTATATGAGCAGGCAGCGAAGCGGATTGCGAATATCATTGACAAATAAAATATAACTGTCCGGATTAGGGCAGAATTTTATGAAATTAAAGTTCAATCCATTACCCTTGGGTGATGGACTGAACTTTTTTTTGCTATGTGTTGCTTTCAGGCGGGGCACCTGTGGTTATGCATTTTTGGTTGTTTTTTTTGAAGATTATGGTATAATAATTAACAAAAAATAATCTTATATATCAAGACGATTTTAGTAAATATGCAGAAAAAATATGGAGGATGATGAAACATAATGTGTTATTTGAAGATAGATTTTGATATGTAAGTTATAAATATAAAAAAGACAGAACCATATAAAAATTGGAGGGATTCTTGAAGTATGAAGAGCAGGACGATAAGTTTTTACACGATATTATTGTTGTTGGTTCTTGTTCCGACAATAACAGTGTCGATAAGCTTAAGCATTGTGATGTATAATATGACATCCAGGGAAATAAGAGATTCCATGAATAATTCAATGGTATCTTATATTACTGAAATGGGTATTGCATATGATAACACAACGGAGACAGCCAAGACGATAATGAGAACATTTGCATCCAATCCGGATGTGATAAGCTATCTGAAAAATCAGGATGATACTGAACTTGGCGAAAAAGTACAGGAGTATACTAAGAATTATTTCGGCCAGCTGGACGGATGGGAAGGCATATATCTTGCCAGTTGGGAATCAAAGGTCTTGTCGCATCCGACAGACTCTGTAGTTGGAAGAGTTATGAGAGAAGGGGACAGACTTAAACAACTGCAGGATTCGATGCTGTCAAGTGATGGGGTATATAATGTAGGAATTATAAATTCACCTGCTTCGGGGCAGCTCATTATGTCAATGTATATGCCTGTAATGGATGGAAATGTTCCGTTAGGCTATGTAGGTGCAGGAACATATGTGCATGATAACATAAGACCATTGGATAATGCTGATAATATAGGACTGGAATCAGCATATACATATGTTGTGGATAATCATGGAACTATTCTTTATCATCCGGATAGTGGAAAAGTAGGCGGGATGTCCGAGAATGAGGCATTGCTTGAGGTACTTGCAAATCTGGGAAATGCGGATAGTAAAAAGACCGGAACAATATCATATGTTTACAATGGTGTTAAAAAACATGCAGCATATTATGTCGGCGAAGAGCAGCATTATGTGGCAGTATTTACAACTGATGAGAGGGAAATATTGACTAATACGAAAAGAAATTTAAATATAATGGTTATAAGTGCTGGTGTTCTTATATTGTTTTTCTCTGCACTTGCTTTTATTGTATCCAAATTGATTGTAAAACCACTTAAAAAGATGGTTAATGTAATTGAGGCATTCTCCAAGGGGAACACTGATGTGAATACAGATGTCAGGACGATGGTAACAGAGAGCCGTAATATAAGGGATTCTGCCACGAACTTTAAGGGTGCTCTCAGGGGAGCCTTAGGAGCGGTGAAAAATGCTTCATTGGTACTTAAGGATTCTATTGATGATGTCAGGGCAAAGACAGTGGATAACACTGATAAAGTAAATCAGATTAACACTGCTATATCAGAGATATCCCAGACATCGCAGAATGTTGCACAAAATGCCCAGGATATTACAGAGCAGACGATTACGCTGAGCGATAAAATAGATATATTGTTCAAGAACGTTGCAGAACTTGATAAAAGTGCCGGTTTGATTAAAACAAATAATGAGAATGCGGCAGCACAGATGAGCATTGTAATGGCAGCAGCACAATCATCAGTGGATTCAGTAGATGGAATTGCGGAGAAGATACAGGAGACCAATCTGGCAATTGATGAGATTAGTAAATGTGTTTCTGTTATTGAAGAGATTTCAAGCCAGACTAATCTGCTTTCACTTAATGCAAGTATTGAGGCAGCGCGTGCCGGTGAGGCTGGTAAGGGCTTTGCTGTGGTCGCAGAGGAGATAAGACATCTTTCTGATTCAACTGCGGAAAGCGCACAGGAGATAAAGCAGATTATTGAAAAGGTGGTTAAACTCAGTGAAGCGACTGTTGATTATGCGAATAAGGTTGTCAAAACAACTGAGGAGGAACAGCAGAATATTTCTGATACACAGCAGCAGTTTGCAATTCTGTCTGATGCAGTGACTAATAGCCTTGACAATATATATGATATCAAGAATGTGACAGACATTCTTGAAAATATAAAGTCACATCTTGTAACAGCAACAAGTAACCTTGGTGCGATAGCTGAGGAGCTTGGAGCATCCGCACAGGAGGCCAGTGCAAACTGCCATACTGTCGCCCAGACCTGCAATGATACTGAGCTGAGTACCAGAATGATGCAGAAGGCTGATAAAGATATGATGGATGATATAGAGTTTTTTAAGCTTTAAGGAATAGCAGACTAATAGAAATTTAAAAGAGTGGATGGATTGTGAAAAGATTTCTCAATTCATTCACTTTTTTATCACAAAAAGAACACAATTCGTTGTTATATTGTACTCATAAAAGAGAGAGGGAAATGAAGAAATAAGTAAAGAAAATAAGATTCCCTCATGATGAATATGGAGGTAAGAGCTATGGATAACAATGAATATGGATTTAACAATATGAATGGCGAAAATAATAATGCTGTGGAGAACGCTGATGTAAGCAGTGAGAATGCTGCACAGAGTGCTGTGGAGACCAGGACAGCTTCCGGCGAGCAGGTATATGGCAGCACATATAGTGAGGCACAGACAGGTGAGTCAGCACATGAGACATACCAGACAGACTATAGCCGTAATCAGTACAGTAATCAGTCAGCCTACAGCGCCATGTATGGCATGAACAATGAAAATGTCAACAACAATGATGGCAATGACAGAAAAGAGAAAAAGACTAAGGCAAAGAAAGAGAAAAAGCCTCATGGTTTCTTCTTCAGGGCAGTAAGAGGTGTTGCATGCGCAGTTGTAATTGGTGCGGTTGCAGGAGGTTCATGTTATGGCGCAATATACGCAGGATATGTGAATTTCCCTGCTAAATCAAATAATGAGCTTACAGATGAGCAGCTGAGCCGGATAGCAAAGGAAATCAACAAGAATTATCTTGCTTCATTAAGCGATGGAACATCAGCAAGCGGTTCGACGCTTGCAAGTGTTTCTTCCGATGCTGTGCAGACAGGAATGAACGTCATTGATGTTTCAGGCATTGTTAAGAATGTCATAAGCTCGGTTGTTGCAATCAGCGGTACACAGACCGTAACAAACAGCTCCTATAATTTTGGCTTCTGGGGAGGCTTTAACAATCAGTCCTATGAGGCAGGCGTGAGCGGTTCGGGTATTATTATCGGAGCGAACGATACAGAGCTTCTTATCGTTACGAATGCACGGAAAACAGGTCAATTTCATCAACCTTTGTCGGGCGTTGCCGGGTGGCAATCCGCTTCTGTGCAAGTTCAAAGGTTTCTTCATCAATCAAAGGTTCGTGAGTGTTGGGGAAGAAATACCTTTTTTCCTCCGGGTTCTTTTTCGTCTTTTTCGACTTATAAGATACCTTGTAGGTTTTCCCGGTTATGGTATGCCCTAAATACTCTTTCCTTGTCAGAATGTCGTACAGTGTCTTATCCGGCCAGTTGTACCATGCGTTGAGCTGTGGGCGGGGGTGGCGTTTGCTTCCTGTCCTGCGGTAGCGCAGTTCCCCGACGGTCAATATCTCATTGTCCCGCAGCCAGTTCTGGATTTCACACATACGGTCGCCCCGTACATACATTGCAAAAATCTGTTTTACGACGTGTGCCGTTTCCGGGTCGGGTATCAGATGATTGCGGTTATCCGGGTCGATAAGGTAGCCGTAAGGAGCTTCGCCGTTGACGCGCTCGCCTTTCTGCGCCTTTGCCTGTTTGACAGCCC
>ERZ779660.1362-NODE-1362-length-12524-cov-3.901275_pt1 | contig 12524 bp, 8 predicted proteins | sample MGYA00511906_ERZ779660 | MGnify/ENA primary metagenome ERZ779660 (study PRJEB29588, sample SAMEA2156906) | human gut metagenome | biome: human gut; feature: human-associated habitat; material: faeces | place: Denmark | collected 2008/2010 ... | reverse complement strand
CGTACTGGCTGTTAAGAGTGCAGGCGCTGATGCAAGTGTACAGACCACAGTGCTGAAGAGTATTTCTGAGAAGCTGGCAGAGACACAGGCTGCTGAGACTGCTCTGGAGGATAAGCTGGCTGAGGCAGCAGGTATCGAGGATCCCAAGAAGCTTGCTTTCTTCTATAAAGATGTGGTACATACTGCAATGGATGACCTGAGAACTCCCGTGGATGAACTGGAAATGATGGTCGACAAGAAGGTATGGCCGGTACCCACCTACGGCGATCTGATCTTTGAAGTATAAATAGCGTTGCAAAATACCATAATACGTTTCTCTCATTGTGTTGAATGAAAACGGGGCTTGCCATATGATGGTGAGCCTCGTTTTGCAGTTATGTATGTTTCTTGGCATTGCTATGGGGAAAATCCTGTGTTATGATAACTGCATGATGAAAAATATACTGAAAAATAAGAAATTTTGGAAAATTATCTGTATTCTTGCAATCATTGCATATACGGCAAAAAATTTATTTATTGGTGCAGATACGGACGAAGGCTATGGCATCATGGCGGGTTATCGTCTTGCCATGGGAGACCGGCTGCTGTTGGAAATGTGGGAACCACACCAGACTTCTGCCATTTTTACGGCAGTTTTCATCAGGCTGTTTGTGAAGCTGACCGGTGGAGTGAATTATCTGAACCTGTTTTTGCGGCTCGTATTTTTCCCAATCCAGGCGTGCGTCAGCGTCTTTCTGTATAAGACGATCCGCAGGACGGTGCCGCAGATGGATGAGAATGTGGCAGCACTGATGGGGCTTCTCTACTATGTGACAACACCCAAGTCCATTTTTATTCCGGAGTATTCCAATCTTCATAACTGGTTCTTTGCACTTATGGTGCTGTGTCTGCTGCGTTACTTTGGCAACAAAGATTCCGAGGGCAGAACAGTGGAAGGAAATCTGCGGTGGCTGGTGCTGGCAGGTATATTCATGACCTGTGATGTGCTGGCTTATCCCAGTATGGTACTGGTATTTTTGTGCTGCCTGGTATTTCTGCTGGTGCACAGATCAGAGAAAAAATGGAAAGAACTCTGTGCTTATGTACTGCCCTGTGTGGCAAGTGCGGCAGTAATGTTTACATATCTTCTGAGTTATATGACACCGCAGAAAATGTTGGAGATGGCAGGCGAGATCCTGGGAGAGGGGTCCCATCAGACTACTGTGGGAGAAAAATTGTTGGGATGGGGGTCAAGCCTGGGAGAGATGGCCATGATCCTTCTGTGTGCCCTGCTGGTGTCTCTGGGAATCCGATGGTTTATAGAGAAGGTATGGAAGAAAAAACTTCCCGGACTGCTACAGCTTCCGGGCATGCTGTTTTTCGTAATTGTATTTCTGATCCAGATCTGGTTCTGGCTGTTCAGTTCCTTTAATGCAATTTACCCGCAGCTTTTGCTGATGGCAGTATCCCTGGCGGGATGTTATACCTATCTGCGCAGAGACAAGACGGAAAAGCTGTTCTATGAACTGATCCTGCTGGCATTTGTCAATTATTTTTCGGTACTTCTGTTGTCTAACTGGGGACCGATGCTGCTGGTCACCTATCTCATTATGGGAGCAGTGGCCGGACTGGTATGTCTGGGAGACTACTGGCAGAAGGAAAACACCGCAGGAAAGAAGGCAATTCAGATCCTGTGCCTGATCCTTGTGCTTGGGAATGCATTTTCCTATACCTGGCTGATTCTGGGATCCCAGGAATATCATGCCTATGTGATTCAAAATGTGCGTGGCATCAACAGAGAGGGATTACGCGCCGGAATCCTCACGGATTATATGACTGCATACCGTTACAACAATAATCTGGCTGTATGGCCGGAGGCCGTGCCGGACGGCAGTACCGTGCTTTATGTGGGACCGTCCCAGTTCTATTGTATGCTCGGAGAACATAAGCAGGCATCCCCCGATACGATCTGCTCCATGATCTATGATGAGCGTCTGTTGGACTACTGGAAGATCAATCCGGACAGATATCCGGATGTGGTGGTATTTGAAAGCTGTTATGGAGATATTGCCCAGGAAGGAGAGAACAGCTTTATCTGGAACTGGTTGATGGAGGATTTTAAGCCTGCAGAGAGGAAGGATTACCCCTATATCACGGTGTTTATGCGATGATTTTACGGAAATTGTTCTAATTTCATATATTTTTTTAAAATTTTTTTAAATTAGGTATTGCAAAAAAGGAACAGATAGTGTATACTTCATCAAGTAAACGACATAGGGCTATCGCCAAACGGTAAGGCAACGGACTCTGACTCCGTCATTTCAAGGTTCGAATCCTTGTAGCCCTGCGAAGCAGGGGTTGACCTGCGAATAGAAACCTCAGTAGAGAAATCTACTGAGGTTTTTTGTTGTCCGGAAATATCTCAGATATTCATGGTGAAATTCCCCTGATTGTGAATAAAAGTTGGCAATAATGCACAAAAAATCCACATAAGGTTGAAGAGAATTGTAAAATATGATAAGATAAACATAAAATTAAGGTAGGAGATTTGCAAAAACGGACAAACAGAAAAGGAGAATCTTATGAACAATATAAAAGTACAGACGAAAATGATCATAGTAATACTGGCAACGATGGCTGCACTGTTGTTGTGTACTATCTTTTCAGCACAAAGCATGAAAGAATTGCAGTCCAAAGCATTAGATACCATGGAGACTGATGAGCGGGAAGCCTACGATGAACAGATCAAGCAGCAGGTAGATAATGTGATCTCGCTCTGCCAGACCATTTATGATCAGTATCAGGCTGGTGTCTATACCGAAGCAGAGGCCAGGAAACTTGCGGCGGATGAAATCCGCCAGCTTCGCTACGGAGATTCGGGATATTTCTGGGTGGATCAGTATGACGGAACCAATGTGGTACTGCTGGGAAGTGCAACAGAAGGTACAAACCGTATGGAGACCAAGGATGCTAACGGGTACCAGATGGTAAAGGAAATCATCCGCATGGGACAGGAGCCGGATGGTGGTTATGTAGATTATGTGTTCCCAAAGGAAGGAGAGACGGAATCCTCTCCCAAACGTTCCTACAGCAAAGCGTTTGAACCGTTCCAGTGGGTCATCGGCACAGGAAATTACACCGACTATATTGATGATAAGATTGTCACGGTAGGTGATGAATTTTCCGGTTATGTGACAGGAAGACTGACGATGTTCATTGCATCGACACTTATAGAAGGTGCAATCGTGATCGTCCTTCTGGTTTTCATTATTATCAGCATCGTCCAGCCGCTCAAAAAATGTGTGGCATCCATCGGCGTGATGGAACAGGGAGATTTCTCAAAAACTATGGGAGATAAGCTTTTAAAACGCCGTGATGATTTCGGACGGTTGGCAGTCTCTCTGGAGTCTATGAGGACAGAGATGAGTGGACTGATCGGTGAAGTCAAAGAGCAGGCTGCAGAGATCAACAATATGGTACAGAATATTGATAACAGTATTCAGGCTCTGGATGAACAGATCGAGGATGTGTCCGCTACTACAGAGGAACTGGCAGCCGGAATGGAAGAGACAGCGGCATCTTCTGAAGAGATCAATGCTATGTCTCATGAGATTGAGAGTGCAGCGAAGAATATTGCGACACGTTCTCAGGATGGTGCCACCGAAGCAGATGCGATCCGTGAACGTGCGGTAGGAATTAAGAAGGATATTACACAAAATGATCAGCGTACCAAAGCCATTCATGAAGAGATCAACGAAGGACTGACCAGGGCACTGGAGGAAATTAAAGTAGTCAACCAGATTGGAGTTCTGGCAGAATCTATTATGCAGATCACGGGACAGACGAATCTGTTGGCACTGAATGCATCCATTGAGGCAGCACGTGCGGGAGAAGCCGGAAAAGGATTTGCTGTGGTGGCGGAGGAAATTCGTGTGCTGGCAGAACAGTCCAAGGCAGCCGTCTCTCATATCCAGGATGTGACCAACAATGTGATGGATGCTGTAAACAATCTGGCACAAGGAACACAGAAGCTGTTGGGATTTGTCGGAACAGATGTGGTGGACAGCTTTGCAGCATTTTCCGGTATGGCGGATTCTTACAGTAATGATGCCGGTCAGATCGATGGACTGGTAACGGATTTCTCTGCCTCCTCCGAAGAACTGCTGGCATCTATCAGCGGTGTCATGGAGGCAATCAACGAAGTCAGCAAGGCAGCTACCGAAGGGGCTTCGGGAACTACGGATATTGCGGATAAGACGGGGATAATCGTAGAAAGAGCCAACGAGATCAAGGAAAAAGCGGAGGCTGCAAGAATTGCTGCGGACAAACTTCAGCAAAATGTGGAACACTTTATCGTGTAGAGAATGTGCATCATGCACAGGAAGAAAAATATAAAATTGTGCAAAAAGCACTTGAAAAGTAAAAAGTTAAGTGATAATATAAGCCACAACAAGAAATAAACGAAAAATATTATCATTCATGCAAAGAAGCATTTGTAGCGATACGAATGCTTTTTTTATTTGTTTTTTTGTGGGAGGAACCCGGCTATGGATAATAAATTACTGGAAGTTAAAAATTTACAGGTCTCCATCAAAACATACAGAGGAGAGGTACAGGCAGTAAGAGATGTCAGTTTTTCCATAGAAAAAGGTGAAGTGTTCTGTATCGTGGGAGAGTCCGGATGCGGAAAAAGTGTGACAGCACAGACATTGATGAAGCTGAATCCTTCACCACCGACAATGATTAAAAACGGTGAAATCCTTCTCAACGGGAAAGACATTGTTCCCATGAACAAGCATGAGATGAAAAGTATCAGGGGAAGAGAGATCAGCATGATCTTCCAGGATCCTATGACAAGCCTGAATCCTACGCAGAGGATCGGAAAGCAGATCGAGGAAGCGGTAAGAGTTCACGAAACAGTAAGTGAACAGGAGGCCAGACAAAGGGCAATATCGATGCTGGAAAAAGTCGGTGTCCCGGGACCGGAAGAAAGAATGCTCCAATATCCACATGAGTTTTCCGGAGGAATGCGGCAGAGAGTTATGATCGCTATGGGACTTGCCTGTGATCCACAGCTTTTGATTGCAGATGAACCGACAACTGCTCTGGATGTAACGATCCAGGCACAGATCCTGGAGCTGATCAAGCAGATCCAGCAGGAAAAAGGAATTTCCGTTCTGCTGATCACGCATGACCTTGGAGTCGTTGCCAATATGGCAGATAAAGTAGCTGTAATGTATGCGGGCAAGATCGTGGAGACCGGCACCTGCAGACAGGTGATGAAGATGCCGATGCACCCGTATACAAAAGCGCTGTTGGCAGCAAAACCTACAACAGACCAGACCAAGGGAGAGAAGCTGGTATGTATCGAGGGAATGCCTCCCAGCCTGTTGAATCCTCCAAAGGGATGTGCTTTTGCAGACAGATGCAGCTATTGTACGGAGAAGTGCAGAAATGAGCAGCCGAAGGAGAAAGTGATCGAAGGACAGCATAAAGCAAGCTGCCATTTACTGTGGGATGAGGAATAAAGCTATGGAGAAAAGACAAGCACTGGTACAGATCAAAGATCTTCGACAATATTTTGATATTGGAAGCGGAAAAACAGTACATTCATTAAACGGCATTAATTTAGACATCTATGCCGGAGAAGCGTTAGGCATTGTAGGAGAATCCGGATGTGGAAAATCCACTCTGGGAAAAGAAATCCTCAAGATCAACCAGCCCACTAATGGAGAGATCCTTTACGATGGAAAATGGGTGGCAGGAGCTGATTACAGGAAACACCGGCTGACGCACAAAGAAAGAAAAGAATATTGCAAAAAGGTGCAGGTCGTATTTCAGGATCCGTATTCTTCCCTGAATCCCAGACATACCGCAGGAAAAGCAATCATGCGGGGTTTAAAGGAACACAGAATATGTCCCGGAAAAGAAAAGGAGCGTACGGCAGAGCTGTTCCGCATGGTAGGACTTCCGGAGGAAATGATGAATCGATATCCCCATGAATTTTCCGGAGGCCAGAGACAGAGGATCTGTATTGCCAGAGCACTTGCCATCGAACCGGAACTTCTCATCTGCGACGAACCGATATCGGCATTGGATGTGTCGATCCAGTCACAGATCATCAACCTTCTGTGCAGACTGAAGGAAGAATTGGGACTGACCATGATGTTCATCTCTCATGACCTTAGTGTTGTGCGGTATATGTGTGACCGGGTAGCGGTTATGTATCTTGGCTCCATTGTAGAGATAGCGGACAGCGAAGAAATCTACACCAATCCAAGACATTTCTACACCAAAGCATTACTTTCCGCAGTCATGTGTGCGGATCCTGATGTTGAGAGAGTGTGATATTATTTCCCTGCATACGCCGAACAACAAGGAGACCAGAGGAATGATCAGTGCGGAGAAGATCGCACTGATGAAGAAATCAGCCATTTTTATCAACTGTGCAAGAGGCCCTATCGTAGACAGCAAGGCACTGGCACAGGCTTTGAACGAAGGACGGATCGCAGGAGCTGCGGTGGATGTATTTGACTGTGAGCCGCCCATTCCCGCAGAGGAACCGTTGCTTCATGCGAAAAATACATTGTTGACACCACACGTGGCATTCCTGTCGGAGGAAGCCATGGTACGCAGAGCGAAGATTGAGTTTTCCAACGTGTACGCTTATTTGGACGGAAAGCCGGAAAACGTCTGTGCGCTGTGATGTGGAGAGGAAACAGCAAACCGAACATATTTTCGAATTCATCTGTACTTTTCAAAAAAATTCTGCTATAATCTGTGCGTAACGTGAAAAAATAGATAACAGTTCAGCCGTGAACGTATCCGGGAACAGGATCATGTCTGTATGATTTTAGAACCGAATACGTTCACGAACTGTGTTATTCCAGTAACATATTTGCACGGAGAGGCATCATGAATCCATCGAACGAACCCTCACAATTCAAATTACATTCCGAATATCAGCCTACCGGAGACCAGCCGCAGGCCATTGCGGAGCTGGTGGAAGGCTTCCGGCAGGGCAATCAGTTTGAGACATTGCTGGGTGTTACCGGTTCCGGTAAGACCTTTACAACGGTCGAACGGGTACGGTATCTGATCGAAGTCCATCATGCAGATCCGTCCCACATTTTAGTTATTACATTCACAAAAGCGGCAGCCCGGCAGATGCGGGACCGTTTCTTTGCCCGGATGGACAATCAGTTCTTTCCGGTCACCTTCGGCACATTTCATGCCGTCTTTTTTCACATTTTAAAAACATCCTGTCATTATAATGGGTCGAGCATTTTGAAAGAAAAAGAGAAAAGAGAATATTTGCGTGCGGCTCTGCTTACGCTTCCGAAAAAATTTTATGCCCAAAACGATGGGAAAATGGACCAGGAATGGGAGCAGGGACTTCTTTCAGAAATCGGATTTATCAAAAATATCGGGAAGCTTCCAGCTGATTTTACAAGTGAATACGTCAGCAGACAGGAATTTATGCGGATTTTCGTATCGTTTCAAAAGCAGCTTGCACAGGAAAAGAAGCTTGATCTGGACGATTTTGCGGCGGCGGTCTGTCATTTATTCCGGACAAATCCGGCAGAACTTGCGCGCTGGCAGCGGGAATATTCCTATCTTCTGGTGGATGAGTTTCAGGATATCAACGCAGCACAGTATGAAGCAGTAAAGCTGCTTTGCGGTGGAAAGAGAAATCTGTTTGTCGTTGGAGATGATGATCAGGCGATCTACGGCTTTCGGGGCTCTGACCCGGCGATTATGCGTCAGTTTTTAAAGGATTTTCCGGAAGCAAAGCAGATTTTTCTGTCGGTCAATTATCGCAGCCGCGCCGGAATTGTGGAGACGGCAGGAAAGCTGATCGGGCAAAACCGGGAGAGATTTCCGAAGCAGATCGTAGCTGGACAGAACACGTCGGATGCGGGGCAGGACGTGTGCTTTGTGCCAGAAGCGACGCAGGGGGTGCGCCGGATGCAGGGAGAAAAAAGCACTCTGCCCATTCCAACCGGCACCGCATCAGGCATTTCCACCGCTGCTTTCGGCACGAGCTGGTTGCGCTTAAGCACAGATCGCAGCGTCTTGGTCTGCGGTTTTCAAGATCGGAGGCAGGAGGCAGAGACAGTCGCAGATGAAATCGGGAAGACGTTCCGGCAGGGAAAAAGCTGTGCGGCGATTTTTCGGACGAATGCGGATGCAGTGTGGCTGGCAACAGCGCTAAAGTGCAGAAAGATTCCCTTTCTCTGGAAAGAAAAGCCGAAAAATCCGTATGAAATCCCGGTCTGTCAGGACTTACTCGCTTATTTGCAGTTTGCGATGGAAGGGCGGAAACGGAAGGATTTCCTGAGAATTATGAACCGCCCATGCCGCTATCTGTCTCGCCAGATGCTGCCGGATGCAGAAATTTCATTTTCAGCATTGCGCCGGGCGTATGCGCAGAAGCCGTATATGCAGGAGATTTTGCACCGTCTGGAAGCGGATATCTCACGGCTGGCAAAAATGGATTTATATGCGGCAGTTCATTATATCCGCCGCGGAATGGGATACGATGCGTGGTTAAAAGAGAATGCCGGGCAGACGCCGTCGGCGGGAGAATCACGGCAGGGACAAGAGAGGGCACCTGCAGGAGCCCGGGCACACGCAGCCGGAAAGCTGGAACGGGATCTGGAAGCCGCCGACTTTTTTCAGGAACAGGCGCGGGAATTTCAAAGCCTGACGGAGCTTGAGGAAGCAATGACGGCATATGAAGACCAGATGGATCAGAACATGGCGGACGCAGCAGACACGGCAGCGCACACGGCTGCCAGCGGCACAACGGGTGCAGCATTCACAACACTCCCAATTGCCGAGCTTGTCACTATGCACGGTTCGAAAGGACTGGAATACGACGCCGTTTTTCTTCCGTGCTGTATGGAGGGCGTCGTCCCACACAAAAAGAGCAAGAATCAGGCGGCACTGGAGGAAGAGCGCAGGATGTTCTACGTTGGAATGACACGGGCGAAAAAAGAGCTGTATCTGTCGTATACGAAAGGAACAAAGGAAACGCAGGGGTTTGCGTCCCGGTTTCTTGCTGAGTGTGGGTGGAAGGAGCCGAAACAGTAGAAATGAATCAGCAGAGAACTGCTATGTCAGGAATGAAAAAGAACTGCCGTCCGGAACATTTCCTGTATGAAAAAGCTCCGGTACGGCAGTTCTTTTGGTTTCGTTTTTATTCGTTTGCTTCTCCGTCGAGGGTAACCAGCTCATCGAATTCACAGCTGTCAAGGTATTCGTCGAACGCTTCTTCTACCTTTTCGTACTCTGCATCGTCATCGATGTAGTCCAGCTGAGGCTCTTCGTTGGGGTCATTGGGGTTCTCGGAGTAACGATAGAACCAAACCTCTCCGTCATCGTTCTGTCCGTTTTCGTCAAGCGGCATCAAAACGATGTAATCCTTACCCTCTACTTCGAGAATGGTAATGATGGCACAGGTTACATTCGTGCCGTCATCCAGCTCCAGTTCTACGGTCATTTCTTCGTCCATTTCTTCAAACTGTTCCTTACCCATGGATGATATCCTTTCTTAAAAGGCGCGTCAGAGCGCGCGATAATCAGACATGCCTGTCACGCTTATCATACCGTAACTTGCGGTGGCATGCAAGAATTATTTGTGCTATACTGAAACAGGATTGAAAAAAGGTCAGAAGGCGGGAACAGGAACGTGAAAGAAACAAAAGAGATCAGAATGGAAAAAGGAAAACCGTATCCGCTGGGGTGGACGGAAAATGCGGATGGCAGCATCAATCTCGCAGCAGTGCTGGAACGCAGCAAAGAGTGCGGGGTCCTTCTGTATCCCAGAAGAGGCGGTGCGCCCAGACGGCTGGCATTTCGGGAAGAAGACCGAATCGGAAAAATCTGCTGCATGAAGCTGATCGGGCTGGATGCGCAGGAGTATGAATATAATTTTTACTGTGGCGAAGAGGTGATTGCAGACCCGAAGGCGCGCAGAATCTGCGGCAATGAGAAATGGGGCAAAAAAATTTCCCCGTCTCTTCGCAGCGACAGCACAGAGGATGCGTTTGACTGGAAGAATGACAGACGCCCGCAGATCCCTTATGAGAACAGCATTTTTTATCAGCTGCATGTCAGAGGGTTCACGAAGCACACGTCTTCCGGCGTGACGGCGAAAGGGACGTTCGCTGGTCTGGCAGAGAAGATTCCCTATTTAAAATCGCTGCAGGTAACGGCAGTGGAGCTGATGCCGGTGTATGAATTCACAGAACTGGAAGCGGTAAAGCCGCTGCGGCAGAACGCTTATCCGGCAAAAGATCAGGAAGGAAATCCTGTGGAGGAAACCCCGCCGCGGATCAATTACTGGGGCTTTAAAAAAGGCTATTATTTTGCACCGAAAGCGTCATACAGCGTTAAGGATCCTGTGTTGGAATTCAAGGAAATGGTGCGTGCGTTCCACGCAGAGGGAATGGAGGTAATTCTGCAGTTCTATTTTCCGAAAGAAATCAATCGGGAGATGATCCTGGAAGTGATCCGATATTGGGTGTGCGAGTACCATATCGATGGCGTGCATCTGATGGGAGAACAGATTCCGGTGGGAATTCTGGCAGCTGACCCGATGCTTACGGATACGAAGCTGATTTATTACGGATTTCCGTATGAAGAGATTTATCCGGTGGGGCAGGTTCCGGACGTGCGCAATCTGGCGGAATGCCGGGATGAATTTCAGTATGACATGCGCCGCTTTTTAAAGGGAGACGAGGATACGCTGCATCAGGCGCTGCGGAGAATGCGCTGCAATCCGGTGCAGAACGGCGTGATCAATTATATCACCAGCTATGAAGGCTTTTCCCTGGCGGATCTGGTTTCCTACGACCGCAAGCATAACGAGGCAAACGGGGAGGACAATCAGGACGGAAATCCCTACAACGCGAGCTGGAACTGCGGCGTGGAAGGACCTACCCGCAAGCGGACAATTTTGCAGCTGCGCAAAAGGCAGATGAAAAACGCACTGGCGCTTTTGCTGTTTTCGCAGGGGACCCCGATGCTGACAGCCGGGGACGAGTTTGGACAGAGCCGGGAAGGCAACAACAATCCGTACTGTCAGGACAACGAGATCAGCTGGCTGAACTGGAAGCTTACGGAGAAAAATAAGGATTTTCTGGACTATACAAAGGAACTGATTGCACTGAGGAAAGCGCATCCGGTACTCCACCAGAGCAGAGAGCTGACGCTGATGGACTATGCGGCGTGCGGCTATCCGGATTTATCTTATCATGGAAAGGATGCATGGCGCTTGATGGCCGACCGGTTAAACCGGGAGGCAGGTTTGATGTACTGCGGTCGTTATGCCCCAAAAGACCGTGCACAGGAGGATGACTTTTTCTATATCGCTATGAACATGCACTGGGAGCCCCAGCGGCTGGCGCTTCCTGATCTTCCGGCAGGCATGCGCTGGGAAAAGGTGTTGGATACGCAGGGCGATATGGTGGAAACACAGGCCGATCCGCTGACAAAATCCATCACCGTTCCGGGACGCTGCATCCAGGTTCTGGAAAGCACAGGAAATCCGGTCAGGAAAGGAAAGAAAAGAAAAGAAAAGTGAAAGCGTTACAGCATTTTAAGACGATTACCTATCATAAGTATCTGGTGATGAAAGGATGCTTTGCGGTCGGCTTGTACCGGCAGGGCATCTGTCATGACCTTTCCAAATATTCCTGGACGGAATTTAGGGTCGGAGCAAAATATTATCAGGGAAATCGAAGCCCGAACAACGCGGAGCGGGAGGATATAGGGTATTCTTCTGCATGGCTGCATCATAAAGGACGCAACAGGCATCATTACGAATACTGGGTGGATTACAGCACGCAGAGCATTGAGGGCGGAATGGCTCCGGTGCCGATGCCGCGCAAATATGTGGCAGAAATGCTGATGGACCGGATTGCAGCGTCCAAAACCTACCGGGGAAGCGCCTATAAAGACAGCGATCCTCTCGCGTATTACAAAAATGCAAAAGAGCCGCCGTTTATGCACATACAGACAAGACGGCAGCTGGAGCACCTTCTGACGATGCTGGCAGAAGAGGGCGAGGAAAAGACGTTCGCTTATGTTCGCAGGATTTTGAAAAAAGGCCGTCGGGCAGACAGACATAGCTCCTGATGTACAGCCGGGCGGACAGACACAGAACCAGAAAGGTTTGCATACAGTGATATCAGATCTGTTTGAAACAGGGGAAAACGATGAACGGTTTTTACTTGCTGGTATTGCTGATGTGCTGCAGCTGTCAGAATCGGACGGACTGCGCAAACTGGAACGAAAGAAGAGACGCAGGAGATAACCGACAGCAGGATATGCGGCGTATGCGGGATACGGATTGTGGCTGCAGAAACGGCGACTGGGTGCAGTACGGTTGCAGCTGCGAAAATGATGGCTGGACCGGACAGTCAGGCTGCAACTGCCAGCGGGAGAACGCAGCAGGGATGCAGCGGCGAAGTAGCGAAACTGCCGGACCTATATCGGAACAGCAGGACTGCAACTGCCGGCAGCAGATGTCGCGGCAG